>MDSP01000034.1_pt1 | contig 31605 bp, 22 predicted proteins | sample 1005811 | NCBI WGS metagenome assembly MDSP01 (sample SAMN05526596, study PRJNA338239) | gut metagenome | isolation source: stomach gut content | host: Naso elegans | place: Saudi Arabia: Red Sea | collected 2011-04
ATATTAAAGGAAAGTTTTACTCATTTAGGAGTGGGATACTATAAAAATGGTTGGGTTCAATTTTTCATAACAGAATAATTTTTTATAGATATTTCATATAATAAGTCTTAAATTTTAAGGCTTATTTTTTTGTGTAAATTTATAAATATAATAATTAACAAACTAAAACTGAAGTATATTTATTAGTTGAGTGTTTGAAAAACTATCCGATAAATTTTATTTTTATACAAAAAAACTGACCTCCAAATTGGAAGTCAGCTAAAAAAATTATTTATCCTCATGAACAGGAACATTGTATTTTTTAAACATATTAATTGCTTCTTGAAGTAAAGCTTTTTCTGGGCTTTGGGTATCTTTTAGCTTATAATCATAGCCAAGTTCTTCCCATTTAAATTCACCCATTTTATGGAAAGGTAAAACATCAAGTCTTTCCACATTTGTAAGAGTTGTTAAATATTTTGCAAGTTCCTCGATATGGTCCATATTATCAGTAAGGCCAGGGACTAAAACATATCTAATCCAAACAGGAATGCCACGTTCTTTTAGATGAGCAGCAAACTTTAGAGTTGGGTCAAGAGGAACACCCGTCACGTCTTTATAAACTTCAGGGTTATAAGATTTTATATCTAATAAAATTAAGTCTGTATAATCTAAAACTGGGTCGGCTTTTTCGATGCTCACAAAACCAGAAGTATCTAAGCAAGTATGAACCTTTTTTTCTTTACATTTCATAAATAAATCACGAACAAAATCTGCTTGTAACAGAGGCTCTCCTCCACTTACAGTAATTCCACCACCAGAAAAATCCATATACGATTTATATTTTACTATTTCCTTAATTAACTTTTCGGTATCAGCATCTTTTCCTTCTTTGATGTCCCAGCTATCAGGGTTGTGGCAATACTGGCATCTTAATGGGCAACCTTGTAAAAATAAAATATAACGAATTCCAGGCCCATCAACAGTTCCACACGTTTCAATTGAATGTATTCTACCTTTCATATTGTATCCCTCACTTTACAAAATATTTGAAATTATATAAAAGCTAAGAGCGTTAACCCTTAGCTTTTATAGTTAGTTTAAACAATTTAATTAAAAGTTGTTGTGGAAAGTTCTGTTAATTACATCTTGTTGTTGCTCTTTTGTTAAACGAATGAAGTTTACAGCGTATCCAGATACACGGATTGTAAGTTGTGGATAGTTTTCTGGGTGCTCCATAGCGTCTAATAATGTTTCACGGTTGAATACGTTAACATTTAAGTGTTGACCAGTTTTGTTAAAGTATCCGTCCATCATACCAGATAAGTTTTTGTATCTCTCTGCATCATCTTTTCCTAATGCATCTGGAATGATTGAGAATGTGTAAGAAATACCATCTTCAGCGTGTTTGTATGGAAGTTTTGCAACAGAGTTTAATGATGCAATAGCTCCTTTTTTATCACGACCGTGCATTGGGTTAGCTCCTGGTGCAAATGGCTCTCCAGCTTTACGTCCGTCTGGAGTGTTTCCTGTTTTCTTACCGTAAACAACGTTTGAAGTAATCGTTAAGATTGACATTGTTGGTAAAGAGTTTCTGTAAGTTTCGTGTTTTCTTACATTGTTCATGAAGATTTCAGTGATATCACAAGCCATTTTGTCAACTTCGTCATCGTCGTTACCAAATGCTACGTAATCTCCTTCAATTTCGTAATCAACAGCTAAACCAGACTCATCTCTAATAACTTTAACTTTAGCATTTTTCATAGCTGAAAGTGAATCAGTTACTACTGAAAGACCAGCAATACCAGTAGCAAACGTACGGATAATATCTTTATCGTGTAACGCAAGCTCTAATTTTTCGTAGCAATATTTATCATGCATGTAGTGGATAACATTAAGCGCTCCAACATAAACTTCAGCAAGCCATTCCATAACTTGTAAGAATTTTTCCCAAACATCATCGTACTCAAGGTATTCAGTTGTTACTGGTGCAAATTTTGGTCCAATTTGCTCTCCACTCTTCTCATCACGACCACCATTGATTGCGTATAATAACGCTTTTCCAAGGTTAGCACGAGCTCCGAAGAATTGCATTTGTTTACCAATTTTCATTGCAGATACACAACATGCGATACCGTAGTCATCACCATGGTATGCACGCATTAAATCATCGTTTTCATACTGGATTGAACTAGTTTCGATTGACATTTTAGAACAGAAAGTTTTGAAGTTTTCTGGTAAATTTACAGACCAAAGTACTGTTAAGTTTGGCTCTGGAGCTGGACCTAAGTTAGCTAATGTATGAAGCATACGGAAGCTGTTTTTAGTTACTAATGTACGTCCATCAATTCCCATACCACCAATAGATTCTGTTACCCAAGTTGGGTCTCCTGAGAATAACTCGTTATAAGCTGGAGTACGTAAGAAACGAACCATTCTAAGTTTCATTACGAAGTGATCCATGAATTCTTGAGCTTCTGACTCAGTGATTGTTCCGTTTTCTAAATCTCTTTCAATGTAGATATCTAAGAAAGAAGAAACACGCCCTAAAGACATAGCAGCTCCATCTTGCTCTTTAACTGCTCCTAAATATCCAAAGTAAGTCCATTGGATAGCTTCTTTAGCATTTGAAGCTGGTTGAGAAATATCAAATCCATAGCTTTGTGCCATAACTTTAAGTTCTTTTAAAGCTCCCATTTGCTCTGTTAATTCTTCTCTTAAACGGATAACATCTGAACTCATGCAGTTAGTTTCCATTTGTAATTTTTCTTTATTTTTTTGGTTAATTAAGAAATCAACTCCGTATAATGCAACACGACGGTAATCCCCGATAATACGTCCACGTCCATAAGCATCTGGAAGACCAGTGATTACACCTGATTTACGTACTTTACGCATAGCTGAAGTATACCCAGCAAATACTCCATCGTTGTGAGTTTTACGGTATTTTGAGAAAATTTCTTTAGTTTGTGGATCTAACTCATATCCATAAGCGTTAAGAGCTTGCTCAACTGTACGAGCTCCCCCGTTTGGCATGATATTTCTTTTTAATGGAGCATCAGATTGGAAACCAACGATTTGCTCAGCGTCTTTGTTAATGTATCCAGGACCGTGAGAAGTAATTGTAGAAGGAACTTTAGTTTCAGCATCTAAAACTCCTTTTTTAATTTCTTCTTTCATAAGAACCATTACATCTTCCCAAAGTTTTGTAGTTCTTTCAGTTGGTCCTGCTAAGAACTCGTCATTTCCTTCATATGGAGTGTAGTTTCTTTGAATAAAGTCACGAACATCTACATCTGTAGTCCATTCACCTTCAACGCTAAATCCTTCCCATTGTTTAAACATAACTTGTCATCTCCTTCGACTATTTAAAAAATAAATTCAGAAATTATAAATAAATGTGATAAATATATAAGTAGTTTGGTGTTGCTTTATATAAGTATTATACTATGTATACTGTATACACGTCAACCCCTTTATAAAAATTATATTATAAAAAAGTTATTTTGTTACAACTTTTAGGATTATAAAAACTTGCTATTTTTTGGGAATACTATATTATCAACTTTTAAGAGATAATAATTATTGTTATTTTTAAGTAACATTTTATAAGCATTGCCAAAAATAACTTGTCCTAAACATAGTAATAAAACTTTTTTTCAAAACTACTTACTAATAGTATGCGACAGCTTTCAAAAAATATAAGAGGTTAATATTCCTATGTTATATTTTGGGGAAAATGCTTATACTATAATTTATTGTACTCCTAATTAGTAAAGTAAAAATAAACAAAATTAAAATTAACTACATATAGTTTGGATAAGCTAACATAAAATAATAAAGACAAACTATTTGTCATTTTGATTTTTAACCCTTATAATAAGGAAGAAACACCAAAATTTTATTTAAAAAGGAGTAATGTATGAGAAATGTATTAATTGGTATAATTTTGGGAATGGCAAACGTAATTCCAGGAGTTAGTGCAGGAACTATGGCTGTTATTTTTAAGATTTATGACCAACTGTTAGATTCAATTAGTTTGGATATTAACAAAATCAAAAAGAATTTTAAGTTTTTAGTAGAAATAGGTGTTGGGGTAGTCGTTGGAATACTTGTTTTTGCAAGAATAATTACGTTTTTGTATGAAAATTTTAGTATGCAAACAAGCTTTGTATTTATGGGAGTAATTGTAGGGAGTATCCCTATGATTTACAAGAAAGTTTCACATGAAGGCAAAATTAAACCAACTGGAATAGTACTTTTTGCAATTCCGTTAGCGTTTATGGTGTATATGTCGTTGTCTGGAGAAGGCACAGAAAATGCGATTATCATTCGTGAATTAGATTTGATGAGTGGACTTTGGCTAGGAGTAGCAGGAGCAGTAGCAGCATTCTCGATGATAATTCCAGGAATTAGTGGCTCATTTATGCTACTTACTTTAGGAGTGTACACAACTATTCTTACGGCAGTCTCAGAGCTAAATATTATGATTATAATGCCAGTTGGAATAGGAGTTTTAGTTGGATTAATTGGAGGAAGTAAATTAGTTAGAGTTCTTATGAAAAATTATACTCAGGCAACATATTTAGTAATTTTAGGACTTGTTGTAGGTTCAATTTTTGCGATTTATCCAGGGTTTACGATTGGATTTGAAGGAATTAGCTCAATTGTATGTATGATTTTGGCAACAGGTGTTTCGTTTTATTTTGCTGAAAAATAAAAATTTAAATGGAGTGAGCATTATTAAGTTAAATCTCACTTCATTTTTTACTGTTATCTAAAATTTGAAAAGCTATTTCTAAATTTCAAATCAAAAATGTGAAATCCAAAAATCGTGATGACATTAAAAAAATGTCCTATGGTATTTTTATTACACAAAAAAAACCTACCGTATTTACCAGTAGGTTCTTTTTTTATAAATATTTTGCTAAAAAGGCTGCCCCAATAATTCCTGCATCATTTCCTAAAGTAGCATAAGTAATTTCAGTGTCTAGTTTTAGACCACCATACATTTCTTCTTGAACAAAAGTTTTGATAGGGTCGGTAAGTTTTTCTTTTTGGGCGCTTACTCCTCCTCCAATAACAACAATTTCAGGTTGAAGAACATTAATTAAATTTGTAACTCCATGAGCCACATATTTTAAGTATTGATTAAGAACATCTTGGGCAGTTTCATCACCAGCTTCAATAGCATCAAAAACTATTTTAGCATTAATATTTTCTATTCCATTAGCAATTGCTATCATTTTAGTATGAGGAAATTTTTCACTAGCCTCTTTGGCATCACTAATTAATGCGTTAGCAGAAGCGTATTGTTCCCAACAACCCGTCCTTCCACAGCTACATTGACGACCATCACCAAAGCGAATAGTTGTGTGACCAATTTCTCCTGCTCCAAAAAATGCTCCACCAAATATTTTGCCATCTAAAATAATTGCACCACCAACTCCAGTTCCAAGAGTCACAACTATTGCACTATTTTTACCTTTAGCAGCACCACAAATTACTTCTCCAAGACCAGCAACATTAGCATCATTATCAACATAAACTGGCAAATCTATATGCTTATTCAAAATTCCTCTAACATCAACATTATCAAATTTCAAATTATTAGCGTGCTTTATAATACCTTCTTTAGGGATAGCCATTCCTGGAGAACCTATCCCTATTGAGTCAATATCTTCTACAGAAATACCCTGCTTATTTAAAACTTCAAAACATAAATCAGCTGTATCTTTTAAAACTGCTTCTGCCCCACGTTCAGGCAATGTCGGTCCTACTGCTGTTTGAACTATTGTATAATTTTCATCAACAAGTCCAACTTTTATAGTTGTGCCACCTAAATCAATTCCGATATAAAACATAAATAATCCCCCTTATAAATCACTTCTATTAGTTACATTTTGCATAATTCTTGTATTTAGTGCATCGGCTGCATTATACCCTAACTTCTTCTGTCTATAATTAACGGCTGCTGCTTCACAAATAATAGCAATATTTCGCCCAGGCCTAACAGGAATGCAGTGACTAACTACATCAATGCCCAAAATATCAGTATATTCTGCGTTCAATCCAAGCCTATCATATTCTTTTTCTTTATTCCAGAGTTCAAGTTTGATTACTAAATCAATTTGTTTATGCTTTTTAACTGCTCCAACTCCAAAAATTTGCTTGACATCAACAATTCCAATACCACGCACCTCCATAAAATGGCGAATGATAGAAGGAGAAGTCCCCATCAAAGTAGTTTCAGAAATTCTCTTAATTACAACTGCATCATCAGAAACCAAACGGTGACCACGTCTAATTAATTCAAGAGCTGTTTCACTTTTTCCAATTCCACTCTCACCCATAATCAAAACGCCTTCACCATAAACATCAACTAAAACTCCATGAAGAGAGACTCTAGGCGCAACTTGAATGTGAAGCCACCTATTAACTTCAGCAATAAAATTTGTAGTTGATAAATGACTTTTAAATAGTGATACACTATATTCTTCAGCAATTTCAATTATTTCTGGCATAATCTCAACATCAATATGACAAAGTACAATACATGGAATTTCTTCATAAGAAAAGAAATTTTTAATACGAGTAATTTTTTCTTCTTGAGGCATTTGTTGCAAAAAAGCGTGTTCAACCCTCCCAATAATTTGTAATCTTGCAGGATTAAAATACTCAAAAAAACCAGTTAATTGCAAGGCAGGACGGTTAACATCGGACTCAGTTATTTTTTTATCTTCATAAGAAACATTTGGTGTTAACTCTGTTAAATTGAATTTTTCTACTAGCTCCTTAACGTCAACGGAATACATTTTATCAACTCCTTTGTATAAAAATTACTATGAAATTTATAGCAAAAATATTATTTCACATTAATTATACCATGAAATTTATAATATAAAAAGATATTTTATGAAATTTATCTAAGACTTGATTTGGTCTTTATGAAAGTAATCAAAAACATTTTTTGCCACATCTTTTGGTAAACCTTCAACTTCATAAAGTTCAAAAAGAGTTGCTTCCTTTATATAATGAACACTTTTAAAATGCGAAAGAAGTAACTGTTTTCTGGATTTCCCAACACCTTTTATATCATCAAGAACAGATTGAATTTGGGCTTTTCCACGCAGTTTTCTGTGATATTCAATAGCAAAATTATGAACCTCATCTTGAATTCGAGTTACCAATTTAAACCCTTCACTTGATTTATTTAGGATTATTTCTTTATTATTATAAAAAAGCCCACGGGTATTATGCTTATCATCTTTAATCATGCCACATACAGGAATATTTATTTTGTATTTATCAAGAACCAAAAGTGCAGCGTTTACCTGTATTTTTCCTCCATCAACTAAAAATAAATCGGGTCGTTTAGAAAAACTTTTTTCATTAGTATTACCATTATTTTGAAATTTTAATACACGTCTTTCAAAAACTTCTTGCATACTTGCAAAATCATTTGCGCCAATTACCGTTTTAATTTTAAATTTGCGATAATCACTCTTTTTAGGCAGTCCACCTTCAAAAACAACCATGCCTCCAACCGATTGAATTCCTTGAGTATTTGAAATATCATACGCCTCAATTCGATGAAGTGTATTTGGTAGTTTAAGTGCCTCTTGAATTTCTTGTAATGCACCTTTAGTTTTTTTCTCTTGGCGTTTTAGTTCCGTACCAAATTGCGATAATGTAAGTTCAGCATTTTTTAGAGCTAAGTCTAACAAACTATGTTTTGAACCTTTTTGAGGCTTTATAATCGTAACTTTAAAGCCTTTTTTTTCGGATAAATATTGTTGTAAGAGTTCTTGTTCTTCAGGTAAAATTTGAACTATAATTTCTTTTGGAATAAAGGCAACTTCCAAATAAAATTGTAACACAAAATCCCTCATTAAACTTTCAATTTCATAATGTTGATTAGTAAACAAAAAATGCTCCCTACCAATTAATTTACCTTGCCGTACAAAATAAATTTGGACTAAATAATCAGCCTCATTTTGAGCAATTGCAATAATATCTTGGTCAGCCATTGATTGATGTATTACAGTTTGTTTATACTCCAGTTTATGAATAGATTGAATTTGATTTCTCAACAATGTTGCTCTTTCAAAATTTAATTCTTCAGCACATTTTATCATTTCAGTTTCTAATTTTTGGATTATAGCTTTAGAATTTCCGTTTAAAAATTGAATTATTTCATCTATCATTAAATTATACTCTTGCTCATTAATTTCCCCAATGCAAGCACCCCCACATTGTTTAATGTGATAATTCAAACAAGCTCTATCTTTACCAATATCTTGAGGAAGTTTTTTGGTACAAGTTCTCAAGTTCCAAATATTTTTAATAATTTCAATCCATTCCCACATACTTTGAGCATCGGTGAAAGGCCCAAAATATTTTGCACCATCTTTTTTCATAGTTCTAACAACTTTTATTTTAGGAAAAGAATTTTGGACATCAATACAAATATAAGGATAATGTTTGCCATCTTTCAAACGAATATTATATTTAGGGTTATATTTTTTTATTAAATTACATTCTAAAACTAGTGCCTCCACCTCAGAACTTGTAACTATATATTCAAAACTAGCAATATGTTTAACCATTTGGATTACTTTTGGCGAATGATTTTTATTCATTTGAAAATATTGTTTTACACGATTTTTTAAATTAACAGCTTTTCCGACATAAATAATTTGTTCCAACTCATTTTTCATTAGATATACACCAGAACAAGTTGGGAGTTTTTGTAATTCTAAACTTATATCAAACATACACATTCCTCCTTATTAATACTTATTAAGTATAAACTAAATATGTAGATTAACCTAGGTTATCATTACAGTTTTTAGTTATAGTTTACAATAATATTACAGTTATATTACTTTTTCGTTGATAAATTGAAATATTATTAATTTGTAGTATACTATAAATAAGGCATTTTATTGACTTTTAATAAAATACATATAAAATTAGGAGGTTATTTACTTTGAAACTTTTTACAAAAAAACTGATGCCATTAGCTTTAGCTCTTAGTATGGGAGCAGGCTTAGCGTCAAGTCAAACTTTAGCAATTACGGGAATTTATCCTATTGAAGCATATTTTAATGATATCAAAATTACATTTAATGGTGACCCAACTAACATTTCGGCTGAACCATTTATTTCAAATGGAACAACATACATTGCAGCTCGTGATGTAGCTAACTTATTTGGATATGATATTTTTTGGAATTCATCAACTCAAACTGTAGAAATTAGTGGTACGGGTGATACTAGCAACGAAATTGCATACCAACAAAAAATCGCTGTTTTAGAATCACAAACTAAAATTCTTCAGGAAAAATTAGCTCAATACGAAGAAATCGCAAATGCATTTGATGCATCAAAAGTATTCCCAACATTAGAAGATACATTAGAAGATACATTCTACAAAGAGTATGATATTATTTGGTACTTCGATCTTACCGAAAAAACTACTTATATTCAAGCAGATATTTATTTTGATGCTAGCAAATATGATGATGAATATGATGATATGTCAACGTATGACATCAAATCTTTCTTGGAAGATGTGTGTGATGAAATCCATGAAGAGTTAGATGGTACAGACATTTCAGGAAAAACTATTAGAGGTCAAATTATTGATAGTGATGACGATGAAACTCTAGTTAGTTATTCATTTAGCAACGGCGTATTAAATTATGAAGTTCAAACTTCAACTAAAACTTTATCTTCATTAGCAAAAGAAATTTACGAAGAAATTTTAGATGATGTTTATGATTTAGAATTACCACCATTCTATGAAGATGTAGATAGCGCATATGCAATTTACTTATTCATTGATGATATTATAATTTCAGAAAGTAAAGGCTTCTATACGTTTGAAGTTGAAGTATTAATAAGAGGAAGTCTAATTGATGCTTGGAATAACATTGATGAAATTCGTTCTTATAGACGTATTAATAACTTCATGGCTGATATTGCTGATTACATTGCTGATGAGTATAATATTGATCCTGATGATGATGTTGCAGGATACATTATTTCATCTTATGATGATGATGAAATTTTAGCTAAGTTTGAAGAAGGAAGCTTAACTTTTAAAACTATATATTAAAATCCAAACTTCTTTACTGATTAATTTCGGTAAGGAAGTTTTTTTGGGCTATTTTTCTAATAGAAGTTGTAGTATACTAACTATATTCTATATAATAAGGAGATAACTCATGCCAGATAACCAAAATAATGTTATTGATTTAAACGAATATATTAATACACAATCCCAAGTTTCTCAACTTACCGATACCGAAATACTAATAAATGCTCTTTATAATAACATTCATTATTATGAAAAAGTAACGGAGGAACAAAATCAATATATATCAGCGCTTATTGCCAATCAAGATTTTACGATATCACAATTTATTATTATAATAGAAAATATCAAACTTAACCTAAAGTGCAAAAATATGAGTGACCAAGAAATTAATACCATCATTCCCGAACATATCATTGAAACTTTAGAAAATTTACGCAAACTTTAATTTCTAAAAAGAGTATTGCCACAAAAAAATTATTCTAAACAGGTATTTCAAAAAAATTTTAAATTAATTAAAAAGAGGAGCAAATTTATAATATATGCTCCTCTTTTTTTTGTAATATTTTTATAACATTTTGGCTAAAAATTTACCTGTATATGACGAATTTATTTTAGAAACTTCTTCTGGTGTACCACAAGCAACAATTTCACCACCGTTTACACCACCCTCAGGACCTAAGTCTATAATATAGTCAGCAGTTTTTATTACATCTAAATTATGCTCAATAACGACAACTGTATTTCCTGTATCAACTAACCTATTTAAAATTCCTACTAACTTATGAACATCAGCAAAATGAAGCCCTGTCGTAGGTTCATCTAAAATATACATAGTTTTTCCTGTACTTCGTTTACTAAGTTCTGTAGCAAGTTTAACTCTTTGGGCCTCTCCACCAGAAAGGGTTGTTGAGGATTGACCAAGCCTAATATAAGATAAACCAACGTCAAATAATGTTTGTAATTTTTTCTTAATAGATGGAATATTCTCGAAAAAATTTAGGGCTTCTTCAACAGTCATATTTAATATTTCTGAAATAGTTTTTTCTTTATATTTTACTTCCAAAGTTTCACGATTGTATCTTTTGCTTTCACAAACTTCACAAGGAACATATACATCAGGCAAAAAATGCATCTCAATCTTAATAACTCCATCTCCTCTACACGCCTCACATCTTCCACCTTTTACATTAAAACTAAAGCGACCTTTTTTATATCCACGAACTTTGGCTTCTTGAGTTTCGGCAAACACATCTCTAATTAAATCAAACACACCAACATATGTTGCAGGATTTGAACGAGGGGTACGCCCTATAGGAGATTGGTCAATGTGAATAACTTTATCAAGATTTTCCATTCCCAAAATATCTTTGTGGTTACCAGCCTTAACTTTGGCACGGTTTAAATCTCTAGCAAGGCGTTTTAGTAAAATTTCATTAATAAGAGTACTTTTTCCAGAACCCGAAACCCCTGTAATACAAGTAAGTGTAGCCAAAGGTATAGATGCGTTTATATTTTTTAAATTATTTTCTTTAGCTCCTTGTACAGTTATATTGTTGCCATTTCCTTTGCGACGCTCCTCAGGAATATCAATTTTTTTACGACCACTCAAATATGCACCTGTCTCTGAATTTTTGCAATCTAAAATAGTTTGCAGAGGTCCAGAGGCAATAATTTCTCCTCCATGTTCACCAGCAAATGGGCCAATATCTACAATCCAATCGGCACAATTCATAGTATCTTCGTCATGTTCCACAACAATTAATGTATTTCCCAAATCCCTAAGGCGTATCAAAGTTGAAATTAATCGTTCATTATCTCGTTGATGAAGTCCAATGCTTGGCTCGTCCAAAATATATAAAACCCCTACAAGCCCTGACCCTATTTGAGTTGCAAGCCTTATTCTTTGGGCCTCACCTCCTGATAAAGTGCCTGAAGAACGTGAAAGTGATAAATAATCTAGGCCAACATCAACTAAAAATCCTAATCTAGCATTGATTTCCTTTAATATTTGTTCACCAATAAAAAGTTGTCTATCGTTTAATTCTATATTCAAAAAGAAAGTTCTCAAATCTCCAATAGAAAGTTTAGTCACCTCATCAATATTTTTGTCAGAAATTGTAACTGCAAGTGCCGATGGTTTAAGCCTTGCCCCACCACAACTTTTGCAAGGAATACTAGTCATGAACGATTCGTATTCAGTACGCATACCTTCAGAACTAGTTTCCTTATAGCGTCTTTTAACGTCAGCTAATATTCCTTCAAACGCATAATTATATTGACGAGTTCCATATTCTCCTTCAAATACAAATTGCACATGCTCTCCGTTTGTTCCATATAAAATCATGTTTTGAACCTCATCAGTTAAATCCTGAAATGGAGTATTCATATCGAAATTATATTTTTTCATAAGTTGCTCAAACAAAGCATACGCATAGCTTCCAGAATTAAAAACAGACCCCCAACCTAAAGCCGCAATTGCTCCTTGTTTGAGTGTAAGAGAGGGGTTTGGAACAACTAATTCTTTGTCAACTTCTAGTTTTTGACCAAGACCAGTACAGGTTGGACAGGCCCCAAATGGGTTATTAAACGAAAATAATCGTGGCTCTATTTCTTCTATATTTATGCCACAATCTGGACAGGAAAAACTTTGGCTAAATTGTAAAATTTCTTTATCAATTATATCAACAACCAAAATTCCTCCTGTCAATTTCATAATAGTTTCGATTGAGTCGGTTAACCTTTTTTCGATATCGGGTTTGATAATCAATCTATCGACAATTATTTCAATCGTATGTTTTTTATTTTTATCTAGTGAAATTTCTTCTTCTGTCAAATCATAAACTATACCATTAATTTTAGCTCGGATATAACCTTGTTCTACAGCATGATTTAATACTTTTTCGTGAGTTCCTTTTCGGCCTCTAACTATAGGAGCAAGAAGTTGGATTTTTGAACGTTCCTCCAAAGTCATAAGTTGATCTACAATTTGATCGATAGTTTGCTTCTTGATTTCCTTTTTACAATTTGGACAATGAGCCACACCAACCCTTGCAAATAAAAGCCTCAAGTAATCATAAATTTCTGTAACAGTTCCTACTGTAGAGCGTGGATTTTTGCTAGTAGTTTTTTGGTCAATTGAAATTGCTGGGGATAGACCTGTTATATTATCGACATCTGGCTTCTCCATTTGTCCCAAAAATTGTCTGGCATATGCAGAAAGCGACTCCACATATCTGCGCTGACCCTCGGCATATATCGTATCAAATGCCAAAGAAGATTTTCCAGAACCACTAAGCCCAGTAAATACAATAAGTTGGTCACGTTCTAATTCCAAATTTATATTCTTTAAATTATGCTCACGAGCGCCTTCTATTATCAATTTATTTTTCATAAAATCACCTTTTTCTATTTAGTATTAACCTACGCTCTAAATTATATCACATATTTTGTCAAATTTTTTATTAACAAGAGATATTTTTTGCTAAATTTGGAAATACTAATTATAACTATTTTGTATAGAAAGGTTTTTATAATGAAAATTAACGTCGCAAGATTATTAACAGCAATTATTTTAAGCACAGCCGCATCTTTAGCATTTATTAGTGAAAATTGGTGGCTATTTATAGTTTTTTCTTTGCCAGCCCTAGTTTATTTTTCAAATGCTTACACCAAATCCAAGTAAAAAAAGTCAGCTATATTTTGTAGCTGACTTTTTGTTAATATTAAATGAAGCAATAAAATTTATTCAACAATTTGTTTGTGTGAATGTATAAAATTTGCCATATCTGAAATAAGTTCAGGACTCACATTATTTTTAACAGTATAATCTTCAATAGACATCAATCCTGTTGTAGGCATCAGTAAATGGTTAAGTCCTTCATAAATTTTGTAAGTTACATTTTCTTTATTCTCAAGTACATTTTGCCAAGCGACAAAATCTTTATCCACAGATACTTGAAAATCAGCATCTCCCTGAGCGATAAACATTGGAATATCAATTAAATGAACAAAATTTTCACCTGCATATTGTTTGGCAGATTTTTGATACCCTGCATAAATTCCAAGTAGCACACTATCATTAGCCATACCATCAAAGTTTCCACGCAAAATTTCAATATCATTTTCAACCCAAGTAAAAACATCAGCCAAAGTATCATACATTTCAGGATCGTTCGCCAACATATATTCCATGCTCATCTGATTTTGGTCATAAGAAATTTCATACAAAGGTCTAGGGCTTCCTGCTAATGATAAAATCCCAGCAATTTCAGGATTTTCATATGCTATTGCAGGGGCTAACATTCCTCCCAAAGAATGACCAGCGATATAAATTTGAGAACTATTAACTTGTTGCTCGTTTAATAATAATTGAACTATAGAGTTAACATCATCAAGAACTTCCTCTCTTAAAGTTAAATTTTCCTCCAAAATTTCAGCTTCTTCAGGATAAACAAAGTAACGTTTATCATATCTAATAGACGCAATTCCTTGTTCTGCAAGTCCATGAGCTATATCTAAAAATGGAGTATTCATAAATACACTTTCATTTCTATCTGTTGAGCCAGAACCTTGAACAAGGATAACTACTGGAGGATAATCTATATTTTTTGGTATAGTTAAGGTTGCACCAAGGGGTAAATTCTCTTCTGAACCAACTGTTACTTCTTGTTCAAAAAAAATGTCGTTATCAATAAGTTTTTCTGTAAGAGGTATTACATTTGCAAAAATACTATCAATATTACCGTTCTCACTAATTGCAATATCCAAAACTAACCTACCGTTTTCGTAGATTTCAACTATAGTATACGAATTTGGATAATCAAAATTTTCAATAAAGCTTTCATTTTCAATGTGTGTACCTAATGCCTCTGTAATAGCTTTACACGTGTCCACAAATTCATAAACTCCTAAATATAGTTGAGTATCTTCTTCTATACTGTTATATAATTCATTGTATTCTTCAGCAATGAATAAATTAACTGTACGAATTGCAAGTTCTCTGGGGGTAGTTTGAGGGCTTGCAATTTCAGAATGGAGAGGGTCTTGAGGGTTTTCCGAGGTATTTGTATTTTCTGAACTACAACCCACAAAGATTGTCATTCCCAAACTTATTAAAATCATAAAACGTTTACACATATTAAATTTCCTTTTCTTTTTATAAAATTAAAGCATTTTTTTAAGTTCAATAATCGCATCACGCACCATTCCAGCTTGTTCAAATTGTAAATCACGAGCATATTTTTTCATATCTTTTTCTAACTTAATAATAGTCTTTTGAATTTCTTCAATACTCATAGACTCAGGGTCTTTATCTTTAAAAATGCTCTCGGCTTTCGACACATTTTTTGTAGCAACAATTAAATCTCTAATTTCTTTTTTTATAGTTTGAGGTGTAATGTTATTGTCGATATTAAATTGCTGTTGGATTTCCCGACGACGATTAGTTTCTGAAATAGCTCTATCCATAGAACGAGTTATTGTATCGGCGTACATAATTACCCTACCATCAGCATTTCTTGCAGAACGTCCAATAGTCTGAATTAGAGCAGTTTCGGAGCGTAAAAACCCTTCTTTATCAGCATCTAAAATTGCAACTAAAGATACTTCAGGAATATCCAATCCTTCACGAAGAAGATTAATTCCTACCAAAACATCAAATACTCCTAGTCGTAAATCTCTAACAATTTCAATACGTTCAAGGGTATCAATGTCTGAATGAAGATATTTTACTTTAATTCCGACTCCTTGTAAATATGAAGTTAAATCTTCCGACATTCGTTTTGTAAGAGTTGTAATAAGAATTTTAGATTGTTTTGCAATTTCTATATGGATTTCATGCAAAATATCATCAATTTGCCCAGTTACAGGACGAATTTCAATTGGTGGATCAAGAAGACCTGTTGGGCGTATTAATTGTTCAGCAACACACATAGAATGTTCTAGTTCATATTGGGCTGGAGTAGCTGATACACATAGAATTTGATTGATTTTACTTTCAAATTCACCAAAGTGTAGAGGTCTATTATCTAATGTTGAAGGAAGTCTAAATCCATAGTCAACTAAAACAGTTTTCCGTGCTTTATCTCCGTTATACATACCTCTAATTTGAGGGATAGTCATATGACTTTCGTCAATTATTATTAAATAATCATCTGGAAAATAATCTAACAAAGTAAAGGGGGTACTGCCTGCTTCTCTTGCCGAAAGATGTCTGGAATAATTTTCTACACCTGAACAAAAGCCCATCTCCTGAAGCATTTCTATATCAAACATTGTACGCTGTTCTAATCTTTGATGCTCCACCAATTTATCTTGAGATTTAAGTTCATTTAACCGTTCTCCAAGCTCAATTTCAATAGCTTCAGTTGCTGCTCTCATCTTTTCAGGAGCAATTGAATGGTGTGATGCAGGGAAAATCAAAACGTGTTCACGATATCCCAATGAGTTACCTGTAAGTGCGTCAATCTCTGTAATTCTCTCAATTTCATCACCAAAAAATTCTACTCTAATTGCTTTTTCAGCCATTCCAGCAGGAATAATTTCAACAGTATCGCCTCTCACCCTAAACGTTGCTCTAGCAAAATCATGGTCATTTCGATTGTACTGGATTTGAACAAGCTTTTTTAATACATCATCTCTATCTAAATTTGCTCCTGTACGTAGAGAAAGTACTTGATTTTCATAGTCTAAAGGGTCACCAAGCCCATAAATACAAGATACGCTTGACACTATAATAACATCACGTCGTTCAGCAAGTGAAGCAGTGGCAGAATGTCGAAGTTTATCAATTTCTTCATTAATATTAGAGTCTTTTTCGATATACGTATCACTATGTGGAACATATGCCTCGGGTTGGTAGTAGTCGTAGTATGACACAAAATATTCAACTGCATTATTAGGAAAAAATTCTTTAAATTCACTATATAGCTGGGCAGCTAAAGTTTTATTGTGAGCTATAATTAATGTTGGTTTTTGCGTATTTTCAATAATATTAGCCATAGTAAAAGTTTTTCCTGAACCAGTTACTCCAAGCAAAGTTTGATATTTGTTCCCATCGGTAATACTTTTTGATAAAGCTTCTATAGCCTGAGGTTGGTCGCCCATAGGTTGATAGGGAGCTTTTATTTGAAATTGCATATAACTTACCTCCTAAAGATTTGTACTACTATTCTACAAAGTTTTTATTCAAAAGTCTACAATAAAACTGATTTCTAAAATTATCCAAGTAAATTTGGGTCTCTAAATTGAAATTAAAATTGTTATCTGATATACTAAACGAAAATATAAAATTTGGAGGAATATGTGAAAATTGTATGTTTGGAAGAATTAAATAAATGTAAAGATTTGTGTTTTGAATATAATTCTTTACTTCCATCAAAAGAAAGTGACCGACAAAACTTAATTAATGAACTAATAGGGAAAGTTGGAAAAAACTTTAATATTACACAACCGTTCTATTGTGATTTTGGATTTAACATAGAAATTGGAGATAATTTTTATACTAATCATAATTGCACTATTCTTGATGGGGCAAAAGTAACTATTGGAAATAACGTATTTATTGCGCCTAACTGTTGTATTTCAACTGCTAACCACCCTTTGGATTTTGAACAACGAAACGCAGGAATTGAATATGCTGTACCTATTACGATTTGTGATAATGTGTGGTTAGGTGCTGGGGTTATTGTTTTGGGAGGCGTAACAATTGGAAAAAATTCAGTAATTGGAGCAGGAAGTGTAGTTACAAAAGATATTCCAGAAGGGGTTATAGCTGTTGGAAATCCGTGTAAAGTTCTTAGAAAAATTACTGAAGCTGATAAATATGACCCGAATAAATATACATCTTTGAATTTTACAAAGCCAAACTAATTTGAATTTTACAAAGCCAAACTAATTTCTTTTTTTGAATTTATGTAAGAGTTATTGACAATTTTATATGTAATGAATATAGTTATTAAGAAAGTAGTTCGTTAAGAGCTACTTTTATTTTTGGTATATATTAGAAAAAATAATTTTACAGATGGAGGAAAGTTTTATGAAATATACATCTATTGAACTTTTTGCAGGAGCAGGAGGACTTGCTGTAGGGCTTGAGAGTGCAGGGTTTGAGCATATTGGATTAGTAGAAATTGATAAGTACGCAAGCCAAACTTTAAAGCATAACCGTCCAAATTGGAATGTATTATGTGAAGATATTGAACAAGTTACTAAACGAAATTTGGAGCAAGAATTTAAAATTAAAAAGGGTGAATTATCTTTGCTTTCAGGGGGTGCGCCTTGTCAGAGTTTTAGTTATGCAGGAAAAAGACTTGGTCTTGAAGATACTAGGGGTACAATGTTTTACCATTATGCAACGTTTTTAAATCAACTTCAACCTAAGATGTTTTTATTTGAAAACGTGAAAGGTTTAATTTCTCACGATAAAGGAAATACTTTTACTACAATAAAAAATATTTTTGAAGATGAGGGTTATCATATTCAGTTTGAAGTATTAAATGCTTGGAATTACAACGTTGCACAAAAGCGTGAAAGGCTTATAGTAATTGGAATTCGTAATGATTTAGTAGAAAAAGTTGCATTTAATTTTCCTAAACCTCACAAATATAAACCAGTATTAAAAGATGTACTGCAAAATGTGCCAGCTAGTGAATGTGCCAAATATTCAGAGGCAAAAGCGAAAGTTTATGCGCTAGTTCCAGCAGGGGGATATTGGCGAGATATTGAACCTGAAATTGCTAAAGAATATATGAAAAGTTGTTGGGATAGGGAAGGTGGAAGGACTGGAATTTTGAGAAGATTAAGCTTTGATGAACCTTCATTAACCGTTTTAACTAGCCCTCAAATGAAGCAAACTGATAGATGTCACCCAACTGAAGTGCGTCCTTTTAGTATTCGTGAAAATGCTAGAATTCAAAGCTTTCCAGATGAGTGGGAATTTATAGGATCAGTTGGAGCTAAGTATAAACAAATAGGAAATGCCGTACCGTGTAATATGTCAAAAGAAATTGGGGCATCTATTATTGAGGCGTTAAATATAAAAAAGGAGCAGTCGATTTAAACTACTCCTTTTATTTTTCTGTAAAAATTATTGCATTATTTACGTTTCGGCTAGCTGAAGATAACGTTTTTCCATTGTAGTACAGCCCAGAAGATGAACCACCATCTAAACACATAGCATTATTCAAACCTAGACTTCTCACAATTTGTACCATTTCGTTCATAGTTGCACTGCTAACTGTCCCAATAACTATTTCAGTAAATTCCTTATCGTCAGTAAATCCGATAAAACTTCTTTTTGCACTACCAGTTGTAATTTTAGTTTCTGTAAAATTTTCAGACCAAGGATTATTAGTTACAACACCATTAATTATAAGGCTAGGTCCTGCCGTAAGTCCTTGTGTTACTTGATTAAGTAAAGTTCCATCGGTATAAGTGCCATTTAATGTTACGTTTAAAGTGGTAGTTGCACCTACTCCAAGCCTATTTAAAACTTGATGTTCCGTAGAATTAAACAAGAAAACTTTTCCATTTTGAGGAACATAAACGCCTTCAGAAGTATGGTAATTTACAACGCCATCACTGTTTACAACAACAGCTATACCCGTTGATTTTACAGGAATTTTACTTTTGTAATCATCAGTAAATACCATAATTGCTTCTTCTGCTGAAACAGAATGGTTAATTTCCCAAATTCCAGAAGCAGGACTACCATCAATTTGCCAATCTATAGTAGAGCTTATAATGTCCATAATAAACTTATTATTTTCTGTAAAACCAATAAAAGCAGGGTGTCCATTAATATGTAAAACTTCACCGTTATTTACGATAGTTCCATAAGGAAGGGGAAGCCCTGAATATGCTGAAAAAAATGAACCATTTATACCAGCAAAAGCGTTGTATTGGCGAACCAAATTGGATAGTGAATTGGAACTTTCAATTACTCCATAATTAAAAACTATATCGGCATGGATATTTGGTTGCATCTCTATTTTTACATAATGAACAGCTTTTCCGTTGTAATTCATATAATGATTGCTATGTATTGAGGATTGTTGAATTTCATATGATGGTTCAAAAATTTCCGTACCCCATGGGTCAAATACCTCATCATACAAAACAGTTCCATCTTCTGCTACAGGAAAAATTTTTGGAAAATAGTTTTCTTCATGTGCAAAAATAGAATTTGGTACAAGTCCTAATATTAGGAAAAAGGCTAAAAATTGTTTTTTCATAGTGGGTCACCTCAAAATATTTGTAAAAGTTTAAAATTATTAAATAAAAATAGGACAAAAAAGTTAGATGATCACGATTTTTAGAAATGAGGTTTACAATTCTCATAGTCGTCTTTAAAAAATAGGACAAAAAAGTTAAATGATCACGATTTTTAGAAATGAGCTTTGCAATTCGCATGGTCACCTTTAAAAATTTTTATAGAGTTAAACCTATTTTTTTGGTATAGCAATAAATTTTATAGAATAATTCAATTGTAACATAAAAATATTTTTATTTGCAATAAAAAAGGAGCAATCAAACTGATTACTCCAGTAAAATTTATTTTTCTGTAAATACTATAGCGTTATTTAAGTTTCTTCCTGCTGCTGATAATACGCTTTCATTATAAAATACTCCAGAAGATGCTCCACCATCTAAGCACATGGCGTTTGTTAAATTCATCATTTGAGCAATTTCCACCATATCATTTAATGTAGCGCTACTTACTTTTCCAAAAACTACTTCTGTAAATTTTTCTTCAGAAGAATTCATAATTAATCGTTTTCCCTTGGTAATTCATAGTATGAGAGCTATGTATAGGTTCATAATTTATAGTTTCTGTTGCTGTTTCTTCTATCTAATGGTGTTCCGTTTGTTCTGTTTCTTCAGCAAATGTTGCAAATGAAAAAGTTGGAACAAGAGTTAATGCTAATACTGATGCTAAAATTTTTTTATTCATGATAAATATTCCCCAGTCAAATTAGTGTAATAAAAAGTAATAAATTGTCACAATAAGTATATCATAAAAATTACCAATTGTAAAATAAAATATTTACATAAATATTACCAGAAACTATTGATATTTTTGGATTTATTTGTAAAAATTTTGCTGATATTTAAATTAAATGCATCGTAACACTTGTAATTACTGAAAAAAATAAGTATACTAGGATTAATTGAAAATGAAAGAGTGGGAGAAAATGTTAAACTTATTATCACAAATTCAAACTCCAGAAGATATTAAAAATTTAGATATATCACAACTTCCTCAGTTAGCAAAGGAAATTAGGCGCTTTTTAATAAAATCTGTTGCCCAAACTGGTGGTCATTTATCATCAAATTTGGGTATAGTTGAAATTACAATTGCACTACACTATATTTTTAATTCACCTACTGATAAAATTGTTTGGGACGTTGGCCATCAGGCATATGTACACAAAATGTTGACTGGTCGATTAAAAGATTTTAAAACTTTACGCCAATTAGATGGGATTAGTGGTTTTCCAAAGACTGCTGAGAGTGTTCATGATATTGCAAATGTTGGACATAGTTCGACATCAATTTCAACGGCTTTGGGACTTGCAGTTGCAAGAGATTTACAAAAGGAAAACAATCAAGTTATAGCAGTTATTGGAGACGGTGCATTAACTGGTGGTATGGCGTTTGAGGCACTAAATAATGCAGGAAAAGATAATACCAATGTTATAGTAATTTTAAATGATAATGAAATGAGTATTTCTCAAAATGTTGGTGGAATGTACAAATATTTAACTAGATTACGTTCGGCAAAACAATACGAAAGAGTAAAAGAAGATGTGACAAATGTACTATATCAAGTGCCTTTTGTTGGAGTTCCGTTGTTACAAACTGCCAAACGTACTAAAGAAGGGGTTAAATCATTTTTTATAAATAATACAATTTTTGAAGAAATGGGATTTACTTATTTAGGACCAATTGATGGTCACAATATAGAAGAAGTAATATCAATTTTGGAAAATGCCAAACAGCTTAAAGGTCCGATTTTAATTCATATAAAAACCTTAAAAGGAAAAGGTTATAAATTTGCAGAACAAAATCCTTCTAAATTTCATGGGGTAACGCCGTTTAATTATAAAACTGGTGAACCTTTAGTGCAAAAAGATGCACAAACTTTTTCTAGTGAATTTGGAGAAGTTATGTGTAATATTGCCGAAAACAATCAAAATATAATAGCAATTACGGCTGCTATGAGTGAGGGGACTGGTCTTAGTAAATTTGAAAAGAAATTTCCATCACGATTTTTTGATGTAGGGATTGCAGAGGCTCATGCTGTAACGTTTGCTTCGGGCATGGCTCTTGGTGGGTATACGCCTGTAGTTGCAGTGTATTCATCGTTTTTACAAAGGGCATATGACCAGATTTTACATGATGTAGGTTTGCAAAATTTAAAGGTAATTTTTGCGATAGATAGAGCTGGCTTAGTTGGTGAAGATGGGGAAACTCATCAAGGAATTTTTGATATTGCTTATTTATCACACATTCCCAATATTTGTTTGTTATGTCCAAAAATTCCAGAAGAAATTGGAAATGCTATGCAATTTGCACTAAAACAAAATGGACCTGTTGCAATTCGTTATCCTCGTGGAAAAGGAGAGGTTGCGCAAAATTTAATTTCGGATTATAATTCAATAACGCCTATTGAACATTTTAAGGGTAGGCAAGTTGTTATTGTGGCAACTGGAAAATCCGTTTTATGGGCCTTAAAAATTAAGGAATATTTACAAAAAAAGTATAATATGAATATCGGTATTGTAGAAGTTGCTTGTATTAAGCCTCTTGATGTTGACACCTTATTTAATTTTGTAAAGAGATATAAGCAATTAGTTACAATAGAAGACCATGTTTTGGTGGGAGGATTTGGTACAATTGTAGCAAATTCATTGCATGAAGTTGGATATTCAAAGCTTATTCAACATTTTGGATACAAAGATGGAGTAATTGAGCATGGAAAAATTGATGAATTATTAGAAAAACAAGGATTATTACCTCATCAAATTGGAGAAGCTATAAAAGCAAGAGTAGATGGAAAGTGAGAATTTGAATGCAAATTAAAGAAACAAAAGAAAGGTTAGATGTGCTAATTGTGGAGCGTGGTCTTGCAGAAAGTCGTGAAAAAGCAAAGGCTTTTATAATGGCAGGCATCGTTTTTGTTGATGGGCAAAAGGAGGATAAGGCTGGTCTTAAAATCAAAGTTTCTTCTAACATAGAAGTTCGTGGAAAGATGAAATATGTGAGCCGAGGAGGGTTTAAACTCGAGAAGGCTATGGAAGTTTTTCCTATTAAATTAGAAAATAAAATTTGCATGGACGTTGGGGCATCTACGGGTGGATTTACTGATTGTATGCTCCAAAATAATGCACAAAAAGTTTATGCTATAGATGTTGGATATGGGCAACTTGCTTGGAAGCTTAGAGATAACCCTCAAGTAATTTGTTTAGAAAAAACTAACATGAGATACGTTACAAATGAGCAAGTTCCTGATATAATTGAATTTAGTTCTATAGATGTATCTTTTATTTCTTTAACTAAAATTTTACCAGTTGTATCAAATTTGCTTGGCGAAGGGGCAGAAGTTGTAGCTCTTATTAAGCCTCAGTTTGAAGCTGGACGTGAACAAGTTGAAAAGAATGGAGTTGTTAGAAATCCGAAAGTGCATAAGCAAGTTATAGAGCAAATCTGGGACTTTGTAGATACGGTTGGGTTTGAAGTTAAAGGACTTGACTTCTCACCAATAAAAGGCCCAGAAGGTAACCGAGAATATTTAATTTATTTGTGTAAATCAATTAACAAAAATACAACTTTGGATAAGTTTGAAATTGAAACTGTGGTTAACAAATCACACGAACTGTTGTAGGTAGGTGAAAAAAGAATGAAAAAGATTGGTGTAATTCCAAATCTTTTAAGAGATAAAGACCTAGCAATTACAAAAAAAGTTATAGCTTGGTTGCAAAAAGAAAAGCTTTTGGTGTATGTGAGTTGTTATATTGCGAATTTGCTAAATCAACCAGACCTTGGAACTGATGCAGAAGAGATGTATAAAACTGCTGATGCTTTAATTGTAATAGGTGGAGATGGTACGATTTTAAGTGTGGCTCAAAAAGTATATAAAATGCAAATTCCTATTGTTGGTATAAATTTAGGTAGGCTGGGATTTTTAGCAGATGTAGAAAGTTGTAATGTTGAGGAATTCTTGCCTATACTTTGTAAAGATGATATATCAATTGATAAACGCATGATGTTAAGGACAAAAGTCATTGGGCCAACAGGAGTAACCTCGTTTTATCATGCACTAAATGAAATGAGTTTAACAAGAACTAGTGGTAGTCGAATTACTGAATTTGAAATTATCGTAAATGAAAAAGTGTATGATATTTACCCAGCAGATGGAATTTTAGTAGCTACTCCAACAGGTTCAACGGCCTATAATTTATCAGCAGGGGGGCCAATTGTTATGCCATACGCTAAAAATCTCATTTTAACGCCTATTTGCCCTCACACAATATATTCACGATCGATAGTCTTATCAGATAAAGACGTTATTGGTCTTAGAATTGTTGGACAAGGTGAAATAAGTTGTTGTATAGATGGACAAGTCAGAATGATGATTACAAATGAACACATAATTGAAGTAGAGCGTTCTGCGTATACTACTCAATTATTAAAGTTATCGGGTACAGATTTTTTAGATATTTTAAATAAAAAAATAGTTGAGAGGAGATAATATACTTATGAAGGAACAACGACAATCACAAATACTTAATTTGATAAGAGAATTTGATATAGAAACACAGGAGGACCTTGCTGAACGACTTGAAAAAGATGGGTTTAAGGTAACTCAAGCTACAATCTCAAGGGATATTCGTGAGTTAAAACTTACTAAGATGCCAAATAAAGAAAATATTCAAAAATATGTAGCTGTTGTAAATTCTGAGCCAGAATTATCAGAAAAGGTAATAAACGTATTTAAGGCAGGGTTTATGTCAGTTAATAAAGCCCAAAATATTTTGGTAGTAAAAACTCTTCCAGGAATGGGAAGTGCAGTAGGGTCAGCCATTGATGCGTTTGGATATGCTGAAATTGTAGGAACTTTAGCTGGAGATGACACGGTTTTTTGTGCAATGCGCCAAAACGAACATATGGACGATGTTATTAGAAGATTTGATGAAGTATTAAATTCTTAATTGGTAGACAATTTAATAAATAAAGTTTAGGGTTAAGGGACGATGTTCCTTCCCTTTTTTTGAGTATCCAAAAAAATAAACTGTTGATTATAGTTTATGAAATTGGGCAATACTTTAGGAAATTTATTATTAAATTAAGGAGGAAAAGTGTGTTAGTTAATTTACATGTAAAAAATATTGCTTTAATTCAAGAAGTTAAATTGGAGTTACACAATAATTTAAATTTATTTACTGGAGAAACGGGTGCTGGAAAATCTATGCTTATTGACTCAATTCAATTTGCAATAGGCAATCGTACCTCAAAAAATATTATCAGAAAAGGCGAACAATCGGCTTATGTTTGTTTGACGTTTAAAAATATCAATGAAAATGTTATTTCGTTTTTGCAAGATAATAATATTATTTATGAAAATGCTGAAATTTCAATAGAAAGAACGCTGTTTATTACTGGAAGAACTGTATTTAAAATTAATGGAGTAGGAGCAACTAGACAAAGTGTCAAAGAAGTTTCTTCCTTATTAATAGATATCCATGGGCAACATGAACCCCAATCACTTTTGGAAGCTAGCAAACATTGTGCATTGCTAGATAGTTTTGGTACGCAAAAATTTTTGGAGTTAAAAAATGAATATCAACAAATTTATAAACAATGGTATAGTGTTAAACAGCAATTAGAAAATAATGATATTGATGATAGAAAAAGACTTCAGTTAAAAGATATGTTGTCATTTCAGATTAATGAAATAGAAAGTTGTGACCTAAAGCCGAATGAAGAGGACGAGTTAAAATCGCAATATGAAGTCTTGGCTCATGCAGAAAAAATTTTAATCCAATGTCAGAAGGCGTACAATTGCATTGATGGAAATGAGGAGGCAGGAGTTACTACTTTGGTTGGTCGAGCGTCCCAAAATATTCAAGATGTTAGCCATATCAGTTCGGAACTTTTGGAGCTTTATAATCAGCTGACTTCTATTGAGGCTATGTTACAAGATGTTTCGTATGATTTGAGGCGTTATGTTGATAATATAGAATATTCTCCAGAAAAATTGACAGAAGTTCAAGAACGATTAGATATTATTTATAAACTCAAGCAAAAATATGGGAATAGTATAGAAGAAATTTTGGATTATCAACAAATTTGCCAAAAAGAACTTGATGAGCTGTTGTCTCATGAAACAAACAAAGAAGAATTAGAAAAATCTTTGTTTGAGTTTGAGAAGAAATTAACAAAATTAGGAGACGAATTAACGTCACAAAGACAAGGTATAGCGAATAATATAGAAAAATCTATTGATTTACATTTACATGATTTGCAAATGCCGTATGCACATTTTAAAGTACAAATAATTTCGGTGGATTATTTTTCAAAAAATGGTAAAGATGAAGTAGAGTTTTTAATTCAAACTAACCTAGGAGAAGATTTTCACCCTCTCTCAAAAATAGCATCTGGTGGAGAAATTTCACGTGTTATGCTTGCAATTAAAACGGTTTTGGTGTTGGGAGATACAATTGGAACTGTAATTTTTGATGAAATAGATACGGGTATTAGTGGAGTTGCGGCACAAAAGGTTGGCGAAAAACTTGCAACAATTGCGCAAAAACGACAAGTAATTTGTATAACTCATTTGCCACAAATTGCAGTGATGGCAGATGCACATTATTTAATAGAAAAAAATGTTATAGAAAATTACACTCAAACTTCATTAAAATTACTAATGTCGTTGCAAATTGAGCAAGAACTTTGTAGATTAATGGGTGGAATTGTGACAAAGAATACGTTAGAAAGTGCCAAAGAACTAAAGGATTTAGCGAGTTTATTTAAGCAAAATTTAGTATAAGTATGCTCGAGCTTTGTCAAATGATTAAAGAATGGAATAATTATTAGTAAAATCTAATATTAATTTTTAATGAAATTCCGATTAAAGGTTTGTTAATAACAGATTAAAAAACATAAAACTTCAAAATATCTCTTGAATAGTGTAGGCGTATAGGGTAGAATATTAGAGGTAGAAGACACAATAGAAAAGAATTAAAATTTTTACTTATTCGAGGAGGGGATTAAATGACACTATTGTTAAGTATTTGCCTAATAATTTCTTTAGGAGGCTGTGCTTATTTGTTTCAGAACTTGCAAAAATCTAAAAAGGAAACTGAGCTACTAACTCAAATTTTAGATTCAATGCCAGGTATTTTATCAGCAACTGATATGAATAAAAAGTGGCTTTTCATTAATAAGGCAGCAGAGAAAGCTTTAGGAAAATCACGTGACCAAGTTATGGGTCAAGGTTGCGAATCTTGGGGAGCACCACTTTGTCAAAGCGAAGCTTGTGGGGTTAACGCTTTAAGAAGTGGAAAAAACAAAACAGTTTACAATATGGGTGGGCAAGATTTCCACGTTGATGTAAACTATATCTCAAATGCAGCTGGACAAAGAATTGGGCATCTTGAAGTTGTTCACACTGTAAGTTTAGTAGAAGCAACTGGAGATTTAATTGTAAATAACGATGTTCTTATTAAAGAAATTGCAGCTAGTATGGACAGATTTACTCAAATCTCAATCGACACAGATAAGAATGCTAATGAATTATCAAACGGTATTACATTACAATCTGAAGTAATTGGTGGATTTATTTCTTCTATCGCAGAATTATCAGCTAGTTTAGAGCAAAATATTTCACACATTATTGAAACTAACGATATTTCTCAAACAGCAAGCGAAAAAGCTAGCATCGGTACTGAGTACATGAAAAATCTTATCGTTGCAATGAATGATATTAACCGTGCAAGTCTTAACATTGCAGAAGTTATTAAAATTATTGAAAGCATCGCAAGCCAAACAAACTTACTTGCGTTAAATGCTGCTATTGAGTCTGCAAGAGCTGGAGAAGTAACCTTTTGAGAAGTTTAGTAAATGATGAACTTCCCCATGACAATGCAGAAACATATTAATTTAGGTTGAGAAACTTGTTAAGTTTATATCTATTTTAAATATTCAACAGTCTGATTTATCAAAATGAATACAGATTGAGATTTACAATTCTACTGATTTTTCAATATATTTGCCATTTTTCACGTTAGTGTCAAACATGAGAACTAGATATTTGAACTCAGAAACTTTATTGCTGAGCATATATTGCCGGGTCATCTTCCATTGGAAAAACATTTAGACACTACTGAACTCGGACATGGGAGCTGGAATTATAACATCATCAGCCACATGTCTAAAATTGTGCAGGGTACACCAAGGTGAAGTAGAGATAATGGGAGAACACTGAAAGAATATTGAAACCACCGGCAAGGGATTTCAGTGGTTAATTATTTTTGTTTTTATTTTTTTTGGCTACAGTGTAGCTTTTGAAGCCATTATTTCAAAATGGCATGTGAGCTAACCTCTACCTGCATCATTGCACCACTTGAATATGTCATCATTCCACAAGGTTTCTGCAGGAACATGTTACAGCTGTGCGTATCACACCTAAAGCTGCTCCTGTAAATTGAAAGATATGCCAAAAATATACATTTATATTCCCGGCAGATGCATATTGGTATTTTCTCAGGATGTGTCAGCATCTCTGCACACTGCTTTACACTAGATGTAATGCAGCTGATGAGCTCGGTGCCACACTTATGAAAAAATTCCCATTAAAGAAGCTGTGCATTCTCTGGTAAAAAGGAAAAACAGCCAACACACACACCTATTGCATGTACACACACCCTCGCCACAAACCAATGTAAAAACCTTTCCCCTCACCTCATTTCCTTTGCTCTGTTGAACATGTGCTGCTCACCTTACCTTCAGAAAGGTCAAGTGCAGAACGGGTCTCCAGGCACACTGTCACCTAATTAAAAAGTAGTGGCGGAAGATGCATACCAGCTCCTGGGAAGCTGCAGCGGTTGGAAGCCGCCCTCAGGGGTAACCATCCGATTATGTCACATGCAGGCAAAGGCAGAGATTTGCATTACATTGTTCTAATGTAAATGTAAGAGATTTCTATAGTATCATGGGAGAAAAGGTACCCACTTACTCTTTCTGCCTGCAAACGCAAATCACTGAAGGCTGTGACTGATGAAAATTTAAAGCTGTGGTGGGCAGTTTATTTTTTGTATCACTGGGCAAGCATTTAATAATTCAGTTGATCTGAAAGAACACAACACATTTGGCACCCAACTCTAGCCTTAACCACTGACCCAAAAATCAGCTGTTTTCCAATTAAGGACATGGCTTTTGTCCCCAATTAACTGGTCTTAAGCCTTAAAAAGTGTCCAAAAAGTAGCGCAATCCACACCAAACACACATGCTGACATGCAATATTCACACACACACACACACACACACACACACACACACACACACGCACGCACATCCACACCGTCAAAGCCAAAAGGAACACACAGCGTTAAGTAAATTTACTCAAACGCCCATAGATAAACACAAAACACACACATACTCACACTGACACACACAACGCTGGCCAGTCATCTGGCCTTATACAGGCATGATGGCGACCCATTGCCTTTCATGGGAGCTGACTTCCTGACATTCTGTCCTCAGGCTCTGTGTTCTCTGCAGCCCAACTAGATCATAATAGGGGAGGAGGGGAATGGAGGGAGAGAGAGCTGTAGACAAACAGACATAAAGCAAGGTTGCGAATGTAAAAGATGGAGGAAGAGGAATTGGGAAGAGGGTGAGAAAGGCAGATGGAAAGGAAGGAAAGAAGGAATGTGACAGAGCTGAGGGCACAGACATCCCCACACTCAAACCCATCAAACCAAAGGTAAGACTACACCTTCAAAGCGGGATGAAAACTACAAGGCAAAATTCCAAGATCATTTTATTTGTTTATCAATTGGAAGAAAAAGGTGTGTACATCTCAGTCTGCAAAGTGTTGACCGCGTGAACTTAAAGTATAACTAAACCCCCAGAGTGTCCTTTCTGGAATTCAAAAAATGCATCTAGAACGTGAACAAATGTGTCAAATTGGGCAACGTGAGGTGGCGGGGATTTACTGGGAGTAGATTGGGAGAATTGAATAGTTTGAGTAAGCTATCGTGATTGCACTTAGATTTAGCTGTTTGCATATTTTAGTTTTCCCACACGGGTCCACAGTTCATTTCATAAGCAGGTGGCTTCTGTTCACCAGCCCAGCCCGCCTTCACAGCAATGTGCAAAGAGAAAGTGAAACTTTAAGTCTGGCTGGTTATTCTTTTATTTCTTTAACAAATCTGAGTTTCACTCGACACTTAAGTGAGAGAACAGTTCGTACGTGCGATCTCCTTCACTGCGGCCTCTGTCTTGTTCAGAAATCGACAATCAGTTACTTCCTTGTTTGGCTGCCATTGTAGCATTAACTTTATTTGTTCAAGGTCCTCCTCACTAGGTCGAGCAGAGACTCTGCGCAGCAGCTGGGCATGTGTGCGTGTGTGTGTGTGTGTGTGTGTGAGAGAGAGAGAGAGAGTGTGAGTGCAGTAATATTTAGTTTATTAAGTCAGATTGATCATGGATTTGGCGTTTATCTCACTGAAGAATAGGTTGGAATTTTTGCGGAAATGCACTTATATGCTTTTGTGCAAAGAGTTAAACTAGAGGATCAATAACACTCTTATTACTGCACAATAAATATCAAACTACACTTAAGAGGTTAATTTAGCCTATAGCTTAAAGACCGAAATTAGAGGGACTAGCTTGCCTGTAACAAATAAACAAACAAGAAAAACAACCTACAGTACATGCACTTCCCAGTCTCACAAATTTTTAAATCATTTATTAAAATCCAGTCAAAAATTGACACCTAAATGTACAAATTGTGGTTTTATGGATGTTGTGTGTCAGACAGTTTTCCTCATTGAGAAACAGAAAATCTCTTGACTTAAGAGGCAACCACTGGACAAAGTAAAGAAATCACAAGTTTCACTCTAAATTATTATTGTTATTTTTTTATAATTTTTATCTTTAAAAAAACTCTAGTGAACTTTTCAGTCTTTATGCTAAGCTAAGCTAGCTAGCTGCTCTCTGTAGCTTCATATTAAGTAGGACAAAAATGAGAGTTTTTTTTATTTATTTATTTGATAATTGGTGAACAAATGAGTATTTAGTGTCTTTTTCCGTAGTCTACCACCTAATAACCGATCAGTCTATCTAAAGACAATAGGAAAAAAAACCCTCAGTATTTTACATGTTTTGGGAAGACATGTCGACAAAACAGTCAGCTGTTTATGATGTTTAACGCACCCAATTTGTGAAGAAAAAAAAACATCAGTTTTTTCAGACATCCCTTTCTGTTGGACAGACAATAAAGTCACATGATAAGA
>MDSP01000035.1_pt1 | contig 30622 bp, 29 predicted proteins | sample 1005811 | NCBI WGS metagenome assembly MDSP01 (sample SAMN05526596, study PRJNA338239) | gut metagenome | isolation source: stomach gut content | host: Naso elegans | place: Saudi Arabia: Red Sea | collected 2011-04
TCATTTATTACAAACTCTTTTAGAATTTATACGTATTTGCAATTAAACATTGTGGGTGTTTATATATTTTACTTAGTATAAACATGTAGATTTAATTTCAAGTTCAAAAACCATAAACTATGTAATGAGACATCAAAACATAAGAGGTGCAGTGTATTATCTCAGTATTGTGCATTATTTTTAAGGAGACATGGAAAAGAACAGATTTACAATGCCAAGAACTATTCATTAATGTGTCAATGCAAAAAGATTCACTTGGTGCTATTTTTGTCTTGAACTTTAAAATGACTCCACTATTCTCACAAATGGAAGCCACTGCCTGCAAACCAGAAACCTTCCATGAGGATTCATTGAGTGAATAAACGTGAATATTACTGAGTGTGGACTACATCTTTTTCTAACTTCATGAGAGTGACAGTTTAAAAATAACACCTCTTTGCATCAGTTGAAAACCATAACCCTGTAATTAACAGGAAGAAAAGCAATTTACTCCTGCTCCACAGCGCAGCACCCTTCTCTTTCTGCTCCTCTTGGCATCTTTTAGGATTGTTTTAATTATTTCCTGGCATACTGACTGTATGACTAAAGCCTCTCCCTGCCGACACTCTTTGTTTCTCTCTCTCTCTCTATCTCCCACACACTCGCTCACTCATCCCTCCTGTACCACGTGTTTGGCATGACTTTACTCAGCTGCTAGAAATGTGAAACACATCTAAACATCTGATTAGCCTGTAATCAACTCCTCTCATCCCAAAGGGAGAGATGAAGAAGAGAGAGAACAATGGAGGAGCCCGCATCACTCAGTTTGTTTTGGTCTGCGTTAACATTTAAATGAGAAACCTGCAACTTAAGTCCTTGAAACTGCCTCTAAAAAGCCCATCTCCTGTCTGTAGATGATGGAATGATGCCTAAAAAATGCAGCCTATTTTATTTGGATGGCAGTTTGGTAAAGTTTTAAACAAGAATGCGGAGTATCTGCAAAGTAATGATGTAACTTTACACTATTTATAATGAAACAAGACAGCAGTGCACATAAAAGATGCAATAAAAACCACCTCAATGATTGTTATTGAGATTCACTTTCCTCCCTTCCAGCTACTAAGTTGTGGGTATATTGAGGCTATATGGGCAAATCATAAACATTTTGTCTGTACAATGTTTGTGATGACAGGGAAAGATGTTTGGGAACTGTTACAAATGATTGTCTCTTATTATTGCCTTGCACCGCAAACAATGACTTCAAGTGATTTTGTCATGAGATCCTATATATGGTGTGCAGTCTAGTTGTCAGTGTGTTCAATAAAAATTATAATTTACTCACCAAAGCAACATACTTCTGCGATGAAGAGGAGGTGTTTAAAATTTTCCTCCCCATTCACTTGAATTGAAAAGCTACAAGCTAAAATATAATGCACTTATAACTGAAAGTTTCAAACACACTAATGATAATTATACATTAAGTAAGCAATGGGTGAGGTGGGTCATGTTCTGTTTATTTTCGTCCTTAGTTTTTATTTAATTACGCATGGGGTAAAAGGCGAGCTTCGCATTTTGCCAACAACTGATGATAGTTCAAGATTTAAAAAATTAAAAAAGGTTTTCGTTGAGCAAAACGAGTTAACAGAATATGAAATTGAAACTATACGTTTTCACAAAAATTTCGTTTTGTTAAAATTTAAAGGTGTTGATGATATGACATCAGCTGAGCGACTTAAAAATGCTATTTTAAAAATCAATCGTGAAGATTGCTTGCCACTTGAAGAAGATGAGTATTATATTAGTGATTTGTATGGTATGACTGTTCAGAAATCTGATGGTGAAATTTTGGGTGTGTTAGATGATATTTTATTTACAGCAGCTAATGATGTATATGTTGTAAAAAATAATGACACTGGCAAGGAGCTTCTAATCCCTGCAATTGCTCAATGTATTTTAAAAGTTGATGTAGCAAATCGTTTGATGAGTGTAAATTTACTAGAAGGTCTTGGTGAATAATGAAGATTACGGTTATGACTCTTTTCCCAGAAATGATTGAGCAATCTATCAATCATAGCATTATGGGTAGGGCTATTCAAAATGAAATTGTGCAAATTGAAGCTGTAAATATTAGAGATTATACTTTAAACAAACATAAAAAAGTAGATGACTATCCTTTTGGTGGTGGTGCTGGAATGCTTATGATGCCAGAACCAATTTATTTGTGCTATGAGGCAATTTGTAAAAAGTCTGGTGGTTCACCTCGAGTAATTTATATGACTCCACAAGGAAAGCCTTGGAAACAAAGTATGGCTACGGAATTTGCTAAGGAGCAAGAAATAGTTTTGCTATGTGGGCATTATGAAGGGATTGACCAACGTGTTATTGATGAAATTGTAACTGATGAAATTTCAATTGGTGACTATGTTTTGACTGGTGGTGAACTTGCCTCACTTGTAGTTATTGATAGTATTATTAGGTTAATTCCTGGTGTAATCGGAAAGCAAGAGTCATTTGAAGATGAGAGTTTTTCTGATGGACTTTTGGAATATCCTCAATATACAAAGCCTCGAATTTATCATGATATGGAAGTTCCTGAAGTTTTACTATCTGGTCATCACAAAAATATTGAGAATTTTAGACGGCAAAAATCTTTGGAAAATACGTATAATAAACGACCTGAACTCCTTGAAAATATTGAATTTACTAAGGCTGATAAAAAGTGGTTGCGTGAAATTAAAGAAAAGAATAACCACCTATAATTTATTAGGTGGCTATTTTTTTAATAGTATACATCTATTAAGTAAAATGTAATATTTGAGTTGCTCCAACCTAAATCATATGGAACTAGTAATCGGTCTGTATTGTGACAAGTTACAAGAGGATAACCTTTGCTATCTAATCCACTAACCGTTGATACATGGGTAATTCGTCCGTTTTTCTCATAGGCCACAAAATCTCCTGGGCGCATTTGGTAAGCTGCTTTATAAACTTTTTCATAACTACCTTTTGCAATCTGACCACCACGCCCACTATTTACTATATAATGTGTAAAAGCTTGTGCATTTACCCAGACTTTTGTACCTTCATGAGTGTAGTTCCAAGTAGCGTTTTTCTTAAATCCTGCTCCTTCAAACATAATTTGTGAAGCAAAATTGGCACAATCTCCACCAAGAGGATTACAGTCCATATACTCAGGATTATATTTGAACATATGTTCACCATCACCAATTCCACAATGAGTATGTGCATATTCAATAGCTTTTTGTGTTCGTTCATTTGGCGTATAGTCTGGTGCAGTATGTTTTGTAATATGTTCTGTAATTGCTTGAGTATTTTTGTCACTAAGTTCTAAAGAATCAGAAAATGGGTCGGTGTACCATTCTTTAACTATTATATAATTATCACCATTTTTCTTTAAATGAATATAATGAGATGTACCCAATCTAAAATCTGTCGTTTCAGTTGGGCTATCATTATAAGAATAGTTAAAGGTTGTACAAACATTACACGTCATTCCATAAACGCCATCACCTCTATCACGGGCTTTTCTAACTTTAATTTCGGAGTTGATACTATTAAAAGTTACTCCTTGTTTGGCTGCCCAAGAGTCTAGGTATTTGGCCTTAATTGCTTCATGTTCATATGCGTATAAACTGACTTTGATATCCGTATTATACAGCGACTTTAAATTTTCCGTGTCGTGATTTAGTACAAAATTATTACGCTTAGTTATAACATCTTGTAAAATAGATGTAAAATATTCCTTTAACTCATCTTCTGTAGTAGGAATTTCGTTGTTTTCACTAGGCGTTTGTGGGGGAGTATCTTCTGTTTCATCTTCGCCAAATTCTTGAGCTTCTATTAGTGGAAGTTCAAAAATGATATCGCTTGCAAATACTTCGTAAGATGAACTAGTTGTTATTAATGATAGTCCTAGTAATATTTGAAACAAGTTTATTTTTCTCACATTCTCTCTCCTTTGCGTAATTTTGGCTGTAACTGTGCAACACCATAGATTTTACTATTATTAGTGTTTCCTAAAATAGCCACAAAATGCGCAATAAAATTAGGAAAAATATGAGGTATTTAGATGTAAAAAACAGCCTAACTTAAACATTAGACTGTTAATATACTATTATATAAGGTTAATTTGATGATAAATTTTTTTACCTTTTTGAACCATCAAAATATTGTTATCAAATAACTCTTTTGTTATAGTAAAATTGATGTCATTAACAACTTTACCATCAATTTTTATACCATTTTGGCTAACTAAACGACGAACTTCTGAACGAGTTGGAGCAAGTTTTAGTTTTTCAACAAGCAAAGTTGCAATATCTAAACCTTCTTCAAATTCGCTAGCTGACATATCAGTTGTTGGTAAAGACCCAACAGCGCCACCACCTGCAAAGATTGAGCGTGCTGCTTCTTGAGCATTTTTTGCCTCAACTTCACCATGCACAATTTTTGTAACTTCAAAAGCTAGAATTTCTTTGGCTTCATTAATTTTGGCATCTTGCAAAGAAGATAGGCGATTAACTTCGTCCATTGGAACAAATGTAAGTAGTGATAAACATTTTTTTACATCACTATCAGCAACATTTCTCCAATATTGATAAAACTCATATGGAGTAGTTTTATTAGGGTCTAACCAGACTGCTCCTTTTTCAGTTTTACCCATTTTCTTGCCTTCGCTGGTTGTAAGCAAAGTTAGAGTAAGCCCAAAAGAAGTTTCCCCATGAAGACGGCGCACAAGTTCTACCCCACCCAAAATGTTTGACCATTGATCATTACCACCAAGTTGCATTTTACAATTGTAACGTCTGTATAACTCTAGAAAATCATACGATTGCATTAACATATAATTAAATTCTAAAAATGATAATCCTTTTTCTAGTCTTTGCTTATAACATTCAAATGTAAGCATTCTATTTACAGAAAAATGTGGGCCAATTTCACGAAGAAAATCCACATAATTTAGCTGGCAAAGCCAATCTGCATTATTTGCAATAATAGCTTTGTCATCTGAAAAATCAAGGAAAATTGATAATTGCTCTTTAAAGCGTTCTATGTTATTTTGGATAGTTTCTACTGTCATCATTTTTCGCATATCAGTTTTTCCTGACGGGTCACCTACCATACCCGTACCACCACCTACAAGTGCAATTGGTCTATGCCCAGCATTTTGCATATGACGCATGGCCATAATCGTTGCAAAATGCCCAACGTGTAAGCTGTCTGCTGTTGGGTCAAAGCCTATATAAAAAGTTACTTTTTCTTTGGCTAATAATTCTTTAATTTCGTTTTCGTGTGTAGTTTGTTGAATGAAACCACGTTCTAATAACGTATTATATACATTCATAATGTCCTCCTAATTTCTAAATTAAAGGGCTACACCGTCAAAACGAAATAACCCCATTAAAATTAAATTTTTTATGTCGCAAATATCAAGTTAGATTTTATAAATAAATTATATTTTTTCAACATAATAGCACAACTTATGTTTTTTGACAAGGTTGAAACAAGAGGTTATATTAAGATAGACTGGAAATATTAATTTAAACATAAGATTTATTACGACTCACAAAATTAAATTAATAAGTTAACTTAACGCAACCTAAGAAGAATAAAGGAGCAAAATATTATGATAATATTAGATAATGCAACACCTATACTTGGAAATACATTAGATACAAAAGGAGCTACATTTGGAATTTATGCCACTGATGTAGATGAGATTATACTTAGCATCTTTAAAGAGCCAAACGGAAAACCAGTTTTTACACACAACTTAACTCGTGAAGATAATGCTATTGGAAATATTTTTTGTATAAAAATTGAAGGTGTTGAAGAAGGATTTTACTACACTTTTACTGTTGAACGCAACGAAAAAGAAGTGTCTATCCTTGACCCTTATGCTTACGAAGCTACAAAAGAGGACGGCATTTTTTATAATAAAATTGTTACAAGCAGTCCTAACCCTACAAAAAAACCAAATATTCCTTGGGACGAAATGATTATTTATGAGATGCACATCGGTCATTTTACAAAACACCCAAGCTCAAATGTACAACACCCTGCCACTTTACAAGGGATAATTGAAAAACTTGATTATCTTAAAGAGCTTGGTATTACTACGATTGAACTTCTTCCTGTTTATTATTGGAACAGAAATACAATTATAAACCGTCACCCAAAAACTGGAGAACTATTAACAGATGTTTGGGGCTATAACCCAATTAGCTTCTTCATTTTTGACCCAGTGTATGCAATGAACGAAACCAACAGCCGTCAGGAATTTAAGGACTTTGTAAACACTGTTCATGAGCATGGTATGGAAGTAATTTTGGACGTTGTGTATAATCATACAGGAGAAGGTGGAGATAAAGACACTTGTTTTAACTTTAAAGCTTTAGCCGATAGAACTTATTACCGTTATTACGATGAAACTTGGTATGCCAACTGTTCAGGTACTGGAAATACATTAAACACATCTCATCATGTTGTTCAAGAAATGACGATTGCAAGCCTTCGTTATTGGGCAATTGATATGGGTGTTGATGGATTTAGATTTGACTTAGCTTCAATTTTGGGGCAGGGTGAAGATGGAAATTGGACTTATCATTCATTGCTAAAGCGCATAAAAGAAGATGGGGTTTTATCTCATGTAAAATTAATTACAGAAAGTTGGGACGCAAAAGGGCAATATGATGTTGGAAAAATGCCTGCTCCTTACCATGAATGGAGTGATGTTTTTAGAGACTGTATGCGTCGCTTTATGAAAGGTGATAAAGGGGTAATCCATTCAGTTACAAAATGTATTATGGGGCGTGAATTGGTGTTTGACCACGAAGAAATGAAGAGTCTCCCAATCCATTACATGACAGCTCATGATGGATTTACTCTTTATGATTTGGTAAGTTATAACGAAAAACACAACGAAGAAAACGGTGAGCAAAATAGAGATGGTCACAGCCATAACATTAGTTGGAACAGTGGTTTTGAGGGTGAAAATAACGACCTATATATTAAAGAATTTAGAGAAAGAAGAATGAAAACTTTTCTTTCTATGTTGTTTTTGAGCAAAGGTGTTCCAATGTTGCTTATGGGTGATGAAGTTGCAAGAACTCAAAAAGGAAATAATAACGCATTTTGTCAAGATAGCGAATTAGTTTGGTTTGATTGGGAGCGTGCCGAAGAATATAGCGAAATGTACCGTTTTACACAAAAATTAATTTCACTTCGCAAACATATTCCATGGCTTACAACTCCAAGTAATGTTGCGCCTAATTGGCACGGAGTAAAACTTTACTCTCCAGATTGGAATTATCATTCAAGAAGTTTAGCTTGGTCTTTAAATGAAGGAGAATGCCAAATTTATTTCGTAGTTAATAATTATTGGGAAACTTTGCGTTTTGAGTTGCCTCACTCAATCAATAAATGGAAAGTATACATCAATACTGCACATTCGGAAAACGTTGTTGAGCGTGATATTACAAACGACCATTACACAGTTCCACCGTTTACATTTTGTGTATTAATTGATATGCCAAGGGATAAGAACGGTAAGCCTCTTCCAATTGATGGAAATATTATCAAAACTATTTAATAATTTCAGAACAAAAAAAGATACTTAAATTAATGAGTATCTTTTTTTATGTTCAATTCTAATTTATTATAAATTAAGTTGTGGACTAATTTTTGTTTTTGTGGTAAAATAAAAATAAACCAGTTTTTTACATAAATTTAAATTTTCAATCATCTACAGTCATGTAGGTGATTTTTTTAGGACAAAAATTTCACATTATCACGATTTCTGGATTTCACTTTTCAAAATGCTACCCCCTCTTATTATATCGTTAGCAATTTTCCATCATTTTTTAGGATTTCCGTAAGCGACATACCCATTCCAGATACCTCAATATCCAAAGATTTCAATTTCTCCGTTACTCCAAACATATTCGCACACCCCATGCAAGCCAAAATCTCTACTCCAACGTGTTGTGCCATCTTAATTTTTTGTTGAATAGTTTCATCTTCTGCCACAAGTTCGGCACTAGCTCCCCAAATTATAATCTCTACTTCACGAAACCAATTTTGAGTTTTTGCGGCAATTGCATACATAAAAACCATCGTATGTGCTGTATGTGGATTGTCTGTTGTCCACAAAATATTTAGTTTATCTTCCATTATATAATCCTCCAAATTTTATTTTTATTATATCACAAAAAAGCTACCCCCAAAACTGGAGATAGCTTATAATTAAATTTTGAATTGGTCAACTTGAGCTTTTAAACTTTGTAACTGAGTTTCCAAATCTTGGCTAACCGAAATGTTAGTATTTGAAATAGCACTATTTTTATTCATCTCTTGCTCCAGCTCCTCAACCCCTGTAATAATTTTTTGTAGAGCATCTTTTTGGGCAGAAGCGTTGTGGTAGACGTGTTTTGAAACGTTTAGAGTTTCTTCGCTTGCCAAAACTATATTATCTAGTGCAGTTACTGTAATCTCCACCAAGTCTTCACCCTTATCTAAATTTGTCAAATTGTTATTGATTAGCTGATATATATTTCCTACAAGTTCAGCAGTTTTTGATGATAATTCACGGATTTCACTTGCTACAATAGTAAATCCTCGTCCTTGCTCACCTGCTCTTGCTGCTTCAATTGATGCATTTAAAGCAAGTAAATTTGTTTGTTCCGAAATATCTTCAATATCTTTAATAACTTCTATCATCTCTTTTGTAGAATGATTTATTAGGTGCATGGCCTGTACCAGCTCATCACTTTTACTTTTTCCATCAGTAGCTTTGTTGGCCATATCCTCTGTAATTTTGTAACTTTTTATAATATCTTCAATAACGTTAATAATATCATTTGTAAGACTTATGCTCTCTTGCTTAAAGTTTGAAATCAATCCACCTTGAGTAGTTGTAAGCTCCGATAATTCATGTGCAGAAGTTGCAATTTGCTCCGAGGCTATATTAACTTCTTTGGTAGAATTGATTGTGTGTGATAATAATCCTTTTAAATTGCCAGAAATATTTAACAAAGAAATCTTGATTTTGCCAAAATCTCCTATATAATTTTGCTCTGGTAAAGGTGTAAAATTTCCTTGTGCATACGAGTCTAAAATAGTATCAATTTCATTTATATATAACGTAAGCGTTGATGATACTACATCTAACGATGATACCAAATTTTCAAGCTCAATATTTGAAGTAGGAATATGACTTGTGTCAATATCCAAATTTCCTTGTTTAATTTGTCCAAGTGCCTCTACAACTTGTTCTAATGGACTTATATATTTTTTTACAATTGAGTTAATCGCTATAGACACAATTACCAAACTTAGTAATAAAATCACTACACTTTGTCCAATTTCTGCCACTATATTTTGTGTCACATAGCTAGTGGGATAACAAGAAACTATAAGTAACTGTGTTGATGGTACATGATGTGAAGTTGCATAAAATTTGCGTCCATTATTATCAGCTACTTGGTGAATTTCATCAGTTTCAATATTTAATAAGGTAGCAAAATCATTGCTAATATCTTTAATAGAATACACTCCATCGCCTGTTGCAGGGACAAAATTACTATCTGGGTGAGATACTATACTTCCGTCTTCTGTCACCATAAATACATATGCATCGCTATCATTTGCAATATTACTCAAAATATTATGCATATCAGAAAGGCGTATATCCATTCCGATTACACCCATGATGGTATTATTATCATCAACAATTTTCTTTGATAAAGCTATAACATAATTTCCACTAATAACATCAACATAAGGACTTGAGAAATATACATCATCAGCAGTTATTGCTCCTTGATACCAGTTTCTAGTTGTTGGGTCATAATCTGGAGTTTGCACCCAACCCGTAGTTTCTACCAAAGCTTTGTCTGGCCTTGCATAATACATAGCCTTAATAGTTGGGTTTGCCTCCGATTGTTTGGCCAAAAAGTTTTGAATATTTTCTAATTCCAATTTACCCTCTTTTAAATCTTCACTAAATTGAATTGCCAAAGCTCTAATTAAAGTAGCCTTTTCTGAAAGCTCAACATTAACCCCATTTGCAGCAATTTGTGCATTACTAATAGTTGAAACCTTTGCAAGCTCAAGCGTTTCAAACATAATGCTTAGCGCTTGTGAAATAGTTGTAATTGATAAAATTACTATCATCAAAACACTAAAAGTAAGTTTAATTTGAGCCCCTAAACTCTTCTTATTCATAGTAAATTTCCTCTCCTTATTATAATTTTTTTGATACACCAAGTTGTATGTAGATAATGCTCCTTACCTAAGTAAAATCCTTAACTAACTTATATTTTACCCTAAATTAGACAAATTGAAAACCCTTTGTTAATTTATACACCAAAAAATCTACCTCCAAAATTTGGAAGTAGATTTTTTTAAATTTTAAATTGTGAAATTTGAGTTTGTAAACTATCTAACTCTGCTTCTAACTGTTGGCTAACAGATATATTTGTTATGGAAATTGCACTATTTTTATTCATCTCTTGCTCCAATTTCTCAACATCTGTAATAATTTTTTGCAATGCATCACGTTGAGAAGAAGCATTCTCAGATACTTGTTTTGAAACGTTTCTAGTTTCGTTACTTGCCAAAACAATATTATCTAACGATGTTACTGTAACTCCCAATAATTTTTCACCCCTATTTAAATTTTCCAAATTCTCACTAATCATCTCATACACATTACCTAAAATTGCAGAAGTTTTTGATGATAATTCTCGTACCTCACTTGCAACAATAGTAAAGCCTTTGCCTGCCTCACCTGCTCTTGCTGCTTCAATTGACGCATTTAGGGCCAATAAATTAGTTTGGTCTGCGATATCTTCAATAGACTTTATAACTTCAATCATATCTTTTGTTGAGTCACTAATGAGGTTCATAGCCCTTACTAACTCATCATTTTTCTCCTTACCATCAATAGCTTTGATTGCCATATCATCAGCGATAACATAACTTTTATCAATTTCTTCAATAATATTAATCATATCTTTTGTAAGATTTATGCTCTCTTCTTTAAAAAGTGCAATTAATGAACTTTGACTAATTGTTAATTCTGATAATTCGTCAGCAGAAGTTGCAATTTGCTCTGATGCTAAGTTAACCTCTCTTGTAGAATTAATTGTAGACGATAATAATCCTCGTAAATTTTCAGAAATATTTAATAAAGAAATTTTAATTTTGCCAAAATCTCCTATATAATTTTGTTTTGGTAATTGTGTAAAATTCCCTTGTGCATAATCATCTAAAATTGTATCTATTTCATTTATATATGAAGTTAGAGTTGATGAAACTATGTTTAACGAAGAAACTAATTTTGTTAGTTCTAAATTGGTTGTTGGAATGTGGCTTGTATCAATATTTAAATTTCCTTGTTGAATTTCCAAAAGAGCGTCAACGACTTGTTCTAGTGGACTTATATATTTTTTTACGATAAATTGAATTACAAATGAAATAACAAACAAACTTACTATCATAATTACTATATTTTTGCTAATTTCTTTGGTAATAAGTTGCAAAATATAATCTGCTGGATAACATGAAATAATACTTAAAGTTGTTGATGGAACATTTTGTGATGTTGCATAAAAAATGCGTCCTGTTTCGTCTTTTACTTGGTGGATTGTCCCATCAGTTATATTTACTAATTTTCCAAAATCGCTACTAATATCCTCCATCGAAATTATACCATCTCCAATGTCAGGCACAAAAGTTTCATTTGGGTGAGAGGCAATCATTCCATCTTCTGTTACCATAAACACATAAGCATCATTTTCTGTTGAAATTTCACTCAAAATCCTATGCATATCAGCCAATTTGATGTCCATTCCAACGACACCCAAAACGTTGTTATTCTCATCAAGAATACTTTTTGATAAAGCTATAACATAATTTCCTGTAATAATATCAATATAAAGATTTGAAGTGTACACATCATCAGTCATTAATGCTCCTTGATACCAGTTTCTAGTTGTTGGGTCATAATCTGGAGTTTGCACCCAACCCGTAGTTTCAACTAAACATTTATCAGGCGTTGAATAATACATACCCTTTATTGTAGTTGCTGCCTCTACTTGCTTCATCAAAATGTTATGAATATCATTAAGATCTAACTTTTCATGTATCAAATCTTCTTTAAGCTGAATTGCTAAAGTTCTAATTAAAGTAGTTTTTTCGGCAAGCTCCACCTTAATTGCATTTGACGCAAGTTGGGCATTACTAACAGTGGCCACCTGTGCAACATCAAACATTTCAAACATAATACTAACGACTCGGGACATTGTTGTAACGGATAATATTACTATAATTAAAACATTAAACATGATTTTAATTTGTGTCCCCAAACTTTTTTGGTTCATAATAAATTACCTCCTAGGTGTAAAATTTTCTTATTTATGTAATCAAGATAGCAAATTCCTATCCTGCATATCTAATTTATATTTTAACTTAATTTACAAAAAATTGAAACCTTTATCCAACGAACATTCTATAAATATACTAAAAAATAAAATTAGCTATTTTACCAAAATATACCTTTGTCATTATTTTAAAGTGAGTTTTTCATAAAATTTAAGAAAATTTGCCTACTATAATAAGGAAATGATAACAAAAATTTGGCTTGGATAGAAAAAAATAATTAATTAATTACATATATTTTGTAGCTATAATATAATATACTATTATATAGAAGTAAAAAGGAAGGCAAATCCTTAAATTGTTAGTAAAGTTATTGCTTATCCTCTTTACTTTTACCTAACGTTATCATATACTATTCTATATATGTTAGTATAACTACCCATGAGTTTAAGAAAAGGAAGTGATTTACATGAAAATCGAAAAAATTAGTGAGTCGCAAATTCGCATAACTCTAAATCACGCTGACTTATCAAATCGTAACATTAAGATTACCGAACTTGCTTATGGTTCTGCAAAAGCCCAGGCTTTGTTTAAAGATATGATGTCAAAAGCCTACGAAGATTTTGGGTTTGAAACAAATAATGTGCCTCTTATGATTGAAGCTGTACCTCTTTCTCTTGATAGCATCATGATTGTGGTAACTAAGGTAGATGACCCTGATGAATTAGATGAAAAATTAGAAAGTCTTAGCGAACGTCCAACCCACAGAACCTTTAAGGATATGGAAGATGACCATTCTTCTTATAGTAGTCCAACCGATACTGTTGAGGAAGAGCCAGTAACTGGTTCACAACTTATGTATTGTTTTGACTCCCTTGATGATGTGGCATCGGCTTCTCATCAAATTCAACATCTTTATTTTGGAGCAAGTTCTATTCATAAGTACAGCGAAAAGTATTTTTTAATTTTGAATTCAAATCAATATGCTAACACATCTCATACTGTGTTAACAAGCATTTTAAATGAGTTTGGCAACTATGCGTACTCTAGTCATTTAAATGAATATTATTTATTAGAGCATGGTCAAGTTATTATCAAAGCTAACGCCGTAGATATTCTAGCAAAATACCTATAAAAAATCGCCTTTCCTACTTTAGGAAGGCGATTTTTTTTGTTATACTGTTGCTAAATATTCATTAAGTTGAGTTAATAAAACGTCGCTATCCATTCCATGAACTGTACACGCATCTGCTAAAGACTCGTGTTGAGCTGAAGGACAACCCAAACAATGCATACCAGCACGCATTAAAATAGGTGCAACACCTTGGTCAACTTGAAGGATTTCTCCGATAGTCATTTCTTTTGTTACTTGTGCCATGATAATATCTCCTTTGGCTTAAAAATTTGTTTGTTGAACAAACCTTATTATAACAGATTAGGAAAAATTAGCAACTAGCTATTTTGAGCAGTAGCTGTTAATTGAGGAATAATTTGCTTTTTGCGAGAATATACGTCTTCCAAAAATACACTTTCTTTATTTGCCTCAATCCCAAAAGTTTGGTCTGCCAAATGTTTATCTTGCCCAATAGCCAAAATTTCCGAACCACCCTTTACTAGGTCTGTCATCATTAGTATAACCAAACTTAGCCCATCTTTATCAATAATATTATTAATTTCTTCACGGATTTCTGGTTTCATTGTTTCTAATCTCTCGGCATCTGAAGTATTAATCTGTGCAACTGCCACATTATATTTACCCATCTTAAACGCCTTACGATCAACATCTAATAAATCTTTTGCAGTCATTCCTTCCAAAGAAGTTCCAGCTGCCAATAAATCTTTACCATAAGTTTCCAAATCAACTTCAGCAATAGTAGCTAACTCACGAGCAACTTTTTCATCTTGAGGAGTGCAAGTTGGAGATTTGAAAATTAATGTATCCGATAAAATCGCACTTAACATAAGTCCCGCCATTGATTTAGAAGGAGTTAAGTCGTTTTCTTTATACATTTTTGCAACAATTGTAGATGTACAACCAACAGGCTCAATTCTTACCAAAATCGGCTTCCCTGTATCAGGAATTGCAACTTTATGATGGTCGATAATCTCCAAAACATCAGCCTTATTAATTCCATTAGCACTTTGAGAATGCTCGTTGTGGTCAACTAAAATAATTTGCTCACCAGTAACATCAGTAACTTCAATAGGGAATTCCACCCCAAAAGTTTCAAGCGCAAATTCAACTTCCTTATTAATCTTTCCAAGTCTTGCAGGAATTACGTCAGTATCTCCTAATTTTTGTTTCAAATTTGCGTACGCAATTGCTGAACAAATAGAATCAGCGTCAGGGCTTTGATGCCCAAAAACATAAGTACTCATATTACTACCTCATTTCATATATTTTTAATACCCAAGTCTATTATATTATATTTTTGCACAACGATAAAGCTTATTTACAAAATAATTGTAGTATATTTTGTATGGATAAAATTTGAAAATTTCCAAATACTACTTAATAGATTTGATAATTTAGTAAGGAGGAATTTTTTTATGTTAACTTTAACAGAGCAATATGCGCTTTGTGCATTAAACGATAAAGGAAAAATTAGTTATAACAATAGACAGTCAATAACTTTGGGGATTGCTGGTCTTATTGAATTAATCCAAAATAACTTGGTACAAATTGAAGATGATAGGATAATTTTGGTTGGGGATTTAACTCCACAATGTTTACACCTAAGAAGTATTTATAATTTTATTGAGCAATCTGACAAACTTCTTAGCCTAAAAAAGTTTACCTATGATTTATTTAATAACGAAAAAGCAACTAACAATTTATTAATTGATATCAAAATGGAGCTTGACCGACTAGAATGCATGGACGTTTTTATGGAACAAGGGTTTTTCTCAACAGGTCCAATTCATATGCCAAAAGAACATATCGTAAAAGATATTATTGAAAATTTACGCCCAAATATTTTTGAGACCAAAGCTCACCTTAGCGAAAATGAAATATTATTATTAAATCTATTTGATAATAGTGGTCTCATTAAGAAGTATTTTTCTGCTGACGAGCAAAAACAGCTTACTTTTGAATTGCGTGAAGCCGAGCATACTATTAATTCTCAAACTGGAGAACTAGTTCGTTATATCGAATTTACCCAAGGAGTAGTGCTTGGAGTTACTGCTGGAGCTTCTGTATAAAAAAGTTTTAAAATTTGTGAATAAACCTTCCCAGACAGGGCTATAATCTAGTTAAAGTTTATACTTTAATTCGATTATATTATAATTTAATTTATCAGGCTAAAGTTTATACTTTGGTCTGTTTTTTATGATATAATTTGTGAAGAAAGGAGCAATTTATGGGAAGATTTATTTCAAAAAACTTTGTTGAACTAATAATTTTAATAATAATCATAAGTTTGCCAATCAGTTTACATCAACATAGAGCCGATGGCAACCTAACTACTACAGCCTTCACTCATATATTCCAAAATCTTTATTATTACCAAAACCACATATTTAACTACGGATACACATCTACCAAATTAGAAAAATCATCATCTTACAAAGATTTTATTATCTTACAAAGCAATGATGTATACTATGAATTTTGTGCAGAAAGAGGATTAGTACAAATTTCTACTGTAGTAAACGAAGACCATTCACTACTAATTAGAATAGATAAGACACAAGATTTTTGGACTAGGGAATTTAGTATCGAAAGCGAAAAATATCCTATTTGGACAAACTTATACTTAACACCTTATTTGATTACTAGTGTTGATGATAAAATTAGACGGGAACTTAAATATAATGAGGGGTATTCTTATGTAGATTACAACATAGATTTTTCAAGATTTGATACGGGGTTTAATGGAGGAGGCTATAAGGCAGATGATTTTATTAAAAGTCGAATAGCAACAGAAACTCTCCAAAGCATTCTGGTACAAGGGTTACAGCTAGAAAGTGCCTTAATAAATTTATACTTAGAAATACAGCCAACTATTTAATTTATTGTAGTTGACTGTATTTTGTTAGCTCCAAATCCATATTGACTCTCAAGCCCAATGCCTACATAATTTCCAAAATAAAGCAATTCATTTACCCATTCTAAATGTTGGGTTGGTCTCAAAATATATTCTCCCATAAAGGTAGTTACTCTAGCCCCATTCAAAATAATTGATTGTTTACACTCCTCAACAATTTCAATTTGCATTTGATACATATATTTCAAAGCCTCTTTAGGAACTTGCTCTCCAAAATTTTTAGCATATTTACGAGCCAAATTTTTAAATAACAAAATTGAATGTAATTCATCAATAAATTTATCCCCAACTTTAAATATGGTAGGAGAATTAAGTTTTAAAGTATACTCATTACTTGGTTGCTCCCCCTCATAATAATGCACATAAGGACTACTACCCACTTGAACTTTAATATCTCTAACTAAAAATTGCCTTCCCTCCAAAACTATAGGTTGTCTTTGAATATTGCTCCTAAAAAGATGCATATTTATTTCACCAAACAATTCCCTATCTATACAAGTAAATCGTTGAATAACTATCTGATTTTGCTCTAAATTACAGCTTTTTTTATGACCCAAAAAATTTGATATTGAATATCCATCATTAAACCGTACTACAGACTGTAAAAATTGCTCCATTGCTTTAGCTGGATAACTGATTTTACATTGTTCTACACTAATTAACACTACAACCCAACTACTCCACAAAAGAAATCACTCCCCAGCCTAACGGATATTTATTTTCTACTAATAACCTAGATCTAGGGTCAGTTTTTAACTCTCTCCCCTTATTAACAAGATTAAAAGTTGTACTATTCATTCCAGCACCACGCCCTAAACGAACAAGCATTTGTGTATTTTTATCCATATTATCAAAATAACTTTTGATTTGAGTATATACCTCTAAAGTATCCCCATAATTTACTCTTCTAAAAAATTCTAATTCAACATCAATCATCTTACTAGCTTTTTCATTTACCGATTTAATAAGTTGCTTACTATTAAATGCAATACCTTTAGCCATTTTATGATTAAAGTAATCTTCATTAATAGAAAGATTTCCATACATACAATTTACATTATTATTTTGTAAAAATCCATCAGCACACACCATTTGAATTGGTATTGCTGGCTCAAAAGTAGTTCTTTTAGGCTTATAAACATACATTGTAGCTTGATATCCACCAACCACCAGTTCTCCCCTAGCATCAGTAATTTTTAATGCCTTAAATGGATCTTCTTTAACATCTCTATATTCAAGGTAGTTCTTTTCAAGATTTTGAGCCTTCAAAAAAGGTGATACCCCTTTAATAGCACCCTTTGGAGTTTTTATTAATGTATAGTCCAAATCATCTTCTTCATAAGCAATTTGAGATAATAAAGCCCCACGCAAAGCTCCTTTTATCGTACTCCCAGGAATATACTCTCGTTCTAAACTATCTATAAAAGCTAGCAAAATCAACTGGTTATTCTCATTTCTCCTAGCTGTATATGCAAGTTTTTCTTTATATAATTTTGCTACTGAATAAGAAACAGGCATCTTTTTTATATAGCCAAACTTAGGTTCATAATGCTTATTAATTTCTTGACGGAGCTTTACAATATCCTTCATCATTAACTTTACTAACTTATCATTATTCGGGATTTTATTTATAATTTCAGCAAAATTAATTTTATACAGCATTTCATTTTGGATAACATATTCATATGGATAAATTTCAGTTCCATTACCAATATGAATAGGACTCAAAGGCATAAATTCGTATTTCATATATTAACCCCCACACTAAAACTTAAACCATATTGCACTATATCTGGATTTTTATGCACATTATACAACATCTTTCCTTTATACACATCTGGAGAACCCCTAAAAATACTTCCTGCTTCATCATATGTGAATGGGTGTTTAAAAACATTATTTTCACCTAAATTTGAAGATATTTTTCCATATTTAGTATTGCTATTTGCATAAATAATTTCAGTATAATCCTTTTCATTTGGAATATAAGTCGATAAAGAAATAAATCCATTCTCTTTATAATCCATAGAAATGCTCTCACTCTTTTCAAAACTTATCGTCTGAATCTGACCTTTACCAGCACTAGCCTTTTTCCCATAGCCACTTGCCTCAATATATTTAATAGCTTTCTCCAAAATTGTAATATCAAACTCACTATTTATTTTTAAATATACATCTAAATCATCAGTATAATATGTTTCAACTTGAGTGTACAATTGTTCAGCTGAATTAGTTAATCTATTAATTGAATTTTTATTAACCTCCTGTTCTACAAAAAAAGCTGATAATATACTACGTTTTTTTGTATCTACTTCAGTTTTATTATCGTATATTGTCTTTGCACAGTGTGATAATATTTTTTCATATCTCTTAATATTAGTATCGTAGGATAATGGTTTGGCTAATTTAAAAAAAGTTATAGGGTTTCTAATTCCTTCTAATATTTCTTGATACAATTTATACGGTGTTAATCCACTACACATCTCATTAAATATATTCACATGTACATATTTAACTTTGTCTAAATGCTCTATAATCCTCCAAATCAATATGCCTTCTTGCTTTGGAATATTTGTAGGAAACTCAAAGGGTTTACCATATCTAGGTATAGGCAAACAATCTTTAATAAATGCATCTGAAATTACCCATGGCGGAGTATTTGTATTAAACTGCGAAAGTAATTCTTTAATATTCCCTTGCTCATAACTAATTGCCCAAACTAAATGACCCCATAAAATATCTGATAAAAACGGTGTTATAACCCCTGATTTTGGGCGAAAAGTCCATTTATAAAGTTGATAACTCATAAAATCACCTCTCTAATTTATCGAAATTGTATTAAGATCAAATATTTCGCCATCAATAGTTAATTCAATTTCAATTGCTCCTGAACCACGAGATACTCCCCCACCAATTCCATCTAATGTTAGTAATTTCAATGCTTGTAAAACTTTCTTAAAATTTTCTTCATCAACTTTAGCATCATCATCAATATCAAAAACTTTATAAGTCATATCAAAATTAAACGATATTGTAGACGGCACACGCTCTTTATTTCTTGGGTTTGCAGCAGATGTCAGACGGTCAATAGCATTTTCATATTTTAACTCTGTATCACGACCAGTATTTTTACGCAAATTAGTCAAAACTTCTTTACTTTCTGTGGTTAAATATGCATCTCTAACTACCAATCTAGTAGGCCCTATTTTTGCCACTTCTCTATCTTTACTTGTACCATGCCCAAAAATTCTACAAATTGCACAATTTTTATCCGAACAGCTATGAACTTTTCCATCAGTTACCTTTCCCAAATTCCATTCAGAAAGTGAACGCATCTTCCCTTTAATCGAACTCGCAGGAATATATGGCTCTTTTGAAATCGGCAAACGAATTATAGGGTTGTCATTTCCTCCAATTTCAATTGCTCCACTATCTCCACCAATTGCTAAACCAGAAACCAAAATAATTCTTCCTTGAATATGTTTAATCGAATTTAATTTCATCTTTACCCCTCCCTTGTTTCCTTATAACTATACCCAACTACAGCCTCAAAAAGTTTCATGAAATCAAAAAATGCCTCATATTGTTTACGAGGGTCTGTTTGTTTATAAATATAATCTACTGCCTTATTTAAAAAATCATATAATACGTTTTTAATTTTACCACTACTAAATTTATATGCCACTTTAGATTTTAACAACCAAATCTCATTAGCATTATATTCAAATTCTTCCACATTTTCAATCTTAAATGAAATAGCTTTGCATTCAGCATAAAACCCTCTAATTTGTGAACGAGTTTCTCTACTTTTACCCAAATCTTCAGCAATATTTTTTGCATCAAATAATAAAATCTCAGCTCTTAAAATATCTTTTTCATCTCGTAATCCTTTATCAAAGCACGATAAATCAACCTCAATCGTTCTGTTTTGAGGCTTATAATTATTCTGCGTTCTATGTTGAGGTTTATTATTAAAATTTGAACCTTTACCACCAACCATACTATTCCCCCCTTTGTTTGTATACTGCATAATTTAAAATTGCTTGTAACTCATTAGACTTTGCTAACAATGATTTTTGTTCAATTTCAATAAATGCATTATTATTCATCAAAAATATTTCTTCTATTACTTCAACTATTTCTTTTTGATTTTTATCACTTTTTTTCAAATTACGTTCAATATCGTAAGTTAGATGGCTCATATATATTAATGCTTCCATATTTTGAGTATTGCTATAATCTTCTAACTTCAAAGCGTGCATTTTGAGTCTATAAATAAAACTCTGTGATAAAACTCCACTTTTCATGGCATTACTAATTTTTTCACCAGTTATAATAACCCTGTCGAATTGTGACCATTGTAAATCTTTCCCAAAAAAATTTATAATAGGGACATTTCTTAGAAAACTTCTTTCTAAACTCTGATTAGTACTAATGAAATTTTGGCGTAAAGGTGACTTTTGTTTTTGTAGCGAAATTACACTATATAAACCTATCTCTTTATTTTTACTCACCAGCTCATTAAATACAAAGTGTATTCGTTTTGCAACAGCAGGCAATTCATTCCATGCTCCTATAATTGTTATTCCACAATGGTTGGCATCAATAACAAGATGATTTTGCCAATTTACCTTTACCGTTGTCTTTTTTCCAAATTCTATAGTTTGAGAAGTTTGTTTTAAAATTTCTCCTTGAAAAAATTCTTTGAAAAATGTATTTAAAATTGCATGAATGGTAGATAATCTTGATATAGAAGTATAATCTTCATTTTCTGTTAAAAGTCCATATCTATAAAATAAATCTATATCTTTAACTTGACATTTAAGAACTCCAATATAACTAGCACCTTGCGTTGCATCTGCAATTTCTTCCAAAGATTTTATCTTGTCTGTATAGGCATCTACAGGGGTTACACTAGGAAAAATAGTTACTGAAACTGGTATAGTTTTGTGAGAAGTTAAGTCTAAATCTGTTATCTTCTTTGCAAATTCTACTTGTGGTAAAGTTTCCAAAATTGTAACTATCGGTAAAATTTCTCTTTGCTCCTCAAAATGCCAAATTAAAAATTTATTATCCTCAATAAGGTTAGCCAATGTAATTTCTAGCTCACACTGGTTACATCTTTGCTCTTTTGCAGTTATTGTGTTAATTTCACAAAGTGGGCATCTACTAATTGCATTATCTAGTTTACAAATTATTGGTGAACGCAAAATTTGTTGTTGCCACTTTAATGATTTACTTTCTTTAAGATTAGCTTTTGATATATAAATTATTTCATTAAAACGCTGAATTTTTTCTCCTGAGATAGGTTGAATATGGCTATTTATATATAACTCTCCATACCAACTTGTGTATAAACAATCATTAATTTCATTTATTATATTTTCAACCAAAATTTTAACACCATCTAAGTTTGGCATAACAATATATAAGGAATAACTTTCTTCCCAAATTTTGCATACAGAAGTTAGCCCTAAATCCTCCAATATACGGTGAGTTAGTGCTTCTTTAAGTAATGATATATATGCTACTTTTCCTTTTAGACGTTTGATAGATTGGGTATTTGTTGATAAATTTTTGATATATTTATCTGCTCCATCAATTTCAATAGATAAAATAGCCATCGTATTGTTTTTATTTCCAGTAGTGATAGTTTTTTCCGAAAAGTCAATTTCTTTGTAATATTTATACAAACATTGTGCAAATGCTGATGTAGTTTTTGAATGCTCATATAAAGATATATCACTAACTTTTTTTGTAGTATCAGCTGGTATACACCATGTATAACGTTGTAATAACAAATTTAATCCATCAAAAAATTGATTAAAATTATAAAATTCAAGACTCTTGACATCTTCCAAAAATGCTTCGATTAAACGCATTAATTCATCTTCAGTATTTTTTAGAAATTCTTGTGGAATAAGAGTGTCATAATTAAATGTTCGCAACTTATAACGAAATTTATTTTCTTCTTTAGTAGTTTTAATTGCTAAATTAGCCAATATACTATCTATTGGACGAGTTGCATAATATTCACTTTGTACATCTTCTCTTCTATCTTTTGAAGAAAATGTATCTGCCCTACTCACTATATATGCTAATTTACGAGTTTCTTCGTTTTTACAATCTTGAACTTTATAAGCTGAAGGTAGTTTGTAATATTCATGATGACGCTGTACCACCTGCTCCAAAGTTTCATCAAATTCTACTATGTTATTTTGGGCTAACCAGTGGATAAACTGCTTTGAACTTTCTGAATGTTGTCCGTTTTTTGCGCCTAAATGTTTGCTCCAATATACACTTCTTGAAATAAATTTTCCAATATCATGTAACAAACCACCTAACGCAACGATTTGAAATTCTGTTAAATTTTGTATCATTCTAGTTTCCTTTCTATAGATTTATTATTGTTCCAAATCCTAAAGATTTTCGTTTTCCAATCCCCATATAATTTGGCAAAATTACATTACTCTCAAAATTACCTGTAAAAGCTACCATTTTAACATTTTTTAATACAATAGGTTTTGGTTCAAATTTACCATTACAAATTATAGGAGTATTAACCATTATTCCCAAATCTTTAAAATTTGATAAAATGTTATTTTGTAGTTGCTTATTTAAATCAAAGCTTTCTTCTTTATATAACTTAAAATTTTCTTGATTTAAGGCAAGCCATGGAGTAATAAATTTATAATTATACATCTTGGTATCTATTGCAAAATTATCGTTTGTTTCTCGCAAATTTTTCTCTTTAATAAGATATTGTTTACCTTCGATATTTAGTAGTTGGATACTATCAAAAATGCTTAATAATATAGGTTTTACTTGCGGGGTATACCCAACAATAGCAAGTTGTTGATTTATAATTTTGTATTGTATTAGAGGCAGTTTATACCTAAACTCAAAATCATTTTGGTGATTATGAAGCAACACCTCTTCTTGAAATTGACTTGCTATATATCCACGCAATTTTTCCACATCTCTTGGAATGGGCTTATAGTTTTCTATCTTAAAAGATAGTATATAACTTTGTAACATAATGTCTCCTTAATTGTCAATACAAGTAGTATTATATATCTTTATAAGATAATTTGCAAGGTTTTTATACAAAATATTTATTTTTCTAAGTAATAAATATTTATTTTTCTAAGTAATAATTCAAGATTATAATTACTTTTTACATCTAAAATCGTATAACTAATTTAATAAAACGTAATTCAACCTTGACTTCATGTAGATTGTTTTGTATAATACGTAGAAGATATAGAAAATAAAAATCTTTATATTACTCTAATCTAATTAAAAAAAGAAAGAAGGAACTTTATGTACCAAAATGATATTGAAAAAATAATTAATCGACAATTTGACATTACTACAGGGTTAGCAACAAATTTATCTTTACCAAAATTTAAAAAATATAGTGTATGTAATTTAAGAGGAGGAATAGGAAAAACAACATTATCTTTTAATTTAAGTTACCTAGCTGATAATATTTTAACTCTTGATACTTGTCCCCAAGGAAATTTATCATACTTTTTTGATGATAATTATTTTAACAATTATTCTATCACTGTAAAAGATTTAATTTTACCTTACCTTATTCCTGGTCTTGGTAAACCTACTAGGTGTTCAACTTTTGTGGGGTCTAGCAATAAATGGTTTGCTAACAAAAATGCATTTTATATTCCATCTAGTGATGAGCTATATTTATTACCGTCTCAACTTTCTACAGCACTTCACCAAGCATCTAGCTTGTCAAGCCCTCAAAAAGAACAAGCTGTTGCCAATATTTTATATTCTTTAAAAAGCGAAGTGGATCGTGAGATGGCTGAAAATAATTTGGACAAATGTTTAATTGATACTTCTCCATTTTTTTCTGGTGCAACTCAATTATCTTGGCACGCTAGCGATGCACTTATTATTCCTGTTAGAACCGATCAACAAAGTATAAATTCTTTGGAGTTATTAATTAATACTTTAGTTAATCCTAGTAGTGAATTTAGACGCTACTTACCAGAAATGGTTACTCCAAAAATTCATATGATTATTTTAACTCATTGTGGTTGGTCTACTGTTTCTGGTGCACAAAGTAAGCCAAATCAGCAAACTAAAGTTTATATCAAAAAAGTTTATGATTTATTAAATCGTCATAGAAACCTTTTAAGTACTAATGACCCTAGTAATCATTTGTTTTTGTTAGATGACTTTTTGGGGTCTGGCAGAATTTCTTCAGCATTATCAAAACCTCTTGAATTGTTACAAGCTGGGGAAACAAAAACTATTGATAGAGTGCGTGTTACTGTTAATCAGTCTGTAGATAAGTGTAAACATGAACTTAATTATATTAATCGCCATTTGTGGTAAGGCTTTTGGTTTAAGAATTGTAGGTAGATTTATTTTTAATTGAATATTTTTTATTATACAAAAAAGAAGATACTTATTTTACTAAGTATCTTCTTTTTAATTGTTTCAATCCTTATTATATTGGATTATTAACGAAAAGATGGTAATGGTAAAGGTAAATGGAAGCGAGTTTCAATCCTTATTATATTGGATTATTAACTAAAACAAACAAAAATTAAAATAAAGGTGGGAGACCACGTTTCAATCCTTATTATATTGGATTATTAACTCACGTTTTATCACTTTGATTATAGCAAAGTAGTAACGTTTCAATCCTTATTATATTGGATTATTAACCCATAACTTATACATTTGTAAATAACTATACACTATCATACCTGATTTGTCAACGCTTTCCCCAAAATATTATCTAATATTCATTTTTGCTATAACAATTATACATCTAGTTCGACATTGGCTATACCCATTGCAATTGCTCCTTTGTTAGTTTTCCCAAAAAGCTATTCCTTCTTTATATAATATATATTTAACCAAACACACCCCTTAGACCATTGGCATAAAAATAAATGTCGACCCTCCATAGTTTGTTGGCTATAGAAGGTCGACATTTTATAAGTATTTATGAAGTTGATAATAAACAGTATGAACTTTTGTAACATCAAAATATTGAACTACTGTGTTATGTTGAAAGTTAATTTTATATCCTGATTCCGAAATTACTTGGATTGGACGAGCTGGGTCAATCTCTCCCGAGGTATCATATGATAAACATAAAAAAGGATATAATTCCCCCTCCTTAAAGTCTAGCGTGTCCACCAAATGTGCAACTTCTTTATTTTTGATGCATTGTATAGCCGTAAAATTATAGCCGTATTCCTTATTACAATTTGACATAGTATTCTCCTTATCTTATAAATTAGTATAAGCTATACTATGTTGGTTAAATTTGAAATATGACTCATAAACTAGAAAAACTATCATATTTATGGTATAATATAAAAAATTATTGTTAAGAGGGTTTAACTTTAATTTTTAATTAATTTTATTTAAAAGAAGGAGTCTGTATAATGGAACAGTTTAAAACTAGTGGAGTTTGTTCAAAAGAAATACATTTTGATGTAAAAGATGGAGTTATTAAAGAGGTATCATTTATCAAGGGGTGTTCTGGAAATGGACTTGGAATTTCGGCACTTATTAAAGGAATGCCAGTTGATGAGGCTATTGAGAGAATGAAAGGGATTGACTGTAGAGGTCGTGGTACTTCTTGTCCAGACCAATTAGCTGCTGCTCTTATGAAGTATAAGTCAAATAATTAACATACATTGAATAGTTAACATAAATATGGTATTATCTTGTTAAAATACTGTAAAATAATCAAGAATAAAAAGTAGATTTAGTCTACTTTTTTTATGCTTTTTAATATACATATAGTGAACCAACTTATTTGAAAGGACTACATTTTATGAACCTAATTATTCAAAAATTTGGTGGGACTTCGGTTGCCACTCCAAACTCAAGATTACAAGTAATCGATAAAATTACTTCTGCTATAAAAAATGGTGAGATGCCAATAGTTGTTGTGTCTGCTATTGGAAGATTTGGCGCACCTTACGCAACAGATACTTTGTTGCATTTTGTACAAGATGAGGCAGGAGAAATTCCTGATAGAGAATATGATATGTTACTTTCTTGTGGCGAGCTGATTTCTGCTGTTACTATCGCTACTTTGTTAAATAATTGTGGAATTCCAGCCAAAGCTTTTACTGGTGGTCAAAGTGGAATTATTACCGATGAAAATCATAAAGAAGCAGAGCTTTTATATACAGAGCCTGAACAACTATTAGAGTGTATTTCAAACAATATTGTTCCTGTAGTTGCAGGGTTTCAGGGCATGACTATCAATGGGCAAATTACAACTATTGGTAGGGGTGGAAGCGATACAACTGCTTCTATGCTTGGGGCTAGTGTTAAGGCTAATCGCATTGAAATTTATACTGATGTTGATGGAATTATGACTGCTGACCCAAGAGTTTGCAATAAAGCTCATATTATTTCCGAAATTAGCTACCGTGAAATTTTTCAGATGGCTGATAGTGGTGCAAAAGTTATTCACCCAAGAGCTGTTGAGTATGCTATGCGTGCAAACATTCCTTTAGTTATCAAAAACACTTTTACAGATGCCATTGGCACTACAATTTTGCAGTCTGTTGCTCAACCAAAAAAAGGAGCAGTAACTACTCATCTTACTGGGATTGCTCACCGTTCTGGGCGTATTCAATATACCATTACAGACCCTATTTTGGCCAAAGTTGACCTATTGGCGTTGGTTGCTAGCCATCATATTAGTATTGATTTAATTAATATTTTCCCACATTATAAAGTTTTTACGATTGATAATTATAATAAGAAAAAAATGGAAAAACTATTAGAAGAAGGCAATTATGAATATCGAAAAATTGAAAACTGCGCAAAAATTACGGCTATTAGTGAGCAAATGACGGGTATTCCTGGTGTTATGTCAAGAATTATTAAGTCAATGACTCAAAATGGAATTGAAGTTTTTCAAACAGCTGACTCCCTAACAACAATCGCTTGCCTTATTCCTGAAGATAAAATTAGTTTGGCTACTTGTGCCTTACATGAAGAATTTAGTTTATAAATTTTAAATTTTTTGCATTAATTAGAGCTTTTTTTCTCATACTAATTATATTCTTATGACAAAAGGAGCTAGAACATGAAAGTTAATATTACAAAAAATGAGAAATCTGAAGAACAAACTCCAGACACACCTCAAACAATAAACGAAAATATCAAAGAAAGTGGGCAAATGCCAGCGCCTGCCGATAGTACCAAAAGCAATATTCAATGTGTAACTATTATTGGTCAGGTTGAAGGTCATATGTGTATGCCACCTCAAAATAAAACTACAAAATACGAGCATCTTATTCCACAATTTGTGGGGCTTGCTGAAAATGAGCAAATTAAAGGGATTTTGTTAATTTTAAATACTGTGGGTGGTGATGTTGAAGCTGGGCTTGCTATTGCAGAGCTTATTGGTAGCTTTAATAAACCGGTTGTATCTTTGGTGCTTGGTGGGGCTCACTCAATCGCTGTACCTATTGCAGTTTCAGGGGATTATTCATTTATAACACCTAGTGCTACAATGACATTGCACCCTGTTAGAATGAATGGAACAGTGCTTGGGGTAGTTCAATCGTTTGATTATTTTGACCAGATGCAAGAGAGAATTGTGGATTTTGTTTCTAGCAATTCAAAAATTACAGCAGATAGATTTAGACAATTGATGTTAGATACTGGTAAGCTGGCAAAAGATATGGGTACGATTTTGGTTGGGCAACAAGCAGTTAACGAAAAACTTATTGATGAAGTTGGTGGATTAAAAGAAGCTATGGCAAAACTTAAAGATATTATAGAAAAGAGTGAAAGTGATGCTGTATAGTATTTTTCCAATCCAAGAAGACGAACCCCAACCAGTTGAATACGTTGAAGTTGAGTATAACGGGGTAGATTTATTGGCCGTTGTTGGTGAGTATGGCTATCAGATAGAGAGATTATATTCTATTGACAGTACTCATTTTATGGATCAAAACTTTGCCCCTGGTACAGTTATGAGCAAATCACAAATTACTTTTAAATAATAAAAAAGCTGTAAACTTAGTGTTTACAGCTTTTTTATTATTTAAGTTTTCTAAAAGTTATAACAAATCCGCCTTTTACCTGAATAGCTGTTGCCATATAATTATATGTTACAAGTTCCCAACCTTCAGACATTCGCTTATTTAATAAATCGTCTAACTCTTTACAATCATTGGCACTTGCTTTGTCTGTAAACCATTTTGTACTTACATACAGTGTTTCCGATTTATAAATATACATACAAAAACCTCCTCCAGCATTTAATTCTTTTATTATGCCTTTATTATGTCTTTATTATGCCTTTATTACAAAATTTATATATCCAATTTTTAACAATTTAAACATTTACCACAGTATTTAAAAGGTGTTTGTTATCATCAATACTAGTTAAATTTCCAAATACACAATAATTATTTTGATCCAAAACATCTTTTAACATAGTTGCATAACCACGCAAAGTATAAACCGTAGTTCCAAATAATTCTTTACGAGAAGCCAATAAATCTTCTTTTGTGCCACCAGCTAAATAATACATTTGGGCAGTTACCCCTTCTGTGTATGGTGTAAATGGGAAATCTAAATTGCTAATTGTACCTATTAAATATTGAGTTAATTGGCCTTTGTCCCAGTCCTGTGTGCTGCGGACACATGGAAGAGTGTGTCTGCAGCAGAAGTCTGTGGTCTGACCGAGATGTACAGACGCACAAACACTCACACACAAACATAAAAACACAGACACACTGACAAAGACAAACACACACACAATAAAAAAGGCTTTACTGGAATTGTGTTGGTTCCTAGAAGTCACATTCATACACATAGGTCACTTTGTCATCCAATGCAAACTCAAACAAAAATGTTTTACTTCTACACACACACACACACACACACACACACACTGTCTTGCAAACCAAAAGAGGTTCCGGCTAGTTTCCTAGAAGTCTGTCAGACATTACACTGAGCACCACAGACACAAACCTCTAACTCTCCTGCTGTACTCATGAACCAACAATCCACACCAGAGTTTTTCAAAATGACTCGACTGTCTGCACAGGTCGTCTGCATTCCTGTGAACGTTGTTGTTTATGTGTGTGGTGTATTTATAGTGTAATAACTGCTAATTATATACTCTGATTTTCATAGTTTTTACATATGCATACAGACATACACGTACACGTACACATGCTGAGACAGATGTGCATAAGTTTAGTTATCCTGTACTTAAACACCCTCAGCTCATGCATGTTCACACATGTTTACATGTAGTTTGGTAGTTGTAAACACACACATTTCTTAATAAAAATGACGAGCAGAGCAGTGAGTGCTTGTGGTTAAAGATCTGTCAATGTTCTGTCTCTCTGTTTCACTCTTCTCTTATTTAAGAGTGAAAGGACTGAAAGGAAAGGAGAAAGGACTGCTTACTATTCCAGCCATGTAAGGCTTAGACCATCGCTGTTTAGTCTAGACACGCATCTGGAACAGATGCACATGTGCGCACGCACACACACACACACAAACACACACACACACACACACACAGATAACATACACTGGAAACAAGCTATAAGGTTGTTTTGAGTTGCTCAGTCATTGCAAGCAGGCATCATTTTATGTGCCTAGGGAGGACGTCGCTCACGTGGTCAGGACTGAGTGAAGACGAGGTGCGACTGATGAAGCCCTGCTGTTTTTCTGCTGTGTGAAAAACAACTGCTAACAAACACCTACAGATGAGAGCAACTCATCGTCAGAACGACACACCCCCTTCACGCCCTGTTTAGGGTGAAAACAAAGGGATCTGGACACTGGTGCCAGATTCAAAAATGTAGCAGAATCGTGCCTAAAAGTTGCTCCTTTTTGTTGTGTACAAAAAGCAGGGTGATGTTTATATATTTGACAAAGCTATGTTTTGGAATATGCCATTAAAGGACTTAGAGGGTGATGTTTATGCTTGTTGGCAAGCCACCCGTGACACAATACGAAATGGTGTTACTTTCATTCATACCAATAAAGGAATTGAGAATAATTTGCCGGGCAGAAAAGACAATCCAATAATGCACGTTCGCCCCCATGCCACCAAGAGTGCCTATAAACTTCATGACGGTACACTACGAGGCAATATAGAACGTGATGCATATGAACTACCTGATGGGCAATGGATGACACGTCAGTGCTTT
>MDSP01000036.1_pt1 | contig 30572 bp, 24 predicted proteins | sample 1005811 | NCBI WGS metagenome assembly MDSP01 (sample SAMN05526596, study PRJNA338239) | gut metagenome | isolation source: stomach gut content | host: Naso elegans | place: Saudi Arabia: Red Sea | collected 2011-04
ATATTCTAAATTTATTTCCTTTTTTCATTCACTTCACCTCCTATCTATTTTGGAGCATAAAAATGCCCCTACACATATTAGAGTTATAATTTTACCATTATTTTCTAATATGTATAGGGGTAAAGATAGTTTTTTGTGTTTTAGATTATAGGGTTAACACAGTTAACACATTATATATGTTATATATAAAAAAATATATTAGAAATTTTTCTATACACTATATAGTAAATGTGTAAACTGTGTTAACCGTGTGAACAGGTGGTGCATTTTTACTTTTTTGACTACTGTACCACGTGTACCACGTTTCTATTGTTATCTTTAGAAAAAAATAAGTAAAATTTTTCTATACCCTATATATATAACGTGTTCCACGTGTTCCCCTTTGAGAAATATCTGCTTTTATTCTATCGTTATCTATAGTAATATAATACCATATTTTGCCTAATTTTTCAATATAAAAGCTAAAAAGTGCCCCTATTATTTTTGCTCATAAACATAGAGAGGCACATATGAAAATATACTTCGGCGAAAGTATATATCAGATAAAAACCATATAAGTTGCCGCTTATGTCGGTTTTTAAATGATAATCGTATTATATATCAAAAAAAAATAGCAAGACCTTTTTGTCATTTTATACACTATTTTTTAAAAATTTTATATGTATAGGGGTGGCGTATTCATCCCACATCTGAAGAAATGGGCTTTCTACGCTGTTTTCTGTAACATTTTTTGCAACTGTTAAATCATCTGTGCTAGAATTGATTAACACTGTATTTGTTGTGCTATCCCACAACAACGGCAAGTTTAATGCCTCTGCAAGCACGCTCACAGGTAAAAATGTTGTTCCGTTATCAAGAAACGGAGCTATATCCAAAGTTTTTTGTGAACCATTTACAGTTGCTGTTTTGCTACCAATTTTTAATATAATTACTGTATTATCTTTAATTATTTCAACTGTTTTTGTTTCCCCAATCCAGTTTACTTCACAGCCTAAATTTTCCGCCACTGCTCTAACAGGAATAAGTGTTGTTCCATCTTGCCTAACCGCACTTACAGGTAGCGAAATAACCTCGCCATTAATCATTATATTTGTGCTTGATGCTAATATTGGCTGGCTAACTAACATCATCGCAAGTAGCGTTGCTACTAACTTTCTTTTCATATCGCAAAAATCTCCTTTTTTATTTCTCTAAAATTTATAGACATATTACAATTCACAATATACATGAATATTTATAATAATAACATGACAATCATTTATATCATGTTATTATAACTTTTTTATACATGAATATTTCAAAACTTATTTATTATTATATACACTATATTAAAATAAAACAAGAGATTATTTTTATTTTATGTCATAATATGTGTTTTTTGTAAAATTTGTATAACTTTCGCTTGCTTTTTGGAATATTTTGTATAGCATCTGTAGACCAAATTTATCCTATTCGTATTGACTAATAAACGCTATATTCGCTTTTTCTATATCACTAAGCACAGATTCCGAAAAGTTTTCTGCCGAAATAGTTCCTCTATACCAACTTTTCGAGTTGAAGTATTCTTGCAAGTCACTACTAGCAAACATTCGCCCATGTCTTGCGTATATTTCATTTCTCGCTATTCTAAGCTGAGCACTTGTTAAATGTGATATATCCGAATATGCTAAATATTTGGTATTGCTGTTTGATAACATATACGAAGATGAAGAACTTGAATATGTTGTCGTACTTGTACTTGCCGTCCCGTTTGCTCGTGCTGTTTCATAAGCACTTATTAATTCAACATTTGCTTTTTCTATATTACTAAGCACAGAATCCGAAAATTTTGACGCCGAGACCGTTCCGTTATACCATATTTGTGAATCGAAATACGTCTGCAAGTCACTACTATCAAACATTCGCCCATGTCTTGCGTATATTTCATTTCTCGCTATTCTAAGATTTGCATCACTTAGATGTGATATATCCGAGTTGCTTAAATATTTTGTATTGCTATTTGACAATATATAAGTGTTTCTATATGCCGTCGTGCTACTTGAAGTACTGCTTGACGTGCTAGTTGAGCTACTACTTGAACCACCTGAAAGCGACGACTCATAGTTGCTTATTAGTTCAACATTTGTTTTTTCTATATCACTTAACGTGGAGTCCGAAAAGCTCTCCGCCGAAATAGTTCCGCTATACCAACTTTGCGAGTTAAAGTAAGTTTGTAAATCGCTACTATTAAACATTCTTCCATGTCTTGCATATATTTCATTTCTTGCTATTCTAAGCTGAGTTGATGACAAATGCGAAATATCTGCTATCGTCAAATATTGCGTGTTGCTATGCGGCAAAATATACGTCGCCACCCCTTGTTGCACATCAAGAACAGCACTAACTTCAACCGCTCTATCCTCAACACCCAAATAATATTGTTGATATATAGTTTCAAGCTGTGCCAACTGCATTTCAACCCCCGCAAATTCGTAATAGTCTATAGACGTTGTTACTTCTTGCATCAATGAATCAAACGTGAAATCATACGCATCAAGGTTATTCCACTTTTCATTATAGTGTTGTGCCAAAAATTTGTACTCATTTTGCGTCGCAATTAATTCGTTACATTCTTCTTCTATTTTCTCAATTTCCCACAAAAACCTCTCTACTTTGTCAGTATCTTTGGTATCAATTATTTCATTAGCTTCAAAAATTATAGTTGGTAAATCAATAATGTGATCTAAATTGTTTTGTTGTGCAAAAGTTGCAAACGATTGCATAGTTGTGCTAAATTCAGTTAGCGTATCTGTATCCGATGAGCATCCCACCATTAAACAAACTGCCCCTACAATCGCAAATTTTTTCTTGTTCATGTTCTCTCCTTATTATTGAGCTTCTTTATACTCAAAATATTTATTAACTCCATTTACAATACCGTCAACAATTTTCCATTGGTATTCGTCCGTAGCCATAAGCAAATCTTCTTCAGGGTTACTCATATACCCCATTTCGATTATCGTTACTGGCATTGTTGCCCAGTTTATCCCACTCATAGTGTCAGTTTCCCACAACATATCTTTGACAGCTCCTGTTGACGCAAGCATGTTGTCAAGAACAACTTCTGATAAATATCTGCTGTCTGAATACAAGTGTGCAACATAGGGGTTTGCCGACGTCGGGCATATCGTCATCATGCCTTGTTTTGATGTGTTTTCAGAACCATTTGCATGTATGCGAAGAAATATATCTGCGTTGCCCTCGTCTGCTATCATTGCACGCTCCATGTTGCTTATATCAACGTCATGCGTTTCACGAATCATAACAACTTCATAACCGTTTTCAATAAGTGCTTGTTTAAGTTTTAGCGATACATCTAAATTCAACTCATATTCAGCAAGCCCGCTTGTTTTTCCTGCTGTACCTGAAGTTACTTTGTTTTTTGTCGTTGTCGCCCCTGGTCCAATCGCTTCTTGTTCACTGTTTCCGTAGCGTTGATGTCCTGCATCTATTGCCACTATGTAGCTTGGAGCTTGTTCGATTTCAAAAATAGTTGTATCTTCAACTTCTGCCGTTTCAGTTATTGCTGGTTCTTCAACTTCTTCAATTTCTGGTTCAGCTATTGGTTCTTCAACTTCTTCAATTTCTGGTTCAACTGTCGGTTCTTCCGCTTCTTCGATTGCTGGTTCTTCAGTTTGTTCAACTATCGGCTGTTTATCCACCGTTATTCCGTCACCCGATACAGCTTGGTCAATTATTATCGGCGGAACGTCAGACGTTTCACTACTGCAACCCATCAGGCTACATGTTATTAGTGTTAATAATAAACTTTTAATCATTGTTTTTCTCCTTTATTAGTTGTTATTTGGTTGTAATTTGTTTAGGGTTTGAGTTGCAGTATATATTTCTGGTTCTAACATTATACTCTCTGCATCATCATATCCCTCATCTTCATATGGTAACATCCACTCATAAGATGATGGATTATATATATTTTCTGGTTCATAGTCAACTCTATATTGATTAAATTGTTCTTCTGAAATAGTAACCTCATTCTCTGTATTTCCTTGATACGCAGTATGCGAATACTCTGTAATCATTATATTTCCTCTATAACTTATCTTAAACTTACTAAACTCTATCCCATCAAAATCATAATAAATATATTCCGATCCTCCATGTACACTTTCATTAGAATCTTTAAATCTATATCCAGTATTAGTTGCAAATAAACTAAAATATGCCATACTTTTTCTATAAATATTTTGATAAGATTCTTCTAACACTAATTTTAATTCTTCTCCATTAAACGCAAAAACGTCTACATGTATCTTTGCACCAGACCCATTCAGGCTAGACCTTGTTCCTACGCCATCCTCAACATCTTGCTTATCTAACCCACTAGTATTCCTTAAAATCACTAGTTCATCTATGCCATCTCCATTAAAATCTAGCACCTCAGCATAAAATACACCCGTTGCTGTATAGTCTGATGCCAAAAAAGCTTCCAACGTCAATATATTTTCTTGCGACAATTTATCATAATACAGCCCCCAAGCTATTTCGTTTGGGGTTACTTCCACCACTTCTTCAACTGGCTCTGGGGTAACTTGTTGGATTGGTTGCTCCGTCTGTTGCTCCGTCTGGGCTGTTTCTCTTGTTGGCGTCGTCTTTTCCTCGAGCACTATTAACGGGACTTCTTCATTGCTACAACCCACTAGGCTAAACGCTATCAGCGTTAATAATACGCCTTTAATCATTATTGTTTCTCCTTATTTTTCGATATTGTGATAAAAATTCACCCTATTATCCTATTTTTATTTATCAACCCCGAATTAGCTAAATTCCCCAATCTCTATTAGGAAGATACCAACACTCATGCCAAATATTCGTCATATTACTTACGACCCATTTGCCGTTTTCATATACAAGAACTGCTTTTTCAGTATTATCTGTCTCATACTCATGAGGTATATATGCTGTAATTATTACTTCATCACCTTGTACAGATATATCTGTCACTTTTCCTTCTGAATATATTAAATAGTTTAATGGAGAGTCACCGCTTCCATTATAATAACCATGTTCTTGCCTCAATATATTTTTAATTGTCGCTTCAACACTTTCCAATGTCCAATATTGAGTTCCAATACTCACTACATTGCTATAAGTTTTCCACTCCAGACTTTCTGCACTTAATGCTAAGCTTGTATAGTGAGCATTTTTCATTAAATCCAGTATTTCCCGCTCTGTTAAATCAAATGTTACAGCAGTTGTTGCTATTTCAGCAGGTGCGTTATTTGTTTGTGTGGTAGTGGTTGAAATTTTAGATTGTAGTTGGTTTAGGGTTTGTGTGGCGTTGTATATCGATTGTGCATCTGACCCACCTGTATATAAATCCACATAACCAGTTCTACCATTTAAAGATAACAAATATTCACCATCAGTTTGGATTTGTTCTATTTCATCACGATATTGTCTAAACTCCGTTTCAGATATCACCTTTCCATTTAGCTCAAAAATAGGATCACGAATCTGGTCGTTAAATAGGTATAAAAAGTATTTTTTAATTTCTCCACTATCTAAATAATACAGCGTCTTAAACCACTCTGGACTTTGGCTATCCTCAGTATATATATAATAATTCCCCTGTGATTTCATCAAACCCGTAAAACCTGTTAAACCACTTGTTTCTACCCTCTCTCCAACTGCCAGTTTTAATTCATTATTAATTGTTGTATATACTCGTATATTACAATCCCAAGATCCCCCTTCTGTACTCAACAAAAACAACTCACTAATGCCATCATTATCAAAATCCAACACCGACGCATTTATTATCCCTTCACCTATATAATTCAAGCTTATACTTTCTTGCAACGTCAATATCTTCTCTTTCGACAACATATCATAATACAACTTCAACGCTATTTCGTTTGGGTCTACTTCCACCACTTCCTCAACTGGCTCTGGGTCAACTTGTTGGCTTGCTTGTTCTGTTTGTTGCTCTGCTTGCTGCACCGTTTGGGCTGTTTCTCTCGTTGGCGTCGTCTTTTCCTCAAGCACTACCAACGGCACTTCCCCACTGCTACAACCCACTAGGCTAAACGCTATCAGCGTTAACAATACGCCTTTAATCATTATTGTTTCTCCTTATTGTTCAGATCGGGGCGAAAATTCACCCCATGTATATTGCTAGTCCAACTTTATTACTGTTCCGTTTGTTGCATCCCAAGTTGTTGATACGCCTGCAAGCCCTGCCAAGTCACGCAACTTGAAGTAGGTATTGCCGTCTTTTGTGTAAGTTTGTAGTGTGATAACTTGGTTGTCTTTTGATATATTTGACGTACCTAGCAAACTGTTTGATGTTCTTGCTGTTTCGGTAAAGTTTTGGATTGTTGGGTCATTTGAGATTAACTCAATTGATGATGTGTTGCTATTCCAAGCCACTTCAAGTGGGCTACTTGTTTGTGATAAAATTTCGGCAAAATCTCGAACGTAAACATAATTTGTGTTGTCGATTTCACAAGATTTTATTGTGTGTTTTGCCCCGTTTATAGTTATGGTCATGTCTTTTATGTCAACAGTTGGTGTTGATGCTTGTGTTGTCGTTGGCTGTGATGACATTTGGGAAACTTGGGTTTTAAGTTGATTTAGGGTTTGTGTGGCGTTGTATATCGATTGTGCATCTGACCCCTCTGTATATGCCTCCGCCCCAGCAGCTCCACCACTAAAATATAAATATTTACCATCATTTAGCATTTGTTTTATTTCATTGTAATATTGTCTATACTCTGTTTCAGATATAGCCCTTCCATTCATCTCATAAATCGGGTCATCTCCATACATATCACTTAATTCATACAAAAAATCTTTCTTAATTTCTCCGTTATCAAAATAATATAACTCACTAAACCACTCTGGTTTTAAAACAGTATAATTATATATATAATAAGACCCCTGTGATTCTATCAAATATGTAGAAGCTATCGTATCATTAGCTGCTTTTATCGTTTCTACATTTGCAAGTTTTAATTCATTATTAATTGTTGTGTAAACTTGAATATCATATTCCCTGTATTTGTCTACTTTGCTTAACAAAAACAACTCACTAACGCCATCATTATCAAAATCCAACACCGATGCATTTATTATCCCTGTACCTGTATAATTTGAGCTTATACTTTCTTGCAACGTCAATATCTTCTCTTGCGACAACATATCATAATACAACTTCAACGCCGTATCATTTGCACTACTCGCCTGCACCTGTCCCACATTTAGCACAACAAGCCCCATTACTAATAGCTTGCTAAATAAATTTTTTCTTTTCATTTTGTTGTAACCTCCTAGGTTTATTTAGTCTTAAATAGATAGTTCTTGCACTACCCATTTACCATTTTCATATACTAATGTTGCTGTAAAATCATCATCAATACGTTTATCTTCATTGTACCAAAAATACCATGGTATAACCGCTTTAATACTAACTTCATCATTATTTACCGAAGTGCTTGTTATCTCGCCCTCCGAAAATAAGTATCGCCAATGAATACCATCTGAATCAAACGTATAATATACGCCATCAATTGTTGTCACTGTTTCTTCCACCCACTTCTGCGATTGAGCAGTTGACCAATATTGTCCTATGTGCCCCATTAGTGCATTATAACTATTTAAGTTTGATTCTACAGGCATTTTCGCCCAACCATCTCCCTCATTATAAACTTGCTTACTATAATCAGAACGATCCACTATTTCATATCCCGCACCGCAACAAACCCAGCTAAAATGTGCATCATGCAACAACTGCAGTATCTCCTGCTCCGTTAAATCGAATGTTACAGCGTTTGTTGCTCTGCTTGCTGCTGCGTTTGGGTTGCTTCTCTCGTTGGTGTCGTCTTTTCCTCAAGCACTACCAACGGCACTTCCCCACTGCTACAACCCACTAGGCTAAACGCTATCAGCGTTAACAATACGCCTTTAATCATTATTGTTTCTCCTTAATTGTTCAGATCGGGGCGAACGCTTCGCCCCATATGCTAGTTATTGCTTAGGTACTAAAACTGGATCAAGCATATACATATTAGTAGATGATAACCATATTGATAATACTTCCACATCACTTATATCAACTTCATACTCTCTAATAGTAAACCCTTGTTGTACTCTATATACTTTTTCATTACTAAGGAAAGATACCGAAATATCGCTACTACTAGATGCTACTCCACCAATAATATCCGCACTAGTAAATAATGCAACATCATATATCGATTTATTGTAAGTAGAAATACCTTCTCTCATATTATTGTAATCTCCAATAACTATTGCACCCGAATTGCTTCCTGAAGAATTTTCAGGGATCGCCAACCTAAAACGTATTGACTGGTATTTCTGATTTACATAAAAACTTGATGATTTTGAACCATCCTTCGCATAATAAAGTTTTTCAAAGTCTACTTTTTCACCTTTATTATATATCCAACCAGTACCACCATAATTACTACTTACTGAAGTCATAGTACTTAAACTAGTATTTATCGTTTGTACACCCGTCATTGCCTCAGCAAGAGTAACAACATCGCCCATAGGTTTGTCACCTATATATACATGCCCTGTGGCACTATCAAACTCAACCTCTTTACCAAACGCCTCACCCACTGCTCTAATTGGCAAGTATGTAGTCCCATTGTAGATAAACGGCTCTACCGACGACTCAAGCTGCACTTCTTTTCCCTCAACGAAAACTTTCATATCTCTATAAGTAACTTCAATTAGAGGCGTTCCCGTTCTCGCAAATACTGACGTAACTGTTAGCAATGTCATTCCACACGCTAAACCTTTCATAAAATCTTTTGTTTTCATTTTAATTCTCCTTTAATTATTTGTTTTTACTAATACATGAAAATTACATTTTTCATATTGAAACTTTTTGTTTTCGTATTACAAAAAACATAAATCATGTCAATATCCTGCTTTATCCATTATACATAACATTTCACAATGTAAATATGCATGATATTTTAATTTATCATGTTATTATTTTTATTTTTTACATGATAAAAAATTTATTCATGTTAAAACACAATAATTATACATGAACTATTACAGACACATTTTATATTATACACATTTATAAAACATAATACAACAGCTTATATTTGTTTTACTGTCATTTTATGTGTTTTTTGTAAACTTTGTAGAACTTTCATCTAATAATTAGCATATTTTGTATAAAATTAAATTATACCGAAATATAAAAATATCCAAAAAAACGACACCACTTATTATGATGTCGTTTTAACCTTAGTTCACTGAATAATTTTTTTCCTTAGCCAAGTCATGAAAAGCTATTCGCATAAATTCATTAGTTGGCACAATTTCCACACCGTCAACCTTTAACCCTTCATCAAACAATTTAGCCATCATCCAAAATCCGTAAGGGTGACCCAACGATGCTGCTTTAATAAAATATTTAAAACCTTTTTCCAAATCTTTCTCGACAGTATCTCCATCAAAATTCAAGACCCCAAGTGCCACAGCGATGTTAGCTTCGTCAGACTCTGTACTCATCATAAGCTTGTTATTGTTTGGAGTTTCTGCTTTAAACAAACTAACTGCATGTGCTTTTTCACTTGGTGTAACCGCTTCTGCTGCACAAATTCTTGCAATAGCTATCCTGATATCCCTTGCTTTTTTTGCTGCTTCCTGCGCCGCCTCTTCTTGCTGCTTAGCCTGCTCCTGTGCTACAATCGCCGCCTCTTTTACTTTAGCCTCGGCAACCTCCCTAGTCAACGCCAACTCATACCAATGCTTAGCCTCATTAGCTTTTTGATTTGCATCAAATAACTTCGCTATCGCCAATGTTAATTCAGCATCAGCACCATTTTCAACTCGTTGGTAACTTTGCATCGCTACATCAGACATAGCAACATCGCCACTCTCATCTTTTAAACCAATAAAATGCTTTGCAATCTTTAATTCATATTCTAATCTATTGTCCATACATTTTAAATTATCCATATAAATCCACCTCATTCTTATATTGTTATTTGTATATATTAAAATATATCATATTTAAGATATATTGTCCAGTATTTTATTTCAAAAAATTATTTTTTTATTTAAGCACAAAAAAAGAAGCGTATATTTCAACGCTTCTTCTCTTTATTATTTATGCCTTTTTTGTTTTTTTTACTAACTTAGATAACTCTCTAGTAATTTTCATCAAATATATATCAATCAATTTATAGATAATACCAAAGCTTATTGGCTCTATATAAGTTGTAAACCAATACATATTAATATAGTAATACGTAATTACCATCATGCTACAAATTAGTAGCGACTTGACTATATTTGTGAACACCATCATTGACGTTACATCAAATATATCAATTTCTCGCTCGGCATCTAAATCCAATGCATTTACAACAGGGATTACAAAATATGAATTTGTTAGCCCAAGTATTATTGCCGCTGCAAGCCATGACAGTCCAAATCCTGATACGCAAGTAAAATATACTGCCGCTGCCATATACATCTCTATTAATTCAAATTTATACTTGCTAAAAAACTTCTTCATAGTAACCCCCTTGCTTGTGCCTTAACTATTGTGGATTATTTTTTAAAAACTCTGCTCTTTGCTCCAAGAAATCTTCTCTTTGTGGAGTGAAGATGTCAAGAAGTACAGTATCTTCAAGAATTTGTGCTCCGTGAAGACTGTCTGGTGGCATGTAAACTGAATCACCTGCACCGATAATTGAAGTTTCACCATTAACTGTGAACTCTAATTTTCCTTTAACACAGTAGCTAACTTGCTCATGGAAATGTTCGTGCAAAGGTCCTTCAGCACCTGCTTTGAAGTGTACTTCAACGATCATCATATCTCCACCTGAAGCTATAATTTTTCTGTTGATTAAGTCATTAACTGGTTCTAATACGCATTCTTCATTTTTGAAAAAATATTGCATGTCAATTCTCCTCTTATTCTACGATTGTCCATTTGATATCAAAAGATGCATTTTGTGCTTTATCTCTTAATATAATAGCTGTTCTGTAACGTGAAACTGGATTATCAAACGTATCTGCGATAAACATTTCTTTGCCAGCAACTGTAACTGTACTAACAAGTGCTACCCCGTTTAAGTTCCACTTTAAGTCAATTGTATCACCTTCAACTGCAACACGTCTAATATTTTTTACGTGTTGATATCCATGATCATTGTAACCAAGCTCTGCATCTTCACCTTCAAGGCGAGTTTCAAGAGTTGCTTCACTGTGGAATATCCAGTCAAAGTTTTTGTCTGCATCTGCAGTAACTTCAAAGTGATCTTCAAATCCGTTTTCTGTTAATGAGATATTTCTAGCATAGTCAACGCCATCATAAACGTTTTCTACGAAAGTTTTACAGCTGTTTTCTGTAAACTCTTTAAGTTCTCCCATTTCCATAGACACTTGATTTTCCCCGTCCACAATAATAGTATTGTGAGATAAAGTTTTTCTATGCCATTCATTACATAATCTTGATGCATAACCACAGTTTGATAAGTCTCTACTTAACAACTCGTTTTTCACCAATACTTCAATAGTCATTTTATCTGGGTGAGCGTGAGATGGTCCTCTATGCCCATATTTGATAAACACGTTTACGTTATCGTTACGAAGGATACCAAATCCTGATTCTCTATATGCTTTTGAAGTTCTTTTTAATGGTGTACGGTTTTCAATGTTGATGTCTGGGAAGTATAACAACTTCTCTAAACTGATTAAGTTTTTGTAGTATAATGGTTTTGACAATGGAATTGGAACACGATCCATATCTTTAGCTAAGATATTTTTGTAGATGTTTCCAACTTCGCTATCTTCCCCAAATACTTTTGCCCCAACACAATAGATGTACTCATATGTTTTTAAGTTTACATTTGGCCAGCTATCGTTTGGATTTGGTAATACATCATTATCAAGTGAATAGTAATATGCTTCAACTAACATTTCTTCAACAATTTTTGCTTGTGCAAACTCTTGGTCATACATTTTTGCAAAAATAAGAAGATTTGTTATTCCTTCTAATAAGAAGAAGTTATAGTGTGTTGAACCTTCATACCAGAATCTATCACCCGTAACCCCTTGAAGAAGTTGTTGGTTGATATCAAATTCACTGTTGAATACTAAGTCGATAAGCTCTTGATCACCCATAGATAATCCAAGTACCCCAACTGCTGAGTTTAACCAGCAAGGAATGTTGTGGATATGTGCTATTTGTGGTGTCATAATGCTTATTGCTGGTCTGAACATTTTTTCTTGAACAAACTCAACAAACTCTTGGTCAATTTCACCTTTAAGAATTTCTAACGACAATGCAATTCTGATCATGATGATAGCTTCGTTAAGCCCTTGTGGCATCATTCTTGCTGCACCACCAACATCATGTCTTAAATCTGTTACGATTTTATCTTTTGCATGAAGTTCAAATTCTGTATAGTGTTCTGCGTAATAACCTAAGATTTTTTTGTATAGCTCTAAACACTCTTCGTCTTTTTCTAATTTGTAAGTTAATGCAAGTTTTAGAAGAACTAATATTGCATTGTTACGATAGAAATATACCCAAACATTGTCTAATTGCTTACTTTTGTAAACTTTCCCACACAGCATGCACTCATGCTCGTGTGGTTTGTTTAAATCAAAGATTAATCTCTCTCCATCTTCTACACAGAAGTAGTTGTGACCCCAGTCACTTGTTTTTGCTGGTGTGTCTTCAAAGTTTTTTGCAAAATCTAATGCTTCTGCTTTAAAATCTTTTAACATGTCACCATAAACGTTTCCTTCTTGTGCAACTTGCTTGATTTTATCAAATTCAAATAACGTCATATTATACCCCCTGAATTACGACAGTATCAATTGTATCGTTTTTGAAAACTTCTTTCCCACCGATTGTTACGCTTGTTCCTTCAACAACAAGGATAGCGCTTGGTGTAACAGCTACTAATTTAGCTTCTGCTGTTATATCACCATAAGTAATTTTGCCGTTTCTTGCAAAAAGTACCACTTCATCATTAACTTTATAACCTTGAGTGTTGCCTTCTGAAACTGCTTCAACTGTTTCTTTGTAATCATCAAATGCATCAGCAATAGTTACAACGTTTAATAGTTCAACTGTTTTTGCTTTATCTGCATTTTCTAAGCAAAGAGTATCCATGTTGATTTCACAGAAATTTTCTGGCTCTTGAGCTGACATAAATGCTTTAACATAAGTTTTTTCCATGTGGAAGTCTAAGTTGTTTTCATCATTGATAGTTGTATACAACTTCATTTTTCCAGGACCGTTTTTGTATTCAAGAACGCCTGCTTCAACTTCTTGAGGAATAACTTCTGTTTGCAAGTTAAATCTGTAAGTGTGATCTTTTGTACTATCGTACTCATCAATAATATAGAAGTGTGAACCACCTGTATATATTACGTTACGGATATATTTTGTAAGTTCAAGCTCATCAGCATAAGACTTGTGAGCATCACCTGCAAAGTATGTGATCCCGTTTTCATTAACAAAGTGTAACAATTCGGCAACTTCATCTTCTTTAGTGAATTTCCAAATGTTGTTTACGTTTTCTCCTCTATATCCAACGCCATCAACAGTAAGAACGCTTTGTTCTTTTGCTTTAACTGTTCTGTTGTAACCCTCATCGATAGTTAAGAACGTGTCGTGAGCGTGAATTATAAAGCTGTTGTTGTCTGCATGTTGGTGTGATAAACCACGACCCATAAGACCTGTTGCGTTTTGGATTTTCCAAGACTCTCTCCATTGTTTCTTTCCACCTGGTTGCCCACATTTGAAAGAAAAATGCATTGCGTCTTTTTCCCAGCTATCACGGATAACTATTAGCCCTAAATCATCAAAATGTTTGATTAATGGTAGGTCATCAAAAGTTTTTTCTTCAATAGTTGGGTTATACCAAAGTAATTCAAACGCTGCTTCTGGCAAAATACCTGGTTTAACTTTACTTTCTAAACCTTCTCTGTATAAGAAATCATTTGAAACAGTTTTTGCTAAGTGTTGTGCATAACCGTTGTTGTACTCTGATGCTACTTTATAGTATAGTGCAACTGAGTGACCACTTCTTCTATCGTGGCAATCTCCAAAGTTAATGATTTCTTCTAAGTTTGGTGCTGCTTGATACAATCTGTAGAAGAAAGTTTCTTTTAAGAAGCTACAAGATTTGAAGTAATCTTGACCTTCTTGTTGTTTTACAAGGTCAGCATATACGTATAACCAAATTACACCGTATCTCCAGTAAACAACACCTTCGTAGTTGCTACCGTCATCTGCCATGTAGTTGTAAACTTTCTCAAAGTTTGCTGCTGCATCATCAATCCATTCTTGTCCTCTTGGAACTTCGTCACGAAGAACGTAACCAGCTGCTGCAAGACCTGCCATGTTGATCCAGTTGTGGTTTTGCCAATAAGCAATTGACCACTCACCGTCCCCTAGGTGCTCAGTATCTTTTTTGAATTTATACATTCTGTCAGCTTGAAGAACAAGTTTATCTCTAAGTTTAATTCTTTCTTCTTCTGTTAAAGCATCTCTTAACCAGTCATAAGAAAGAGATAATCCAAACATTAGCCAAGATGCACTTAAATCAACATCAACTAGGAATTTATTTCCCCAGTGTGGATAATCTACTGCTGCGAAAATCCATCTTTTAGCTTCTTCCAGATATTGCTCTTGCTCTGTTAAAAGATAAGCCATACTTAAATTCATTGCTCCCATACTCATAAAAGTTATACTTTTATCTGGGTGTTCCTTGTCTAACTCTTGAGCTTTATAAACTCGGCACATCTCATATACTCGTTTGAATTGATCTTTCTTTTCGTGTCTAATCGCTCTTTGTAGGTCTTCTAACGAGTCACTTATAAATAAGTATTTTCTACTCATACACTATATCCCCTATTCTTTGATTTGAATTTTTACTCTTTAACTCCACCAACCATGATACCTTTAGTAAAGTATTTTTGGATGTATGGATATACGATAATAACTGGAACCATTGATGCAACAATGATTGCATAAATAACTGTGTCTGCTGAATATGCCGCACTGTGTGCAGTCTTTGCAACTTCTTCTGCAAGTTGCTGTTGTTCGATAATCATCTTTCTCAAGTAAACTTGAAGTGGAGTTTTATCGATATCTCTGATAAGTACCATTGTCCAGAAGAAACCATTCCATCTACCGATTGCATAGTAAAGAACTACTGTTACAAATGATGGTTTTGAAAGTGGTAAGAAAATATCAAAGAAAATTCTAAAGTCTGTTGCACCATCGATCATTGCTGATTCTTCTAGTGATTCAGGAATACCTTCAAAATAGTTTCTTAAAAGTATAATGTTAAATGCTTGAACCCCGAAAGCAAGAACGATACCGATTTTGCTATCTACGATTCCTAATGCTTGATAGTTTAAGTACGCTGGAATCATACCTGCGTCAAACCACATTGTAAATACTAAAAGGAAGTTCCAAAATCTTCTTCCTGCTAATCTGTGTCTTGATAAAACATATGCACCTGGAGCTGATAAAAACATACTCCAAATAACCCCAAAAACTGTAAAATAAATTGTATTTCCATAAGATTTCCAGAATACATCATCACCTAATACGAAAGTGTATGCATCAGTTGTAAATTCTTTTGGGAATAGTGTAACCATACCACGGTCTACCATTGCACCTGAGCTTAGTGAGCTAGATAGAACGTAGATAAATGGATATAGCGAAATTATTCCTAGGATACCTAGCAATACATAAATAAACTTAGTGAATAAATCATCACCTGACATTTTATTATTATTCATTGTCTCTACCTCCTACCATAATACTGTATCAGAAAGTTTTTTACTTATCGTGTTAGCTGCGATAACTAAAACAAATCCGATTACTGAGTTGAATAAACCTGCTGCTGCTGCCATTGAGAAGTCACTACTTCCTGTTAGTCCCAAACGATAGATATAAGTACTTAAAACGTCTGCTGTATCGTATGTTACTGGTTGGTATAAAAGGATAACCCTTTCAAATCCAACTGATAATAAGTTACCAATTTTGATGATAAACATTGTGATAATTGTTGGTCCGATACCTGGTAAACTAACAAATCTCATTTGTTGAAGTTTTGTAGCACCGTCAACTCTCGCTGCTTCGTATTGCTCTGGTGAAATTGCACTTAAAGCTGCGAAGTAAACAATTGAACTAAAACCTACCTCTTTCCATACACCTGCTAAAATATAAACTGGTCTAAACCATTCAGGTTGCATTAAGAAATAGATACCTTCATCTAAAATGCCAAGTTTCATTAAGAAAATATTGATAATACCTGTTTCTGGTTGTAAGAAAGAAACAACGATACCTGCTAAAATAACCTCTGATAAGAAGTGTGGTAAGAACATTATTGTTTGTACCCCACGTCTAAATAAACCATCTTTAACTTCGTTAAAGAATAATGCTAATATAATTGGTAGTGGGAATGTGAAAATTAGAGAATACATACTAATCGCTATTGTATTGTTAAATGCTCTCCAAAAATACATTGACCCAGAACCACTGAATAGTTCTTTAAAGTTATCAAACCCAATCCAATCACTTCCTGAAATACCTCTAAACAGGTTGTAATCCTGGAACGCTATCACTAGCCCTCCCATTGGCTTGTATGCAAATAAAAATAACCATATCATTAATGGTGCCATTAAGACATAAAGTCTCCAGTTGGCTTCCACCATCTTGGCAAAATTTGATTTTGACTTCTTATTTTCCATTACCTCACCTCTTTTTTTTATTTTTGTTACCCTCTAAGTTTCCTTGTTGGCAGACATTATTAAAGACGGGCTAGCTGTCGCATAGCCCGCCCAAAAAGATCTTATCTAAAGTCTTGCCCACCATTGATTTGAATTACTTCACCTGTAAGGAAAGATGCTTTGTCTGATACTAAAAATTCGATTACTGTTGCAACTTCTTTTGGCTCTCCAAGACGTTTCATAAGGATAGAGTTTTTCCATCCATCAACGATACTTCTGTCAGTAGCTGCGTGGAAAGGAGTGTCAATTGTTCCTGGAGAAACAGCGTTTACTCTGATTCCGTCTGGTGCTAAATCTTTTGCCATGCTGATAGTCATGTTTAATACTGCTGCTTTAGAAGCTCCGTAGATACCAGCTCCTGGTCCACCACCATTGTATGATGCGATTGACGCATAGTTGATGATTGATGGGCTGTTTTCGCCTTCAACAACAGCTTCTTTAAGGAAAGGAATAGCTGCACGAGTTGCGAATAATACGCTATCAAGGTTAAGAGCCATAACTTTGCGATAGAATTCAGTTTCCATCACTTCGTATCTTTGTCTTCCACCAAGACCACCAACGTTGTTTACTAGAACGTCGATTTTTCCATATTTTTCACCAACAGATTTTACTGCTTTGTCAGTATCTTCTTCGTTTGTCGCGTCAGCTTTAACGTATTCTGCTTCGATTCCTTGATCTTGTAAAGTTTTTACTGCTTCTGCACCGATGTCATCAAAAAGACCAGTTACTACTACTGTGTAACCTGCTTTTCCTAATTCTTCTGCTACTGTTAAACCAATTCCTGATGTTGCTCCTGTAATTAATGCAATTTTTTTCATCTTTTACTTTCCTCTTTCTTTTCCTAAATTTATATAAATAATATGAGAGAAGCAAGTTCTCCCATAGTATTATCCGATTGTTATCCAAGAAAAATTATTCTAGGTATTAGTTTCCTGCGATTTCTAGGTAACTTGTATAAGCTTCTTGGTAAGCATTTACTAATTCGCTAATTCCTAATAGCTCACATTGTGCTAAATAAGTGTCCCACTCTTGGTATACAAGATCTGGAGAACCCATAATCCATTTCATAGTCATTTCATCTTGGTATGCTACGATGTTTGCTCTTTTCGAGTCAATTACTGCTTTTTGAGCTTCATTAAACACTAGTGGTGGCATTTGAAGAACTGAGAAATCACTACTATTATATAAGTCTACCCCTGCACGCCCGATTTCGTGTGTCCATTGATATTCATAGTCGTAATCCATCCAGTATCCATGTTTAAGTTGTGCACCCATTTCAGACTCTAGGAATGTGTTAACTGCAACATCTCCATTTAAAACTTCATCTGTAAATGTTGGGTGTCCGTCAACTAGCTCATAACTGATACCTTCAACCCCATAGTTACTGATAATACGTCCATAGTCTGAGAAGAAGTAATCCATGTAAGCAAATGCTTCTTCTGGACTTTTACAACTTGAAGAAACTGCCCAACCGTCTGGTCTAACTTTTAGACGTGCATGCTCTTCCCATTGGTTTCCGTTTTCAGTAATAGGTGGTGCAAATACTTCAAAAGCAAATCCATCTATACCTGTAACAGTATCGTTGTATGCTGATGTAGAAGCAACCCACTCATGTGTAACCCCACCGATATCTCCTGGAAGATACTCACGACGTGCAGCATTTCCTTTTGTAAAGATTTCTTTATCGATCAGCCCCATGTCATACCATCTTGAAAGTTCATAGATAGCATCTCTAAACTCATCTGCTGTCCAAGCGTGATATACTGAACCGTCTTCAACTGGGATAACACGCTCTGTTGATGCATCTTGCCCATAACATCTAGCATCCCATAAGTTTACTAGACGCATCATTTCAGTGTATTTATCGTTGAAATATGGAATTTCATCGTTTAATCCATTTCCATTTGGATCGTCATCTCTAAACGCAATAAGAACATCTTCAAGTTCTTGTACTGTTGTAGGAACTTCTAATCCTAAGTTATCTAACCAATCCGTACGAATAAACCAAGTACGTGCTGTGTCACCATCTTGAATGTAAGGAATGTGATAAATATTTCCGTCATATGCAGTTATAACCGCTTCAACGTCTGGGTTAGCATCTAAATATGCTTTAAAGTTTGGTAAGTAATCCCAATACTCATTTAAAGGAATGAAAGCTCCGTCTGGACCATACTCCATAAAGTAAGTTGTGATGTTGTTTCCACCATATATATCATCTGGGAATCTATCAACCGCTGCAAGTTGGAATTGCTCAACTGAGTTTGTACCAACTATGTTACCAGTATTTTTTAACGTCATGTTTGTAATGTTAGCCATTTCTTGGAATACTGGCCAAGTTTCATCAAACACATACATATCTCTTGCATGATAGTGGAATTTAAGTTCTAATGGTGATGATAACGGGAAATCCACCCCCATCGGAGATCCATATTGATCTGTGTAAACTTCTCCCGAAGAACTACCACTTGAAGAACTAGAGCTTGAAGAACTAGAGCTTGAGCTTGAAGAAGAGCTACTACTTGAACTGCTTGAACTACCACCGTCACTGCTACACCCTGTTAGTGATGCGATTCCTAAACTCGCAATAAGCAGTACTGCAAAACTTTTTCTCATAATTTATTCCTCCCTTAGGTTTGTTTGTTTAAATTTATTAATTCTCTAAGGTAGTTCTATGACATTTTCGGTTTTTATATACAATTTTCCGTTAACTAAATCAAATTAGAATTAATTAACAGACAACTTTAATACACATCTTATACAAGGAAAAAGATGTTAACGTGAGATTAGTTGGGAATTATTATGTAAAAACCTTAAAAGTTGTATAGAACAACCTATCCTAATTTCATATATTCCAATCGCTTTGATATATACGAATTAATTATATTATACAAGAGACTCTTCACATTGTCAATACATACGTAATCTTTTTCACAACTTTTTTTGTGTATTGGTATCAAAATTATGGTTTTATACCTATTAAAGGAAATTTCTGGTACAATCGCCATAAAATTATACACAAAAAAAGCCCCAAATTCGCCTTGTACATTTGACAAATATTTGACGATAGGGGTTTTAAAACTGTTAGATAAATTGTTAGTTGATTAATGATAAATATGTTGTGTATGCCTCTTGATATGTGTCAAGAAGTTCTTGAAGTCCAAGTTTTTCAAGCTCTGCAAGGTAAGTGTCCCACTCTGCATCAATCAAACTTGGGTCACCTAGTATCCACTTTTGCACCATTTCATTTGTATACATGTTTATTCCTGCAAGTTTTGTATCAATCACCTTCTTTTGTTCAACATTCCAAGGAAGTGGCGGCAATTGGAGCACAGAATAGTCATTTTGTGTATATAAGTCAACACCTGCACGCCCAACTTCATGTGTCCATTGATATTCATATTCATAATCCATTAAATAACCATGTTTAAGTTGTGTACCAATATATCTTTCTAAAAAGATATTTACTGCAACATTTTCATCATTGTTAAGCACATAGTCATTAAAAGTCGGTTGCCCTTCAATCATTTCATATGTTAACCCTTCAACGCCATAGTTGCTTAGTATTTGCCCATAATCAGAATAAATATAATCCATATATGCAAGAGCAACCTCGGGATCGCTACAGTTTGTTGAAACTGCCCACCCATCTGGTTTAACTCTAAGTCTTGAGTGTTCTTCCCACTGGTTTCCTGTGTCGGTAATGGGGGGTGCAATTATCTCAAACTTAAATCCATCTATATCAACAGCATCATTATACGCTGATGTTGATGGCGTCCACTCATGCGTCATTCCTCCTATATCTTTTGGCAAATATTCAACACGTGCTGCAACACCTTTTGTAAATATTTCTTTGTCGATAAGCCCCATATCATACCAACGTGATAAGTTTTGCACCCCTTCTTTAAACTCATCTTGCACCCAAGCATGATAAACAGTACCATCTTCACGAGGAATAACTTTTTCAACATAACTATCCATACCATAACAACGTGCGTCCCATAAATTTACAAGTCGCATCATCTCCATCCAATTATCATTAAAATATGGAATTTCATCTTTTATACCGTTCCCATTTGGATCATCATCTCTAAACGCAATTAAAACTTCTTCAAGTTGTTCAACTGTTTCTGGAACTTCAAGCCCCAAATTGTCTAGCCAATCTGTACGCATAAAATATGTTCGTGCAACTCCCCCTGATTGTATATATGGTATGTGGTATATGTTGCCGTCCCATGCCGTAATCGTTGCTTCAACATCTGGATTTTCGTCTAAATATGCTCTAAAGTTTGGCACATAGTCCCAATAATCACTTATTGCTACAAATGCACCTTCTGGTCCATATTGCATAAAGTATGACGCAATGTTATCCCCGCCATAAATATCCGACGGAAACCCATCAACCGCTTGAAGTTGCAGTTGTTCAACTGAATTTGTACCTATAGGATTTGCCGTGTTTTTTAAAAATACATTTGTAATTTGTGCCATTTCCTGAAATACTGGCCAATCTTCATCAAATGCATACATGTTTCTAGCGTGGTAGTGAAAAGTTAATTGTTGCGGTTCATTTAAAGGAAAGTTTAGCCCCATAGGAGAACCATATTCATCTATCCAATTGCCTGCGGATACTGCTAACTCAGTTGAAGTGCTGTTTGAAGTGTTTGAGTTTGTGTTAGAAGAACTACTAGAATTGTTATTTGAGTTACTTAAAGTGGTATTTGAACTGTCCGAGCTACACCCTATTAAGGAAGTAACTGTTAAACTTGTTAGTAAAAACGTTATAAAACTTTTTCTCATACAATCCCCCCTAAAAAACAAAAAGAGGATAACAAATAATATACACTATTTATTATCCTCTTACATTTTTTTCCAATAATCATAACTATATTGTATAATTAATTAAGATTATTGTCAATACCTTTATTCAATTTTGATGAAAATCTAGCATTAAACTTTTTAACTGGTGATATATATGATCCATCTGCAACAGCTGCAATATCTTTTCGTCTAAATATTACTAACGAGAACGAGAACATCGCACTTAGTATGTTACTTATTAACATTGCATACCAAATTGCACTTTCATTTAATGCCAATGCTGGCAACGTAAGTATTGCTAATGTTGGTAGTCTAAATACATAAATTCTCATTAGACTTATAAGCAAGTTGTAGCCAGTGAGTGCCGTTCCTTGAAACACCCCAAGTGATAGTTCCGTTATTGCCCATGGTATAACAGAGATAGTATAGATACCCATTGCGTTTACCATGTGTTGATACGTTGGGTCAGTCGTTTCTAAGAACATTTTTGCAATTTGTGCTCTAAACGGAACTACGCACAACGCACAAACGCAAGCAAAAGCTATGGCCATAACAACCCCTTTTTGTATAACTTCTTTAACACGGTCGATATTTTTTGCTCCAAGATTTTGAGCCACAATTACTGATATCCCTGTCCCTACTGCTGATGTCATCTTAAAAATTACTGTATTTACTTTGTTTGTAAGACCATATGCGGCAAGAACTGGCTCACCAAATTCAACAATATACCCATTTATCAATACAAATCCATATGAAACCATAGATTTTTCAAGTATAAGCGGTATCGCAACAATCAAAATACCTTTTATTACTGGCATTCTAATTTTAGCTTTTTTGATATCTACAAGTGGATCTTTGAAAAATAGTGCTAAAATAGGTGGAACAGAACATAAAACTTTTGCTAGTAAAGTTGAAAGTGCAACCCCTATAATCCCCATGTTAAATACAAATATGAATATAGCTGAAAATATAATTTTTAATATAAGCGACCACATATTGATTTTCATAGTAGCTTTTGTGTCCCCTTGGGCACGTCTAATTGCCATATAAACTAACGTCAAAAACCAGAACGGTTCTGTTAATGCGATAATTCTAAAATAGTTTTCTGCTGCACCAAGAATATTTTCTGTTGCCGATGCATGTATTAAAATTTGCTTTGCAAAAATACAACTTCCAATACCCATAATACAACCAATAACTAATGCAATAATTGATAGTTGCTCCATTGTATTTGACACTTTTTCGTCATCTTTTTGCCCGAGATACCGTCCAACCAAACTTCCCCCTGCAATCGAAAGCCCCACACCAACAGCATTTATCGTTTCATAAATCGGGCTAACAAATGTAACCGCTGCAACTTCAAGACTTCCAATACTCGATACAAACCAACTGTCTATAATTCCATAAAATCCGTCTATAAAGTTTGTAATAATAATCGGTATACTAATCCAAACAATTATAGACAATATATTACCATTTAATATATCAGTATCTTTATTTAGTTTTAACAATTTATTTCCCCCCATTTTATTCTACTTAGGACCAAAACATTGGACAATTTTTAGAGGAGTGGTACTGTTAAATTCAAGTTCTTTTATAATGCTTGGCACAAAAAGTTGGTCAGATGCTGATATTTTTTCTACTTTATCGCCAACTTTAAGCTCCCCCTCCCCTTCAAGTACGTAAAGTACTGAAAACTCGTCGTTTAAGTTTAACTTTAAGTTGCCATCAACTTCTATTTTTTGTGCACCAAAAAACGGTATATCAATAATTCCTGTAATTTCTTCTGAAATATTAGTTGGTTTTATAAACCATTTATCATATGTTTCTTGTCGTGATTTTCCGTCATAATTAAAGCAATCAAACATTTTATCAAAGCCCAACCCCTGATGACACATAGAATCCGCAATTGTTAGACCCGCTGGTGTAGTTTTTTCTACTCGTATTGTGTAATCAGTTGGTTCTTGTGTTTCAAGCAAAAAGCAGTTTTCGCCTATTGCGTGAGGAATTCCACCCTCAATTAACACTGTGTCGCCTTCTTTTACGTCAAACTTATGCAAACACTCAAGCATTCCTTCAATATTCTGAGTATCAAAAAGGTGTTTCCAATGTTCTCTTGTTACGCCTTCTTTAAACCCTAAGTAAATATACGGTTGTTTTCCCTCATTCGGCTTGTTTAAAATATACCATGATTCAGTTTTTCCGTATTCCGAACTAAAAAGCTCCATAGCTTTTGTTTTATCAGGGTGAACTTGTATAGTTAATCGTTCTGATGAGTCAATTATTTTTACAAGTACACCCATATTTGACTTATCACCCAAACACTGTGTATGGTTTTGCTCAATAATATCTTTAAGTGATATATTTTCATTAGCTTCAAGTACGCTTAATCCCTCGTTTTGTATATGTTCCCTGCCAACATTCCTTGCAACAACAGTTGATGCAATCCATTCTTCTGGAAAATATATATCGTCGTTTCTGTTTTGTAAATCGTTTAGTTTTGCTCCGCCTTGGTATGTTCGCCAAACTCTGTTTTTGGCAAGCTTTATCGGAAATTCAATGTTCACCATTTGTCTACCCCCTAATTTATATATAATATTATTATATGACTTTTACACTAAAATATCAATATATATATTATTGGTAGCTACTAAACGTTATAATTTAAAGACATTGAACAAAGTTCCGTTGTTCACTTGTTCAACTACATTAAACTGTAATATATTAATTATGTCTCTAATATTCATACTAAGTTCTTCTTCCATTCCACGTATGCCATTATTTTTTTCTTCATCGCAACAATACACCAATTCTTCCATAACCAAATGATTTGTATAGCAATATGTAGCTAATTCTTCCCCAACATATCGCAAATGCCACGGTTCATAAATTACGCCTGTTATGTGCTCTTTACCTTCAAGATACCGCACTATAAATCCGTATTTATGACAGTTATTGGCAACCCAAATCCCCTCAGGTGTATCACCAAAACTTTGCGTAAGTAAATGTCCGCTAATCCCTACAACGTCCATAACCAAACCCGTTTGGTGTTCTGATGCCCCTGCATAAGCAACACACATTTGATGGTCACCATGTTGTGATAGTGCGTTTCCATATAACACCTCTTGCCTGTTATAGCTACGGTAACCACTTACAGCCACAAGTGTTATTCCATCTTGCTTTGCCCCTTCAAACATTTCTTCAAGTGCTCTTGCGGCTGTTTCTTCCATATAGTTTTTTTCAAGGTCACCCGGTGTATAAAACATTACATTCGGCATAACCAAATTATCTGGCACATAATCTGGTGATAACCTATTATCTTTGTTTACAACAATATGATAATTGTTACAAATATTGTTTGCATAACTGCTAGTGGTTGTTAGGGTTAGAGTTAATAATATAATCGCTAAAAATTTTTTCCCCATAAATTGTACACCTTTCTTTTATATTCCATTAATATTATATCACAATTTGCCTAAAAATAACCACCTATATTATGAAATAGGTGGTTAAAATTTTTGTGCTATTCTTTATTAATTTTTACAACTTTTGGCAATTGTGTAGCTGGTCTATTGCTTTTTTCAACACGATAGTTGAATGCAATTCCCATACCAAACACAACCCAATATATAGGACTAACAGAAACAACACTATCATTAAATAGCCCTGCCCCTAAAAATCCTGTGACTGCAAGCAAACATGCAATTCCTATAATAGTTTCTTTGTCATACGAGTCTTTGCCCATATACAATCTCAAACTATTGATTACATACGCCCCATTTGCAACGCAAAATCCAATAAGTGCGATTATACCTTGATTTGATGCAATTTGTAATAATAAGTTATGAGGTTTATCTACTATAATGTTTGCTGTGCCATACGTATACATTTTTGCAAGTCTATCTTCTTGAGGGAATTCAAGCACATAAGTGTCAGGTCCTGTTCCAAAAAGTAAATTTTCACCTATCATAGGGAACGTTCTAGACCAAATATAACCCCTTGCCGAACCAAGCTTCTCTTTTCCATTAAACCAACTTACATAAGGAGCCTCATACACATATGTTGGTTGGCTACTTGCAGTATTTAAAAATGATAAACCACTTGGGTCACCAATTGTTACTACAAATATTAACCCATATTGAACGTGCCCAACTGTCATAAAATAATTTTGTGACACTTCAAATACCATATTGTTGAACCTGCTATCTTCTATAGTATATTCATCACCACTACGACGATACGCAACTTCATTGCCATCTTTATCAGTTATCACTAGCTCGCTAGGCACAGTAGTATCAATTATCAACATATCATCTATAGTTTCAATATACACATTTTTATCAACAAGATCAATTCCCCTAAACGGAAGTTCATCTTTGTAATCAAAGTCAGAGTTTGACGGTAAAAACAATGCAAACATATCTTCCATCAAACTAGGTAGACGACTTAATAGTGCCCCATCTGTCATAGCATTTGCTCCAAGTATTGCCCCAAGACCAACAACTATAACAGGCACAACAATTTTCCACTTATCAATAATTTGTTTCCAAAATATTAGAAGTAAAATTATAGCCGCAGCAACAACACCAATAATACCTGAACGAGCGGTACTACCAATTAGTATACCGATAGAAATAATAGTAATTGCACCATAACCTATTTTTGCTTTGATATCTTTTAGACCTACTGCTAAAATTGCAAAAAATGGTACAGCCATAGCCGCAAATGTACCCACGTAGTTGTAGTGATACATTGTTCCATATATATTCCCTTCAGAATATAACGGTGTAATTTGGTCACGTACCTCGGCATATTGTGATGGCACAATTAACATTTTCCCCCAATCAGTATTTAACAATAAATCATCACCTGTGTATTGGTAATACCCAAGTATTCCGATAATTATTACTACAAATGCAAGCGGAAAAGCCACTAGACGGTATTCATCTTGGCGTTTTATAACATGTAGCGTATATAAAAACATTGCCATATATGCAGTTATAACAACAAATCCCTCTGCACGGTCAAACATACCCCACCAAGCAACATCAGAATGTTCTGAAAGCATTGTTGATATTGCAGTAGCAATCCAATATGCACCTATCCCATACACTGAGATTTTTACCCACTTTTCATTTTTTATCTCTTTTTTGTCAAACGTTAGTATAGTCATAATTCCCATTACAACAGCTACCCCGATAATATAAATTGACTTGTATTGAGAGAAGAAGTCAGAAACAGTTTGTTGCCCAAACAGTTCAAAAACTTCTTCGCCAACTTCAACAAATTCAAGTCTCGTAATTAACGGAATAAGCCCTACAGTAATGATAATTGGCAAAAACAATAGCCACCTAAAGTCCATATCATAATTGCCACTACGCTCATTAACTTTATTTTCTTCAGACATTTTCTCTTCCTTTCTGTTGGCATAAGCCATTATTTAACTCATATTATATATAACGAATTTGAACTTTGTATTAATTTTACAAAATTACTCTACTGTACAAAACAAAAAATTATCTTCTAAGTCATTTTTTATTTTGGATTTTCCAGTTTCTTTTATTGTCGCAAAATATGTTGGCGTATCTATTATGTGACATTTCACGCTAGGCATTTCAACAATTCCGTTTAGTATTGTTTCGTCCTCACATTCTATAACAGTAATTGTGCGAATTTTTACTTTAGATTTATCTTTTTTCCAGCCATCTAACGTTTGGTGTAATGATTTTGGTAATGGCTTGGTGCAGTGGGTAGTTAAATATTCAAGTAAAATTTCGATAGATATGCCCTGACTTTGTGCGACAGCAACTGTTTGAGAATTTACATCGTAATATATTATATTATTTTCTTTTTTCTTAGAGCATATTCTATCAAAATATATTTCATGCAAAACACGTTGTTTGCTAGGACGTAATATAATTTGAAGTTTATCATTTATTTCTAGGTGATTTTCGGGTTCAGCAGGCGGTGTCGGTTTATAGTTTGAGTTTTTTCCTATAGTGTACGCACCTATAGGGGTAAGTTTTATATACTTTGGTACAAGTTGATATAACTTGCCATAAATTGGTGAGTCCTCTAATATAATTTCTTCTAACGCAATGTCAAGTATACCAATGTTAGCTAGATATTTTGTGCACATAACATCAATTATACGACGCTCAAATTTGTCCCAGTTTGGAACAAATTTTGTATCATACCAAGAACAGTCGTTATCAATGCTAATTTTTCCAACAGCCGACATAACAAAGTTTCGATACTGTTTAAATATCTTGTTGTTAAAATCTGATACAGAAATCCACTCATCAACTGGCAAAGTTTTTATAGCTTTTAATATAGATTTTCTAGCGCTACTAAGGTTTTGAGTTTCAGTAATAAATTTATTCTCATCAATATCAGAAACTTCGTTTATAGTTGTGCTGTCAATATAAGCCAAGAGCAAGTATTTAATTTGTTTTTCTGGGGTGCAAGATAAAAATTTTGTTGCAGTTTTTGTTGTAGTTTGAAAGTTATCGTTAATTGTCACAAGCTTTGCCGTATGCAAAATATTCCACAACCCATGTAGTTTAGTTGGATTTCCTGATATTTCAAAAGTGTGTAAATTTACGTTTGTAGTTTCATACTCTTTATTGTTCAGTATAGAATTAACTTTTAAAATAGAATCTTTTACCCAAAAATTTTGGCTTGTTTTAAGCTTTTCTTTTTCAATAAGTTTTATCGTATTTGTTATATCTTGAACACTATTTTCTACACGTGTGCAAAGCGAATCTAAGTGTTTATCTGTTAGCATTTGAGCCGTAACTTGGTGATTTGTCCCTCTAACATTTTTTGAAATAAACTCCTCCACATAAGAAACTATATTTCCAGCTGGAATAAATAATGCCACTTTACTAGATTTGTGTAGATAGTGACCTTTAGCTTGCTTTATCTTGTATTTTTTAGCAAGATAATCTAAATCAACGTTATACATATAGCCAGAGTTTTTTATATATGTATATATAAACTCCTGCTCAAATTTATTCAGTTGTTGCCAAACCTCTCTAATCTTATCTTGGGAAGTGTAAAACTCCTCTAGTACTGGTATAATCTCATCTTTATCTTTGCTTTTTACGCCGAGGTGGTGTGCTAGGTCGACTAAACCAACATCAAAAATGCCGTTGCCTGAATCAAATAATTTTATGTCAAAAAAACTCACTCGAACATCCTCCTTTTTATATAATACTAATAGTATTAACAAGTTTTTTAGTTTTCTAACATTTTCCGATGATTTTTCTATAAAGTTGGTTTATAATAATTATAAAGGAGGCTATCATGATTCGTGAAAATCAATCATACCTCAATAGAATACGTGTTCTATTGGACTTAATAATAATTTGGTTATCGTTTGCGATAGCATTTTTGATACGATTTTACATTATGGAAAACGGGCTTATCACTTTGTCGGTTAGACAAACATTGTTACCAATAGTATTTATTGTACCAGTTTTTACGATTTTGTACCATAGCTTTAATTTATATGGTGGAACAAGAGTCAAATCGGTACATAAAGAGATATTGGCTATAATAAAGGCAAACTTAATTGCCTTTTTGATATTGTTTATGGGATTATATATATTTAATCAGCCAAATTATTCTAGAGTGCTAATTATAATGTTTTTTGCTATTAATTTGATACTAACAATTTTGTCAAGGATAGTAATTAACGCAATACTAAGTAAATATCGTGGTGAGGGGCACAACTTGCGTCACTGTTTAGTGATAGGGGCAACTCCAACAGCGGTGGAGTTTATCAACAAAACAAAGCAAAACCCACATTGGGGCTACAACATAATCGGGGTAGTTGATGCAACTTATTTTGATAAACGTACAATACATTCTGCAATAATGGGTAAACTTGATTTGTCATCTAAGTATCCACAAGCATTTTGCGGGTATCCAGTTGTTGGGCATGTGTCAGAACTTGGGGAAGTTCTTGGCATGCATGATATTGATATGATATTTATAGCACTTGAGGGAGAAAGCCAACTATATTTTAAAAAGATATTGCCGATATGCGAGAAGTCGGGAATAAAAACTAACATTATACCATACTACCACAAGTATGTGCCAGCACGCCCATTTATGGACGATTTGGACGGCTTGCCTGTTATTGATGTTAGACACGTGCCACTTGACAATATATTTAAGCAGTTTGTGAAACGAATGTTTGATATACTAATGTCGCTAATAATAATAATTTTGGTGTCACCAGTATTGTTATTTTCAGCTTTTATGGTTAAAGTTACATCAAAAGGACCAATATTATACAAACAAGAGCGAGTTGGACTAAACCAAAAAACATTTTATATGTATAAGTTTCGTTCAATGCGTGTGCAAACTGAGTCTGAGGAAAAAGTTAAGTGGACAACAAAAGATGACCCACGAAAAACTAAGTGGGGAACGTTTATGCGAAAAACTAGTATTGATGAGTTGCCTCAGTTTTTTAATGTGCTTATGGGCGATATGACGATTGTTGGACCACGCCCAGAACGTCCGTATTTTGTGGAAAAATTTAAAGAAGAAATACCACGATATATGATTAAGCATCAAGTTCGCCCAGGGATAACAGGTTGGGCACAAGTTAACGGACTTCGTGGGGACACGTCGATTGAAGAAAGAATACAATATGATTTGTATTATATTGAGAATTGGGAGTTTTTATTTGATGTAAAAATAATATTTTTGACAGTGTGGAAAGGTTTTGTAAATAAAAATGCTTATTAGGGGTGGTTGCTAGTCACCCCTAATATTTGTTTATATAGCTATTAATCAAGTTTTTAATGTCCGTTGGTTCAACTTTAATGCTAATGATATTTTCAATGTTCGCAATCATTTCAGTTAGTATGTCGTTAGGACTAACTCCAGTTTCAACTTTAAGCTCTATTTGATTGTGCGACTGCGAA
>MDSP01000037.1_pt1 | contig 29912 bp, 29 predicted proteins | sample 1005811 | NCBI WGS metagenome assembly MDSP01 (sample SAMN05526596, study PRJNA338239) | gut metagenome | isolation source: stomach gut content | host: Naso elegans | place: Saudi Arabia: Red Sea | collected 2011-04
GAGAGGAAACATTAAGATTTATGACACCGGTGTTACTACGTGTCATTGACCTTTGTCAGCATCGGCCAAAAAGGTTACATAAACCCTAAACGTTTTCCCTAAAATAACTTTGCCTATGAGATATTGTGTTTGCTTACATTTTATCCATGTTCACTAAAAATTTACAGAAAGTACCTGAAAATGTGGTACAATGTTAGTTAAAAAGAACTTTTGTGTCAAAATCCTTCATCATGCTAATATTCGAGCTAGGAAGGCAGCGCTTGTAAGGAACTACTTTTTCAGGCGTAAGAACTTTCATTATCACGACTCCTTCCTCTGCCCTTGTTCTCTTGCTAAGTTTTGTTTGACCAAATAAATGCAGATGTTCTCTTCAGAAGCCTGAATTACCTAAACCAAGCCACTTTCATGTGTCCTATAATGTTACTATATCCTGTTTCAACATGAATGGCAGTGAATGGGGTTTCAAAATGTAGCCTGAGATCTACTAAAGTATACACATGGTCAAATTTTGAAAATATTTGCAGAAAATAGGGGAAATCTCTAATAATTGTGAGAGGTGCTTTAAAGAAACTGTATGTTTTAAGGTGGCAGGCACTCTGATCACAAGGGCAGTTTTTTAAAATAGTTCAAAATCACACTGAAACATTTGCAGATGCAGAATACATGTTACTATCAGGTGTAAATGAGGCCTTAGTCGGTGGGCATGTTGGGTAGTGGGCGGGCCATGTTTTCAAATTTTCTTACAATTGCCTTACATTTCACTGTTTAACAGAATCTAAAAAATGTTCAAGCTTAAATGTACATTTATTTCACATTTGATGTTGATCTTGTGAGTGAGAAACACCTACAGCCACATAATGGCGAAGCACATAAGTTGCCAGGCCTTCGCTGACTTTGGATGATATGTCTTGGTGAAGCCTTTGGAAATCTGGTGTCCCAAACTCGGCGTACAGAATGACAACAGGAGCATCTGGATTGGATCCTGGGTATTTGTGATCACCTTTGAAAAGGTATGGCTTCGGCCTGGAAGAGAGGCAGTGAAGTCCACCATAAGATGAGTCTATTTTTTCTGTTTATTACCCTCATGTCAGAATTATTTGTGGGTTTAATTACCTCTCAGGTGCTGTTTTCAGCAGCGCTGCTAAATTTTCTGCATCACACGTCTTTTCTCCATGGACGCTGAAAAATGCTGAGCAGCCAGAGGGAGGAGGCTCATTGGACGCTATCTAAAAAAGAGCAGTAGGATCTTTTACAAACTCTGAAGAATGAAACACTTCTCACAAGCATGTACAAACTTTCAAACACAAAATCAATCATTCTGCTGATACCTGTTGGAAGGAGTGTACTGTTGCAGAATAGGCTCTTAGGGAGACATTGGCTTTGACCACTAAGAAAGAATCGTTGGAAAAATCCATCTCGGTATATTATAATGATTGGGAAGAAATTGACTTTGAACTGAGTAAGCTAAAATAATACGGTAGTGCATGAGGGTTGTAATGACTGGAAAGAAATTGATTTTGTAGAGTGTTGGGGTTGACTATGGTAACGACTGGAAAGAAATTGATTTTGTAGAGTGATAGGGTTGACTATGATAATGACTGGAAAGAAATTGGCTTTGAACTGTTAGAGCCTTAGGGCCCGATGGCCTACTAGGGGCATTGCCCCTAGGTAGCTCCAATAAATTGGAGTTCTTATCATCTTTTTTTGTAGTAGTAATTTCCTTCGTCTTTACTGAACCATTCATTATTTTTACGAAGCTCCAAATATGAATTATAAGCTTTTTTTAGAATATATCTCTCATCTGAAAATTTCACTAAATGATAGGCTTCATAATATTTATAATATCCAGCATCTAAGAAATATTCTTCACGTTGAGGCTTTGTATAAAAACTGCTTGCTTTCATCAAATACCAATGAACCGTTTTGTTAACTAAGTCGTCTTTACCCTGAAAAGTGTATTGACTAGAACCAATATATTTTACGATTTGTGCATCTACTCCAGCTTCTTCCTTAACTTCTCGTAGTGCCGTTACTTGGTGGGTTTCACCTTCTTCCACGGTTCCTTTTGGAAGAACCCAGCCTACATATCTGTTTTTATAGTCTTTATAGAGTACTAAAATTTTTCCTTTATAAATTACAACTCCTCCACAACTGACAGTTTCTATCATTTTTTCACCTGTCTTTCTCTGATTGCTTACCTTCTGTTTAGTATAATCTTTTTTTAGTAATATTTCAACTCTATTTAGTGTGTAATCCATATTTTACATCACTGTTTGAGAGAAATAGCACTCGCACACATTGCTCCAGATGAAAAACAAGCTTGAATATTATAACCTCCTGTATCACCATCAATATCTAACACTTCACCAATAAAATATAAATTGTTAATTTTTTTGCTTTCAAAAGTTTTTGGATTTATTTCTTTTGTACTAACTCCACCAGCAGTAACCATTGCAACGTGCATACCTCCAAGGCTATTTACGTTTAATGGAAGTGATGTCAAAAATTGAATTATATTTTTTCTTTGACGTTTGGTGATTTCGGCACATTTGGTATTTTTATCAATAGAAATATAATCTAACATTAATCTAACAAAATTTTTGGGAAATTCCAAGTTTTCAAGCATATTAGATATAGTTTGCTTTTGGCCATTTTGAATTTTAGAAGTAATTAAAGCATCATCAACTAATTTATCAAACTTAAACGTTAGTTTATCATTTGGCAAAATCCAACGACTACTATTTAATATTATAGGGCCAGACACTCCTTTATGCGTCAAAAGTAAACTACCTTCATACTGTTTTACCTTTTTATTATCACGCCAAATTATTACTTCAGCATTTTGAAAGGAAATTCCACTAAGCTCCGTCAAAAATTTTTCTTTAGTTTCTACATAAGTTAGGGCAGGTTTTGGGGGGATTATTGTATGCCCAAATTGTTTTGCAATCCCGTAACCCCAACCATTAGAGCCTAATTTAGAATATGACATTCCTCCTGTTGCAATGACTAAATTTTTGCAACTATAATTTTGAGTTGCTTCTATAAAAAAGAGCTCATCTTCTAAAGATATTTTTTCAATATTAGATTTACATTGAATTTTTACGTTAGCTTTTTTGTTAGCCTCAATTAAAGCGTTCAAAACGTCCATACTTTTTAAACTTTTTGGAAAAACTTTTCCATCTTCACGAGCAAAATTTGAAACTCCATAGTTATTAAAAAATTGTTGAACATAATTATTATCAAATTGCAAAAGTGACTTTTTGATAAATTTACCCTTATTTCCATACTTATCAAAAAAATTGCTTATTTCACCATCATGAGTAAAATTACACTGCCCACTTCCTGCCACCAAAAGTTTTTTTCCTAGCTGTTCATTTTTTTCTAGGAGCAAGACAGAACCTCCAGATTTACCTATATGCGAAGCTGCAAATAACCCAGCAGGGCCACCTCCAACTACAATTGTATCAAAAAACATATTTTATCCTCCGTAATTAAACTAAATCTCAAAACTTCTATCTATTATAACATCAAATCTTCCAAATGCATCACACAAATTGAAATATTTTTAGCCTAGCAAAAGCAAGCTAAGTGCCATAACACCCATTCCTGCGATAAATCCGTAAATTGATAAATTATGTTCACCATACTCACGAGCAGTAGGTAACAGTTGGTCGATGCTGATAAATACCATAATCCCACCAATTAAGCCAAAAACTATTCCAAATACAAGGTCATTAAAGAAATTATAAAGTAAAACATACCCTATAAGCGCACCTAAAGGTTCTGCAATCCCTGATAACAAAGAGTATTTAAACGCAAGTTTTTTGTTGCCAGTAGCATAATAAATTGGGACAGCAACTGCAATACCTTCTGGAATATTGTGAATAGCAATAGCAATAGCGATGGCAAATCCAACACTTGGGTCTTCTAGTGTGGCCATAAAAGTTGCTAACCCTTCGGGAAAGTTATGAATAGCAATAGCAAGAGCCATCAAAAGCCCCATTCTCATCAATTTTTGCTGTTCAACTTCATCAAGAGAAGAATTGGTTGAATTGGGGTTAGAATTTAGATTTTTAATAGTTTTCATTGCTTCTGGACTGTTAATAGAGGGAATGAATTTGTCTATAATAGAAATAATTAAGATGCCGGCAAAAAAACTTATAACTGTAACCCACATTCCAAGATTATTTCCTAAATGACTAATAAGAGAAGTTTGTGCTTTAAAAAATATTTCTACAAATGATACATAAATCATAATACCTGCTGAAAAACCAAGTGCAAACGACAAAAATTTGGTTGACATTTTTTTGCTAATTAATGCAATTGCACCTCCTATCCCTGTTGCAAGACCTGCAAATAGTGTGAGGGAGAACGCCAAAATAACGTGTTCATTAATCATAAATATAACTCCTTTATTGGATAGTATATATTTATATTTATGGTATAAAAAATTAGTTTATGCACAATTGCAATTCGTTATCATTAATATATATAGACGCTAAAAGTCGGGAATATAATTATTTTAATTAAAAAAATAAATTTTGGGTTGGGTGATTAGAACTCATAAAAGTTGGCAATATTCTATGTAAGATAAGGTATTATCTTTTAATATAAAAAATCTATAGTTTTAATTTTTGGGGAAAATGTGATATAATTTTGAGAAGATAACTCTAATTGAGTCGAAAAAACAAGCTATTTTGTAAATGGAGGGGAATTTTATGAAGGCGATGCTTCAACAATGGTTATCACAACAACCAATTAATAAACATAATATAGAAAGCAAAAATGCTAAAGGTGCTGAAAATACAGCGCAACCAACTACTGCAAGAGAAATTGTTAAAAATCTAATAGCTGAGCATTTTAAAGATGGGCAAATTTCTGGAACGCTTATGCAAGGTGAGGATAAAGACTTTTTTTTACAACTGGGTGGAGGAGAGCGTTTGCCAGTTTTGATTGGTGAGAAGTTGCCCCTAAATCAAGAAACTATTTTTAATGGGGAATTAACTTCACTTGGGGAACTCTTATTAACTTCAGGAAAGCAAGAAAAAACAGGGCTTTCTGACCAAGTAATGGAGAGATTAAATTTACCAAAAACTCCACAGATGAAAGCTTGTGTAGATAGTTTTATTTCAAAGGGGTTACCCCTTGAGAAGCAAGATTTAATTAAGGCTCATTTTAATGTAAAACAGTATGATTTGCCAACAGAAGTTGTAACTAATCTTGCAAAAAAAGCTGTTGCTATGCCAGAGCAGGAGCTACAAATTGCTAAGGAAATTGTTAATAAAGGACCAGAAGTTATAAAAGAACCGATGTTGAAAATTGTTGAGCAGGATATGACTCCAAAACAGCAAAATGAGCTTAGTCACAAACTTGATGAATATATTGAAAAACATAATATTAAGATGCCAACCGAACCTGATAAGCCAAAATTTACAAAAATATCTGATAATACTTCACAAGAGCAAATTGTAAAACCTGATATTCCAAAATTTACAGTTTCTGAAAAAATTGAGCAAATTTTAACTCCAAACGTTACTCGAGAGTCGCATTTTGATATGACACCTCCACCAGAATTTGAGCTTTTGGCAGAAGATTTGGAGAAAGTTCAACCAGATTTTAAAGAAGTTGCTAAAGCTATCGAAAAACCGTTAGAGCCTTATGAAGTTGTGACCAAAATTATTGAAGAAGTTGTAGAAGATGAGAGCGAAGAACTTGCTCCTAAATTATCAAAAGAAAACACGTTGCCAGTTGAAAAAACTATATCTAACGAAATTGAAAAAGAAATTTTACTCGATAAAGGAATAGAAACTAAAGAATTAGACGAAACTGAAAAAAAGGAACTTAATAAACTGTTTGAGTCAAACAAAACTCCAATTGAAGAAAATTTAGATAAGTTAAAGCAAAATTTGGAAGTTGCTAATAAATTGCAAAACGATGGTCAGTATTATATGATTTCTCCAATGTTGCACGAAAATATTAAAAAGGGTGAAATCCACTTTTTTGATCCACAAAAAAATCCAAGGAGCAAGCAAGAAGGTGGGTTATACATTGTGGTGGCGCTTGATATGGGAGCATTAGAGCATATTCAGCTTCATATTCATAAAAATAGTAAAGATTTATCAATCCAATTTCTTGTTGAAGCACCTGAGATTAGAAACTTTATTCAAGGTCATATGCCAAAGTTATTAGATGGAATTAAGTCTTTAGACTACAGTGTAAGTAGTATCCATGTTGATGTGGCAAAAGAAGCGCTACAAGTTGAAAAGACCGTTGCAAAAACGTTGCAATCAGATGGCTTTGACTTTAAAATTTAGGAGGAAAAAATGAAAAAAGCAGTTGCACTATCTTATAAGGAAGGAAGTGCCGCACCTGAGGTTGTTGCCAAAGGTAAAGGTAAACTTGCAGAAAATATTATTGAAGAAGCAGAAAAAAATGATGTACCTGTATATCAAGATAAACAATTGGCAAACATCTTAACAGAGGTTGAAGTTGGAAGTCAAATTCCACCAGAAGTTTATGATTTGGTAGCAAAAATATTAGTATTCGTAGGAGATGTAGATGAATTATACGCAAGAAGTAAATCAAACTAAAAACATTGGAAGACAATTTGAAGAAGAAGCACGTGATTTTCTTATGGAAAAAGGGTATCAAATTTTAACTATGAATTATCATAGTAGGTTTGGGGAAATTGATATTATCGCTCAAGATGATGATACTATTGTATTTATTGAGGTTAAATATCGTTCTTCGGATAAGTTTGGTCACCCAGTAGAAACAGTGGATTTTGCAAAGCAACAACGAATTTTAGAAACAGCAAAATTTTATATTATGAAAACTGAAAATCATAATGCAGCTTGTAGATTTGATGTTATTGGTATTTTTAAAGGTGAGATTGAGCATATTGAAAATGCTTTTGGGGAGTGATTGTATGATAAATATTGAAACTAGCCACGCAAAAACTGTATTTAGCCAGAATGTTCCTTATATTATCTTTAAAATGTGGGAACATAATAATGAGTTGGTTCATGCGTTTTCAACAAGAGAAGGTGGAGTAAGTAGTGGTGATTGTGCTACTTTAAACTTTGCATTTAGTAGAGGGGATAGCCCTGAAGTTGTGCGAGAAAATTATGCCATTATGGCAAATGCGCTAAAGGTGAATAAGGAAAGTTTTGTTGCTTCTAAACAGGTTCATGAAACTAAAATTGAACGTGTTACATATGAAGACAAGGGGAATGGGGTATATTTGCCAAATAAATGGGAGAGTGCAGATGGAATTTATACTACTGAAAAAAACTTGACTCTTGTAACATATTATGCTGATTGTGTACCTCTGTTTTTTTATGCACCAAAGTATGAATTAATTGGTATGGCGCATTCAGGTTGGAAAGGAACTGTTGGGGAAATTGGAAAGAAGATGGCTACAATTTGGCACGAACAACATGGTGTACCTTACGAAGAAATTCAGGTTGGAATTGGTCCATCTATTGGTAAATGCTGTTTTGAAGTACATTTTGATGTTGCTGAAGTATTTTTGAATACTTTTGGTAAGGCTGATTTTATAACTTATAATAAGGAAATAGATAAATACAATATAGATTTGTGGGAATGTTGCAAGCAATCGCTAAAAAGCCTTGGTATTAAGCAGATTGAGATGGCTGATATGTGTACTTGTTGCAATGATGATATTTTTCATTCTCACCGAAAAACACAAGGAAAACGAGGGACACTTAGTGCGTTTATGTGTCTTAGAAAAGAGGATTAAGTTTTGAAAAAGCATAAAATAATTGATATTATACCTGATAGTATTGCACAAGAATTAGAAATTGAAGCAGGTGATTTATTAGTAAGTATTAACAAAGAAAATATAGAAGATGTTTTTGATTATAGATTTTTATTAGCAGATGAAGAAATTGAAATTGTAATTCAAAAGCCCACTGGTAATCAGTGGGTTATTGAGATTGAAAAAGATTTTGATGAGGATTTGGGGTTAATTTTTGAAACTGAACTAATGGACGAGCTTTTTCAGTGTAGAAATAAATGTAAGTTTTGCTTTATAGACCAACTGCCTCCAAATATGCGTGAAACTGTGTATTTTAAAGATGATGATTGGCGAATGTCATTTTTAAATGGAAATTATATTACGCTTACAAATATGAGTGATGAGGATATGAAACGCATTATCAAGCATAAACTTTCACCATTAAATATTTCGGTGCATGCAACCCACCCAGATGTACGCAAGGAGTTGCTAAAAAATAAAAATGCTGGTAAAATTTTGGAGCAAATTAAAATTTTAATAGATGCTGGTATCAAATTAAATGGGCAAATTGTACTTTGTAGAGGAATTAATGATGAGGATATTTTGGATCAAACTATAACAGATTTGAGTAAATTTATTCCAAATATTTTATCACTAACAATTGTACCAGTGGGGATTTCTAAATTTAGGGATAAACTTGAACCGTTGATACCTTTTGATAAAGAGTCGGCTCGAGATGTTATAGCTATAGTTGAGAAGTGGCAATCGCATTATTTGGATAACATGGGAACGCATTTTGTGTATGCGGCAGATGAATTTTTTGTAGTTGGAGAGAGAGAGCCGTTAACTTTTGACCAATACGAAGGGTTTCAAGTCTTGGATAATGGTGTTGGAATGATGACTAAGTTTAGACATGAGCTTTTAAATGGACTAAAAAAATCTGAAGCTAGTGATAAAAAAGTTGATTGTATTTGTGTTACTGGTCGATTGACAGAAAAATTTATGAAGGATAATATAAAATTAACTAATGATGTATTTCCGAATTTTAATATAGAAGTTTGGCCAGTTGATAATAAATTTTTTGGCGAAAAAATTACTGTAACGGGATTATTAGTTGGACAAGATATAATAAATTCGTTTAAAAATAGAAATATTTCGGGGAAAGTGTTGTTAATTGCTGAAAATATGTTAAAATGTGGTGAAGATGTATTTTTAGATGATTATACAATCTCAAATCTTGAAGAACAACTAAAATGTAAAGTTCAGGTTATGCCAAACGAGGGTATGGCTTGGATAGACATTATAAAAAACTTGTAAAGGAGTTAAAAAATGAGTAAACCAATAGTAGCAATAATAGGTAGACCAAACGTTGGGAAATCTACCTTATTTAACAGATTAGCAAAGTCGAGGATTTCAATTGTTGATGATACACCAGGGGTAACTAGAGATAGAATTTATGCTGATGTTGAGTGGTTAAACTATAAATTTACAATGATTGATACAGGAGGAATTGAGCCAGAAAGCACTGATATTATTTTATCACAGATGAGAAAACAAGCTGAAATGGCGATTGATGATGCTGATGTAATTATATTTTTAGTTGATGTAAAAACAGGTATGACTGATGCTGATACTCATGTTGCCAATATGCTTCGTCGTTCTCACAAGCCTGTAGTTGTAGTTGTAAATAAAGTTGATGATATGCAAACTCAAACAATGGGTATGTATGAATTTTATAATTTAGGACTTGGTGACCCTATCCCAATTTCTGCTGGGCAACCACTAAATTTAGGGGATATGCTTGATGAAGTTGTTTCGCATTTTAAAGATATTCCACAAGAAGAGGAAGAAGAGGACGTTATTAAAGTTGCAATTATCGGAAAGCCAAACGTTGGGAAATCTTCATTAATCAATAAAATTGTTGGGGAAGAACGTGTAATTGTAAGTGATATTGCTGGGACTACTCGTGATAGTATTGATACAGACTTTGAGCTAGATGGCCAAAAATATACTTTAATTGATACAGCAGGAGTTAGAAAGCGTAAAAAAGTTAAGGAAGATATTGAAAAATATAGCGTAATTCGTACTATTTCAGCCGTGGATAGAGCTGATATTGTATTAATATTGATTGATGTACACGAGGGAATAACTGAACAAGACACTAAAATTGCTGGTATGGCTCACGAAGCAGGAAAAGGCTGTATTATTGCTGTTAATAAGTGGGACGATATTGAAAAAGATGATAAGACTATGAACCATTATTTGAAAGAGCTTAAAAATGGATTGGCGTATATGCAATATGCTCCTTGTGCATTTATCTCTGCCAAAACTGGTCAGCGTGTAGTAAAATTGTTTGAGACAATTAGAATGATTTCTCAAAATCAAAATTTAAGAATTAGTACAGGTGTGTTAAATGATGTTCTTTATGAAGCAACATCAATGAACCAACCACCATCGGATAAAGGTAAGGCACTGAAGATTTATTATATGACACAAGTAAGTGTAAAGCCTCCAACATTTATTTTGTTTGTCAATGATAAAGAACTAATGCATTTTTCATATACTCGTTATATCGAAAATCAAATGCGTGAAGCCTTTGGATTTAAAGGGACTCCAATCCACTTTATAGTAAGAGAAAAGAGCAAAAACTAGAATGTATAGAGTCGTTTCTCTATTAATTGGTTATTTATTTGGGGGCATACAAACGTCCATTATTTATAGCAAATTGGTTGCTGGACAGGATATTCGTGAACATGGTAGCAAAAATGCAGGAAGTACAAACGTTCTTAGAGTACTTGGGAAAAAGGCTGGAGTTACAGTATTTATTGGTGATTTGATAAAATCTATTATAGCAATTTTGGTGGGTCAATGGGTTTATGTGCAGTTTTTTGCTCCTGAACATGGACCATCAAATTGGGTAGTTGTTGGTTTATATGTTGCAATAGGAGCAATTTTGGGCCACAGTTATCCAGTGTTTTTTCAGTTTAGAGGTGGAAAAGGGATAGCTGTTACAATTGGGTGCATATATTTGATTGATGTAAGAATTGGACTGTTATCCACACTTTTGTTTTATATTTGCGTAAAATCTACGAGAATGGTTTCTTTAAGCTCGATGTTGTTAACTTCAAGTATTCCATTTTTGATAGGATTATTTTATTGGTCGTCAGATTTTATCGTAGAAGCATTTTTCTTAGGAACAATAATTACACTGATAACTGTATTTAGACACAAAGCTAATATTGCAAGAATTATAGCAGGAACGGAAGCTAAACTTGGTGAGAAAAAGCCAGAAGAAGCAAAAGAAGATGACTAAAGCATTAAAATATTTATTGCCAATTGTATTAATTAATATTTATAATTGGATTAATTTTACTGAGATAATAGAATTAGTAAATGAACAAAGCTTTAAAATTTATGAAACCTATGACTCATATAAATTAAATCTAACTTTATCATTAATATTATTGGTAGTAATTTTGGTAATAATTCAATTTAAAACTTTGGTGTATGATAGAAAATATATAGTCAATAAAATTGGTTATGGGATTATATTATTAATTGTGAGTTTAATTTTGATGTATGGAATAAACATTACTCGTCTAAACAACATCATAACTCTCGAAATACAAAATTTAACTTTTATAAAAGAAATTTCTTTTATGAATATGGAGTGGAGTTTATTTGGACTGTCATTTATAATTTTATATTTATGGCTAATAAGTTGGAGATATTTTATAAGAAATTGGTTGGTAAGTCAAATTGTTGGTATAGTTGGGGCCATGGGTTGTGTTGGGATAATAGCAAACTTTTTTCCAAGATTATACCAGTGTTTAATGAAGGTTTTATTAAATGAGATTTCATTTTTTTCATTAGATTACCTATATCCAAGTTCATTAATATATTTTTTAGTTATTATTTTTCTAGAAATATTTTTGATTATAGGAGCAACTATAGAGCCGAGTGTAGAAAATGAATATATCATTCCTAACAAGCTACTACGAAAGTTTTTGGTAGTGGCAGGTGCTGTAGGAAATTTTATTGTAACAATATTCTTTGGATTTTATTATTTTTTGTTGATTATACTATTGCTAGTTCCTCTTGCTTTGGTTATTTTGGGAATTATGCATTTTTATAAATTACGAAACAGAAAATTTCCCGTAGAGTTGATAAAAATTCCTTTGGTTTTAGTTACACAATTAACATCAATAATTTTTCCTCATATATTAACTATAATATTTAACACGGTAATTATGTTTAATGTTATAAAATTTTTCTGTAACAAAAAGTTATCCGAGGAATTTCTAGTTGCAAACAATAAGTTTTAATAATAAATAATTAATTTAGGTTATCTTTTAAGATAGCCTTTTTTGTTGCCTGACTTCGTCTCCAATTAATGAAATTTTCCAACAATAAGACAGTTTTGTAACATCATCATGATTTTTGAATTTCAGGTTTTGGAAACCAACTTTTATTTTTTAGACAAATTAAAAAACAGACTACAAAATTAATAGTCTGTTTTATAAAATAAAGTTTAATACGTGTTCATATATGTACCCTTCAACAATAATCATCATTCCCGTTGAAGCAAAAAGTGTCATTCCTACTATCAATATGTGCAGTCCAAAATTTATGCATAATCCTTCAATTTTATACGTTGATATGCATGGCCTTATCGCTACTATTACCGATAAGAAAATAAATACTATCATTAAAATATCCATGTCGTTTCCTCCGATGCTATTTTCTTACATATATTATATCGAAAAATTTCCATGTTATTTTATGGTATTATACAAAAAAGCCCTTCCAATTTGTGGAAAGGCTTTTGAAATTAAGCTATTGTTATTTTTTGTGTGCATTCAAAAGTTGAGTTTGATGATAATTTTACTGTATCTTCTTTTTCTGTAAGTTCAACAGACTCTCCAACGAAATCTGTGTGACCATGCCAAGGCTCGATACAAACAAAAGGTGCTCTATCTGCTTTTGACCAAATTCCAAGAAGTGGAAAACCATCAAAATCAAATCTTAATTTTTTGTCATTTTTAGTGTTTTCTAAAGTTACATAAGTGCTTTTTAAACCTTTAAAAATTACTGCATCAACTGCAAAAAGGTCTGGCGAAAGGTGAAGCGTGTCCCCTGAAAAACGTGAAGTATCACGAGAAACTAAAGTTGTTTCTTGGTGTGGCAATAATAAAGTTGCTTCTTCAACTTCTGGGAATTTTAAATAATAATCTTCCATAACTTCTCCATCTAAAAGTGGACAGTTAAATGCTGGGTGTCCTCCGATTTTGAAAATCATCTCACGACTATCATTATTAATTACTTCATAACTTACGCTTAAAGTTTTTTCGTTAAGCTCATAGTGAACGTTTAGTGTAAAATCAAATGGGTACATTTTTTTTGTTTCATCAGATGATTTTAATGTAAACGTAATTTTTGTATCAGTTTGGTTTGTTACTTCAAAATCCATATCACGTGCAAAACCATGAGATGGGATAGTGTAAGAATTCCCCTCATACGTGTAAGCTCCATCTACAATGCGTCCAATAAATGGAAAAAGCATTGGTGTGTGGCGACCCCAGTATTTTGCATCAGCTGTCCAAACGTAATTTACGCCGTCTTTGTCAACTAACTTACTAAGTTCAGCACCTTTTAAGTTGATGCTCGCTGTTAAATTTGTGTTGCTTAATGAATAAACCATAATAAAACCCTCCTAAAATAACAATTTGATAATATTAGCGTAACATAATTAATACGGACAAGTCAATAAAAAAAGGCTAAATCTTTGAGATTTAACCTTAAATTTGTATATTTATTTTGTAACTGTTCTTAAAAAATGCTCATAAGAAATTCTTAATAATTCCTCAGCATTTAAATCACTAAGTTTAGTTTGCATTAATTCGCTATCACCGATAACTTTTCCAAAGTAGTTAAGAATGCTGTTTAATTGTTCTCTTACAACTTCTTGAGCTACACCTTTTCCTGAGAATGGGTAACGCTCAGCTTCAAAAAGTTTTGCAATATCATCAGAGAATGTTGCATCTTCAGTGATTTTTCCTTCTGCAATATCTTTGATAGTGCTAGGACCTGTTGCGAATTGAGATGTTGCTTTTACTGCTAAGTATTTTTCAAAATCTAACATATCTTGATAGTTTGTTAATAAGTGTGCGTACTCTTGAATTGTTTTTTCCATGAATAATCTCCTTTGTGTATTCAAAATAAGAATTACCGATGTGTAGCAATTCTTTCTTATAATATAGCGTACCATAATTGATATAATTAAGTCAATAAAAAAAAGCCAAATCATATTATAATTTGACCTTTTTTTTGGTATATTAAATTCTTTCGATAATTTCCGATTTTGGAAGACGAGATTTTGGTAAATCTTTGTTAAAATCTTGACTTGTATGGTAACCAACTGCTACTGCAAATCCTGTCTAACTATAATTTTTGATGCCTCAAGCTCTTTTAATTCTCGAGAAAGTACCCTCTCACTAATGTCTGGGATTAGCCGTTTTAACTCACCATAACGAATTTTAGGGGCATTGCCTATGTGGTAAATATTAGACACTTACCACCAATTAGGCTCAGTGTCAACTCCATATTGCAATGAAAAATTTTTTGTTCCATACCAAGACTCCTTTTTTTGTTGTATTATAACATAACTACTAAAAACTTTGTTAAATTTTTCTAAAAAAGTACGCCTTCATTTTGATATGATTGTGATTTATTTATAATTTGTGTATGAACACACGAAAAATGCATATTCTAAATGTAGATAGAACAGGAGTGATGCAAATGAAATTTCCATTTAAATGGTTATTTGTAGGAAGTTTTTTTATTGTGAAAAGTTTTGATATGTATGCAGTTCCAGCAAATTTTGAGGAACAAGAAGTGCAAGAGTTTGGGAATGATATCGTACATACCTATAAGCATAGTTCTGGGCTTTTGGTACGTTGGATTGAAAATAACGACCCCCAAACAAGTTTTACTTTAGGTGTAAAAACGCCTACAACAGATAATACAGGGGTTAATCATATCATTGAACACACTGTATTTACAGGGTCTAAAAATTTCCCAAGTAGCACACTTTTTTTTGATGCAAATGCAAATTATCCTCATACTTATATGAACGCAAGTACTGCTGGTGATATGACGCTATATCCGTTTGCAACTCCTTATAAAGACTGCTATTTCGGGCTTTTGGAAGTATATTTAGATAGTATTTTTAACCCGAGTATGCTTGAGCAGCCTTATAGTTTTTATGAGGAGGCTTTTTATTATGACCCTGAAACTAATAAATATGGAGGGGTAGTTTTTAATGAAATGAAAGGGGCTAGTAGCCAAATTGGACGAGCTATTTTTCGTAGTATCCGAGATGTAATTTATGAAGATACGCATTATGCAAATGATAGTGGAGGCGCAGTTGAGGCCATTCCAACCCTGTCATATGAACACTTTATAGACACATATCATAACTATTATTACCCTTCAAATATGCAGGCTGTAGTTTATGGAGATTTGGAAATTGATAAAGTGTTAAATATTTTTGATGAATATGTAACTCCCCACACTAATGATAAAAATGATGTAGATGTAAATGTTGATCCTACGTTAAAGTATGAACGGATTGAGAAAAATTATTATACTGGAGGCGAAGGCGCATATGTGATAAAAAGTTTTGTATTACCAGAAATTATAGACTCAAGTCAACTTACTGAGCTAGATTTGTGGTTAAATACGTATGTTGTAAACCCGTTATCTCCGTTTAGACAATACCTAAATGAAAAGGAAATTGAGTCTGTAGAAATCTTTAAAGATAGCGACTTAAAACGTCCAGTATATTCGTTGATTATATCACAAGTTAACCCTTATGATGTGACATATGTAGAAGATTGCTTAAATAATGCCGTAAATTCTTTGTGGGAAACAGAAGAACTTTTACAATTAGAATATGATACTTTGGAGCAAACTCGCCTTAGTATTTCACAACAAGATATGAGCGCAAGCCGAGGAATTGATATTTCACAAATGATAATTACAGATTGGGTTCATCATCGAGATGAAATGAGTTATTATACAACAAAAGATTACCTATATCACCTAGAAGATATTGATGAATTTTATGGTCAAAAATTTTTGCAACAAGCAGATGAAGTAACACTAATTTTAACTCCTGCTCCTAACATTCAACCTAATGAATTTGAACCATTAGAGCATTGTGAAATCGCACAAGAAGATTGGTCGCCTGTAGTAAATTCAATGCGTGCATGGCAAAAACAATATTCTGAAAAAGTACTTGAACCAATCGAGTTAAAAAAGATGATTATGAATATTGATATGCCTTTTACAACGTATGAAATTGATAAAATGAAGTTTACACATTTTCAATCTGAAACAGATTTATTAACTACAGAAATTTATTTACCAACTAATCATATTGCGCAAAAAGAGCTACCATATTTATTTTTATACGCACATTGCTTACAAGAAGTTGCCGATGATTTGACTCCTTTTGAAGGAATTTTGAAAGTTAAGCCAACAGCACTTGAACACAAAAATGATTATATGCCATACCTAAAAATTGAGCTAACAAGCCTTGCAGATAAGAACCAAATAAATCTATTACAAAAGGCTAATGATATACTGATGGAAAAAGATGATGATTGGTATACATCTCAAGTTGACAAGGTAATTGGGCAATTTTATGGCAACTTTCAAAATGATATAATAGGTACACTTGGAGTGCTTACAAAAGGTGGACAAGATGGTTACAAACGCTATATGTATGAGGCACATTATCCATTTTACATTTTTTGTGTATCGTGCAAAAAACAAGAAATTGAAAATTTTGGGGATAGTGTAAAAGAGATTGCTAGTCAAATTGGTGGAAGAAACGATGTATCAGTGGCAGTAACTTGTACAGATGAAATTGCTGAAGTTTCGTTAAATAATTGGGAAGAATATTTGCAACAAAATTTAATTTCTGATTATGATACACACGAATATATTTTTGATAAAATAGATAAAGATAGTGTTTACTATAAAAAGGGTCAGGTAGATTATCTTCTATATAATTATGATAGTCAAAAAGATTATATAAAAGCGATTGATTATTTGGCATCAGCCTATGCAACCAAAAATTATTTGCACCCAGAAATTCGTATAAAAAAAGGAGCTTATGGGAGTGGAATGCAGGCGCTTTTTCCTAATACAATCAGCGTTTACACATACCGAGACCCCCACTATAAAAGCTCTGAGGAAATTATAGAAAATATGTCAAAAGCCCTTAAAGAAACTGATATTGATGAAAAAATGCGCCTTGCAAAATCAGAAGCTTTATGCGATTTTCAAAGTCAGTTTGGAATTTTATCTAGTGATATGAAAAAATCTAGTGTTTTGCACGCATTATCAATTATGGATATCAATTCAAATTATATCAAAAAAACGCAAAAGCAAATTATTAAAGTTAAGCCAAATCAGCTTAAAAAAGAGCTAAAAACCCTTGATGACATGATAGAAAATAGTCAAAAAGGAATTTGTATTAGAAAAGATTAAAAAAAGAAGCCAAGGCAAAATTCTTGGCTTTTTTGTGTATTATAAAATTAGTTCATAGGCCAATCTTTCTGTTTTATCCTCAACAAAAATTGTTCCACAATAAGTATAATTATTTTTTTCGATTAAATTTATCATAGGTACATTTTGTTTGTGGGTATCAATTCGCATATTTGAATGTTTAAGTTGAGCTATAGTTTTTGCATAATCAAAGATTTTTTGGCCAACCCCTTGTCGTTTAGCCGTTGATTTTACAACGATACGATGTAAAACTCCATATGGCTTAGTGCTTAACCAATCTCCGACATAAATTTTAGAATAATTTGGATCGGCTTCAAAAGTTAAGAAAAAATATCCTAAAATTTCTCCTCCGTTTTCATAAACGAAGGCCCCATTTTGCTCGATATCTAGCAAAACATTTTCGATATTTGGGTATTCCCCTTGCCACTGATTAATATTTTGGGCCTTGAAATTTTGAGAAGCTTCTTGAAAAATCTGAAATACTGCTTCTTTGTCGTCTTGAGTTGCGTGTCTAATCATGTAAACCTCCAATTTAAAAAGTAGTAAAATCGTATAAAACAATTGTAACACAATAAACATTTAAAAGGTAGATACTGGATATTATTTTTTAACAATTAATTCGATTAATAGACAGCATTTTATATATAAAAACATCTTGTATGAAAAAAATATAAAATAATCGTTGAATTCCTCAAAAAAGTGTGATATAGTTAGAAGCGAAAAAAACACACGTATCTCTTAGTTGCAAAAAGGTGCTTATTTACATGAGTTTATAAGTCATTTGCAATGTAAAGAATACGGAGGACAAACCTAGGAGGTAAGAAAAATGGGCGTTATATCAATGAAACAATTATTAGAAGCAGGGGTACACTTCGGTCACCAAACTAGAAGATGGAACCCAAAAATGAAGGAGTATATCTTCACTGAAAGAAATGGGATATACATCATCGATTTACAAAAAACAGCAAAAAAGATTGACGAAGCTTATGCAGCAATGCGTCAAATCGCTGAAGATGGTGGAAAAGTATTATTCGTAGGAACAAAAAAACAAGCTCAAGATTCAGTTAAATCTGAAGCTTTACGTTGTGGAATGTACTACATCAATCATAGATGGCTAGGTGGAATGCTTACAAACTTCAAAACAATCCAAAGCCGTATTGTAAGACTTAAACAACTTGAATTAATGGAGCAAGACGGAACTTTTGAACTTCTACCTAAAAAAGAAGTAATCGAGTTACGTAAAGAAATGGTTAAACTTGAGAATAACTTAGGTGGAATTAAAGAAATGAAAGGTGTTCCAGATGCAATCTTTATTGTTGATCCAAGAAAAGAAAAAATTGCTATCCAAGAAGCACACATCTTAGGAATTCCAGTATTTTCAATTGTAGATACAAACTGTGATCCAGAAGAAGTTGACTACGTTATTCCAGGGAATGATGATGCTATTCGTGCAGTAAAATTAATCGTTGGAAAAATGGCTGATGCAATTATCGAAGCTAACCAAGGTGAGATTTTTGAAGCTCAAGAAATGGGACAAGAACAAGTTAGCCAAGCTGGTGAAGCAGTAGAAGCACAAGCTTAATTTGTGTATTATAGATAATTTAAATAATTAATTTAAGTTGGATAAATTAAAGGGATATGGGGTTTGGTCCTCATATTCCCATATTATTTATGTGCTATTAGCATTATCAAGATATGAAGAAAATTTATCTAAATAATTAAATAAATAATTTTCAAGGAGGCAATTTTAAAATGGCAGTTACAGCAGGAATGGTAAAAGAGTTACGTGAGCGTACAGGAGCAGGCATGATGGACTGTAAAAAAGTCCTTCAAGAAGTAGATGGTGATTTAGATAGAGCTATCGAAGTATTACGTGAAAAAGGTTTAGCAAAAGCAGCTAAAAAAGCTGGTCGTATTGCAGCTGAAGGACTTGTTAAAGAAGCAATTTCAGCAGATGGAAAAAGTGCAGCAATCGTTGAAATCAATTCAGAAACAGATTTCGTTGCGAAAAACGATCAATTTGTTACATTTGTAAATCAAGTAGCACAAATTGTATTAGATAATGAAGTTGCTGATGTTGATGCATTAAAAGCTCTTCCATGGGTTGAAGATGCTTCAAAAACTGTTGGTGATGTTCTTACAGAAAAAATCGCACTTATTGGTGAAAATTTAACAATTCGTCGTTTTGCTCGTGTAAGTTCTACAGGAACAGTTGCAGCATATACTCACGGTGGTGGAAAAATTGTAGTTTTAGTAGAAGTTGATTCAACAGATGCTAAAGCAGCAGAAGTTGCAAGAAATGTAGCTATGCAAATTGCAGCAGTTAATCCAGAATATATTTCAATGAATGAAGTTTCTGAAGATAAAAAAGCTAAAGAACGTGAAATTTTAATGGTTCAAGCTAAAAATGAAAACCCAGATAAACCAGATAATATCATTGAAAAAATGATTGTTGGAAGACTTAATAAACAACTTAAAGAAATTTGTTTATTAGAGCAAGAATACGTTAAAGATCCAGATTTCACAGTTGCAAAATATGTGAAAAATGAATTAGGTAGTGAAGACGTAGTTAAATCATTTGTACGTTTTGAAACTGGTGAAGGTATCGAGAAAAAAGAAGAAAACTTTGCTGAAGAAGTTGCAAAACAAATTCAAGGTTAATTTTTTGAAGGGACACTTAATGTGTCCTTTTTTTTGAGAAAAGTTTATGTAAACCGAGGATAAAAAAAGTTTTAAGCAGAATACAATAAATAGAGCTAGAAATAAAATGAATTTTGTGATACAGTAATGAAGAAGCAGGAAGGTGATAAAATGCAAAAATATAGTAGAGTATTAGTGAAAATTAGTGGTGAAGCATTGGCTGGTGACGAAGGAAAAGGATTTTGCCATAAGATGGTTACAAAAGTAGTAAAGCAACTAGTTCAGTTAATAAATTCTGAAATGGAAGTTGCAGTTGTAATTGGTGGAGGAAATTTTTGGAGAGGTCGTTCATCTGGTGATATGGACAGAACAAAAGCCGATCAAATCGGAATGTTGGCAACTGTAATGAATGCTATTTATGTTGCTGATGTTTGTAGAAGTGAGGGTATTGGGGCTGTAGTGCAAACACCATTTACTGTAGGAAGCATGACAGAACTTTTTTCAAAAGATAAAGCGCTAGAATATATGAAGCAAAATAAAATTGTCTTTTTTGCAGGAGGAACTGGTCACCCATTTTTCTCGACAGATACTGGAGCTGTGTTAAGAGGTTGTGAGGTGGAAGCAGACGTATTATTATTTGCCAAAAATGTAGATGGCATATATGATAGCGACCCGAAACTTAACCCTAACGCAAAGAAATTTGAACGCATTTCTTGTCAAGAAGTATTGGATAAAAATTTAAAAGCAATAGATGCGCCTGCCGCTGCATTATGTATGGAGCAAAAATTACCAATTATTATGTTTGACCTAGACACACCAGATGGAATTCATAGAGTAGCCATGGGTGAAAAAATGGGTACAAAAATTTATGTAGATTAAGGAGAAATACAGATGAAAGAAGAATTAAGCAAATTTGAAACAAAAATGGAAAAATCAGTTGTTGCATTAAAAGAGGAGTTTGGAACAATTCGTGCAGGGCGTGCAAATCCTCATGTTTTGGATAAATTAGTAGTAGATTATTATGGTGCAGCAACTCCTATTTCTCAAGTTGGAAATATTACAGTACCAGAACCAAGAATGTTGCAAATTCAACCTTGGGACGCAACTGTAATTAAGGCGATTGAAAAAGCAATTAATGAGTCTGACATTGGAATTAACCCATCAAATGACGGAAAAATTATTCGTCTTATTTTCCCAGAACTTACAGAAGAGCGTAGAAAAGATTTAACTAAAGAAGTTAAGAAAAAAGGTGAAAATGCTAAAGTTGCAATTAGAAATATTCGCCGTGAAGCAATAGATACATTCAAAAAAATGCAAAAAGCTAATGAAATTACTGAAGATGAATGTACAACTGCAGAAGCAAGCGTTCAAAAATTAACAGATAAGTTTGTTGAGGAAATTGATAAACAAGTAGATGCTAAAAGCAAAGATATATTATCTGTATAAACCCTACCAAACTCCTCATAGTGGGGAGTTTATTGTTTTAGGAGGAAATTAGATGTTACCAAAACACGTTGCAATAATTATGGATGGAAATGGAAGATGGGCTAAGAAAAATGGACTCAGTCGTAATGAAGGTCACAAGGTAGGTAGTGAAAAGTTACAAAATATTATTGAATATGCACAACAAAAAGGTATTCAATATATTACAGTCTATGCATTTTCTACAGAAAATTGGAATAGACCAAAAGCAGAAGTTGATGGTCTTATGCGACTTATGCAAAATTATTTAGATAAGCACTTGGAAAGAGTGAAAACAGAAAATTTTAAGTTTAAAGTGATTGGGGAACGCACAAAACTTGGTACAAAACTTATAAAAAAAATAGCTGAACTTGAAGAAATTACAGCCAATAAAACTGGCACATACGTTACTATTGCTATAAATTATGGCTCTCGAGATGAAATAATTAGAGCGTGTCGGGCAATGATTGCAGATACTTCTGAAAAAATAAATTTAGAAAAAGTGATTACAGAAGAAAATTTATGTCAATACTTAGATACAAGAGAAGTGCCAGACCCAGATTTAATTATAAGAACGAGTGGGGAAGTTAGATTGAGCAACTTTTTGATGTGGCAAGCAGCATATAGTGAATTTTATTTTACAGATTGTTTATGGCCAGATTTTGATGAAGCTCAGTTTGATAAAGCCTTACTGGATTATCAAAATAGAAAAAGACGGTTTGGAAAAAGCGAATAAGGAGGACCGTTTATGCTAGTGCGTCTAATAACAGGACTAATAGGTGTGCCGTTTGTAATTTTTATTGTTTTACAAGGTGGATTGTTAATGCAAATAGTTGGAGTTATATTGGCATTAATTGGAGCTAGTGAATATTATCGAGTAGTATCAAAAGTTTATAATCCAGTAAAATTATTGGGAATAGTTGCAACAGGTATTTATATGTTAGGGTATCAGTATTTCGCCACAAACTACCATTTATTTATAGGAATATTTTTGGTGGCATTACTTATCCTAACAGTATTAACATACCCAAAATATAATATAGGAGATATTGCAATAACCTTTGTAGCGCCAACATATATAGGGCTATTTTTTGGACTAATCTTGATGATGCGCGATTTACCTAGTGGGCTTTTTTGGGTAGTTGTGTTATTTATGAGTGCGTGGGGTAGTGATACTTGTGCGTATTTTGCAGGAAGATTTTTGGGAAAGAAAAAATTAGCGCCAGTACTTAGTCCTAAAAAAACTGTAGAAGGAGCAATTGGTGGTGTAGTTGGAGCAGGGATAATTGTTTATATTTTTAGTTTTGTAATGAATAAAAATAACTACATTGTAGCTACAAATAATGAACTTTTGATATTGCTTATAATAGGGTGTATCGGTGCTGTATTATCACAATTTGGAGATTTAGCAGCATCATCAATTAAGAGAAATATGGAAGAAAAAGATTTTGGAAATTTATTCCCTGGGCATGGGGGGGTGCTAGATAGGTTTGATAGCATCTTATTAATAGCACCATTCATTTATATGTGTGCATTATGGTTAAATATATAAAATGTGAAGGGGAGAAATTTAGTGAAAAAAATCGCTATACTAGGTTCTACAGGCTCAATTGGAACTCAAACTCTTGAGGTTATTGACTATGAAAAAAGTTGTGAAGTTGTAGCATTATCAGCGTTTAGCCAGATAGATTTGCTAGAACAACAAATAAAAAAATATAGTCCAAAAATTGTAGCTGTAATGAACGAAGATAAAGCGTTAGAGCTTGAAAAAAGGTTGAAATCTCAACAAATTAATACACAAGTTGTAACAGGAATGGACGGTCTAATTGAAGTAGCAACATTTGATGAGGCTGATATAATTTTAACAGCAGTAGTTGGAATGGTTGGACTTTTGCCAACGATAGAAGCTATAAAAAATAAAAAAACAATCGCATTGGCCAACAAAGAAACGTTAGTTACTGCTGGAGATTTGGTAATGAATTTAGCCCATGAAAATGAGGTTGAAATTTTGCCAGTTGATAGTGAACATTCTGCCATTTTTCAGTGTTTACGAGCTGGAAATCAAAATGAAGTTAGCAGAATAATTTTAACAGCCTCGGGTGGTCCTTTTAGAACTTTTACTAAAGAGCAACTCAAAAATGTAATTTTGGAACAAGCATTAAAGCACCCAAATTGGAACATGGGTGGAAAAATAACTATAGACTCTGCAACACTTATGAATAAAGGGCTTGAGGTTATTGAGGCGAAGCATTTGTTTAATGTAGAATTAGAACAAATTGAAGTGGTGGTGCATAAAGAAAGTATAATCCATTCTATGGTAGAATATCAAGATGGTTCAACGATTGCACAGCTTGGAACGCCTACTATGCATCACCCAATTTCGTATGCATTAAATTTTCCACAAAGAGCTACTTGTGATTATATAAAAAAATTGGATTGGACAAAACTAAGTTCGTTAAATTTTGAACAGCCTAAATATGATGTGTTTCCTTGTTTAAATTTAGCGTTTGAAGCATTAAAAATAGGTGGAACAATGCCAGCAGTTTTGAATGCAAGTAATGAAATTGTTGTGGCTTCATTTTTAGATAAAAAGATAAGTTTTGTACAAATCCCTAAAATAATTCATGAAGTTATGGAAAAACACATAAATATAAATAACCCAAGCTTACAACAAATTTTAGAAGCTGATAGTTGGGCGAGAGAATATAGTAAAGAAAGGATTAAATAATGTGCTAAAATTTTTATTATTTATATTAATATTTTCCCTTATTATAATAATTCATGAATGGGGGCATTTTATAGCGGCAGTAAAGATGGGTGCTAGAGTTAATGAATTTGCTTTAGGAATGGGTCCAAAAGTTTTTGGAGTGACTAGAGGTGATACATTATATACATTAAGAGCCTTGCCTTTAGGTGGATTTTGTGCTATAGAAGGAGAAGATGGGGATATAACACGCCCAGAATCTCTAGGTTCAAAGACTCCGCTACAAAGAATTATCGTATTTGCTGCTGGGGCATTTATGAATTTTATATTAGCGTGGCTATTACTTTCAATTTATTTGGGATATTTAGGTCATGGAACAAATACCGTTTTACAAACAATTCCTGACTCTCCTATTGCAAATGCAGGAGTCCAAGCTGGAGAAACTATTATTTCAATAGACGGGCAGACAGTAGAAACGCAAGCTGAAATTAGTGCCATTGTAGTAGATGGAACAATTACCTATGATGTTGTGGTTAAGGGGCTTGATGGCAACTTAAGAACAGTTCCAATTCAGCCAGAAGCTAGAGAAAATGGAAATGGAGCAGCCCTTGGATTTTATCCTACTACTGCGCCAAATGGTTTTTTTGAAAGTATTTGGAATGGATTGTTAGGGACGTTTTCTCTAACAGGTCAAGTATTTGATGGATTTACCCAACTAATTACGGGAAGAGTTGCAATGTCTGATATGGCAGGGATTGTAGGGGTTGCACAAGTAACTTCAGAAGTTTGGGATAGCTCAGTGCAAGAGAGTTTGCTTCATGCAATTATGAATTTAATTTATATTGGAGCATTGTTATCTGCAAACTTGGCTGTGTTAAATTTATTGCCAATGCCAGCATTAGATGGAGGTAGAATTTTATTTACCTTTATAGAAATGTTGCGTGGAAAACCACTGGATCAAGAAAAAGAAGGTATGATACATCTTGTAGGATTTGTGCTTTTGATGGGGCTTATGGTAGTTGTATTTTATAATGATATCGTGAGATTAATGTCATGATAAATTTATATACTAGAGAACAAACTCGAGTAGTTACTATTAAAGATGTACAAATTGGAGGTGGTAATCCAATTATTATTCAGTCAATGTGCAATACAAAAACTGAAGATGTAAAATCGACGGTAAATCAAATTTTAGAATTAGAACGATTAGGGTGTGAAATTGTTAGGGTTGCCATACCTAATGAGACTTCTGGATTAGCTCTAAAAGAAATTATACCTCAAATCAATATTCCTGTAGTTGCAGATATTCATTTTGATTATAAATTAGCACTATTGGCAATTGATTGTGGTGTTCATAAACTTAGAATAAATCCTGGAAATATTGGAGCAGAGGATAGAGTAAAAGCTGTTGTGCAAAAAGCAAAATCACATAATATTCCCATTCGTATTGGGATAAATTCTGGTTCTATTGAAAAAAGTTTGTTAAAAAAACATGGTGAAGTCACTGCCAGTGCAATGGTTGAAAGTGCTACACGCCATATTGAAATTTTAGAACAACTAGATTTTTCGGATATAGTAGTTTCTTTAAAAGCGTCAACAGTTCCTTTGGCAATTGATGCCTATACAGAGTTTGCGCAAAAGTATAATTATCCACTGCATGTAGGGATTACTGAGTCGGGAACATTATACAGAGGAACAATAAAATCTTCGGTAGGGCTTGGGGCTATTCTTTCAAGGGGCATTGGAGATACAATAAGAGTGTCATTAACAGATGACCCAACAAAAGAAATAGATTGTGCTAAAAATATATTACAATCCTTGAATTTACGCACGTTTGGAGTTGAAATTATTTCTTGTCCCACTTGTGGAAGAACTAATGTTGATTTGATGAAACTTGCAAATCAAGTAGAAGAAATTACAAAAGATATCAAAACACCCCTAAAAATTGCAGTAATGGGCTGTGTTGTAAATGGTCCTGGAGAAGCTCGAGAAGCTGATATTGGAATAGCTGGAGGCAATGGCGAAGGAATTATTTTTAAGAAGGGACAAATTGTCAAAAAGGTGCATGAAAACGAACTTTTTGAAGTATTTCAGAAGGAAATGAAAGAATTGCTTGCATTTTAATGAAAAAGGTATTATAATTTTTAGATATAAAATGGCATGAAAAATTTCGGAAAGAGTGGGTATATGCCCACTCTTTCTATATGTACTATAAAAATAGATAAAAGTTATTTTTGAAAGTGAGGTAAAATATGGCTAGGCAACAAGTAATAGATGCAGTTACAAAATGTATTGAACCTGTTATTGAAAATTTAAATTATGAATTGGTAGACGTTGAGTTTGTGCAAGAAGGTGGTGATTTTTATTTAAGAATTTATGTAGACCAAGAAGAAGGAATTACATTTGAGGACTGCAAAAAAGTTAGCCGTGCAGTTGAACCAGTTTTAGATGAAAAAGATCCAATTTCAAGTCAATATATGTTAGAAATTAGTTCGGCTGGTCTTGATAGAATTATCAAAAAAGATAAAGACTTTAAAAAGTTTGCAGATGAAATTGTAGACGTAAAATTATACAAAGCTCAATCTTTGGGGACACTAGGAAAGAAAAAACAGTTTCAAGCTCAACTACATGAAAAAACTAAAAATGATAATGACCAAGAGATAGTTTCTTTTTTTACAGAAGAGGGAGAAAAAATAGAAGTTTTATTTGAAAATATTAATAGTGTAAGGCTTGCTATTTTATTTTAAAAATTTAAGAAATCGGAGGATTTTATGAACCAAGAATTCATTACAGCAATTGACCAGATTGCACACGCAAAAGGCATAGATAGGGAAAAGTTATTTGATGCCATTAAGCAATCTATTGAAGCTGCTACTAAAAAACATTTTGGTAATTCGGGAGGCAATAAACAAATTATTAAAGTGGATATAAATGAAAGAACTGGAGATGTTAAAGTTTTTTCTACAAAAAAAGTTTTAGACGATGAAGATGTTGAGAACGAAGTTTTGGAAATCAGTCTAACAAATGCTCGCAAAATTAACCCAATTATCGGGATTGATGATATGGTTGATGTAGAAATTACACCAAGAGATTTTGGAAGAATAGCTGCACAAAATGCAAAACAAGTAGTTATCCAAAAAATTAAGGAAGCAGAGCGTCAAAAAGTTTATGAGGAATATAGTATTAAGCTTAATGATATAGTAAAAGGAAGAGTTTTAAGAAGTGAAAAAAATGGATATATCGTGCAACTTGATTTTACAGAAGCATCACTTCCGTTATCTGAAGCTATTCCAAATGAAGTGTTTGACCAAAGTGAAACTAGTGCAAAACGTACTTTTTATTTACTAACTGTAAAAGATTTTAATAAAAATGAGGCTCGTGATCCAAAATCAAAAGGAGGAGCGCAAGTTATAGTTTCTCGTACGCACCCAGATTTGGTTAAACGTCTTTTTGAACAAGAAGTTGTTGAAATTAAAGATGGAACAGTTGAAATTAAAAGTATTGCAAGAGAAGCAGGTTCACGTACAAAAATTGCAGTTCACTCAACTGACCCAGTAGTAGACCCAGTAGGTGCTTGTGTTGGAGAGCGTGGAAACCGTATAAATCTTATCGTTGAAGAATTGAATGATGAAAAGATTGATGTTGTACGTTGGAGTGAAGATCCAAAACTTTTTATTGAAACAGCGTTAAGTCCTGCAAAAGTTTTGAGTGTTGAACTTAATGAGGTTGAAACTGAAAAAGGTGTTGAACGTAATGCTAAAGTTATAGTGCCAGATAATATTTTGACTCTTGCTATTGGAAAAGGTGGGCAAAATGTTAGACTTGCGGCTAAACTTACTGGCTGGAAAATTGATATCAAAAGTGAAAGTGCAAGCCAACCTGTAGAGCCTCAAACGGAGGAATAATTTTGATGAAACAAAAGAAATCTCCACTAAGAAAATGTACAGGGTGTGGTGAGATGAAATCTAAGGTTGAACTTGTACGAGTGGTACGCAGTAATGAAGGTCAATTTTCTATGGATTTTGTAGGAAAAAAGGCTGGTCGTGGAGCATATATTTGCAAAAATATTGATTGTTTATTAAAAGCTGAAAAAACACGAGGTCTTGAGCGTTCATTTAAGATGGCAGTATCAAAAGAAATTTATGAAGAATTGAAGCAGGCATTTAACTATGAACAATAATCAAAAAATTTATCAACTATTAGGATTATCTTATAAAGGTAGAAACCTTGTAACTGGCGAATTTGCAGTTAAACAAGGGGTTTTGGCAGAAACTATTCATTTTGTAATTGTAGCTGATGACGCATCTAATAATACCAAAAAACTTTTTCAGTAACTTTTGACTACATAAATGCAAACCTTCTCTTTAGAAGAGTGAATTACGTATACCTAGCAACTTTCACATGTCCTATAGTGTTTTTGTACCCTGTTTTAACATGGATAACAGTGAATGAAGTTAAAAATACAATTTGAGAGTCTACACATTGTCAAATTTTAACAACATTTGTAGAAAATAGGGCCGATCTCTGCTAATAATGAGGAGTCAAAAAAAGACTGGTACCGTCCTGTAAAGGCCACTGCTGGTGCGACGATATGATGTGGTCTTCTCTGAACTGCCGGGTGGAGAAGTCAAGTGAAAACACTGATCGCTCAAGGAGCTCATTCCAAACACGTTTGAAACATGGCATTCTTTGCTCCTCTGCAAACACACAAAGAGGTAGGGGAAGCAAGGTGACCATAAGTAATCAAACTACTTCACTTAATCTGTTTATACTTGGTGACACTTTAACTTCATCACAGTTATCTCTCAGATGCAGATATTAAAGGGGAAACGTGATTGACTCATTAAATCTGAAACATTTCTGCAGTTTAAACTGCTAAAGGGAAAAAATATTTAAGACCAACTCAACACTTTAAGATGTTCATTCATTAAAACAAGATAAACATTAAACTCTAATGTATGACTTTTTTCAGTCAATGTTTAACTATTTTTTGTATGATCATTTATAACATGCAGGTGCATTTTTGTTTTTTTTTTTGCAACTGCCAGTAGATGGAGCCAAACATCAAGACTTCATTTCTGTGACTTGTATGCAGAAAACCTGCCTGGCATCACATTAGAGCCTCAGAGGGCCTGCAGTGGATTCAGATCTGTGTGCAATGAATCACAACAAATTTTTAAGTCCTTTGTATGTTTTTATGCAAAATTTGTATCTAACATGTATTTTCTGTCATCATATCAACAATTAATATGTAAAATATGCAATATGTTTGTCCGAGATGTAGTGAAGTTTAAAGGTCCTAAAAACAGCTTCAAACCATAACCACAAAGAATCTTGTTCCCTGACGGCATAGAGATTCCACATGGTACCAATGTCTCTATACCATTGGCTCACAAGCCTTTGGCCATTTTTGACAGGTAAACAAATAATCATTTGGGGCCTGACAAATTGTAAAAAAAATAAAAATAAAACCTTCTAAATATACCACAGTGTGCTGACTCAGTCAAAGTGACTAATGCGTGTGCGTGTGTGTTCATACACCTCCTCATGATGTTGTGCATTCCTAAGACTTAAGCTCTCCCTGGCATGCCCATTCACCCCTGTTGTTTAACCTGAAATCTGCAGCCGTTAGCAGCTCAACAAGTAGAGTTCTGACTCTGACACAAGCCAAGTCATGGTTCAACTCCCACAGCTTCCACAAAAACTAAATTTTTTCCATGTAAGGCAATTAAACGTGAAAAGGATCACTGGATGTAACATCTTAGACGTACC
>MDSP01000038.1_pt1 | contig 29340 bp, 25 predicted proteins | sample 1005811 | NCBI WGS metagenome assembly MDSP01 (sample SAMN05526596, study PRJNA338239) | gut metagenome | isolation source: stomach gut content | host: Naso elegans | place: Saudi Arabia: Red Sea | collected 2011-04
CAGCAGTAATTCAAGGGACTGAACCAGAAGAAGCATGGGCATTTACAATTCCTGTTGTAGATAAAGAAGCTCAAATGACATATGTAAAAACACATATTGGAGCAATGGGAACAAGTCCAACGCTTAGGGTAATTGTAATAGATGAGTTAGAGTTTGATGCTACTCCAGAAATTCCAGAAGAAACGGTTGATACATCAAATTTAAGTTTATTAGTTACAAATGCAACAAGCAACTTAAATAGTGTAGAAGTAAGTGTTGATGGAACAGATGTAAGCACAACTAAGAGATGGGTAAGCCAATCAGATTATGTAACATTTAGTGATGCAATTGAGGCAGCTCAAGCAGTAATTAACAATCAAAATGTAACTCAAGCTCAAGTTGATGAAGCATATAACGCATTACAAAGTGCAGGTACAGCTTTCAATATGGCAAAACAATATGGAACTAAAGTTGAAGTTACAGAAAGTGTTGAGCAAATTGTAAGTTTGAATATTTGGCAAGAATATAGCGACCAAGACTCAATGGCATCAGGATTTTTTGTAAGAGAAGAAGTTGTTGTAAACATTGAAAATGGTGAAGCAACAATTAATATGTTAGTAGCTAGAAATCCTATTTTAGGAGGAACAACATTTGAAGATACAATCGGAGATATCCACTATGTTGATGAGAATGGAAATGATGTTTTAGTACAAAAAACAGCTACAACAGCAGTAATTCAAGGGACTGAACCAGAAGAAGCATGGGCATTTGCAATTCCTGTTGTAAACAAAGAAACTCAAACAACTAACGTAAAAACTTATATCGGAGCAATTGGTATGAGCCAAACGCTTAGAGTAATTGTAATAGATGAGTTAGAATTTGATGCTACTCCAGAAATCGTTGATACTACAGCGTTAGAAGCGTTAATTACAAATGCACTTAGCAACTTAAATAGCGTGGAAACAAGTGTTGATGGAACAGAAATTGATATTAACAAAGAGTGGGTAACTCAAGCTGATAAAAACACACTTCAAACTGCAATTAATAATGCTCAATCAGTACTTTACGCTCAAGATTTGACTCAAGCACAAGTTGATGCGACATACACAGCTTTACAAAATGCAGTAGTAACATTTAATGATGCGAAATCTTTTGGAGAATACATTGAGCAAGATTTAGACGTAGACTTTGAAGATTTAAAAGAAGATTTAGTTTATAGTGCTGAAGTTGAGATTAATTTACCAGCTAATATTTTAGCAGAGTTATTCCCAATAGATTTGAGTTTAGAACTTGAAAAAGTTGATGGAGTAGTATATTTAACATTACACATCTCAAGAAGTGTGAGTATTTCAAGAAGTGCTGACACAGATGAAATTTATTATTTAGATGATAATGGCGCTTGGGTATTAGTAGAAGATGCAATTGCTACTGTTGAAGTAGATACGGCTGGTGTAGAACACCCAATTTGGGAATTTGTTGTGCCAACTAAAAAAGCTGACGTTGATTTAAAAGTTGACCTTGCAGATTATGGAACGCATGAATTTACACTTACAATTACTGATATTGAAGTAAATGAAGAAGCAAGTAACGTTGATAAATCGGATTTAAATCACTTAATTTCTGATGCCAAAACAGAGTTAGGACACATTGAAATTAGTGTTGATGGAACAGATGTTAGCACAGAAAATACTTGGGTAACTCAATCTGTTTATGATGCATTAAGTGCTGCTATTGATGTAGCATATAAAGTTGCAATTGATGGAAACCAGACTCAAGCTGAAGTTGATAGTGCATACCAAGCATTAAAATCGGCATTTGAAACGTTCAATAACGAAGTAGCATATGGAACATTTACAGAAGCTGGATTAGCAGATGGCATTTATAATGTAAATGTTAACATTTGGAATGAGTACAAAGATGAAGACTCAATGTCAGCACAATTTTTCATCAAAGAAGATTTAACAATGACAGTTACAAACGGTGAAGCTGTAATTGATATGTTAGTATTAAAAAATCCAACTATGGCAGGGGTGCTTTATGAAGATGCCGTTGGAGATATTCATTACTTTGATGATAACCAAAACGAAATTTTAATTAGCAAAACAGCAACAACAGTAACACTTGATGGTCAAGAAGAAGAAGCTTGGGCATTCCAAGTTCCTGTAGTAGATATGAATACTCAAACTACGTATGTAAAAGCATATATTAGCGCAATGGGAATGAGTCCAACATTTAGAGTAATTGTTGATGGAATAGATTTAACACCAGATATTGATGAGCCAACAACACCTCCAACTACTACGCCTCCAACTACAACAGAGCCAGATACTGATAGTGGAAATGGAAGCACAACAGACCCAGACACTGATACTAGTGTAAATCAAGATGGTGTTGCAGATGGAAATTATGGAATTAACATTCAAGTATTAAAAGAGTTTTCAAATGAAGACTCAATGGCAGCACAATTCTTCCAACAAAGTAACTTAGCATTAAATGTTACAAACGGAAAATATTTCTTAACACTTGTAATTAATAATGAAGGAACGTTATCAGGTAGCGATGTTTACTATGATAATTTCATTACAAAGTTGGAGCAACTAATTAACGGAAGCTACCAAAATATATCTTTACGCAGTGGTACAAATTCTTCAACTGGCCAAAAGTATGTTACGGCAACTATAGAATTTGACTCATTAAAAGATGATATTTATTTAAGAACAACAATTGAACCAATGGGTAATATTGCACAAATCTTAAGAATTAGACCACTTCAAAGCACATTAGTTCAAAATGGTGGTTCTATAAACCCAGACAGTGCAGCAAGTTCAGGCTCTAGCTCAACTTCTACAGATGAAGATGCAGTTATGAAGTCACTTTCATTAACAAACGGAACAGTTACTATTACATTAAATGATGATGATAGCGTTTTGGCAAAAGATTTTAGTGCAACAATTGAAGTTAATGATGAAAAATCAACAGATTTAACTTTAAATGATTTTGAGCAAGATGGAACAAAAGTTACATTCAACTTTGATGCTATTGAGCCAACAGACGAAGAACAGTTAATTACAGTAACAGTAGCTTATGGTGATGAAGAATTAAGTGCAACAATTACAATTGAAACTATTGAAGAAATTTTGGCGCAACTTCCAGACTTTGCAATTAAAGAAGATGCTGTAGATACTCCATATGTGGAAGGGTATCCAGATGGAACATTTAGACCAAGTCAAAACATCACTCGTGAAGAAGCATTAACTATGATTTCACGTTTATTAGAAGTTCGTCAAGATACAAAAGAAACTATTGACCTAGAAATTTTGCAAGCTGAAAAAGATGAGCAATCAATGGCGGCTAGCATGATAAATTATACTGATGTTGAAATTATTTCATTAGAAGAAGGATACCAAGTAAACCTTACAATTGATAATTCAACTTCAACAGAAGATATGATTTCTTCTTTAGAGCAAAACATTAATGGAGATTTTGAGGCAGTAGATTATGTTAGAACAGCTGACCAATCAACAATTAAGGCTACAATTTTTGTAGATAACTTAGAAGATGATGTGGTATTAAAAGCAGCAGTTCCAGCAATGGGTGGTATGGCTCCAGAATTCCGAATTAGATTTAATAATGATAGCTATGAAGTTCGTGAAGAAACAGTTATTGAAGCTATCGAAAGAGTTTTAGTAGGTCTTGGGTTAGTTTCTGATAATTTAGACCACAAAGCGATGGCTACTCGTGAAGAAGTAGTAGAAATTATCGTTAAATTAGTAAGACCAGAAGTAGAATTACCAACAGAAAGTCCATTTGAAGATGTAAAATCTTATGATAGTAACTACAACTACATTTTAACAGCAACAGAAGCTGGTTACATTCAGGGTTATGAAGATGGAACATTTGGTGCAAAAAATAATATCACTCGTGCAGAAGCAGTAACAATGATTAACCGTGCGATTAATGATTTAACTGAAATTGCAGAAGATGATGTACCATTTGATGATGTACCATCAACTCACTGGGCATTTGAGCAAGTAGTAAGAGCAATTAGATAATTTTAATAAACTGCCTCAACTTTTATGGGGCAGTTTTACATAAAAATTGAGGAGAGAATTTATGAATTCATTATTAAAAAAACTAAGTATGACAGCAATGAGTATTGCACTACTTTCACCATCTGTGTACGCAAGTTCAAGTTTTTCAATTAGTGATAATGCAGTAAACACGGGGTATGTTACTGGATATACTGATGGAACTTTTAAACCAAGCAACAATATTACAAAAAATGAAGCATTAATTATGGTAGGTCGCTTACTTGATGTTGAGCAATCATCAACAGAAACTATTAATATTCAGGTGCTTCACGCTGATAAAGATGAACCTTCAATGTCAGCAGAATTTTTTGTTAAAGAAGGCGTTGAACTTATTAAAAATGATGCAGGATACCAAGTAAATTTCAATATTGCTAATGAAGGTTGGGGATTTACTGATGTAATCAACTCAATGGAGCATAAAGTTAATGGTAACTACACTAATCTTACTTTAACAAAAAGTGCTGATAAAACAACGGCTACATTTAGCATTCAAATTCCAAACCTTACAGATGAGGTAGTTTTAAGAGCTGGAATTGCTCCTATGGGTGATGCAAAACCAGACCTTAGAATAAAGTTTGAAACGAGTACATTAAAAACTGGCGAAGCTCAATCTAAAGATGATGCCTTGGCTGATGTATGGTCAGAGCTTGGATTATCAGCTACTTCAACAGCTATTACACGTGAAGAATTTGCAGAAATCTTAGCTAAAGTAGCAAAATTAAATACAAATGTTACTTCAAGTCCATTTAGTGATGTAACAACAAGTAATTCAAACTTTAAATACATTGTAGCTGCTGCAAATGCTGGATACATTACAGGTTATGAAGATGGAACTTTTGCTCCTAAAAATACAGTAACAAGAGCAGAAGCAGTAACAATGATTAACCGTATGATTGGGGATACAACTTCAGTAAATTCAACAACTTCACAGTTTTCAGATGTTCCAACAACACATTGGGCATTTGAGCAAGTAATGAGAGCTATTAACTAAATAATAAACTTCAAAACTGCTTCATCATTTATGGGAGGCAGTTTTTGTAGAGTTTTTACACAATAAAGGAGAATTACTATGTTAAAAAAACTAAGTTACGCTTTAATTGGTTTATCTTTAATGCCGATGGCTATTTTTGCAAATCCTATCCAAAACAACGGAATTTATTTAGTCGATAATATTACTGTACATGATAATCCTATAGGGGTTGCGATGTCACGTTCATATATGGGCGACGTTACAGGAATAAAAAAAACTTCTAAAGAAATTATTGCCTATTTAGATTTTAACCATACACATTATATGGGAGATTTTACGATTAAAATTAATGGTGAAGTAGTTCCATATTATATGCATGAAGATGATACAGAAAATAATTTACAAACAATCTACTTTAATATGAATAATCTTGATGATGAAATTTTGGTAGGTATGTTTGTTGAGCCAATGGGAATTAATGTTGAGTTTGGGGTGGAGTTACTCCAAGATACATTAGTATATCATATGGCAATAGTAGAAGATGAAAATACTTATAAGGAAGTAAATCCTATGCCAGTTATTGGAGGTCTTTTATTAGCAAGTGCTGTCATTGGTTCAATGGCCCTAAAACAAGGAGGAAACGATGAAAAAATTTCTTAGAAAATCTCTCCTAACTATATTTGCTTTAACAACATTTTCTTTGGTGGGCTGTGGTAGTAATGATACAGCTCAAGTTTCATCAAACGCATCAACTCCATCATCAAACGAACAAAATATTACACCATATACTGATGAAGAACGTGTAATTGGTTTATCTGTGCCACTTGTAAATATTATGAGCGAACTTGGGATTAATATGGTAGGTGTTCCAGATACAAAATATACTTTAGATGCAAGTACAGAAAATTTACCAAAAGTCGGATTATCTATGTCTCCAGACACAGAGAAAATTTTACAACTTGACCCAACACACGTTATCGGATTATCGACAATACGTTCTATGATTGAAGCTCCTTTATCAGCAGGAGGGATTGACCCGATTTATGTTAATTTAGAAAATATTGATGAACTAAAAAATACAATTGAAACTCTAGGAAAATTATTTAATAAACAATCTGAAGCTACAGCTTTAATTGCAGATTTTGATGCAAAAGTTACTGCTGTTGTTGAGGAGGCTAAACTCAATGAGCCAGTTAAAGTTTTAATTTTATTCGGTTTTCCAGGGAACTATATGATAGCTACGGAAGCTTCTTTTGTTGGTCAAATGGCTGATTTACTAGGAGCAATTAACGTTTCTGGGGAGGAAAAAATAGTTTATGTTCAGATGAATTTAGAAGAACTATTAGTTCAAGATCCAGACGTAATTTTACGTTTAGCCCATGGAGATCAAGATGTTGTTATAGAAATGTTTGATGCCGAATTTGAAACAAATATAATTTGGCAAGAATTTAGCGCAGTTCAAAATAATAACATATATGATTTAGATGATGCTATGTTTAACGTAAGTGCAACTTTAGAAACTCCAGAAGCTTTAGCTTTATTATCAGAAATTTTGTATGGAAATTAACTACTATTTTATAAGGGAGGTAGCTAACTTACATGAAAAATCTGATTAAAATAATTTTACCTACAATATTAATTGTAATTTGTATAATAATGGCTCTAAATATAGGTAGTATAGAGCTTACCACTCAAGAAATGCTACAAGTTGTTTTTGGTGGAGGGGAAGGTAATAGACAAATTGAAATTGTGCGTATTACTAGAATTCCATCAATATTTATTGCATTATTAGGTGGTACAATGCTTGCAGTTTCAGGGGTTTTACTACAAGCAGTAATGAAAAATCCTCTTGCAGATCCAAGCATTATAGGTATTACTAGTGGGGCAAGTTTTGGGGTATTACTCGCAACAACTTTATTTCCATCAATGCTTTTTTTAGAACCATTATTCGCTCTAATATTTGGATTATTAGCCTGTGGTTTAATTTATGGTTTAGCATGGAAAGGCACACTAAATCCTGTTCGTGTAATTTTAGCAGGGGTAGCAATAAATACACTATTTTCTGGACTTGAGAGCTTTGTTTCGTATATGACATCTTCAGCGCTAACATCAGCTTTAGGAAGTATTTCAACTACAGGTCAGAATATGAATGATGTCAAAATGTTATGTTTATATTTTACTATTGGAATTATCAGCTCTTTCCTTTTATATAAAAAATGTAACGTGTTAGGGCTTGGGGAACACAATGCACATTCTTTGGGGATAAACGTTGATAAAACTCGATTATTAATTTCATTAGTAGCAGTATTTATGGCCATTATTCCAACAATATATATAGGTCCAATTAGTTTCGTTGGATTAATCATTCCACATATAGGCCGCAAAGTAGTTGGAAATAATCATAAATACCTCATTTTATATAGTGGATTATTGGGTGGAGCTTTATTAATATGTGCTGATGTTATTAGCCGAAGCATCATTTATCCAATAGAAATTCCACTAAATACAATCATGGCATTACTTGGAGGCCCATTCTTCTTATACATGATAAGGAAGGGAGATACTTATGCAGGTTAAAGATATTACATTAAGTTATGATAATCAACAAAACATATTAGAAAATTTTAATCTAACTTTGCAAAAAGGTAAAGTAACTATTATTGTAGGGGCAAATGGTTGTGGCAAATCAACTCTGCTCCAAGTGTTATTACAACGTCTAAAACCAACTACTGGTGCAATGTATATTGACGGAGAACAATTACATGACCAAAAAGCTTTTGCAAAAAAAGTTAGTGCAGTTTACCAACAAAATAGTACAATTGACCAAATGACAGTTGAAGATTTAGTAGCCTTTGGTAGAATTCCACATCATGAATTTATGAACCGTGATGTGACTAAAGACAAAGAAAAAATTGAGTGGGCGTTAACAGAAACTAAACTATTAGATATTCGCCACAAAGATATTCTTTCTTTATCAGGAGGTCAGCGACAAAGAGTTTTTATAGCGCTTGCGCTTTGTCAGGATACAGAATGGATTTTGCTTGATGAGCCTACAACTTATTTGGATATGTATTACCAAATAGAAGTTTTAGAACTACTTAAAAAAATTAATCACGAGCAAAACAAAAGTATCGTAATGGTACTTCATGATATTAACCAAGCTAGTAGCTATGGTGATGAAATTGTTATGCTTAAAAAAGGTAAAATTTGCTATAAAGGTAGCCCGTCAGAGGTCATCAATCAAACTAGCATCAAGCACATTTATGATATTTCTAGTGATATAATTGATATGCCCTATGGAAAAATTATAGTTCCTTTGCCAGAAGCACAAGCAGGAATGATACAAACTATAGTAACCGAACAGGAGGAAGTTCTGATGTCACAACCGTTTGTAGAAACTGAAACTTTAGAAGAAGTAAAAAATACTCCAAAAGCTCCACCTTTATTTATGCGAATTTTCTATTTTACAGTAGGAACGATTTCATTAGGGATTGGAATTATTGGGATTTTTTTACCAGTGTTACCAACCGTTCCATTATTATTATTAACTTCTTTATGTTATGCAAAAGCTTCAAAACGACTACACGATTACTTTGTTCAAACTAACATTTACAAAAATCATTTAGAGTCGTTTGTAGAAAATCGTGCGATGACATTAAAAACAAAATTAAGTTTAGTAGGGTTTGCTTCATTTATGTTAATGTTTCCTTTATTTCATGTAGATATTGTAGCCGTAAAAGTTTTTATATTATTTCTGATGGCATTTAAATATTACTACTTCATGTTTAGAATTGAAACTATTAAAGAACAACCTAAATTAGATTAGAAAGGATTTATTATGGTTAATAAACGACTAATTCAAACATCACCAACTAGTATGAAGTTTATTAAACACACCGTACTATATCAGTGGTTAGGTCTCATTTTTAACATTATTGCCATGTTTACATTTGCTTATACAGTTGAAGCAATTTATTTTGAAAAAATTTCCAGACAGCAATTAACTACTTCATTTTTTATAATTCTAGGAGCAATTATAGTTCGATGTATAACTTCCATTAAAGCTACCAAATCAGCATATTTTGCCAGTCGTACAATAAAGAATGATTTAAGATTTATGCTATATGATAAATTACTTAAAATTGGTGTTGGATATAATAAAACTGTATCAACATCTAAAATTATTCAAATAGCCACAGAAGGGGTTGAGCAAATTGAAATTTACTTTGGGAGATATTTACCCCAGTTATTTTATAGTTTACTTGCCCCAATTACCTTGTTTGTTGTACTATCAACAATAAATTTTAAAGTAGCAACAGTTTTAATTTTATGCGTACCGTTAATCCCTATTTCAATTATTGCCATAAATAAATTTGCTAAACGTCTTTTTAAAAAATATTGGGGGGCATATACAGAGCTAGGTGACCACTTCTTAGACAATTTGAACGGATTAAATACATTAAAAGTATATAGTGCTGATGAAAACTACCATAAACAAATGAATGAAGACGCTGAACACTTTAGAAAAATCACAATGAAAGTATTAACTATGCAATTAAATTCAGTAACATTGATGGATTTGATTGCGTATGGTGGAGCAGCATTAGGAATAGGGTTTGCACTAGTTGCATTTTCAAAAGGTCAGTTAACTATAGCTGAATGTTTATTTTTTATTTTATTAACAAGCGAATTTTTCATTCCATTAAGATTACTGGGGTCATATTTTCACGTTGCAATGAATGGAATGTCAGCTTCTCAAAGTATTTTTGAAGTTTTAGATACCATTATAAAGGAAGAAACTCCTAACAAAAGACCATTTAATTCTCAAAAAAATTCAGTAGAAGTTAATAATTTATCGTTTTCTTATGATGAAGATAGACAAATTTTAAAAGATATTTCTTTGAATATACCAAATAATGGATTATTTGCATTAGTAGGTCAATCAGGTTGTGGAAAATCGACTTTGGCTACTTTGTTAATGGGATTTGAGTCTAATTATAAAGGTGAGATTAAAATTGGGGATATAGAATTAAATGATATTTCTATAAAATCATTCCGTGAAAATAGTTGTGTTGTTAAACATCAAAATTATCTTTTTAGAGGAACAATTAAAGAAAATTTATTAATGGCCAATAAAAATGCTACAGACGAACAGCTTTGGAATTCACTAAAAAAAGTTAAACTTGATGAATTTGTAAAAGCTCAAGGTGGATTGGATTATATTTTGGCTGAAAATGGAGGCAATTTATCAGGTGGTCAGCGTCAGAGGATAGCCCTTGCACGTGCATTAGTTTATGATGCACCAATGTATATTTTTGATGAAGCCACTTCAAATATTGATATTGAGAGTGAAGAAATTTTTAATCAAGTAATGTTATCTTTAGCCAAGGAAAAATTAATAATTGTAATTTCTCATAGACTTGCAAATGTTATACCAAGTGATATTATTTTTGTTTTAGAAGAAGGAAAGTTAATTGAACAAGGAAAGCATAATCAATTATTAAATAATAAATCTGTATACTACAATTTATTTAAAGCACAATCTCAACTTGAAGATATATACAAAAATGACGGAGGTGCAAAAAATGAATAGAAATGGATTTACTATAATGTTAAAACTTCTAGGGTTAGTAAAACCATTTGCTGGAGTTATGTTTATCACAATTTTTATGGGAATTTTGGGATTTTTATGTGCAATTTTCATAACAGTTTTGGGAGCAGTGGGGATATTAAACAACCTAGGAATAGTTTCTGGAAACATGAACACACTGTTTGTTTGGTTAGCCACATTTGCAATTGGTCGTGGAGTTTTGAGATATTTGGAGCAATCAAGTGGACATTATATAGCTTTTAAATTGTTAGCATATATCCGAGATAAAGTTTTTGGAGTTTTGAGAAAGTTAGCTCCTAGTAAAACAGATACAAAAGAAAGTGGACAATTAATTTCGCTAATAACATCAGATATTGAATTATTAGAAGTATTTTTTGCACATACAATAGCACCAATAATTATTGCGATTATAACTTCTTTGATAATGTTAGGGTTAATTGGTTCATATTCACCAATTCTTGCAATTATAGCCTTGTGTGCATATATTTCGATTGGTGCAATTATTCCATATGTTACGGCAAAATCTTCACGTGAAAGTGGGCGTACTTATCGTGAGGATATGGGTGAGTTAAATCAGTATTTTTTGGAGGCGTTGCGAGGAATGCCAGAAGTTATTTTATTTGGAGATGAGCAAAATCGCCATGATGGAATTAAAAATCGCAGTGAAATTCTTGATAAGAGTACTGAAAAAATGCGTCACCATGAAGGGGTAACACGTGCGATTACGGAGGCAACGTTGCTTGGATTTTCAGCATTAATGTTATTTGTAGGAGCAAGTCTATGTATTAACGGAAGTATAACTTTTGAAGGTTTTTTATTATCACTAGTGATGTTGATGAGTTCTTATGGACCAGTTGTGGCACTAAGCAATTTATCAAATAACCTGCTTCAAACGTTGGCAAGTGGAGAACGTGTTCTTGATTTATTAGAAGAAAAACCAATTATTGAGGAAGTTACAGGTGGTGAAAAAATTTCTACACACGAATTATCTGCAAAAAATGTTTCCTTTAAATATGCTGATATTCAAATTTTAGACGATTTAACAATTACTGCACCAGAAGGAAAAATTTTGGGGATTTGCGGGGAAAGTGGTTGTGGGAAATCGACTTTATTAAAATTATTTATGCAATTTTATCATGCAGAAAGTGGAGAATTATTTATAGGCAACAGTTCAGTAAAAAATATAAATACTTATAATTTGCGTCAAAACATAGCTTTTGTAACTCAAGATACGTATTTATTTGACCAAACTATAGAAGATAATCTCCGTGTTGCTAAAAATAATGCAACTGAAGAAGAGTTAATAGATGCTTGTAAAAATGCTAGTATTTATACTTTTATACAAACTCTACCAAATGGATTTAAAACAAAAGTTGGGGAGTTAGGAGATGGTTTATCAGGAGGAGAAAGACAGCGTTTAGGGATAGCTAGAGCGTTTTTGCATGATAGTCCAATAATTTTATTAGACGAACCTACCAGCAATTTAGATAGTTTGAATGAGAGTATAATTTTAACAGCAATCAAACGTGCTTCAAAAAATAAGACTATAATTTTGGTTAGTCACAGACAATCTACTATGAGTATTGCTGACACGATTTATCAATTTAAAAAATAATAAGGGCGATTTGCCCTTTTTTTATGTGCAAAAATAGTTGAACATAGTTAATATTAATGATATTATGTATACAAATTTAATTTAAAGTGAGGTTTAGAAATGAAAGCTGAAATGATTGCTATTGGGAATGAAATTGTTTTTGGACATACAATAAACACTAATGCAAGTTTGGTCGCTCAACAACTTGAAAAAATTGGTATTGAAATGTGTTATCAAAGTGGTGTTCGTGATAGATATGAGGACATCGCAAATGTGTTGGAAATCGCCCTAAAAAGAGTAGATTTGGTAATTTTAAGTGGGGGTCTTGGGCCTACAAAAGATGATTTAACAAAGGAAGCTGTATTTGAATATTTTGATGAAGAGTTAATTTTTAATGAAACAGCTATGCAAGATATAAAAAATTATTTTGAGCATGTGCAAAAAACTATGACAGAAAATAATATGAAGCAGGCATTATTTCCAGCAAATTGTATAATTTTAAAAAATATTTGTGGGACTGCATCTGGTTGTTTGTACCAAACTTCTGATAAAAAATTTGTTGCATTATTACCAGGACCTCCAAAAGAATTACGTCCAATGCTTCAGATTTTGATTGATGAGCATCTAAAACAAAAAGTTGAGGGGGTTTATTTAACAGAGGATATCAAGTTGTTTGGTATTGGGGAAAGTGAGGTTGTGGGTATTATTGATGAGTTTTTAGGGGTGTTTGAAAATATCGAAATTGCTCCTTATGTAGCTGAAGGTTGTACGACAATACGAATAAAAAGCTTTGGCATTAATAAGGAAGAAGCTCATACCAGATTAATTCCTTACAAAAAAAGTTTAGAAAAGTGTTTAGCGCCGTATATTATTGGCAATAATGATAAACAGATTGAGCAATTGGTGTATGAAAACCTTGAAAAATTGGGAGCTACAATAGCTGTTGCTGAATCTTGTACAGGTGGATTGTTAGCAGGTCGACTTATTAATAATAGTGGAATTTCAAGATGGTTAAAAGAAAGTTTTGTAACTTATAGTAATGAAGCAAAGTCTAAATATTTAGGGGTAAGTATTGAGAGTTTGAAAAATTATGGGGCAGTAAGTGAAGAAGTAGCTGAGGAAATGGCTAGAGGCGTTGCTAATGCTACAAATTCGGATATTGGGGTGGCTACAACAGGGATTGCTGGCCCAGATGGGGGTACGGAGGAAAAACCTGTAGGATTAGTGTATATTAGTGTCGCTATTTATGATAAATGTTACACATACAAACGACTTTTTACAGGTGAAAGACAGGAAATTAGACAACATACGGTGCAAACTGCACTATATTATCTATATAAACAGCTAAAAAGATTAGAAAACGAATAATTTGTACAAAAAACTAATGCTTGCTATTATGGACAATATTCGTTATAATTTATCTAAATCTAAGAAAAAATTACAAATTACTAAAGTGAGGTATTTAAAATGGATATTGATGCAAGAAAAGCGTTAGATTCTGCCGTTGCGCAGATTGAAAAGCAATTTGGTAAAGGTTCTATTATGAAACTGGGAGATGCTACAGATACTAATATTTCTACATTTTCATCAGGAGCATTAAGTTTGGATATAGCATTAGGCGCTGGAGGTGTTCCACGTGGTAGAATTATAGAAATTTATGGACCTGAGTCTTCAGGAAAAACAACAGTAACACTTCATATGATAGCTGAAGTTCAAAAAACTGGTGGGGTTGCTGCATTTATTGATGCTGAACACGCCTTAGACCCTGCATATGCAAGAAAACTTGGCGTTGATATTGATGAATTATATGTTTCTCAGCCAGATAATGGTGAGCAAGCGCTTGAAATTGCTGAAACTATGGTTCGTTCTGGGGCAGTAGATTTGGTAGTAGTAGACTCGGTGGCGGCACTTGTTCCACGTGCTGAAATTGAAGGAGATATGGGTGATAGCCATGTTGGTTTACAGGCTCGACTGATGTCGCAAGCGCTTAGAAAATTGACTGGGGTTGTAAATAAATCAAAATGTACAGTGATTTTTATCAACCAGTTACGTGAAAAAGTTGGGGTAATGTTTGGAAGTCCCGAAACTACAACGGGTGGACGTGCTTTGAAATTCTATTCTTCGGTACGTTTAGATATTAGAAAGATAGAAACTTTAAAGCAAAGTAATGAATTTATCGGAAATCGTACACGAATTAAAGTTGTTAAAAATAAAATTGCTCCTCCTTTCCAACAAGCAGAATTTGATATTATGTATGGTGAAGGAATTTCAAGAGAAGGTGACGTACTAGATTTGGCTACAGCTATTGATGTTGTTAATAAAAGTGGAGCATGGTATTCTTATGGAGATGTTAGACTTGGACAAGGTCGTGAAAATGCCAAAAATTACTTAAGAGATAATGGGGCAATGTTGAGTGAGATTGAGTACAAAGTTAGACAGCACTATAACGCAAATGCTGAAGGATATCAAATTATTCAGACAGCTTCAGAAAGTGCAGAAACTGCAACAAATTTAGATGACTAATACAAATTTCCCCTTGAAATATAGGGGAAGGTTTTGAAAGTGGGGGATATATGGAAGATTATAGAAAGGCACGAGAAAAGGCTTTAAATTACATTTCTTATTGTAATCGCACAGAAGCACAAGTTAGAACGAAACTGAAAGAACTGGAATTTGAGTCAGAAATTATTGAGTCTACGATAAATTTCCTTAAAGAGTATGATTATATAAATGATGAAAAATTTACAACTCAATTTGTGGAAAATGGACTCAAGTATAAGGGTAAAAGTAGGCGTAAGTTGCAACAGGAATTATATCAAAAAGGTATTCGTACAAATATTGAAGTTACTGAAGATATTGAAACTGCTGAGAGAGAAACTATATCTAAGCTATTAAATAAATTTAAGTATTCTTCGGAGCTTGATAAAAAGGAGCAAGATAAGATTTTTAGTAAAATTACAAGGAAGGGATTTTCTTATACTCAAATCAAATTAATTATTGAAACTATGGAGTAAAGGAGTAAGTTATGGAGCAATATCGTTTAAAAATCAATGAAATTGACCAGCAAATAATGGCACTTTTTGAACAGCGAATGGAACAGGTGTGTAAAGTTGCACAATATAAAAAGGAAAATAATCTCCCTATTTTTGATAGCACTCGAGAACAGATTGTTATTAATAAAAACTTAGATTTAATTCAAAATGAAAATATAAAACCCTATGCTAAACAATTTATTTTAGATATGATGGAAGTTAGTAAATTATATCAAAAAGTTTCTAATAATATTGACGTTTCAGAGAATGAAAGTTCTGTGCTTCCGTCTAAATATGGTTTGATTGGACATAAATTAGGGCATAGTTTATCACCTGAAATTCATGAAGAGTTTTTTGTTCAACAAAATATTAATGCTGAGTACAATCTTTATGAAGTGCCTAAAAAACAGGTAGCAAATATAGTGAAATCGTTGAAGACCTTAGGTTTTAAAGGGGCTAATGTAACTATTCCATATAAAAATGTAGTTATTCCTCAACTTGATGAAATTTCTACTGAAGCACAAAAAATTGGAGCAGTAAATACTATTCATATTGAAAATGGTTATACTAAAGGTTATAATACGGATTATTATGGATTTGGAAGAATGTTAGAAAAAGAAAAAGTTTGTATTGCTAATAATGTTTTTTACATTTTAGGTGGAGGAGGCTCTGCAAAAGCTGTAATTTGTTATTTAAGGGATAATGGAGCTAAAAAAGTTATACTTGTAACTAGAAATGTAGACAATGCTAAAAAAGAATTTAGTGATATAGAAATTATAGGGTATAGTGGAATTAAAGACGGGTATGCAATTATTAATACTACACCTTTAGGAATGTCTCCAAATGTTGATAGTTCTCCTGTAAATGCTGAAGTGCTGTCAAAATTTGAAGTGGCGATTGATCTTATATATAATCCAGAGCAAACTAAATTTTTAATTATGGCTAAACAACTAGGATTACAAACAATTTCAGGACTTTTTATGTTGGTTGCTCAAGCTATTAAGGCAGAAGAAATTTGGCAAAATAAAACATATACTTTGGAGCAAGAAATAGAGATTTACACTCATGTGAAAAATTATATTTTTGGTAAGCATATTTACTTAATAGGCTTTATGGGTGCTGGTAAAACTAGCGTAGGCCCTGAACTTGCAAAATTGTTAGATATTCCATTTATAGATTGTGATAAAGAAATTGAGAAAGAGGCAGGAAAGTCAATTAGTGAAATTTTTGCCCAAGATGGTGAAACTTATTTTAGAAAATTGGAGCATAATATTTTATTAAAAGCTAGTTCAAAAGATAGAAGTATTATAGCTACAGGTGGTGGGTGCGTGATGTATCCTCCTAGTTTTGATTTTTTAGAAAATAAGCAATGTGTATATTTAGATACAGATTTTGAAACTCTGTACAAACGTGTAAAAGATGATGTTAGTCGTCCTTTGGTGGAAGAAAAAGAGAATATGTATAAACGTTTTCAAGATAGATTGCCAATTTATAAAAAATTAGCTAGAACTACTGTGCATTATAAAAATTTAGCACCTTATGAAATTGCGTATGAAATCAAAAATTTAGTAGGAGGTAAATAATGGAGTACTATATAATTAATGGACCAAACTTAAATTTTTTGGGGATAAGAGAGCCTCAAATTTATGGCACACAAACTTTGCAAACTTTAGAAAAACAATTAAATTTATGGGCTAAGATGAGAAATGTAAATATCACATATTTTCAATCTAATAGTGAAGGCGAAATTATTGATTGTTTACAAGGTTGTTATAATGATAAAGTTGATGGGATTGTTATAAATGCTGGAGCGTATACGCATTATAGTTACGCTATTCGAGACGCAATTGAAAGTATTAATATTCCAACTATCGAGGTGCATCTTTCAAATATTCATAATCGTGAGGAATTTAGACAGAACTCGGTAATTGCACCAGTGTGCATTGGCTCTATTTGTGGACTTGGAATTCAAGGGTATGAATTGGCTCTAAGTTTTCTTCTTCGCCAACCAGAACAAAAAGATTAATTTTTTACCAAATAATGTATAAGGAGTTGTGATTATGGCAAAAATAACGATTATAGGAGCAGGTAGCTGGGGTTTAGCTCTAGGTTTATTACTAAACGAAAAAAATAATGAGGTCACATTGTGGTGTCATAAGCAGGAGGAGCGAGATTATTTATTAACTTACCGAGAAAATAAACGTTGTTTACCAGCAATTAAAATTCCGTTTGATATTCAAATAACATCAGATTTAGAAGAGGCTGTTACTGATAAAGATGTAATTGTAATTGCTATTCCATCAACAGTAATTCGTTCTGTTATGAAGCAGATTAAACCTTATTTAAATGAAAAAACTATAATTGTAAATGTGGCAAAAGGTATAGAAAATGAAACTTTGTTAACGCTATCAAAGGTAATTTCTCAAGAGGTTAATAATGATGTAGTAATTTTATCTGGCCCTAGTCATGCAGAAGAGGTTGCTAGACATATGCCTACTACAGTTGTAGTTAGTAGTGCAAATATGGATAGTGCTATAATAGTGCAAGATTTATTTATGACGGATTATTTTAGAGTTTACACAAATCCTGATTTAATTGGAGTAGAAATTGGTGGGGCATTAAAAAATGTTATTGCAATAGCTGCAGGAGCAATTGATGGATTAGGATATGGTGATAATACAAAAGCTGCTTTAATGACAAGAGGAATAGCCGAAATTTCACGTTTGGGTGTGGCTATGGGTGGTGATATTTCCACACTCTCAGGACTTGCAGGGTTTGGTGATTTGATAGTAACTTGCACAAGTGGGCATAGTAGAAATCGTAGAGTTGGCGAGCTTATTGCACAAGGAATGGAATTAGATGTAGCTATGAAAAAAATTAATATGGTTGTTGAAGGGGTGCAAACTGCAAAGGCAAGTTATCACTTATCAAAGCAATATGATATTGAAATGCCTATAATTGAAGGCATTTACTATGGTTTATTTGAGGGTGCATCGGTTAGAGATGTTATTGAACAATTGATGACTCGAGATAAGAAAATGGAAGGAATTAAATAAACGTTGTCATATATCACCTATTTGTACATATATTTAAAGTGTACCCATACATTTTTAAATATAAGGAGGCACGAGATGGAACACTACGATATATATAGAGATATCTCAGAAAGAACAGCAGGTGATATATACATAGGGGTTGTTGGTCCCGTTAGAACTGGAAAATCAACTTTTATTAAACGTTTTATGGAGGCTCTTGTAATTCCTAATATTCAAAATGAATATAGCAAAGAACGCGCTCAAGATGAACTCCCTCAAAGTGGTGGTGGTAGCATTATCACAACTACAGAACCTAAATTTATCCCAAATGAGGGCGTAAATATTACTATTGGTGGCGACTTCGAAGTTAATGCAAGACTGATTGATTGCGTTGGATATGTAATTCCTGAAGCTGAAGGTTATATGTATAGCGATAACACACCAAGAATGGTTAAAACTCCTTGGTTTACAGAGGAAATTCCATTTACTCAAGCTGCAGAAATTGGAACGAAAAAAGTTTTTAATGACCATTCAACAATTGGTGTTGTAATTACAACTGATGGAAGTGTTACTAATATTCCTAGAAATAGTTATATTGAAGCTGAGGAACGTGCTGTAAATGAGCTTAAAAAACTTGGAAAGCCGTTTGTAGTTGTATATAATACTAAAAAACCATTTGACCAACAAGTAATTGAGGAAACGGCTGAGCTTTCAAAAGCTTATGATGTGCCAGTAGTTCCTATGAACATTGCTCAAATGAAAATTGAAGATATTAACCAAATTTTAGAGAGAGTACTTTATGAGTTCCCTCTTAATGAAATCCAGTTTATGCTTCCTAAATGGGCTGAAACGCTAGACAATGACCACTGGTTAAAGAAAACTTTAATTGGCGCAATTAAAGAATATATTTATCCACTTGAAAATATTAGACAGGTAAAAGATGCGCTTGAGAAGTTTAAAGAGCTTGAGCATATCAAAAATTTATACCTAGAAAAAATTCAGCTTGGAGAAGGTGTGATTAAAGTAGATGTTCATACTGCTGATAATTTATTTTATAATATTCTCTCAGAAACAACAGGCATGGAAATTAATGGTGATCATGAATTGATGGAGTTAATTAAGGAGCTTGCTGTAACTAAGAAAGAGTATGATAAAGTATCTCAAGCTTTATCTGATGTTCGCCGTAAAGGCTACGGGGTAGTTACTCCAATGCTTGAAGAGTTGCAACTTGAAGAGCCTGAAATTGTTAAACAAGGAAATCGTTTTGGAGTAAAACTTCGTGCAAGTGCGCCAAGTTATCATATTATTAAGGCTGACATTCAAACGGAAGTTTCTCCACTTGTAGGAACTGAAAAACAAAGCGAAGATTTAATTAATTATTTAATGAGCGAATTCGACTCTGACCCATTACGTATATGGGAGTCAAATATTTTTGGGCGTTCACTTTATGATATTGTTAATGAAGGATTGCAAAATAAACTATATCGTATGCCAGAAGATGCGCAAGAAAAATTACAAGAAACGTTACAAAAAATTATAAACGAAGGTACGGGTGGATTAATCTGTATTATTCTATAACTAAAAAAGCCTATGTAAAGCATTATTTCATAGGCTTTTTTGTATTTGAAAAACAAGGAATTTTGGCATAAAAAAAGACTTCTATAATTAATATAAAAGTCTTGCTCAATTAGGTGCGTATCATAGCACGCATTTTTTTGAGTATCCGTTTTTCAATTCGAGATACTTGAACTTGAGATATCCCAAGTGTATTTGCGATTTCAGTTTGGGTTCTATCTTCAAAATATCTGTAAGTAATAATATCTTTTTCAACATTATCAAGATTATCAATAAGCTGACTAAGTAAGATATTATCAATCATGTTAGCTTGTTCTTTAGGCGATTGGTCAAGTTTATCTTCGAGTGTAATTGGTTTTCCATCACCTTGATGTATTACGGCGCTCAAAGATTCAATTTCGGTATTTGCTTCAAGTGCAATCGCAATTTCTTCAACTGGCATATCAAGTCCAGCAGCAATTTCGCTAATAGTAGGTTCTCGGTCAAGCTCTATAATTAATTCTTCTTTGATAAGTTTAGCCTTATACGCAATTTCTTTGAGCGAACGACTAACTTTTATCATACCATCATCACGTAAAAAGCGTTTAATTTCGCCAACTATCATAGGAACTGCATAAGTTGAAAATTTTACGTTAAAACTCGAATCAAATTTTTCTATACTTTTAATTAAGCCAATACTACCAATTTGAAAAAGGTCATCTAGCTCATACCCACGGTTGCTAAATCTTTTGACTATGCTCCAAACTAAGCCAATATTTTCCTCAACCAAAGTTTCTTTTGCTTTGTTATCACCTTCTTGCGCTTTGGCAATAAGTTCAAGTGTATGTTCCACCTTTTCACCTCCTCTACCTATGAGATGTTAGAACAATTGTTTTTGCAAGGTAACGGTTGTGCCTTTGCCAAGTTCTGAAAATACCTCTACGTTATCAACGACTGACTCCATAACTGTAAATCCAAGACCAGCTCTATCAGCATCGCCAGCAGTTGTAAATAGTGCAGTGCGAGCCTCATCAATATTTACAATGCCTTGCCCAAAGTCTGTAATCTCAATAATAATGTTAGGTGGTTGTGTTTCTTCTAATTTATATTCACACATAAGATGCACTTGCTTAGTTGGGTCGCTTTCATAGCCATGAATTATTGCATTAGTAACTGCTTCCGAAACTGCCATTTTAATATCATATAATTGGTCAATTGTCGGGTCTAATTGTGCTAAAAATGCACTAACTGTAGCCCTTGCAAATGCTTCATTTTCCGAGTGACTTGTAAATTGAATATTCATCTTGTTTTGGTACATCGCTTTTCCTCATTTCTATTAAAGATTTGCTACTGCAACTGTTTCATCTTTATAAAGTTTCATAAGTTTGTAAATTCCAGACAGTTGTAAAATTTTATCAACTTCAGGTTTTACTTCAACTAACATAACTTTTCCCCCACCGATGATTGTGCTTCTATATCTTCCCATCAGCATTCCAATTCCAGAGCTATCCATAAAAGTTACATCTTTAAAGTCAAATAAAATATGTCTAACACGGTGCTTTTGATACAGCTGGTCAACTGTTTCTTTAATCAATGTTGAAGAATGATGGTCAATTTCCCCATCTAATCTAACCACTAATATATTATTTTGTACTTCTGTTTTAATTTTCATTATGATAACCCCTTTACTAAAAGTTAATAAATATAGGATAAACTATTTTACAAATATTGTCAATTACTTTAAGTTAATATTTTTAAATTAAATAAAAAAATTGCTCTAATTAGAGCAATTTTTAGTGGAATACTATTAAATTTTGGGTTATTTACGCTTCTTTTTATTAGCAACTTCAATATTAATTTTACGACCTTTAAACTTTTGTTTGCTTAAAGAGTAAATTAATTCTTCTGTATGATGACCTGGAATTTCAAAGAATGAGAATTTTTCTAACATATCAATTTTCCCAATTTCTTTACCAGTAATTGAAGTATTACCAACAATTAGCTTAATTAATTGGGCACTTTGTAACTTATCTTTCATTCCAAGATTAATAAATAAACGGATATGATTTTTATCAGAGAATTGACGGTCACTATTATTTCTACCACTCATCTCAAGGTCTTCAGTTTTTAGGCTATCATTAGAACCAATTACTAATTCATCAATTGAATGACAAAGGAAAGCGCTAGCCACTTGAAGTGGAGTTAAATCAGGTTGTTCTTTAAGAATTTCTTCAATGTAAGGTATATATTGATTGATTTTTTCATCTTGTAAATCCACTTTAATATCATTAATAATATTTTGGATTTTATTTTCTTTAATCATCTCAATAGATGGTGGGGACATACGTTCAATAGTACATTTTGTATAACGTTGAATATTTTTTAACTTATAGATTTCTTTTCCAGATATAAAACTATACGCCACCCCTTTTCTGTTTGCACGACCAGTACGCCCAATACGGTGAACATAATATTCTTCATCTAATGGTAAATCATAATTAAATACAGCATCAACATCATCAACATCAATTCCACGAGCAGCTACATCAGTGGCAATAAGGATATCTACAATACCTTTTCTAAATTTGCCCATAACACTATCACGGTGGCTTTGTTTCATGTCCCCGTGTAAAGCTTCAACTCTGTATCCTCTACTAATTAATTCTTTACATAAATCATCAACACGTTTTTTAGTATTACAGAAGATAACCATTAGTTTAAATTGATTAACATCTATTAAACGTGATAAAACTTCTGTTTTACGTTTTTCATATACTTCTAAATAAAATTGCTCTATAGTTGGAACAGTAATAACTTTAGAAGTTGTATTAATTTTTACTACATCACTTTGATACTTATTTGCGATATCTAAAATCGCTTTAGGCAAGGTAGCTGAGAATAAAACAAACTGTCTTTCATCTGATACATTTTCTAGGATAATATCAATATCTTCTCTAAAGCCCATGTTTAACATTTCATCAGCTTCATCAAGAACTACCATATTTAAATCTTGTAATTTAAGAGTACGTCTTCTTAAATGGTCCATAACACGACCTGGAGTTCCTACAATAATTTGTGGTTTTTTACGTAAACCTGCAATTTGTTTATCAATAGACTCTCCACCGTAAATAGGTAAAATTTTGATACCTTCTTTGTAACGACAAAGTTTTTGTAATTCTTGTGAAATCTGTAAAGCAAGCTCTCTTGTTGGACACAAAATAAGAACTTGTACATGTTTTTCATCTGGGTCAATATTTTCAATAGCTGGAATACCAAAAGCACAAGTTTTTCCTGTACCTGTTGGAGCTTGAGCTATAATATCTTTTCCTTCTAATATAGGAACAATTGCCATACTTTGAACTGGAGTTGCTGTTTCAAATCCCATTTCCTTAATGGCTCTTTTCATTTCATTAGTTAATTCTAGGTCTTCAAATAATTTATTTTCGATAATTCTTACCTCTACAATCTATTAGTTTCTATAATTTTTTACGGCACTATATAAAATGGATTTTTAACCTATTATTATGAATAATTTTGCATAGATTAAAAATCACATAGCGTATTTTAATACTTAGGTAGATAAATTTTCACATAGGGTCAGACAAAATACTATCATATTTAGCATCAAATAACAAGCATTTTATTTACCACTAATCCATTAATTTTTCAACTTGATATTGAATGCCTTTAGTATCAACGCTTATACTTTCAATAACAACATCATTTAATGGTTTGTCTGAGATATCTACTTCTACATCATTAATTAATTTATAAATATTTTCTCCAGAAATTACCTTTCCAAACCCAGCATATGCCCCATCTAAAAATGAAGCCTCACCAGTTACTATAAAAAATTGGCTTCCTGCAGAGTCATTGTTAGAAGAACGTGCCATAGACAGTACCCCTACATCATGAGATAATGTATTTTGAGTATATCCATTTGTTGCAAATTCGCCAACAATTCTATACCCAGGACCACCAGTTCCTACACCGTTTGGATCTCCACCTTGTATAACAAAATCTTGATCTACACGGTGAATTATAAGACCATCATAAAAGTTAGAATTTGCGAGTTCAATAAAGTTTGCCACAGTATTTGGAGCTATATCAGGATAAAGTTCAGCTTCCATTTCTCCAAAATCTTTAATTACAATTGTAGCAATAGGGTTATTTTCTGATTGAACTGAAGCTTTTTGAGTATCGTTAGCTGGTGGATTTTCAATTGCAACATCATCATCAGAACACCCTGTTAAAAGGAAGCTGTTTAAGCCTAATATTATAAGTAATAATTTTGTATGTTTTTTTAGATTTTTCATTTCGTCCCTCACTTAGTTTTTATCGTATTAATTAAAGTATCACCATACTTTTAAAAGTTTAAACACAAAATAAAATAATTTTTTATCTACCTTGTTAAAGCATACATTAATAATGAAGAAAGTCAATAGTTTTTATTAGAAAAGGTGAATACTTTTATTTACAAGAGTACTAATAAAATATAGAAATTATATAAAATTATTAGTTAAATATAAAATAAAATGAGGTATATGTGATGTTATTTTATACAAAATATCTATAGTTATAAGAAAAATACTTTATAAGTCAACATATTAAACGAAAAAATTGCATATGCATTATTCCGAAAAAAATTAGTTTTTATAATGTATATGCTATACTTTATAAAAATTTATTGAAAAGAGGTCAGATTATGTTTTTTCGAGAAACTAAACAAATTATTACGAAATATGAACAACCGTACAAAATTGCTATTTTGGATATTGAAACTACAGGCTTAATTCCTACCACTAGTGAGATGGTAGCTTTTGGAGTAGCGATTATTGAGCAAAATAAAACAACTATTTTTCAAGCTATTGTTGAGGATAAGGACGAGGAGGAGCAACTTCTTAAACAGTTGTTGATTATTTTAGAGCCATGTCAAATTTTATTTTCATATAACGGAAGTCGATTTGATATACCTTATTTAAAAGGAAGATTGTCATATCACAAATTAGAATTTAACGAGAAAATTAAGTTGATAGACATAAAAAATATTTCATTTATTAACTTTTGGATAAAAAATAAATTTACTCGTGCAAACATTGAAGATGAGTTGAATTTTAGTAGAGAGCTTACAATTACTGGAAAAGAACTCGCTAAAATTATTAAAATATATATTCAAAAAAATTTTTCTAAAGAAGGTGTATATTTTGAAGTGATTTTGGGTCATAATTTAGAAGAGGTAAAAAGTTGTATAGTGATGTTTGAATATTTGCAGATGGTGCAAGGTCTGAAGTGGAAAAATTTTTTAGAGTGTAAGAGGAGTGAGCAAGCTTTAGTTTTAAAATTTAAGGGGCAAAATTCTGAATTAAAATTTGAGAGAAATGGTATTAAATTTATTGCGTGTGGTCAAACTATAGAGGTAATTATTCCTGTTGAATATTTGGAGTTAAAAAAGTTTTTAGAGCCCCATAAAGATTATTTTTATATAGAAGAATTTAATCAGATAATTCATAAATCTTTGGCGAATTTTATTCCGTCTTCTCAAAAAAAGCGTGTAAAAAAAGAAGCTTGTTTTATAACTCAAACAAACTTCTTTATACGTGTCTATTGTAAGGAATATTTGGAACTTTGGTTTAATGATGCCAAAGAACCTTTTGTGATATATGATACAGAACCTCAAGTTGTATGGAACTCTATTAAAGTATTGTTATAAGTAAATTATTTTTTCTTATAAAAAAAGATTTTACAAGGATCAAATCTATATTGTTGAGGAGTAATAATTTGTTCTGTACTTCCTACAAAAAGAACCCCATTAGGAGCAAGTGACTGGCTAAATTTGTGATAAATTGAGTCCTTTGCTTCTTCGGTAAAATAAATTAATACGTTTCTACAAACGATGATGTCCACATTTTTTGGATAAGCATCTTTAAGTAAATTGTGTTGTTTAAATTCAATACATTGCTTAATTTCTTGAGAAATATGATATAAATTTCCGTTCTTCTTAAAGTATTTATCACGGTAACCATGAGGTAAATTAAGAATTTGCTTCTCTGGATAAACTCCCATTCTAGCTTTTGCTAATATTTCAACATCAAGGTCAGTCGCAATAATTTTAAATCTATTAGTTGGCAAATGAGCTGATAACATCATTGCTAAAGAATACGGTTCATCTCCAGTTGAACAAGCTGCACTCCATACCGTAAGTGTTTTTCCACTTTGTATCATCTCAGGTAAGATACTTTTTTCGAGCGTTTGCCATTGAGTTGGATTTCTGAAAAACTCCGAAACGTTAATTGTAACGTAGCTTAAAAATTTGTTAAGGGCTGCTTTATCACGAGATAACAATGATAAATAATCTGCATAATCTTTGCAGTTGTGTTTTTTAATGTTTGTGTCGATACGTCTTTTCATTTGCGCTTCTTTGTATGATGCTAAGTCCAAAGCAGTTAGCTTAAAAACTCCATCAATAAATTGTGTGTAGGTCATAATCACATGTTGCCAAAATGCAAATCAATTGGCAACTCCCTCCTTTTTAAATGATTTAATTAAATTTTAATTGGATAGTATGTGCAACTTCTTCAATTATATGGTGTGGAGTTGATGCTCCTGCTGTAATCCCAACGCACTCAACATCTTTTAGTAAGTCTATATCTAATTCTTGAATATGTTGAATGCAAACAGTATTATTACATTGAGATTTACAAATTTCATATAATTTTTGTGTGTTTGAGCTGTAGGGACTTCCTATTACTATCATAAAGTCAACTTTTCTAGCAATTTTATCTGCCTCTACTTGTCGTTGAGAAGTTGCATCACAAATTGTATTTACAAACTTATACTTAATGTTATTTTTATCTAAATCTCTAATAACATCTTCAACTATATTTATTTTATAAGTTGTTTGTGCAACTACAAAATATTCTCTATCAGTTGATAATTTTGGAAGTTCGCTATTATCTTTTACTATGATACAGCTATTATTTGCCCAGCCATTAATCCCAATAATTTCGGGGTGAGACTTATCTCCTATTAAAATAATAGTTTTATTTTCATCAGTGTGCTTTTTTACAAGTCGATGAATTTTTTTTACATATGGGCAAGTCGTATCTACAATATGAATTTCTCTTTCTTTGGCATCAGTATAAACTTCAGGCACAACCCCATGACAACGAACTATTAATCGCTGGCATTCTTTAACATCACTGATATTTTCTATAGAATGTATCCCATGTTCTTTTAATTCATTAGTAACAGTTTCATTGTGGATAATAGGTCCTAAAGTGTAAGTGTGGGTTTGGCCCTTTTGTCCATAGGCAAGCTTAACTGCTCTTTCTACTCCAAAACAAAACCCAGCACTTTTTGCAATTTTTATTTTCATAATGCTACCTTACTTGTTAATAGATTTTTGATATTTTCAATGATATCAGCGATTTCTTTGTTAGTTGTATCAATTTCAATAGCGTCATCAGATTTTTTTAATGGTGAGTTTTCACGTTCACAATCTTTTTTATCACGGTCTTGAATTTCTACTAATACTTCTTCCAAACTCTGGTTAATTCCCTTACTTTGTTGCTCTTCAAATCGGCGTTTTGCTCGTTCCATAGCCGAGGCTGTTAAAAATATTTTGAGTTTTGCTTGAGGTAAAACTACAGTTCCAATATCACGTCCGTCCATAATTACATTTTGAGTTTTTGAAAGTTCTCTTTGCATATTTACTAATTGGTGACGCACATAACTATAGGCGGCCACCGTAGAAGCTCCCTTTGCTACTTCGACAGTTCTTATCGTAGCAGTTACATCAACTTTGTTTAGAAAAATTCTTTGTTCTTGATTTTGATAAGAAATTTCTATAGATATTCGGTGCAATGCTTTCTCTACATCACTTTTTATTGTCAAATCTATATCATTTTCCAAACAATAAAAAGCTACTGTACGATACATTGCACCAGTGTCAATATATACCCACCCCAAATCTTTAGCTAGCTGTTTAGCTATTGTACTTTTTCCTGCTCCTGCAGGGCCATCTATAGCAATTGCGTTGTACATTTTTATGCCTCCATTTAATCACATTTATCTAGTTGATTTGATAAATTATAAGCATCTTTAGTATCATCATAAACTTCATACTCAAGCCAAATATTCTCAAGTTCTTCAAGATTGCTTGCTAATTTATCTTTCTTTTTTAGACTAAGAGCTACTATTATTGCGTTAATTATACTAAGTGGAGCAACTAATGAATCTACAAATGATACCATTTCACTACGACCCAACAGTAATTGATTGAACACTGTGTGGATATAAGAGGGCATGACAAGTTGATAGTGCAAAGTGAGCAATACTTCAGTTTAATTGGCTCAGGGTGAAGTGTCAGAACACTTCATTGACAAATCTCAGGCTGCCCTTTTATTAATCATCAGCAAAAGTTTCCTTGCCTGCATGTATTATTAATGAAAAGGAGATCAGGATAATATAATGGAGTGAGCTAAGCTGCATACATCTTTATCTGTAGTGATTGAGAAATGGTCCTCTTGCGTTAAAGTAAGCCTGTCAGAATTGTTAAGCATCAAAGTCTTGTAATCGAGGCAAAATGACAGTAAGGATTTTTTCCTTCTGCCGTGTAACTGTCTTTGGCCAGTGAATCTTGACAGTTTTTGATTTTTTAGGTTTTATCTTTGAACGGAGAGTAAATTAGCTAAAACAATATACAAGTGGACATGTAAGTTGGACTTGCCCATTGAGGTAACAATGTAACTCACTTTTTTTCCTGCAGTCCAGATTTCAGCAAGCGTATGAATACAGTAAATGTTCTGTTCTTCTATGTGGAGAGGCTTAGGGAGCTGCCTGGGATAGCATGAAAGGGAGAAACAGCTGCTTTTATCCACAAGAGCCTGCGACATGCAGGAGGACTTTTTTTTCGTGGTGCCTGGTTGCCTGCCACTGCAGCTCCGAGCACGGAGTGGATGAGGGGTCTGAGGAAGCCTCGAAAGTCCCTGATGAGCGAGAGAATAATCTCTGTATATGAGAGCAGCAGCAACTCTTATCATACAGGTAAAGTTTCATGCAAATTGGACAATGTACAGTGGAGTTATAAGCATTTGAATTTTCTTGGCGAAACGCTCAAAATGGCGGCCCCGCCACGCCCAGACCATAACACTAATCAGAAAGATTTTGATAACTTTTGATCCCAAAGGGGTGAAGAGCACTCCCAGCGATTTTCATGAGGATAGGATAAAATCCCTAGGAGGAGTTCGTTAAATTCCGATGCCTGTAATCGCCAAAAATGGCCATTTTTTGAAACTTCAAGGCTAAATAGCTGGCTTCCTGTTGTTGTCACAAAGAAGTCCAAGCGCGCAAATGGGACCGTCTTGGCATGCTTTACATGCCTACCAAAGTTTGTGTGAATCGGTCAAACCACTGATTTTACATGAATTTTTAACCACTTCTAGGGGGCGCTGTGGAGCCGTTGGGCCCCGCCCA
>MDSP01000039.1_pt1 | contig 29276 bp, 18 predicted proteins | sample 1005811 | NCBI WGS metagenome assembly MDSP01 (sample SAMN05526596, study PRJNA338239) | gut metagenome | isolation source: stomach gut content | host: Naso elegans | place: Saudi Arabia: Red Sea | collected 2011-04
CAGCTGATGATGAACGTGTGAACGAACCTCTCTGCGTGGAGCGTCGAGTGACGAGAAGCTCAGGTGTGGCCGGTAGGTCATCAGGTCGGGTCGCTCCACCTGCAGGATGGCTTTATCTCTGGGCAGAGCAGCCAGGTCTCTGTAGCCCACCACCTGATCGTTCACTCTCGCCTGAACACACACACATGAACACACACACAGACAGGTTAGTGTTTGTATGTGCACACAGGTGTCTCTGAGCAGATATGAGTGTGTGTTTACCATGATGCCAGGGGCGGGAGACCCCGGGGTGCTCACACCCCTGGAAGAAGGCAGGTTGACCGGAGTTACCTGTCCCTCCACCTGTGACATCATCACAAACATGCAGGAGGAGAAATCAGTCCAGTTTGTTACAACTTGTGTGGTGTTTTCATGGTTTTAACGATTTACTTAAGTTGTTATTTAAAGATGACACAGAACTCAACATGTGGATCACAGCAGCTTCACGACACACCGGAACAGACCTGCAGCTCACACAGACTTCTTCAGAAAACAGATAATGGTAATAATCAAGTGTAAATTAGTGCAGTTAGTTTCCTACACGTCTGATTTACAGACTGCTTGTGTTTCTTTGCTGCAGCGATGTCACCGTGTTCCCTGATCTCAGCAACTAGCTTGATGAGCGTAATGATTTCATTTATTAGAACAAACCTGGGTGTCAGAGCAAAGAACCAGAGTTTTGTCACATATGAAGCTCAGACAGGATGACTGATTACCTTCTGCATGACGGAAGAGAAAACGTCCTCTTGTTTGGTTTCCATCAGCTGGACAGACACAAAGAGAGACAGTCAGTTCAAGTTCTGACTCCAGGGCTGGCATTGTGTTTCTCTCCTTTTCTTGCAGTGCAACTTACTAACCTCTCCCTGTCTGCTATCATCTACAGCTTGCGAACAGCTGCTTATTCCTGCTGGGTCATGATGTCAACATTACTATCGATCACTCAGTTAAATTTTCTCATGTGTGCATACCTCCTTTTCCTGACAGCAGATACTATGTTTCAGCTATAAGCTACTGTGGCTCGTACGCAGCACACGTCTTACCGTCTGCTGCTTGGTGAGAACGTCCCTGTACACGGCCTCCCTGCGCTTCAGCTCCAGCTCCACTGAGGCCTGTCGTCCCAGAGCAATTGACTGGACCTGACTCTCTGTGAGGGACGGGTTCTCCTTCCACTGTGGGGAAAGAGGACAGCATGCACATGTTAAAGCAGTATTTTATTGCTTTTTTTTTTTCATTCCAGTATATTTCACGGTAAACTCTGAGTAATTGATGCATGAAAAATAGTTTTGAGAGGTAAAATATCACTTTAACCTCAACCACAACTACAACCATTATATTTATATACCCTCAACTTGCTCTAATGACTTCACTAAAAGCACTTCTTTGACACTCACCACTCTAGCAATAGTATCTTCCAATGACTCCCGCTGTAAAGCCTTCAATGCAGTTGTTGCCTGAATGACTTTCTGTCGTCCCTGGTTTATAAGGTCCTGAAAACAAATGAAGGACACAAACATGAATAAGACAGGTGAGCTTTTCTCATTTTCACATCAGCAACAGATCTAGTTTCTAGTTTACATTACTTTGATGTTGTGGTACTTGAACTGGGTTACTGATTACACTTTTTCAACACGTAATTAGCAACTGTACTCAGATACATTTGTTAAGTAATCCTCCAAATCCTGGCCAATTCTCACTAAAGATTTCTACATGAGCTCCTTCAATACTCTGGTATTCGATACTGTTGCAAATGAGTATTGTATCCGAATACAGCGTTTCAGTATCGATACTTTTGACAACCCTACAAGTGAGTATTTATTAGCAAAGATCGACTATTTTTCTTCGTAAGAATATGGTGAGGAAAGGGAGGAAATGACATGTAGCAAAGGGCCACAGGGTGAAATCGAACCTGTGGCCGCTGCAGCGAGGACACAGCCTCTGAACACGGGGCGTCCGCTCAACCAACTGAGCTATCAGGGCACCACTAAATGAATATTCTTTGGTGAAAAATAAAGGTAATGTTAAATGTATTGCTTATAAGAAAAAAATCCAAAGAGAATGTAATCCTAAAGGCAGCAAACACCAGCCAAAAATGTGTACTTGATCAACTTTGCTCAGCAAAAAAGGTTAGTGACTCCTTGGTGGAGAAATTCTGTTGCTGAAGATCACAAAAAAGTTGAAGTAGAGCTTACATTCATCAGATCGCATGACACTGAAAGGCCAAATAAAGAAGAAGAAAGAAAGAGAGAATGCTAACTGTGTTCTGTTTGTGCTGAATGTTAGCAATAAACAATACCTTACCTTAAAAAACGTTAATGTGGTGGTAGCTTTAGTTCGATAAGTGTGTTTGACATTAAGCTCCTAAATCTACTGACATAATCTTTTTTACAGGATGCAGCACTTAATGATTCCTTTGAGGTTTATAAAAGTCTGTCTGCTTTTATAAATGGCCAAGAACGACAAAAACGATGGTTTTCGTTAATTGCTTTTATTTAAACAGTTATGGTTTACTCATGGTTTACGCATGAACACATGTACATGTACATTGCCTCACTCTGGTAAGTGTTAACATTATGTAAATATGTTTTTTCTGCTGTTTAAAAACTAATAAATTACATCTGATAAAAGTAAACAGATAAGTGGTGCTAGTTCAAAAGGGTTCATTATGTCTCAAACTTACATACAACATATCTTAGATTTCTTTTAGACAGACAAAACTATTTTTTCATTACCTTATCAGTTCAAAATGGTGCAGCAACATTCACTAACTAATCAATAATTTTCAAATCTTAGTAAAACCCTCCCTTAACTTGATAGAGAAAGTAACCAAAATATAACGGTTACTTTCTCTTTTTTTAGTTAAATCAACCTAATCAAAATAACTTAAAGTATAATTTAACCTATTTTTTACATAATTTTAATTAAACTCAAACAAAAATTGTATATCATAAAATTATATTATCGTAAAACTTTTTTAGGAGGATTATTTATGAACAAAAAATTTGTTATTAGTGCAATTTTAGCAGGGTTAACTTTAGGGAATATTTCAAATGTACAGGCTCAAAACATCTATCCAAGCAGAGATTATTCTTTTGGTAAAAATTTTGCGGCTGAAAATTCTAACTTAGATATTAGTTTGTACTCTCGATTTAACATTGGGACTCAATCTACAAAAGGTGGGCTAATCGAAATCGTTGCATACAATTCATCTGCACAAGTAGCATACGCAACTTCAGGGGTTACAGGTGAAATTATCGTTGTTCCTATGAACGAAAATTTTGCAAATGCGTATAGTGGAATTGGCTATAATATGGAAGAACTTGTTGGAAATATTGAAGGTTTTGAATATGGAGATATGAGTAGTATCGCTGTAAATTCAACGAATACACAAATTGCTGTAGCTCTGCAAGCCAACGGATTTAATGATAATGGAAAAGTTGTAGTTTTTGAGCTAGATAACAACGGATTTTTGATAAACAATCCTCAATTTTTTGATGCTGGTAAACAACCAGACAATTTAATTTTTACACCAGATGGAACAAAAATTTTGGTTGCAAATGAAGGTGAACCTCGTAATGGAATGTTGGATATTGACCCAGAAGGTTCGGTTACAATCATTGATTTAACTACAAATGAAGCAACTAACATAAATTTTGATGGTGTATATTTTGATGAAAAAGTTTTACTACAAAACGGAAAAACTCCTTCTGAAGATTTTGAACCTGAGTATATCGTTACAACAAATGATACTGCTTATGTCGCACTTCAAGAAAATAACGCAATTGCTATTTTAGATATTAATACAAATTCTTTTAAAGGTGTGTATGGCTTGGGATTACAGGATTTTGGTAAAGTTGCCTTAGATTTAGAAGATGATGGTGAAATAAATATCAAAACTTTTGATAATGTTTATGGAGTTTATATGCCTGATGGAATTGAATTATTTGAACTCGAGGATAAAACTTACATTTTAACAGCTAACGAAGGCGACGGAAGAGAATGGGGAGAAGAGGATACAGAAAATTTTTATACGAATGAACATAAATCTGATACTTCTCCAACAGGAAACGTTACTGTAAATGGAAAAGTAACATGGTTTAATCCTGCAGATTATGAAATGTTAGACCAAAGTAAAGCTTATCTTTATGGGTCAAGATCTTTCTCAATTTTTGAAGTAACTGATAATGGCATGGAATTAGTTTTTGATAGTGGAAGTGGATTTGAAATTATTACAGCTCAAGCTGTGCCAGAACATTTTAATTCATCAAACACAAATTCAACACTAGATGATAGATCAGGAAAAAAAGGTCCAGAGCCTGAGGACGTAAAAATTGGTCAAATCGGAGAGAATATTTATGCATTCGTTGGACTAGAAAGAGTAAGTGGGGTAATGGTGTATAATATTACAGACCCACACAACGCAACTTTTACAAATTATTTTACAAGCAGAGATTATACTAGTGCAATTGGTGGGGACGTTTCTCCTGAGGGATTAAAATTTGTGCCAAAAGAACAAAGTCCAACAGGCACAGATATTTTGTTGGTAGCTAATGAAGGTTCTGGAACGCTTGCAGTTTATGAGCTTATCGACTTACAATAGTAAATCTTGATTTTGGTATAAAAAATTAAATATGGTAATTATAGCTAAAGAGGTTGGAAACAGCCTCTTTTTGTGATATCCTAAAAAATGTGCGAGGTGATACATGAAAAAACTGAAAATTATTGTTGCCTACAAAGGAACAAATTATCACGGATTTGCGAGGCAACCAAACGGAATTACTATTCAAGAATGTTTGGAGAAGGCTATTTTTGATTTGACTGGGCAAAAAATTGAAGTATTGGGTGCTGGACGTACAGACACAGGTGTTCATGCAAAAGCTCAATGTTGTATGGCAATTTTGGATACAAAAATTCCTATTACTAAATTTGCCAGTGCAATGAATGCGAAGCTCCCAAAAGATATTGTGGTTCAGAGCGTTGAAGAAGCTGATGAAAATTTTCATCCACGTTTTAATGCCAAAAGAAAAACTTACAGATATCAAATTTTGAACTCAAAACAAAACAATCCATTTATTCAAGATATAGCCTACTTTTATCCATACAACTTGGATTTCCAAAAAATGGTATTAGCCTCTATTTATATAGAAGGAACTCATGATTTTAAATGCTTTTGTTCATCAAATACTCAAGTAAAATCAACAACTAGAACTGTTTATTCTCTAAACCTCAAAAAAGATGAACAAGGCTTAATTACTATTGATATTTGCGGCAATGGATTTTTGTACAATATGGTAAGAATTATTGTTGGTACATTAATAGAGATTGGTAGAGGAGTTATCCCCCCTGACGATATGAAAATGATTATCGAAAGCCAAAATCGAAATTTATCTGGCCCTACTGCTCCTCCTCAAGGATTAATGATGTATAATATCGAATATTAAGAATATTTTAAATTGTGAGCAGAATTTTTATTGTAGCAACAACCATAACTGTAAATATATGGAAAAAGCTTGTATTTTCAAGGGTTTAGAACTACAATATAATTAAAATTATGTCTTATCTATTTAGGAAAAATAAGGTATAATAAAAACGATTAACTTTTAATTTGATTGGAACTATAAAGTTAAGTCGTCAATTTTTAATGCTAATCAAACTTTCTACCCCCCGTGAAATTTGATACATAGGAATTTATGCTTAACTGAAATACGACCTATTTTTGTTTATGGAGGAAAAAAATGCATACAACCGATTTAAAAAAATTAGCCAACTCAATAAGAAAAAATGTTATCGTTGGTGTTTATCACGCAAAGTCAGGACACCCAGGCGGGTCATTGTCTTCGACTGATATTTTAACATATCTTTATTTTAAGGAAATGAACATAGACCCAAAACAACCAACAATGCCTACTAGAGATAGATTTGTATTATCAAAAGGTCATGCAGCTCCTGCACTTTATGCAACGCTTGCTGAAAAAGGATTTTTTGACCCTGAAGAAATGACAAGACTTCGTCACATTGGCTCGTTTTTACAAGGTCACCCAGATATGAAGCAAACGCCAGGCGTTGATATGTCTACAGGTTCTTTAGGGCAAGGGATTTCAACAGCTGTTGGAATGGCTCTCTCGGCAAAATTATCAAATGAGGATTACCGAGTTTATACAATCATTGGTGATGGTGAAACTCAAGAAGGGCAAGTGTGGGAAGCAGCCATGTTTGCAGGAGATAGAAAACTAGATAATTTGGTAGTTTTTGTGGATAATAACAACTTACAAATTGATGGAAATGTTGATCAAATTTGCTCACCATATCCATTGGATAAAAAATTTGAAGCATTTAATTTTAATGTTGTAGTAATTGATGCTCACAATTTTGATGAAATTGAAAACGCCTTAAATATTGCACGTCAAACTAAAGGTAAACCAACAGCAATTATTGCATCAAGTATCAAAGGAAAAGGTGTATCTTTCATGGAAGATAACGTAGGTTGGCACGGTGTAGCACCAAATGAAGAACAATATAAGGCAGCCATTTTAGAATTAGAAGAAGCAGGTGAGGTATTATAATGGAAACAGTAAAAATTGCAACTAGAGAAAGTTATGGAAATGCATTAGTAGAACTTGGTCACAAACACCCAGAATTAGTAGTTTTAGACGCTGATTTGGCTGCTGCTACAAAAACTGCAGTCTTTGGAAAAGAATTTCCTGAGCGTCATATAAATTGTGGTATCGCAGAAGCAAATATGATGGGAATAGCGGCAGGACTTGCAGCAACAGGAAAAATTCCATTCGTTAGTTCATTCGCAATGTTTGCTGTTGGTAGAGCATATGAGCAAATTAGAAACTCTATTGCATACCCTCATCTAAACGTAAAAATTGGTGCAACTCATGCTGGAATTACAGTTGGAGAAGATGGAGCAACTCACCAATGTAATGAAGATATCGCACTAATGAGAACAATTCCAGATATGATTGTAATTAATCCATGTGATGATATAGAAGCTCAACACGCTACAAAAGCTGCGTTTTACCACGATGGACCAGTATATTTAAGATTTGGTAGACTTGTTGTGCCACAAGTAAATCTTGATAGAGAAAATTATAAATTTGAAATCGGAAAAGGAATTGTCCTAAAAGAAGGTACAGATGTAGCAATTATTGCAACTGGATTATGCGTTAGTGAGTCTTTAAAAGCTGCACAAATGCTTGAGGCAGATGGAATTAGTGCGAAAGTAATCAATATTCACACAATTAAACCAATTGATGTTGAATTACTAGTAAAAACTGTATCAGAAGTTAAAAAAGTTGTAACAGTAGAGGAACACTCTGTAATTGGAGGTCTTGGAAGCGCTGTTTGTGATGTACTGATGGAACACGCACCAACAAAAGTTCTAAAGCTTGGAATTAATGATACTTATGGCGAGTCAGGGCCTGCCTTAGACTTATTGGCAAAATATGGATTAAATGATGAAAATATTTATTCAAAAGTAAAGTCATTTGTGATATAATAACCCTGTAATCACGCATTGCATCTTAAAAAGAGTGATAGCAGGAGGATATTTATGATTAAGTCTAAACTTAAAGACACAAAATACTTAACATTACTTGGAATTTTTTTAGCAATCGAAATTATTTTAGCAAGCACACCATTAGGTTTTGTACCTCTTGGCTTTACAAAGGCTACAACGGTACATATCCCTGTAATTATTGGGGCTATAACTCTTGGGCCACTTGCGGGAATGATACTTGGGGCTGCATTTGGAATAAGTTCCATCATTGTAAGCACAGTGACACCGTCCCTAACAGCGTTTGTTTTTTCACCATTTGTAACAATTGGAGGCGTTCGAGGCAATATATTTAGTTTAGTAATTGCACTTGTTCCAAGGATTTTAATAGGAGTAACAGCCTATTTTTCTTACAAAGCAACCCTAAAAATCACCAAAAAAAATACGGTGGCATATGCTACAGCTGGGGTTGTTGGGTCAATGACAAACACCATTTTAGTAATGAGCTTGATTTATACTTTCTTTGGTGAACAATATGCCGCAGCTCGTGAGATTGAATTTGAAGCGTTATTTGCACTAATTATGAGCATTGTAGGTATAAATGGTGTACCAGAAGCTATAGTTGCAGGAATTATAGTAACTTTAGTTTGTACAGCTTTGGGTAAAGTATTTAAAAATAAATTTTAATTAAATTGAACTAAGTTCTAACGATGCAATGCGTAGAACTTAGTTTTTTGTTTAAATTTTTAGGAAGGTGATATTTATGAAAAAAAATATTTTGATAGGGGTAACAGGTGGTATTGCTGTTTACAAAATTTTAGATGTAGTTAGCCAACTCAAAAAAAAGGGCTTCTCAATTGATACTATTATGAGCAAAAACGCTTGTGAATTTGTAAATCCATTATCATTTGAAACACTCACAAACAATAAAGTAGTTACCGATACTTTTTACAGAAATCACAAATTTGAAGTGGAGCATATCGAACTCGCCAAAAAAGCCGATGTCATGCTAATTGCACCTGCCACAGCAAATATTATTGGTAAAATTGCAAATGGAATAGCTGATGATATGCTTTCTACAACGGTTATGGCCGTAAAATGCCCTATAATTATTGCACCTGCAATGAACACTGCAATGTATGAAAATACTATTGTGCAGGAAAATATTGCATATTTAAAAGAAAAAGGCTATCTATTTATTGAGCCAGCTTCTGGTATGCTAGCTTGTGGAGATATTGGCAAAGGTAAATTAGCACCTGTTGATGAAATTGTTACAACTGTTTCAGAAAAGTTAAATTTGAACCAAGATTTAAAAGGTAAAAAAGTTTTGATAACGGCAGGAGCGACAATTGAACCCATCGACCCAATGAGATATATTACAAATCATTCTACTGGAAAAATGGGCTATGCGATTGCCGCACAAGCACAAAAAAGAGGTGCAGAAGTTGTATTAATTTCTGGGCAAACTAACTTAGATGTGCCTGCTGGAGTTAGGCGAATTGATATACAAACTGCTGCTCAAATGTATGAAGCTGTACATGAAAATTTTGCCAACACAGACATTGTAATTAAGACTGCTGCTGTTGCAGACTATAGACCAGCCAACGTTTCTAGCCAAAAAATGAAGAAAAAAGATGATAATTTAATTCTCGAACTTATTCCTAATAAAGATATTTTAAAAAGTTTGGGAGATATAAAAACTAACCAAATTTTGGTAGGCTTTGCAGCAGAAACCAATAACATAATTGAATATGCTAAGCAAAAATTAGCCAAGAAAAATTTAGATTTTATCGTTGCTAATAATATCTCACAAACAGGGGCAGGCTTTGGAGGAAACACCAATATTGCAACTATTATTAGTAGAGATGGCACTATAAAAGAGCTTCCTATGATGAGTAAATCTGCATTAGGTGACGAAATTCTTAATGAAATCATCATCAGATTACAAAAAAATTAACTAAATAATATTAAGGAGAATTCAAATGTTATTAACAATTGACATAGGAAATACAAATATCGTCCTTGCTGTAATACAAAACGATGAAGTTTTGGTAACATATCGCATAACTACAAAACTTTCCAGAACCTCTGATGAGTATGGAATTACAATGCTCGATATGTTAAGTAGCAAAGGAATTAACGTTTCACAAATTGATGATGTAATTATTTCTTCGGTTGTTCCAAGCGTTATGCATTCGATTACAAATAGTTTACGAAAATATTTAAATAAAAAACCTCTAATTGTAGGCACTGGTCTAAAAACTGGAATTTCTATCAGAACAGATAACCCAAAATCTGTTGGGGTTGATAGAATTGTAAACTGTGTGGCTGTATATAATTTGTATGGTGGCCCCTGTATGGCTATTGACTTTGGAACGTCAACAACTTATGATTTAGTTAACGAAAAAGGCGAATTTATAGGAGGGCTTATCACTGCTGGAATTCGTATAACTGCTGATGCTATGGGAAGTCGAGCTGCTCAGCTTCCTTATATTGAAATAAAAAAACCACCTAGTATTTTGGATTGTAAAAACACAATTTCTAGTATGCAAGCTGGGCTAATTTATGGATACATCGGACAAGTTGAATATATCGTTAAAAAAGTTAAGGAAGAAATGAACGCTCCAAATCTAACAGTTATTGCGACTGGAGGTCTTGGAAGAATTATTGAAAGTAGCACAGATTGTATTGATATTTATGATGAAGATTTAACTCATAAAGGATTACAATTTATTTACAAAAAAAATATTAACTAATATTACAAAGGAGTAACAAAATGAGTTTAGAAAAATTGGCAAATTTAATATTTCCAAACACAACAAAAACACCACAAGATTATTTGGATAAATATCCACAAAGAGATTTAAAAGACGGTCAGTTTGTAACTAGATATGCACCAAGTCCTACAGGTTTTCAGCATATTGGAGGAGTTTTTGCAAGTTTGGTATCCGAAAGAGTTGCCACTCAAAGTGGAGGAATTTTTTATTTAAGAATAGAAGATACTGACCAAAAACGTGAAGTTGAAGGAGCAATTGAAGATACAATTGCAACTATGTATAAATTTGGAATGGAGTTTAATGAGGGCATGACTGGTGAAAATTCTCACAAAGGAAATTACGCTCCATATCGTCAAAGTGAACGAAAAGAAATGTATGAAGCATTCGCCAAAGACTTGATTTTACAAGGTAAAGCTTATCCTTGTTTTGCAACTCCAGAAGAACTTGATGCCCTTCGTGAGGAGCAAACTTCAAAGAAACTCAACCCAGGTTATTATGGTGAATTTGCAAAATATCGCAACTTACCAACTGAAGAGGCTATTTCAAAAATTGAAGCTGGTGAGCAATATATTATCCGTATAAAATCAATGGGTGACCCAGAAAAAAGAGTAGAATTTCACGATTTGGTAAAAGGCGATATTTCGTTTCCAGAAAACAATCAAGACATTGTAATTATTAAGGGTGACGGACTCCCAACATACCATTTTGCACACGCTGTGGACGATACTTTAATGAGAACGACGCACGTAACTCGTGGGGAAGAATGGCTCTCATCATTACCAATTCACGTTCAACTTTTTGAAATGATTGGTCAACAACGCCCACAATACGCTCATATTCCAACAATTATGAAGCAAGATGGAGGTTCAAAACGTAAGCTTTCTAAAAGAAAAGATGCCGAAAGTGCTGTTAGTTATTATGATGAAGAAGGATACCCAATTCAATGTGTGGTTGAATATTTATTAAATATAATTAACTCTCCATATGAAATGTGGCGTACTGAAAATCCAGATGCAGATTACCATGAATTTATCGTTCATTTGGATAAAATGAGTAAAAGTGGAGCATTATTTGATATTATAAAATTAAATGATGTTAGTAAAGAAATTATCGCTAAAATGTCAGCTGATGAAATGTTTGAACTTTATACAACTTGGGCCAAACAATACGACGAGCAAATGTATAAACTTGCAACTACAAACGAACCAGCCGTAAAAACTTTCTTTGGAATAGATAAAGGTACTGCAAAACCTCGTAAAGACTTTGCAAAATGGGCAGAAGTTAAAGAAAAAATCGTCTACTTGTTTGATGAATTTTATGATGCTGAAACAGTTGAACAAATTGAATTACCTAAGACTGTTGACCTTGCTCAAGCACAAGAAATTGTTAAACAATACAAAGAAATTTATAATCACAATTTAACTTCTCAAGAAGAATGGTTTGAAGATGTGAAAAAGTTTGCTACAGAAATTGGTTACTGCACAAATCGTAAAGAATACAAAAATAACCCTGACGCTTACAAAGGCATGGTTTCAGACGTTGCAGGAACAATTAGAGCTGCTGTAACTCACAGAAGTAACACTCCTGAACTTTTTATAATTATGCAAATTCTAGGTGAAGAAACTGTACAAAAACGCTTTGATAAATTTTTAAATCAATAATAAAAATCCTCTTTAGGCTACCAAACTTAAAGAGGATTTTTTGTTATTTTATTTCGCCAGCAAGTTTTAAGGCATTTTTTGAAATTACAGGACCAACAATTCCATAAATTAATGATGAACAAAGTACAATTGCACGGATTTGACTAGCAAAATCAGGCACTACACTCTCTGCCAACAATGCCAGTGCAATCGCCACCCCTTCTTGAGGAATTAAAGTTGCTCCTAAATATTTTTGTACAGTTTCTGGAGCATTCATCAATTTTGCACCAAAGTATGCACCCATCATTTTCCCAACTACCCTAAAAACTATATAAATTAAACCTACAACTCCAACCGAGGGAATAACTGATAAATTTAGCTCAGAGCCTGAAATTACAAAGAATAACATATATAATGGAGGCGTTATTGCATCAGAAATTTTTACAACCATATCACTTTTTTGATATACATTTCCAAACATTGCACCCATCGCCATACACGTAAGCAATCCTGACAATTCAAAAATATTTGATACTGCCACAATAATAGCTATAAATCCAATTACTATAGATAACTGACTGCCATCACTCGTTGAATATTTAATCGGTATTTTCATAACATATCCTGCAAACAATCCTAGCAAAATAGCCAAAAAAACTTCTGTAAATGGTTCAATTAATGATACTATTAACGAACTTCCACCACTAGTTAACGCCTCTGCAATGGCTACTGCAAACCCAAAAGTTACCAAACACACTGCATCATCTAAAGCAACCACACTAAGCAAAGTTTCAGTTACAGGACCTTTTGCATTATATTCCTTAACTACCATAATTGTAGATGCGGCTGCTGTAGCGCTGGCTATTGCTCCCAAAACTAAGGCAAAAGTTAGGTCAGTGCCAATTAATAATAATACACTCGTTACAAAAACCATAGCCCCAACTGCCTCCAAAATTGCAACCACTATAGGGGTTAATCCTACACGTTTAAAATAACTAATTTTAAATTCCGAACCTATCGAAAAAGCAATAAACCCTAGTGCTAAATTGGATATGATTGCAAACTTTCCAATAATATCTTCTGGAATTACATCAAATACCGAAGGGCCAAGAAGCAAACCAGCCACCAAATATCCCGTAACACTCGGTAATTTCAACAATTTTGCGAACTTCTCAAACACTAAACCAACCAACAACATTGTTCCCGTGACCAATAATATTGTATCCATAAAAAACCCTCTTTTTAAAATTGATACGACATTATATGAAATTATCATAAAATATGTTATTAAATTGACAAAATTTTTTTGAGGGGGTATAATTTAGGAAAATAATGGGCAAACTCAAAAGAGTTTTTATACAAAGTGAATAGTTTAGGAGAGATATGATGAAAAATGAGCTAATTATTTATACTCCAATAAAACAACTTCCTGGTTTTGAAGCAGATTTTAATATAGAACTAGAAAATATCTTCACTAAAATAAAAATAGAAAAAGGTCTACTTTATAAAGGAACTTTAACTTCAATCCAAAATCAAATTAAAGACCACACATTCTATGATGACAAAAGAAATGTATTTTATTTTCGTATTCAGGGCGTTCATAAAATTTTGCGAACAAAAGATGGAATTTCTAGAATTTGGATATATCAAGGCATTGAAAATATCATAAGTGAAAGTAATCCTATTACAATTATGGATAACGAATATATTTCATTTTATGATTTACTTAGACTTTTTGAATTTAAGCGTTTACATACAAAAGGAAAGACTAGATTATATGTGCTTTATGCTAAAACGTTAATCGAAGCACTAAATGACTTAACGTATGTAGAAAATTTACGACTATGTTTGGAAGATACTTCTAAACTAAAAGCAAAAAAAATTAAAGAAGAAAACATAACTAGTTGTCAATTTTCTGGAAAGGTTTTCACAACCCCCAAAGAAGTTGAGTTTGCTCACATAAATTCTAAGGCTGCATATCCATTTTTAGCGCTTGAACTAAACAATGGAGTCATCATCTTAAAGGAAATTCACAAAGAAATTACCAAACTTAACCTTAACACTATTGATGAACTCTATAACTTTTGCAAAAAAAATAACTATAATACAGATTGGATTTATAATGCCTGCACCCCTTAGCATTATTGACAATGATTTTGGGGTTTTGTATACTTAATTAGACTAAAGCTAGAAAGGATACGTCTTAATTTCATAAGGAAAATTTTATATTTGAAAGTAAAAGAGAGGAAGATTTTTAATGTATTCTTGGATAAATGTAAATTCGGAAGATGACCTAAGAAAATTAGGCAAATTCCGTGAAGTTAAACAACAAGTATTAGAAGAGCTAAATTTAGTTGGAATTATTGGATTTTCCAGTATTACCAAACTTTATAATTTTATTAATCAACTAAAAGTATATCAAAATGACCAATATTTGACTCAAGAAATTTTAGCCTATATAACAAATTATGAAAATAAAAGCATAAAAGTTAATTTTGACCAAGTAAAAAAAGAAATTTTGGGTAAATTAAATTTAGAGAATAAAATTTATATTAAAAATAAAAGTTGTTTATTAATTTTATTGCTCCAAATTCAGGTTTTCTTAGATAATACTAAAGTTATAAACCAAACACCAACAATTTCTCAAACTTTAGTAATTCAAACTTCACCCGATGGATATTTTATTTCTGAACTTCACAAATTGGCGTATATGTTTGTAAATTATACTTCAAAATTTGATGAGGATTTAGGAATTACACGTCTGCATTATTTAGATATTGATGAAGCTAAAGCTTGGAGAAATAAATATATTAAATTATTCCACCCTGACCAAATGAATAGTCTAGGCGTAAACGAAGACATCTCAAGTGCTATAACAAAAATTTATAAACGAATGGTAGGCAAATCATGAAAAACGAACTAGTACAATATCTCTCTGTTAATTCATTACCAGATTTTAATCAATTTATGACAGAGGCAGAAAAATCGATTGAAGGTAAAATTTCACTTTCACTAGCAGACTTACACGCTGGCACACTAACTTCTATTAAAACTCAAATTAGAGAAAGTGCCATTATTGATAAAAACTATGAAAGAATTTATTATAGAGTAAATGGAATTCATAGAATTTTACGAACTAACCATGAAACTGCTCAACTATTAATCTACAAAGATATGGACGAAGATAAATTTCCTCAAGATAGACATATCGTAAGTTTTCATGGAACAGACTATATTTCCGATGAGATGTTAAAAGCAATTTTTGATTTTTGCTATAATAATAGTACGGAAAAGAAAAAAGTTTATTTGCAATATTCTTGTGAATTTTGTGAAACTCTAAAACAACTTAAGGCTCAAGGTAACTTAGAGCGAGTTACTGTTACTTTGCCAGATAGAAGGACTAAACTTAAAAATGATAGACTAAAGCGCGATAAAATTAAGCATTGCCAATTTACGAACAGACCTTTTGTTAGTAAAAGAGAAATTGAATTTTCACACATTGACTCTATGGAATATAATCCTGATAGAGCATATGATATTGATAATGGAGTTATTATTCTCAAAAAAATACATAAAAAGCTTTTGAAACAAGGCGTTATGAATTTTGAGGGAATGTATAACTTTTGCAAACAACATGGCTACGACTTACAATGGGCCAAAAATTTTAAATAATATATCCACCTATAAGCGCCAAGTTTATAGGTGGATTTTTTAGAAGTAGGGGACAAATCTACTCTAAAGTTATTATAGGAGTAATTAGAGTGTTGCCTAATAAAATTTATTCTAAACATTTCATACCAAAAATTTTTTTAAATGAATTCTACTTTTCTATTTCTAAATTCCATTTTAGATATAATGAATTTCAAAAATCGTGATCATTTAACTTTTCTGTCATATGTTTTATAATTAATGGCAAATTGATTAATTTTTAATTTTTTTGGATATAATTATTATTACGAAAGGTTATTACAAAAATAAAAATTATATAAAAAATACCCAAAAAATGATATACTACATTATGTAATCAAAATTTTAATAATTAATTGGAGAAAAATATGGATTTAAAAAAACAAATTGGGTTAGTTATTATAACCTACATTGGCTTTATGGCTTATTTTATGGGCGTATTTTTGCCTACATTTACAGAAAATGTTGGTGGGAATGAGATGGTTGACGCATACTTAGTAGACTACAGTAAAAGTATAGAAGATATTGAAAATTTGGTGTTAGATTATGGAGAAGAAGGCAGAGCCTTTATGACAAACTTCTTTATTATGGACTCGATTTATGTAATTATAAGTGTAACTCTTTTTCACCTTGTAATTAAAGCAGTTGCCACTAACAAATATTTCAGTTACATTCCATTTTTAACAGGGACATTTGATACAATAGAAAATATAGCTGTTTTATATACAGGCTTAAGTTTGAACATGAATTATCTTGCTCTAGCTAGATTTTTTGCTTCAGCAAAAGCAGTCTGCCTATTTAGCTCAATAATTATTATTATAGTTGGACTTGGCAAAAAATTTATTGCAAACAAAACTCAAATAAGCTAAATGTAACGCTCCCCAATTCAACTAGTTGGGGAGTATTTTAAATTTGCAATAAAAAAGGCTGTAAACATATCAGTCTACAACCTTATAATTTAAAATTCCCCAAATTTTTGTTTAACAATATTTTGTAAATAATTTCCAAATTCTTCTTTTAACTCTTCTCTTTCTAAAGCAAATTCAATGGTTGCTTCCAAAAAGCCCATCTTGCTCCCCAAATCATATCTTCTTCCAATAAAATCATATGCATAAACATTTTGTACTTTGGCAAGTTTGCAAATTGCATCAGTAAGTTGAATTTCTCCACCTGCTCCTATAGTGCCTTCTTCCAAAAACTTAAAAATTTCTGGTGTTAAAATGTATCTTCCAAGACTAGCAACAGTTGAAGTTACTTGGTCTAAGCTAGGTTTTTCAATAATATCTTCAACATGATACATACGATTATCAATATTTGCACCCGAAATCATACCATATTTTGGAACGTCTTCACGAGGAACAGTTTGTACCCCCAAAATACTACGTCCATACTTTTCATATTGTGTAATCATCTGACCAAGAACAGGTTCATCAGAGGTAATCACATCATCACCAAGAAGTACTGCAAATGCCTCATTTCCAATAAAAGTTTTGGCAGTAGCTATGGCATGTCCCAAACCTTTTGGCTCTTTTTGGCGAATATAATAAATGTTTGCAATTTCTGATACTTCTTGTGCAATCTGAAGCAAATCTTCTTTACCTTTTTGAGCAAGTTCCATTTCTAATTCAACAGATTTATCAAAATGATCCTCAATAGGTTTTTTGGTTCTACCAGTCACAATTATGATGTCTTCTATCCCAGATGCTACAGCTTCCTCAACAATATATTGAATTGTTGGTTTATCAACGATTGGAAGCATTTCTTTAGGTTGTGCCTTAGTTGCAGGTAAAAATCTAGTTCCAAGTCCCGCTGCAGGAATTACCGCTTTTGTAATTTTTTTCATTTTCACACCCCATTTATATTAAATTAATATAAAAATTATAACATAAAAAAGGGATAAAGTAATATAGTTATTTTTGACAGAATAAAGGTATTTTTTTGTGTACCTGAATGAAATTTTTAAAGTATGTCAATTATAATTAAGAAGATTATTTAAATTTAGAAAGAGAGGTGCTTTATGTTTAAAAAAATAAACAAAATGTTATTTAGTCGAAACTTTGCAATGGCGATGCTTGTATTGTTTCAGATGGTATTACTTGTAGGCGTTATTTTACGTCTTACAGAATATTTCGTTTATTTATATGCCGTCTTTATGATAATTAGCCTTGTGATGGTAATTATCATCGTAAATAGGACAGATAACCCTGCTTACAAACTTACATGGATAATTTTTATTTCAATCTTTCCGCTAGTTGGTGGAATTAGTTATCTACTTTTTGGAGGCAAACAAGTTACTACTAATTTTAGAAAAAAAGTTCAAACCGTTATGGATCAAACTCTGGATTTAGCTAGGCAAGACCAACAAATTTTAGATGAACTAGAAGCACAAGATAAATCTATTTATAACCAAGCAAATTATATTTATAGACACAGCTTATCACCTATTTATAAAAATACTGAAACGGAATTTTTACCGTCTGGGGAAATATACTTTGAGAGACTAAAAGAAGAGTTACGAAAAGCTAAACATTTTATTTTTATGGAATATTTTATTGTAGATCAGGGCAGTATGTGGGACGAAATCGTTGAAATTATGGCCGAAAAAGCACAAGCAGGACTTGATGTTCGCATGATGTATGATGATGGGGGGACTATTTTACTTTTACCCTTCAAATATAATGAATATCTAGAAAGTTTTGGTATCAAAACTGTTATTTTTAATAAGATGAAACCTATTTTATCTATGAGAATGAACAACCGTGACCACAGAAAAATCTCTGTTATAGATGGCTATGTTGGGTTTACTGGTGGGGTCAATTTAGCTGACGAATATATCAACAAAATTGAAAGGTTTGGCCACTGGAAAGACGCTGGAATTTGCCTAAAGGGTGATGCTGTTTGGAACTTGACTATGATGTTTTTGCAGATTTGGAACTTTGCAACTAATACTTATGAAACCGACTTTGATAAGTACAAACCACATACCTATTATAAGGAAGCTTTTGCAAATGATGGATACGTTCAACCATATGGAGATAGTCCTCTTGATGATGAAATTGTTGGGGAAAACGTATATTTAAACATTATAAATCGTGCTAAAGATTATGTTTATATTAGTACTCCATATTTAATTATTGATAATGAGCTAGTGACTGCGCTAACTTTGGCAGCCAAAAGTGGAGTAGATATTCGCATTATGACCCCTCATATCGAAGACAAATGGTATGCGCATACTCTCACTCGCTCACACTATGGTCAATTAATATTAGCTGGTGTAAAAATTTATGAGTATACCCCTGGATTTGTACATTCCAAAACGTTTGTTAGCGATGATGAAATAGGCGTTGTTGGGACAATTAATATGGATTATCGTAGCTTATATTTACATTTTGAATGTGCAGTTTGGCTATATAAAAGTAAGGCTGTTTTACAAATTAAAGATGACTTTTTGCAATCTTTGGAGGTATGCCAAGAAATTTACCTTGAAGATACGTATAATGTTAAACTTGCTACTAGAATTATCCGTGCATTACTCAAAATTCTTGCTCCTATAATGTAACTAAAAAACCTCATTCTGATATTATTATCAAAATGAGGTTTTTATTGGCATAAGTTATTTTTTGGTTAATAGGGGTAGCGACTTTATAAAGTCGATGTTAGTTTGCATTAAATATTTTACATAGAAAACGGCTACTTTCTACAACTAGGAATATTTAGCGTTCGGTAAAGTTTGTAAAATTTGCCTAGAAATTTAAACTTATTGTAACTCTTCTATTTCAGTAACTTCAGTCTCAGGTGTTACTTCTACTTCCACTTCTTCATTCTCTAAAGTCTCTTCGTTTTCTAACTCTACTTCTTCATTCTCTAAAGTTTCTTCGTCTTCTAACTCTACTTCTTCATTCTCTAAAGTTTCTTCGTTTTCTACTTCTACTTCTTCATTTTCTAAAGTTTCTTCGTTTTCTAACTCTACTTCTTCATTTTCTAAAGTTTCTTCGTTTTCTAACTCTACTTCTTCATTTTCTAAAGTTTCTTCGTTTTCTAACTCTACTTCTTCATTTTCCAAAGTCTCTTCGTCTTCTAACTCTACTTCTTCATTCTCTAAAGTCTCTTCGTCTTCTAACTCTACTTCTTCATTCTCTAAAGTCTCTTCGTTTTCTAACTCTACTTCTTCATTCTCTAAAGTCTCTTCGTCTTCTAACTCTACTTCTTCATTCTCTAAAGTTTCTTCGTTTTCTACTTCCACTTCTTCACTCTCTAAAGTTTCTTCGTTTTCTACTTCCACTTCTTCACTCTCTAAAGTTTCTTCGTTTTCTAACTCCACTTCTTCATTCTCTAAAGTTTCTTCGTCTTCTACTTCCACTTCTTCATTTTCTAAAGTTTCTTCGTTTTCTACTTCCACTTCTTCATTCTCTAAAGTCTCTTCGTTTTCTAACTCTACTTCTTCATTACCAAAGTTATACACTCCAACCAAATGTTCTCCCTCAATAATCTTTACATTATCAAGTGTAATTGTATGCGCAGTTTGTGGTGTTCCCTCAACATTTCCGATACAGAAATTAAGTTTTGTGCTTCCACCTGTAAATGTGTATGAATAAGTTTGCATATCCTCTGTAATATTAATTACGTTAACGCCTCCCATTTCAATCCAGATAGGGCGTGCTTCTGTTGATTTTGCGTCAAACGATAATGTATATAACGTCCCTGACTTAATATCAATATTTTCTTGGTATAATTGAGTATGCCAGAACGCTCCACCTTCTGTATTATCAATTGCAATTACTGCCTCTCCACCTATTGATGCAAAATCCACATCTCCTTGTGCTGGAGTCCACATTTTCCAAGCTTTGATACTATCATCTTCAAAATCTCCATTTGCTACAATGTTTCCATCTGTTGATGCTGGATATACAATAGCTTGTGAAACTTTTGCATCATTATATCCATCTGCTTGAATTACAATTTCATACGTTGTTACAGAGTTCATTAGGCTTGCTGAGAATTCAATTGTTGTGCTTGTAACTGTAAATAAATCTTTAGCTAGTGGCGCACCATTTAAAAATACGCTTAAGTTTGTTGTTTCATAATTATGAGTAAGCTCAATTACTTCTCCAACATAATTATCTGTACTATCTGCCACTACTGTAGCCGTTTTTAATACTTCTGAATGCTCTGTCAAAGTTACATTATCAAATTTTAATGTATGCACATTTTGTGGTGTTCCCTCAACATTTCCAACACAATATCTCAAATTGAAACTGTCTCCTACTGGAGTAAATGTAATTTCATGAGTTTGAGTTCCTGCTGCTACATATTTTGTTTGAGATGTAATTCCATCAAGCTCTACCAAAATATATCTATCCACATCACATTCAACTTCATAGCTTAATGTGTAAGTTTTGTTTGGCTCAATGATAATTCCATTTTGGTATAATTGAGTATGCCAATGCGCCCCACCGTTTGTATTATCAATCTCAAGAACTGCTTTACCATCTTCAATCGTTACTGGTGGATTGTTTGTATCATCTGAAGATTTCCAAGTTAACCATTCACTTCCTGCTGGGCTTGAGAAGTCTCCATTAATAATACCTGTTGCATTTTCTGGTGCAACTTCTCCTTCTGCCGCCTCAACAATCTTTACATTATCAAGCGTTATAGTATGTGGCTCTTCTGGAGTTATACCCATATCTGATACTACATTTCCAAACATAAATAGTACTGTAATATCAGCATCGTTTGGTGGTGTAAATGTTACATTATAAGTGGTCATATCTCCATTAATATAAAATGTTGTAGCATTTCCTGCAATTCCTGCATTAACCATTTCAATTTTAATTGGTCTGCTTGCATCTGAACCATCACTTATAAAATTGGATTTTGCATCAAAACTTAAAATATAAGTTTCTCCACCTTTAACCGAAATATCTTGTTTTAACTGAGTATTCCAAGCTACTGGCACTGGGTCACCCCATTCTGTAGTTACCCCACCATTGTAATAAATATTCAATTTTGCCTCTTCATTTTCAACCAACACTTCTGAATGGTCTGGCATAGTTGAGTAGAATTCCCAAGGAGCATAGTCACCAGTTGCAAAGTTTCCATTGATAATTAGGTTGCCTTCTGATGAATAAATTAGTTGTGTACATTTTGCATCTGCAAAGCCTTCTGCCTCAACAACAATACTATATGAACCTTCTGTCGCAAAAACCCCTTTGTCAATCGTGAAATATCCACCGTTTTCATTTTGAGTGAAACTTACAGAATTTCCATTTACTAAAACTTGGTCAATTGTATAAACTTCATCTGTAAAATATTTAATTTCGATATCATTTCCAACATTATTATCTGTATCATCTGCTACTAATGTTGGTGCTTGTTTGTATGGTGCATCAGTAAGCGCAATACTTACGTTATCAATGTACACAGTCCCAAGTGCCGCATTATCCATTTGCCCAAGTAAATATTTTAAACTTAAACTTGAGCTGTGAGCAGTAAATGTATATTCTAGTGTTTGTTTGTTGCTTCCAACAGAAATTACATCTCCAACACTTGCTGTATAGCTTCCGTCTTCAAGAGTAAAGCGAACATCTCTTTGCGTATCTGCCCAAATATCAAATTTTAATGTGTACTCCATATTTCTTGTAAACTCTAAGTTTTCTTGCATAAGCATAACTTGCCATTCTTGCGCTCCAAGATTTTTTACATCAATTGTAGCAACTTTATCAGAGCCAGTTACATCAAAGCTCGCCATGCCTTCTCCCCAGTCTCTAAATATAGTCCAATATTCAAAATCTGCTGAGAAATCTCCATTTTGTAATGGATAAATTACGATTTCGTCCCAATCTACATTGTTGTTTGTAGTACGAAGCATCTGCACATTATCAAGAGTCATAACTCCAGCATCTTCTAATACAAATTTTACTTCTCCGTATTGCTCCCCTAGTTCGGCAGGCACATCAAAATATACTCTTTTTGAACTTCTTGAAGATGATGATAAAGAAACTTCTTCTTCATGGATAATTTGAGAGTCTGCTTCAATTTGAATAGTTACTTTGTCAATATTTGATGAGCTTGCATCAAATGATAACTCATACGTATCCCCACCTAACATTTGAATTTTATCTTGATATAATTTGGCTGAACCTGAATTTAGAGTAATTTCGGCTTCTTTTGAGTTAGTTACATCAAAGTTAGCGTTTGCTCCTTCAAAATACCAATAAACTTTAGACTCATCACCTTTATCAAATGTTCCATTATAGATGTGGTTTCCGTTGCTTAAAGGTTGTTTTGGAGCTGAAAAATCAATAAGTTCATCTACTTCACTAATAGAAACATTACGAAGTGAGAAGTTTGTAGCATTTTGCCCAAAGTTAAGCTCCAATCTTGCTTCTAAATCTGTTTCATCAACCATTTGGAAACGGTAGCTATATGTGTTCCAGTTGCTTGTTAAATCATAACTATTTGCATGAGAATATTTTCTCCAATTTAAATCTGGACCTGCTCCTACTTGTGCCGACATTGTACGTGCTTGGTCTGCACTAGCTTCAAAAGATACTTCATAAATGCGACCTTTTACAATTGGAATATGGTCTAATAATTGCACAGAATAAGATTGATTTCCTCCACTAGAAACATTAATTTTTACACCTTCATCTAATTGAGTTGCAGAAGCATTTCCTCCATCTGCAAGGTATAAATTCCAATTATCTTTGCTCAAATTACCAGTAGTTACAGCAATATTATCTAAATTCGGGTCTGTAATGTAGTTATCCAAAACTACCATTCCTTCTGGATATGCTTCTTTATCAACTACAGGCTTAGAAACATTTTCATCATAGCCATCTTTCGACTCATATACACGCACATATTCAACTTTCATTTGTGCTTCTGTAAAATCATCTTCTGGGACAACATTTCCATCATAATTTCCACCTACAGCTAAGTTTAACAAAATGTAAAACTCTTGGTCAAAAGGAGCAGGATAAGTATATTCCATTTGCTCAACTGTATCTAATGCATACCAGTTATTTTCTGTGTGATATAAATTTCCATCTACATACCAACGGATTTCACCTGGTTCCCACTCAATTGCATATTCATGCATAGTTGTAAAGTCTTCGCCATTTTCAAAGTGATAGCTTCCACCTGAATATACATTATCTGGCCAAGTTCCTCCATAGTGAATTGTTCCGTCAATTTCATATGGGTTGCTTCCACGAGCTTCCATAATATCAATCTCTCCACCTGATGCCCAAGTTCCATAAGGGCTATCTACTGGTAAGAGCCAAAACGCTGGCCACATTCCTTGACCTGCTGGAAGAGAAATCGCTGCTTCAATTCGCCCATACTTTTGCATATATGTAGGCTGTGTCCACAACCTAGCAGATGTATAATCTCTATCACCTGCCTGTTCACGTTTTGCTGTAATTACTAGTTTTCCATCTTCAATTGTAGCATTTTCTTCCTTATAATATTGTTGCTCATTATTACCCCAATATGCTGGTCCTCCATCTGCCGAAGTTCCATATTGGAAGGCCCATTTTGTTGTGTCAACTTCAGTTCCATCAAATTCATCAGACCAAACTAAATTCCAATTTGCATAGTAATCATCATCATTTTCATTGTCATTGTCATCTTCTTCTTCTTCGTCGTCGTCATCTTCTTCTTCTTCTTCGTCGTCATCATCATCTTCTTCTACTTCGTCGTCATCATCTTCTTCTTCTACTTCGTCTTCTTCTTCATCATCTTCTTCAGCATCTTCATCTTCTTCAGCATCTTCATCTTCTTCTACTTCATCATCATTTTCCTCTTCTACTTCGTCATCATTCTCTTCTTCTACTTCGTCGTCATTCTCTTCTTCTACTTCGTCGTCATTTTCTTCTTCTACTTCGTCGTCATTTTCTTCTTCTACTTCGTCGTCATTTTCTTCTTCTACTTCGTCGTCATTCTCTTCTTCTACTTCGTCGTCATTTTCTTCTTCTACTTCGTCGTCATCTTCTTCTTCTACTTCGTCGTCATTCTCTTCTTCTACTTCGTCGTCATTCTCTTCTTCTACAGCTGGAGGAATTGGAACAAAAATATGGTCATCATCTTCAACTGTAGAACTACTATTTGAGCTGCTTCCCGATGAGCCACTACCCGAAGTTGTTGCTATATTTGTAATCTCATCTGTAATACTTAGGTCTATAATTTCAACTTCAATATTATCTACAGTTTCAAAGCTACAGTTTGTTACATAAATATTAGCTCCACCTCGTACAAATAGAGTTCCTAATACTTGCACATTTTCTAAATAAATATCACCATCTGCCACTCCTTGAGCAATATATAAATTCCCTGTAATTGTAGTATCTTTAAGAGTTACCTCAGATGAATTAATAATGATTGCTTGATTTACTTCACCTTTTGAATATTCTCCAGATTTAGTTATAATTTCATCTGTCATTCTATCTATAATTAATACAAACTCACCACGTGTTACACTTGCTTCTGGAGAAATTGTCCCATCTGGAAACCCTTCGATATATCCGTTAGAAACAAACATCTCTACAGCATCTTTTGCCCATTTTGAAATGTTATCTTCATCACTAAATATGTGTTTTTCATCTCCAAAAGTAGTGATATTATATGCATTAGCTAATGCAAAAATAGTTTCTTCACGAGTTGCCTCTTGGCTTGGTCTAAATTCGCCATTATAATCATTCATCAACCCTTGTGACATAACAGCTTTAATTGCATCATCGTACCATGCCCCAGTTGATACATCTGAATAATTAATTTCATTATCTATATTTTCAAATCCAAAAATTCTCTGGATAAACGTTGCCAATTCTGCACGTGTAATACTTTGACTAGGCTTAAAAGTCCCATCTTCATAACCCAAAATTACACCCATCTCAGATATTTGTTCAATGCTAGTTTGCGCCCAATGCCCCTTAATATCTGTAAATTCAGTAGGTTGAGCCATTACCCCAACTGTTGGCATAGTCATTGATAGTGCCAAAACTAAGCCTATATGTTTTCTCATTCTCTTACTCATGTATTGCCCCTCCTTAAAACTTAGAATAAAATTTGCTCTTTAGAAAATAATTTACTTGTAATCAAATGATATCTTATTTTAAATTCTTTGTAAGTAGCTTATTTTTTATTTTAGGTATCAAAATTTTACTGAATTTTCAAGCTTTGTAGGATATCACCAATATATAAAATAAATTTTTGTTAGCAATTAATAGTACTATCATCAAAAAATATATTTGTGTCGATATAATATTAAAGCTCCAGATTTTTTATCTGGAGCTTTTTTTGTGACATAGACAAAAAAGTTAGATCATCACGATTTTTGAATTTCAACTTTTCAAGTTATCCCTTTTCTTTGCACAAAAAAACTTGCACCTAAGTACAAGTCTTCTTTATTATATTGCTATCTTTGCCCAATTTCCACTTGCAAATCTTGTATATGTGAAAAATGAACGGATTATCTGGTCAAAAAACATCGCAAGCCATGCCCCTACCAATCCAAATCCTAACATGTGACAAAGCACCCAAGTTACTATTGGTCTAATTAAGAAAACCGTTATAAATGAAAGCTTTGCCGTAAACTTTGTATCTCCTGCTCCTCGTAATGAACCAGACAAAACAATCTGAGAAATTTGGAGTGGGGTCACTATTGCCAAAATCATCGTAATTGGCACGCTTAACATAATAACTTCTATATCCGTTGAGTATAGACCTACCAAAGTTTGACCTTGAGTTAAAAATACTATAGAAAAAATACACGCTATAACTCCACCTATTCTTTGTGAAACTTTGCCATAAATCATAGCCAAATCTGAACGCAATGCCCCAAGGCTTCTTCCTATTAATGAAGAACTTGCAATACCAATTCCTTCTCCTATACTAAATGTAATATTTATTAGGCTCATACAAATTTGATGTGTGGCAAAAGCAACTGTCCCAAGCTCTGCAACAAATTTTGTGCATAATAAAAACCCTGCTCTAAAACAAATCTGTTCGGCAAAGGCATTGCTTCCTACTTTTGCAAGGATAGATATATTTTCTTTTTTCATAGTCCACTTATCTTTTAGCGAAAGTTTCAAAATTCCATTTGGATTACGAAGTGAATATATAGCAATCATGCATGATACAAATTGCCCCATAATTGTAGCCATTGCTGCTCCTGTAATCCCTAAGGCTGGCGCACCAAATCTTCCTTCTATAAATATAAAGTTTAATGTAAGATTTATTAGGTTTGCTGGGACGTTTGTATATAATGAAATTTTGGTATTCCCAGCTCCTCTTTGTGCGGCAGTAATCGTTAAACTTACAGCATTAAAGCCAACCCCTAACAAAATAATTCTAAAATATGTAACAGAAAGTGGTAATGTATCGGGTTCTGCTCCCATAAAATTCATAATGGCGGGTGCAGAATATCTACCTACAAACCCAATTACAATTGATAAACATATGGCTAATAATATAGCCTGCTTCAAAATTATGTTCGCCGTTTCATAATCTTTCTCACCACATCTCCTTGCCACAAGTGCCGTAACTGCTGTATTTAACGAAAATATTATAGCGAGTAAAATAAATGTTGGCTGATATGTAATTCCAATTGCTGCTATTGCACTATGTCCCAGACCCCCAATCATCATCGTATCCATAGAACTCATAAGACTAACTAACATTCTTTCCATAACTGATGGGGTGGCTAATGAAATTGTGGTGTCGTACAATTCTTTTGAGGCTGGAATATCTCCAAGAACTTGCTCCTCTTTTAGCATATGATTGCAAGAAAAATAATTTGATAAAGTAAATTGCATATAAATTCATCTCCAAACGTTTTTATATTAAGTACATATTCTATTTTAACATACAATTAACAAACTATAAAGCTATAAGGAACATTTTATCTACAAAATTAAACAATATTCGTTCAAACTAATTTTATATCCTCTTCATATTTGACGCATAATTTGTTGTTTGGTATAATAATTTCGGTGGGTTATAAATAACTTAAATTTAGATTGTAGACTAAAGTGTTCTTTTGATAATAATAATAATTGTTTACCAAAACTATGTTACACAATCTAAACTTTAGTAGTCTGAAAAAATATGTATATAATTTTACGAAATTACAAAAAATTAATTAATAGAGGAAAGGAGATTTACCCTAATGAAATTAACAAAATTTTTAGCTTGTGTTGCCCTAATTTCAACGCCAGTAAATATTTTTGCGAGCAATGTCCGTGGTCCTCGTGAAAATAATGTTATCGAAAGCCCGATAGAAGAAGATATCTCTGATGATATTGAATTTGAAGATGACGTTGTAATTCCTGATACGTATAGTAATTTGGATAATACTCCTGCAATGCCAAACGTTATGCCTGAAGTTGACAGTTCTCCAAGCGTTGAGGCGTATAGTGATAATATTGTTATGCCTGAAATTGACAATACCCCTTCTATGCCAAACGTTATGCCTGAGGTTGATAATACCCCTTCTATGCCAAACGTTATGCCTGAAGCTGATAATACTCCTTCTGTGCCAAATGTTATGCCTGAAGCTGATAATACTCCTTCTGTGCCAAACGTTATGCCTGAAGCCGATAATACCCCTTCTGTACCAGAGGCTGAACCAGAAGTTGATACGCCTAATACTAGACCAGAAAATAATAACTCTACACCTAATACTAGACATGAGGTTGAACCAGAAGTTGAAGTTACACCGTCTATCCCTACTACTCCAAGCGTAAATACGAATGGATTTTCTATTCCAGATAGCGGGATTTCTTCTATGCCTGAAAATCCTCCTGAAATAACACCAAACGTTATGCCTGAAGTTGAACCAAATGTTCCAGATAACAATGTTCCAAATATGCCAGAAATACCAAATACTCCAACTGTACCTGAAGTTGATGAAAACGTTGGAAATAATCCAAATGTTTCTATTCCAAATGAGGGTGGAGGCTTGTTAACACCAAACATGGATCCAAACGATTATGACGGATTAATGACACCAGATTTAAATCCAAATATCGCTCCTCCTGTGCAACAAGCAACTAAGCCTCAGCAACCAGAAATACCAAAAAATCTTGGTGTAGAACTTTTGACTTCTGAAATTGCTGAAGCGTATCTTGATGAGCTTGGAAAATATAATAATAGTTCTAATGCTTTTGAAGTACCTATAATTAGAGAAAGCGACATTAGTCCAGAAGATATTTATTTTAACGACTGGAATAGTTTCCAAGTATCATTTTTGCAAGAAACAGAAGGTTTAGTACAAGGAGCTTTTGCCGATTTAAATGGTGATGGAATTCCTGAGATGATTACTATTAGCAAATCAAAAGTAAATAACCCAAGTTCTCTTGGCTGGATTGAAGAAGGTGATGACTGGTCAAATACTTTTGGAACTGATACAATTTTGCGTGATTTAGAATTTAATATTTACACATATTACACAGATAGAGAACGTGTACAAAATATTTATTCTGAAGATACCAAAAAAATTAGTGGTGACCCAAGCCGAGTAGATTTAGTTTCTATATCTGTAGCAGGTTTAGACGGTGAATATGTTATCGTTGAAGAATACTCAACTTATATGAATATTAAACAATTTGATGGTGATAAAGTTGTAGATATCGA
>MDSP01000040.1_pt1 | contig 28323 bp, 19 predicted proteins | sample 1005811 | NCBI WGS metagenome assembly MDSP01 (sample SAMN05526596, study PRJNA338239) | gut metagenome | isolation source: stomach gut content | host: Naso elegans | place: Saudi Arabia: Red Sea | collected 2011-04
ATGACTGCATGTCAAATTTAGCTTGAAGAAATTCAAAGCAAATACTGTTAAGACACATCTGTGATATTTAATTATGCTTTTACACCTGCATGTTTTTCAAAGATTGAAGTACAAATCAGACAAACTTTAATATAGAAGACATGTTTTGTTGTTTTTTGTTTTTCATGAGTGACGTCTTTGAATGAACTGAGATAAAAACACTTTATCCAATGAATCAAAATTGTTCCATCTAGATTAAACATGTCAAGTTTTGTAATTTGTTTACCTGGTATGTTTCACTCCATTTCTTCTATCTGACTTTGTGATGATATGGGCAAATTTCTTGTTATTTTTGGGTGGTTACTTTGCTTTGTTTTCCTAAGACAGTCAGATGCAAGCAATGTTCCGGCCATGCTGATGTTAATTTTAGTTTGAGTGATAATCCAACAAACTCCCAGCTCGTCAAAAACTGACGCATGGTTACGGCCCTTTGGCGTCACTTTCAAGCATCTTGATTACACACAGCAGGCTTTCAACTAACTCATGTAAACTCAGATGTATTCTCCTTACTGTCAAATTTCACCTTAACGGTGGTTTTGCAATGATACCTGCGACATTTCTCCACACAAAAACACACATGTCTTTATTAATTCTACAACAAGCAGGGTCTCCTCTGCCGCTCTAGGCGAAAAACAATTGTGCCGTCCCTCTGTTTGCAACACAACACAGCAGAAACACACAAACTAATGCATCATGTGCTCAAAGTATCAACAAAAGGCTGTTAAAAGTATGCGCATTACGCAGTATACAGACATTTTATGTGCATATGCTGACAAAAACAGGAACAGACAGAGTCTGTGGTTTTCTAGCTTTCATTAGAAAAGAGTCGAGGAGGGGAGCGGAACTGACCAGCGCAAAGAAAAGCCGACAGAGCGCCTGTGGAGCACCGCTCTGTGTGCAAGTTGCCTGAGCACCCTGACGAGCAGTGTCGCTCTGTCACCGGACCTGAAAAGAGTAAATTTAACTTTTACGGGAGTCCAAATGTGACGCGTAGCATTTCGTATCCATATTTTTCAGGCAAAAATCCACCTCATCCCTGTGGGCTGTGGAGCGCGGGGATGAGGCACAACAGCTGTACAAGATTGAACACTGAGTGAATCTCTCAGTGTAGAAACACTGATGACTACCCGCCATACGTGCTGGCACATACCTGCACGAATACAGTGGCCGGTTGGAAAATTTAAGCATGTTGCCCAACACAATTATTGGTCCACATTTCGCCGCCCTTGCCAAAGTGCCGCTCTAGGCAATTGCCTAGTTCACCTAAATATACGCAGCAGCCCTGCCAACAGTTCTCTTTTCTTCAGACAAATTAACCTCTGTCTGAAATTAAGTACCTTTCAAATATAAGTCATACTTGAGATTGGCACAAAAACTTTACCTATTGCGATTCCGTTTGATGCTCCAATACCTACTAGTTTCATAATGTAGCTCCTTTGATATATAAAATTTAATATGTTAGTTTAATAATGTACTTTTATACATTATACCTAACCTTACAAGACATGTCAACAATATTTCGCCTATACCGTATATATTTTTTGTATTTTTTTTAGTAATTATACACAGCTATGAGAAAAAAATATTTTACAAAAAACTTGAATATTATTGGAAGTATTGGAAGAAAATAGTATGATGTTTATGGACTATTTTGGTATTATTTTCACAAAGCCTCTTTAAGTGTAATAAGAATAATAAAAATCACCCCACAAACTATTGCGGCATTAGTCCAAATTTCCTCAAGTATCTCATATATAAGCGTTGAAGATAAATAATTTGAAACAACTTTGTAGTTGGTATTTGGCACTTCCATATACATTGAAAGTGTTCTGTAGCCTTCTCTTGTTTCTATATGAGTGCTTTCGGCGGGGTAGAGGTCAAGCACTTCTTTATAAGCTGGGTCAATATCTAGCAAGTTGGGCATTCCGTCCTCAGTCGACATAAAAGGTAGCCTAGGGTGCATAACTATATCAGCATCTTCATCAATCAAAAAAACGTATTTACCTGAATTAATTTGATTTGTGCCTAAAGATATAAAGTTGTATAAATATATATTTGTACCAAAAACTCCCATAAGTTCGCCATCAGAATAATATAGCGGACGTGACACAGCCACAACTAATTGTTTAGTAGACTCATCTATGTATGGGTCAGATATGTTTAAACCATCTGTTTCAAGTGCCTCCGCATACCACGGTCGCTCAAACAAATTGTAGCCCTCTGGCTTCTTCCAATCGTCGGAAACGATAAGCGTTCCATCGGCAAAACCAATATACATATTTTTAACAGTTTCACTATTTTCCGCTTGCAAAGCTAAATATTGTTTCAGTGCCTCAAGGTCAATTCGCCCAAGCTCGTAGCCCATTTCGTATTGGATAGATAAGGCGTTTATAAGTGTGTACATTTCAGTCATGCTAATAGACACCTCACTAACTGCAAGTCGTGCATTGTATAGTGAAATGTCTTTTGCACGGTCAATATGTGTCTGTCTAATTGACATAATCCGTGTAACAATTGTAATAATTACAAGTGCTGTTGCCCAAAATATTATGCGGTCTTTATTTTTCAAAGTAATCACTCCTAGATAAAAATTAATATAAAATAAATGTATGATTGGATTATTAAAAGATTTCTAATTTTATGCAAAAAAACCAGAAATTTACTCACCATTCGTGCCTAGTTACATACTTTATATTAACGACTACTTTTTTAAGGGGGCGATACTTTATGGTATCAATAGCAATTGTTGGTGGAGATTTAAGATTTGTACGACTTGCTCAAATTTTGGTAAATCAAGGGTTTAACACGTTGGTTTATGCCTTGGAACACCCAGATTTACCAGAAGAAGTGACAGTTGCACAATCATTAAAAGATGTTGCAAAGTGTAAATACGTTGTAGGGCCTATCCCATTTAGTCGTGATGGCAACAATTTATTTACACCGTTAAGCAAAGAAAGCGTTTCGATAACATCTTTTTTAGATAGTATGTATAGTTCGATTTTATGCCTTAGTGCTCTAAACACTAAAGTTGTAGATGAGTTAAATAAACGTGAATTAAAATATATAGATATGATAGAAATGGATGAGGTTGCTATTTTAAATGCAATAAATATAAAAACTCGTAGTATTTTGGGCAAAAAAAAAGCACGTCTATGTTGTGTGCATCAAGTGTGAAAATATTTAGTTATTTATATCTTTTCTGTAATTTATTTGTCTAATCTAATATAATAATTGCTTGACAAAATTACATCTTCATATGCCCAGTGGCTTTCATGCATATCATCAAATATTACGTCAAAAAACATCGGATTTGGTCGTCTATCTATAATACGATTAATGATAGCAACAGCCTCATCACGAGTTATAGCCTCGTCTGGGCGATACTTACCATCTTCATAGCCAGCGACCCACCCTTGTGAATATGCAATATGCAGTGATTCATAAGCCCAATGTGATTGCGAAACATCATCAAATGGGAAATAATCAACTTTTGGCTCGGTTGCAACCCCAAGTGGAGCAGTTAGGGCGATAAATTCGGCACGAGTAATAGCGACGTTAGGTTTAAACGAACCGTCTTTGTAGCCGTTCAAAATACCTTGCTGTTCGACAAATCCTATACTATTTGCGTGCCAGTTTGTTGGATACACGTCATTAAACGATGAAGTATAAGTTGCAGTTTCGTCCATTTCTACTTTGTGCAAACGTGACACAATCGCAACAACTTCGGCACGTGTCAAATTGTTATCCGTCATAAAAGTATAATCTGGATATCCAAAAATGTACGGTTCTTCATATATAATGTTTATTTCATAATCGTTACATAATTGTTTAAATTGTTCAGCGTCGATATGACCGCACACTAATTGTTCAACTATTTCAGGTTCGATGCCAGCATCAATTATAGCGTCAATTAGTTCAAGGTCAACCTTAGCATTTAATATTGTCTCAATAATGTCAATTTCAAAGTCCCAATCAGATATTATGTCAATTTCAAATCCAGAAAGCATACGTGACATACGTGCTTCAAGCTCTAAAATAATTGGTTCATCTTGTTCTATAATGTCATTTTTATCTTTAATCTCATAGTTAGTATTATTTTCAGTTTCTGCAGTATTATCGTCACTAGAGTTGTCATCTTCGGCTTTATCATCGTCATTGTCAGGCTCTACATAAGGAAATAACTCTGGCATTGGGAGTTCGTCTGGGAACAAAACGTCGTCTAGTCCGTCAAGCTCTGGAGTCGGCAACACGTCTGGATACAAAACGTCGTCTAGTCCATCAAGTTCTGGAGTTGGCAACACATCTGGATACAAAACGTCGTCTAGCCCGTCAAGCTCTGGAGTCGGCAACATATCTGGATACAAAACGTCGTCTAGCCCGTCAAGTTCAGGCATTGGCAACACGTCTGGGAAAACATCATCTATAGTCCCATCAAGTTCAGGCATTGGCAACACGTCTGGGAAAACATCATCTATAGTCCCATCAAGCTCAGGCATTGGCAACACGTCTGAGAAAACATCGTCTAAGCCGTCAAGATCAGGCGTTGGCAACACGTCTGGAAACAACACTTCACCAGCCTCATCAAGTTCAGGCGTTGGCAGTTCGTTAGGAAAAACATCGTCTACCATGCCATCAAGCTCAGGTGTTGGCAGTTCGTCAGGAAAAACATCGTCTACCATGCCGTCAAGCTCAGGCGTTGGCAGTTCATCTGGAAACTCCGTCGGCTGATAATCAGGGTCATAAACTGGCAAATCTTCCATTATAATATTAATGTTAGTTTCAATAATATTATCTTCATATCCTGGAACTACGCCCCCCTCATAAGGTGACATTTCAACGAAGTACCCCCTAATCCAGAGTTCTTTTGCGGCAAGGTCGTTCCACGCAAAAACGTTTGTCCCACCCCAGTTAACTTGTACGATATATTCTTTGGTTGCAACAGTCCCACCATCGTTAGGCTCGTTTTCGCCATTTGCTTTAGTAAAATTTTGGTACGGCTCATATCCGTTATCCCAGCGAATTGCCGACGACGTTGTGCCGTTAGTTCCGTCATAGTTGTAAAAGCCCCAGTTGTTTTTGGTCATATCGCCAATATCATCTTTTTGGGCAATCGCCTCAGGCCCTGCCGCCCAATAAAAACGATCAATAAGTTGAACGTGACCGCTATTGCTTTTATGACCAAGCCCAGAATTAAAAATCCCAGTTTTTGCCGTCAAATTTGCCGATATTGTATCGCTATCAACTCCGTTTTCGCCGAAAAGGTATGTAGGGTCTATACGTATACCAGATGTCCAACCACCAAGTTTTGATATTGAAGTCAACAGTTGATCTTCTCCAGGTGTCGTAATCGTTGCTAGATAACCTTTCATACCCATATAGCGATAGCTTTTGGCAAGCTCATAAGCAGTGTCCCAATCAACAAGTTCATTCACATAAAAATAATAGTGAACGTTTTCTGGGTCGTCCTCAGGTATATATTTTGTAAAATAAATTTCGTTTTCGCTTTCTGGCAAAACAACTTCGTTTTGGTCAACGATGATATTTAGAGGGGTGTTCCCTGTAATATCAAATTGAAGTGCTCGCAAAAACTCTTGGGCTGTTTGGGCGTCAATTCCACCTGAAAAAGCATATAACACAGAACCTTGCTCGCCGTCTAAGTTAGTCATTTTTGTATACGTAAGACCTTCGATTTGGGGGTCTACAAGTGATAATATTCCGTCAACGCCATCTTTGTTTGCGTCATCATAAAAAAGGTTTAATCCAAACACTTTGTTGTTGTTCGGGATATTTACAGTTAAATCTGGAAAATAATAAAGTTCATTTTCGTTAATTTGTATATATCCAACGTCAATTATAGTAGAATTAGTTTGTTGCCGTGTATAATTTGCACTATTAATTGATGATGTAGATGCAAAAATTATACTAGAGGCTAGCAAAAATGCAAGCCGTTTCCGTAATTTAGTACCTAATTTCATAAAAATTCTCTCCTTATTATTGTAATCTATGCATATATTATACCACAAGGGGGTGGGGTACACAATATTATATATTACGACAAAATTGGTATTATTTACCAAAATTTACAATGACAAAAATCATTATTGATTGGTGAAGTAGAAAGAATAGTATTACTTTATCGGATTATATGATATAATATTAAATTAAAAAGAAAAAATGTTAAGGAAGTGGAAATTTTGGCACTAAATTTAGAACAACAAAAAATTGTGGAGTCCCCTCTAAGTGGTCACGCTGTAATTCGTGGCATTGCAGGGTCTGGAAAAACTACAGTTGGTGTTGAAAGAGTTAAGTTGCTTGCCGAGCAGTCACCTAAAGGAAAAATACTGTTTGTGACATACAACAAGTCGTTAAGCAACTATATCGAACAAATGATTAATATGACGATACCTACAGCAAAAAGCGTAGTTGATATCAAAAACATAGATAGCATTTCATATGGATATTTTAAAGCAGGACATCCAGAATTAAAAACATTGTGGAATGACACCCCCTCATTTAACGAGGCATTACAAATTGCACAATCAAAATACCCAAATTGTAGATACTTGCATCAAAATTATCATAAATTTCTACTCGATGAAATCAAGTGGATAAAAGGTTGTGGGTACAATACACTTGAGCAATATCAAGACGTTGAGCGTATTGGGCGTATGAGTGGGGACGGTGGTTATCGTCTAACGAGAAATTCTGAGGCTAGGGAAGCAATATATTTTTTAAAAGATACAATTGGTGAAATTTTAAGCCAGAAAAATAGCGTTGATGGGATTGATACAAACATTTTAGCGTTACAATATATGAACAATAACAATAACAAAATTTTTAAGTATGAACACATTATTATAGACGAAGCACAAGATTTAACAAAAGTTCAATTTGATATAATAAGCAGGTTGAGCAACAACTCAAAAACTTGTTCGGTGTGGCTAATTATGGACGTTGCTCAAAGTATATACCCCCAAGCTTGGCTTGTAAAAAATCGCACATACCGAAGTATTGGCTATGACATTGGGGCAAATCGCTCATACAAATTAAATAAAAATTATCGCACAACAACTGAAATTTCTCGCTGTGCATATAGTTTGCTCCACTATGATAAAGAGCTAATTAAAGACGATAATTTTATAACACCAACTCTGCTATCTCAACACGGCTCATACCCCGTATATCGTGGATACAACAGTTATACTGACCAGCAACTTGCGGTGATTAAGCTTATAAAACAGCTTGATTATAAACTTAGAGATATTGCAATTGTAGCTAAACGTAAAACGTCGCTTGAGCAACTGAAAAATTGTTTGATAGGGCAAAACATTTTGTGTGAGATGGTGGCAAAAGAGATGAAATTTAACGAGGATTCAATTAAATTGCTCACGATGCATTCGATTAAAGGGCTTGAGTTTAAAGTTGTTATAATTATAGACCTGAACGAAAATATAATTCCGCACAAACAAGATGGGCTAAGTTATGAAGAATTGCTTGAAGAAGAAGTTGGCGAACGAAAACTTTTTTATGTGGCAATGACTCGTGCGAAAAAAGAGCTATATATGTTTTCGTCGGGCACACCGTCAAAGTTTATTTCTCAAATAGACAATAAATTTTTGTGCATGAATATAAATTCACGTATTAGGGCGTTGCACTCTATAAATCCAGACAACTACTATTATAAGGAAGAAATTGCTGATATCCACACAAAAGAAGAAGTTGTTAGACAGTGGATTATAAATGAACTTATAACTAATTATGACTATCCGAAAGAGGTTGTTAAAATTGAGTATAAAATTAACATTGGCTCAAAAGCTTGCAAAGCTGACGTAGCTGTTATCAATCAAAAAACGGGAGAACCACACATTATAGTTGAAACGAAAAATAAAGATGTCGATATAATGGACGCTGTTAGACAGCTTAAATCTTACATGCACGCTAGTGATTGCAAATACGGTGTTGCCACAAATGGACGCCACATTATATTTATAGATAAAGATATGAACTACATTAGCGACATACCAAAATGTGATAAAACAATTTTAACGAAAGGGCTTGAACACTACAAATATATAGATGTTAAGACGTTTAGAGAACACGAATTTATTAAAGATACGCACACGCAAGAAATTTTAAATGAGGATAACGTCGTTGAGGACGAACTTACGAAACTGCGAATATATGCCGATATTGCAGCAGGAATTCCAATAGAAATACTTGATGATGATAAAGGGACGTTTAAACTTCCGTCTAAGTATATAAAAACAGCCGAAAATTTGTATATATTGCAAGTTAAAGGCGATAGCATGATTGATGCAAACATTGATGATGGCGATTATGTCGTTGTTGATAGCTCACAATCGGTGCAAAACAACGAGATAGGCGTAGTTGTATACAATGGTTCGGCAACGCTAAAACGAGTTGTTCAAACAGGTGGACTTGTGTTGCTACTTAGTGCGAATGACGATTTTGAACCGATATCTATAATTGATGGCGACTTTTCTGTGCAAGGCAAACTAATAGGAATTATTAAACAAACGCAATAGCAATCTTAATGGTTGCTATTTTTTTGCATTTTGTGAAAGGTTTTGGGGGCTACGTGTGTTTATGTAAGTATAAGACGACTGAAAGGAGAGGTTTATGACAGATATTGCATATGGACTTATAAAAGGCGATGTTCATTGTTATGAAAAACTTATTGATGAATACACAACATATGTCATTGCAATTATACGAAAACTGGCAGGCACAAAACTATCAAATACAGATATCGAACAACTTACAACTGACGTTTTTGTAGCGATATGGCAAGTTCGGGAAAACATTATCCCTGACAAACTTAAAATATGCATCGCAAAAATAACAAAATCTATCGTTATAAACAAATTTGAGCAGATAGGGGAGGGGGGTTTATGAAACTAACAGATATATTTGATGATATTGATGTTGATGACATCGGAGATTTACTTGACATAGATACTGATGACCCAGATTTGCTTGATGGAATTGACACAAATAAAATAAAACAAGTGGCATTAAACAAAGCACAGTCAAACGTTGTGCAGCTTCCAAAACAGAGAGGACGAGGAAAAATGAAAATTAGAAATTTATTATTAGTAGCAGCATTAGCATTAACTAGCACGGCAGTTTTAGCAAACAACTTACCACATTTTATGAGCACATTTGAGGGGGACACAGGTTATGTGTATGAGGACATACAAACGATAGATTTTGTGTCGGAAAAAGAAGGCGACATTGTGTTAGTTGGAGCAGAAACGATAGTTACAGACCAAACAGGAATGTTTTTGCTTGTGTTTGAAAAAGAGGACGGCACACCATTTTTTGAAATGGATTATGACGCAGACAGACTTGTACACAACGGCAAATATATTAGTAGCATAAACTTTGATATTTTTGACATTGAGTCTGACAGTATAAACATGTATGGATATAGCGCTGAGTTATCAGAAGATTTTTCACAACTTATGCTAGTGTGCAACTTTTATAGCACAGAAGTTATAGACGAAGAAGTCAACATCACTATTGAAAATCTTGTTGCCACGTATTTACTTGAAGAACAGTCGCCATATATGTTATCTGAGCTTGAGCCACCAACGATAATAAGCGATATGTATGAATTGGAAGCTGTTACTGAAGATTTTGAGTATTTGGCAACAAATCGCTACTTACGTGAAACTATTGTTGAACAAAGCTGGACTGGGACGTTGCACTTATCAACGGATATGGAAATAGTTGAGGCATTTCCAAACTTAAAACTAGATACAAGTACAGTTGACCGTGTAAGTGTATCAAAAATGGGCATAAACGTTTCTTTGACGCTTGATGATATCGCTGTTGGAAATCAATGGCATGACGTATCGTTAAAATTGGTAGATGGCACAATACTTGAGGGAACGTATAGCGCTGTTAGCCATAGAGAACTTTTAGGTTCGTATAAATATGTGGTTGAAGACTCAGAACTACAAATGAACTTTGGGACAACAGACGTACAATTTATACCGATGGAGGAGTTGTATTCAGTAATTATTGAGGGGCACGAAATCGTATTGAAATAAATAGCAGGAGGAGAGGGGTATGACAGACATTCAAATTGCCGAGGGGCTGATAAAAGGCGACATCAATTGCTATGAAAAACTTATCGATGAATATACAAAATACGTTATTGCAGTTATACGAAAAATTGCAGGCACGCAACTATCAAATGAAGACGTTGAGGAGCTTACGTCTGATGTGTTCGTTAAAATGTGGCAAGTTCGGGGAAGTATTATCCCCGATAAGCTTAAAGCATACATCGCAAAAATAACTAGAAATGCAGTGCTAAACAAGCTACGCCAAACATCAATAGAACTTATTGACGACACGGACGACGTTATTATAGATACGAACACACCAGAAACGGAGCTTATGACTAAAGAAGTTAACTCGCAAATAATTTCGGCTATCGACACATTGCCACAGCCAGACAAAGAAATATTTTTACGCCGATACTTTTTTATGGAAAAAATAGCAGACATCGCGACGTATCTTGGACTACCAGAAAATACGGTGCATACGAAAATATCTCGTGGCAAGAAAAAATTACAACAAGTATTGGAGGGGTGCAGGCTATGAAACTAACAGATATATTTGATGATATTGATGTTGATGATATTGAGGATTTACTAGACATTGACACTGATGACCCAAATTTGCTTGACGGAATTGATACTAATAAGATAAAACAAACAGCGTTAAACAAAGTGCAGCCAAACGTTGTGCAACTTCCTAAAGAGAGAGAACAATGAACGATTGAGGGACATAGATACTGTAGGGGCATTGTATACCGACCCCTACAATATCGCCTATTACATAATTTCGATTTTGTATTTTTCTTTTAACGATTTCATTTTGTTTTCGTAAGCTTGTTGGCGTTTAACATCTTGATATGTGCGACCAACGTCCGTGCTAATCTCCTCAAATGCAGGCGTCCCTGGCTCTTTGATAGTGTCAAGTTGGATTATGTGGTAACCAAATTGAGTTTTGATAGGCTCGCTAATTTCGCCATCTTTCATAGCAAACGCCGCTTCTTCAAACTCAGGAACCATCATACCTCTTGAAAACTCTCCAAGGTCACCCCCACGAAGTTTTGAGTTACAGTGCGAATACTGTGCAGCTGCTTCAGCAAAGTTTTTCCCACCTTTAATTTCCGCAAGAATTTCATCTGCTTCTTCTTTTGTTGGCACGAGAATGTGCGACGCAACAGCACGGCTAGGTCTAGCAAACATATGTTTGTTGGCGTTGTAGTATGCTTCGGCTTCTTCCATTGACACAGCCCCATCTTGCTCAAGAAGTTTGCTAAGTGCGTATTGTTTTAATAGTGATACTTTCATATCTTCAACCGCTGCGATATAATCAGGAGCTTTGTCAAGTCCAGATTCTAGGGCGTCAGAATACAATAATTCTTGATGTATTAATTCATCGATAAGTTTTTGTCTGCCTTCCTCATCTCTAAATTGATTTGCGTTTTGCCCAAGGTTTCTAGTTAGTGCTGATAGTTCTCTGTCGGTAATTTCTCTACCATTAACTTTCGCTAATACATGTTTTTCCATTTTAATTTACTCCTTTTATTTTTTATTATACTACTTTAGTTGAAAAATGACAACAAATTCTATCTAATAGTGTCTGAAAGTTTTTAGATTTTTATTCCTTTTATTTACAAAAATTTTATGTATTTTGCTGTATACTATCCGTATACGCTAGGAGGTAAAATATGGAAAAAATGGTAATTAGAGAAAAACGATTAGAGAAAAATGCGATTAGAGTTGAATGGGCACAAATTATTTTGTGTGTATGTGCGTTTATGTTTGCCAGAGTGTGTATCGAAAGCGAATATTATACTTTGGGCGTGGCGTATCTTGGCACGTTGCATAGGCAGCCAAAAGCCCGTAGGTGGTGCGGTTTGTTCGCCATTTTGGGTTATGTGTCCGTTGCGATATTTAATAGTTTTGCAATGAACTACTTAATTATCGTGGGATTTATTGTTGTTTTTAGAAGTATGATGGAACGTGCAAAAATTAAGTTTAATCTTGTCAATCAAATGGTTATTATATCAGTATCACTTTTTGTTGTCAAAGCAGTTAATTTAGTTTTAACAGGGTTTAGCGTCGTTGGCGTTATAGAAAATATCGTTGAATGTATGGTAGCTTGTCTACTTATGTATGTGCTTGACTTTGGAGTTGGTGCACTTCTTGAGCATAGGCAATATATGTTGACTCAAAAAGAAGCTATTAGTATGATTTTGATGTTTGTAGGAATTTTGGCTGGGACTATAGATTTTTATATGGAAGTACCAGTTTTTACTGAAATATATTTTAGGGACATTGCTGTATACGTGTTTTTGACGGCGATGATATACTTAGGCGGTGTGAACATCGGCGTAACGATTAGTGTCGTTATAGGGGCTGTGCTTACACTTATAAATTACATACCAATGAACTTCTCGTTTATATATAGTATGGCGAGTATGTTTGGCGGAGTTCTTGTACCGATGGGCAAAATTGGAGTTATATTCGGTATGGGTCTTGGTCAAATAATAGGATTTATTATTTTTAATGCAGGCGTTATTGATATGCCGCTTATTGGGGCGTTTTTAGTTTCTTCCTTAATAAGTATTATGATACCAAATAGATATTTTGGGCTTGCAAACTGGTTTAAAGATAAACGTGTTGAAGATGATGAAAAAGTACATATGATGCACATTCAAGAAATTGTTGCCTCACGACTTGACCATTTTAGAAAAGCTTTTTTTAAGCTTGGAAAATCGTTTCAAGACGAGCAGTATAGAACAGCAACTCTTGATAGACAAAAAATTGACATTGTACTTGAAGATACAATTAATAAAATGTGCGAAGACTGCGGTTTAAGAAAACATTGTTGGGAGTATGACGCAGAACAAATGTATAAAATGAGCGTTGAAATGATTGAGGCTGGGCAAAGAAATGGCAAAATTGTTAGGGGTGACATACCTGAGCCGTTCAAAATTAGATGTAAAATGGTCGAAAGTTTTGCTGCACTATTAAATTTTAGACTTGATTTGGTTAGGCAAGATGTGTATTACGAAAATCGAGTTATTGAAACAAAAATGCTTATGGGACAACAAATGGAAGCAGTTGCAGAAAGTATCAACACTATAACGCAAGAAATCGCACAAGAAGTTGTGTTTAACAAAGAGCTTGAGAGGCTTATTGCGGAAACGTTAAATTCAGTTGGTATTATCGTTGTTGATATAATTTTGCTTGAAAAAGAAGAAAATCTGAAAGTTTTAGAACTTCGCACAAAAGCGTGTCAAGAACGCCCAGACACAGATGTTATTAGAACGCTTGAAAAAGTGTTGGGTATAAGACTTGAAGTTCAAAATCATATTTGTGGCGAAAAAGTTTGTTATTATAGCATCATTCCAAAACAGCGATTTGGCGTTATGGCGGGGGCTGCGATATGTGCAAAAGGCAACGTGTGTGGCGATGTGCATAGTTTTATGCAACTTGAAAACGGCAAATATTTGATGGCTGTTGCCGATGGAATGGGCAGTGGCGAAGTTGCTAGAAAAGAGAGTAAAGTTACGATTGAGATGCTTGAAGAATTTATGGAAGCAGGACTTACTGAGGAAGTTGCACTAAAAATTATTAATTCTTCGCTTGTTCTTAGAATGGACAACGAGGTGTTTTCCACTATTGATGTTACGATAATTGACACAAGTACGGGGGTTGCAAAACTGCTTAAAGCTGGAGCAGCAACAACATTTGTGCTTCGTGGCGATGAGGTTATAACGATACGTTCGCACAGTTTGCCAGTTGGGATAATTAAAGATGTTGATATCGAAACTCACGTTGTGCAACTGGAATATGGCGACACAATTGTTATGGTAACTGACGGCTTGTTGTCAACTACAGATGACGCACTTGGGCGTGAGGAAGCGTTTAAACAATTTATTATTGAAGAAAAATGCGGCGACCCTGTGCAACTTGCAAATTATTTGCTTGAGCGTAGCCGAAAACTTCTTGCGGGTGAGTATAGCGACGATATGACGGTTGTTGTTGGACGAATTTGGGAAAAATTAGATTAATTGTATATTATTGTTAGTGTGTGGCAATACTCCAAATACTAAAATGTTTGGAGGTGAACTATGGCACAAGACATATATTTAAAAGGAACAAGTGGCGATTGGTACGAAGATGTTACTTTTAGAGTTAAAGATAAATACGTTGAAAATACGCCCAAAAATTTGGCGGCATATGCAGATGAGCTTATTACAAATCATATGAAACTTAAAGGTTATAGTGAATACAATCCGTATAGCACAGGCGGCAGTTATAACAATGCGTCAGTTGCTACAGTGCTTGACACGAGGGTGACTGATAAAGGCGTCGTTGCTGTGAAAACTAAATCGGAGAAAGATAAAGTTTATGACAGAATAGAAATGTTTTTGTGGGTGTGCCTTGCGATACTTGCAGTAGCATTAATAGTTTGTTTAGTTTATTAGGGGACAAGCGTCCCCTATATTTTATTCCAATTTTGATGCACCAGTGTACAAACTGTGGTATTTGCCTCCGAATTCTAACAGTTCATCGTGGCTACCTTTTTCGATAATATTACCTTTTTCAAGAACGATTATCGTATCAGAGTTTCTAACTGTTGAAAGTCTGTGAGCAATAATAAACGTTGTACGAGTTTTCATAAGTCGGTCTAACGCTTGCTCGATGTGGCGTTCCGTACGAGTATCAACTGAACTTGTCGCCTCGTCTAACACCAAAATAGGTGCTTTTGAAATAACAGCACGAGCGATATTTAAAAGTTGGCGTTGCCCTTGGCTCAAGTTTCCACCGTCATTATCAAGAACGGTATTATAACCATCTTCAAGTTTTTTAATAAAGTCGTGTGCATTTGCTGTTTTTGCCGCAATAATAACTTCTTCATCAGTTGCATCAAGTCGCCCATATCTAATGTTGTCCATAATTGAACCAGTAAACAAATGCGTATCTTGAAGAACCATTGCGATATTTTCTCTAAGGAATGATTTTTTAAACTTGTTTAATGGGATATCATCAATAAGTATTTGACCACCCTCAATATCGTAAAATCTATTTAACAAGTTTGTAACAGTCGTTTTTCCAGCTCCTGTTGAACCAACGAATGCAATTTTTTGTGATGGCTGTGCCACAAGTGAAATATTTTTCAAAATTGGTACGCCAGGTTTGTACCCAAATTGAACGTTTTCTAATGCAACTTTTCCAACTAGATGGTCAACTGTGACGCAATCTGGTTCGTCCTCGATTTCAGCTTCAGCATCAATAACTTCAAACACACGTTCAGCACCAGCAAGTGCAGCAAATATTACGTTTATTTGCATAAATATTGCATTTATTGGACCGCTAAAACTTCTTGAGTAATTTAAGAAAATTGTAAATCCACCAATGTCAAACCCTCTAAATACACATAAAAGACCACCAATACAAGCAATGATAGTGTAAGTAAGTTGAGTTAATGACCCCATAATCGGCCCCATCGTACCACTTATAAATTGAGCTTGAAACGATTGTTCACGATAGTCATTGTTTAGCTGAACAAATTCTTCAACTATTTTTTCTTCGTGGTTAAACACTTTAACAACTTTTTGACCTGTAATACTTTCTTCGATATAACCATTTAAGTCACCTAGTGCTTGTTGTTGTGCTTTAAAATACTTCATACTGCGTTGTGATATCTTTTTAGAAACTAAATTAAATAATGGTACAGTTACTAAAATTACAAGCGTTAAAAACCAGTTTGTGTACAACATAATCCCAACTGTTGCGATAAGCGTCGTTACACCAGCTATAAGTTGAGCACATGTTGTTGAAAGCATTTGATTCATAGAGTCTATGTCGTTTGTAAAACGGCTCATTAAATCTCCGTTGTTGTTTGTGTCAAAAAACTTTAGGGGTAGTTTTTGCATCTTTTGGAACAAGTCTTCCCTAATTTTTTCTAGTGCATCTTGAGCAACTATTAACATAAGTTTTGTTTGAAAATAACTACTTAATACTGCTACAAAATACAAAATAAACATAAGTACCAAATAATTTATAAGCACTCCCATTCCAGCTCGTTCAGTAAGTGCGTTTGTTATCGGTCTAATCATATATGATGCAGCGATGCTAAATATAGCGTTTGCAAAAACTAGCACAAGAGCAATAACGAGCAACACATTTTTTTTGCCCAAATATCCCCAAAGTCTTGATATAGTTTCTTTGGAATTTTTTAGTTGTAGTTTTGGTGCACCACCCATTGGGGGGCGACTTCCAGGACCAGGCCCACCTACTGGCATTCGGTCAGTTGCACCTTTGTTTGACATTCCGTTTGACATTATTCTGCCCTCCTATCCATTTGTGAATGATAGATTTCTTGGTACGTCGTACTATTTTTCAACAATTCGCTATGTGTACCAATTGCCTCAATTTTACCGTCGTCCATAACGATAATTTTATTTGCATCTATTACAGAAGTAATACGTTGTGCAATAATAATTTTTGTGGTGTCACCAAGTTCATTGTATAAGTGATGATTAATTTTACGTTCTGTAGCTGTATCAACCGCACTTGTAGAGTCGTCCAAAATTAATATTTTAGGACTTTTTAGTAGTGCACGAGCAATACATAATCGTTGTTTTTGACCACCTGAGAAGTTTACCCCGCCTTGTTCAACTTTTGAGTCATATCCGTCATCAAATCCACTAACAAAATCATGAGCTGCTGCCCAATCTGAAACTTGCTGGATTTTATCTTCAGAAGCGTTTGGATCACCCCATTGCAAATTTTCTTTAATAGTTCCAGAAAATAGTACATTGTTTTGTAATACAACTGCAACACCATCTCTCAAGTTGTGCAATGAGTAATCTTTAACGTTTACACCACCAACGTATATATCACCAGAGTTGGCATTGTATAACCTTGGAATAAGATGTGCAAAACTTGTTTTTCCACAACCAGTTGAACCGATAATACCAACAGTTTCGCCTGCTTTTATGTCAACTGAAATGTTTGAAAGAACAACTTCTTCGTTGTTTTGTGTGTATTTGAAAGAAACATTTTCAAATCTAATATCACCTGTTTCAACTGTTTTTTCAGCATTGTTACCATCTGCAACATCTATTACAGCTGTTAATACTTCTGTAATACGTTTTGAACTAACAAAACTTTTTGAACTTTGTAAAAAAATCATTCCAAGCATACTTACAGATGCAAGAACTTGTGTCAAATACGTAATAAATGCACTAATGTCCCCAATTTGTAAATCTCCTCTATCAAGTGCAAGACTACCGATGTACAAAATTGCTATTGTAGCTATGTTTATTGAAAGCGTAATTAATGGTGTCTGAAGTAAAGTTATTCCGTATGCTGATAGAGATGTATTTTTTAGAGATGAGTTTACTTCAATAAATTTTTCTTCCTCGTAATCTTCACGTGTAAATGCTTTTATTACACGAATGTTAACTAAAACTTCACGTACACGACCGTTTAAGTCGTCTATTCTATCTTGTAAAAATACAAATTTTTTATAAGAAAAAAGTACAACAAAGTATATAATTATCGATAAAATTGGAATTAACACTAAAAAAATCATAGATAAATCTTTGTTTATAGTGAACGCCATAAATACTGCACCGACCAACATACCTGGCCCTCTTATTAACATTCTTAAACACATAACAACAAGCTGTTGAAGCTGTGTTATATCGTTTGTAAGCCTTGTTATTAGTGAACCTGTACTAAATTTGTCTATATTTGCAAATGAAAACTCTTGAATTTTTGTGAATACATCTTCACGCAAATCTGTAGCAAAGTTCACAGATGCACGAGTTGCAAAATACGCTGCTCCAACCCCTGATGATATAGCACAACAAATATAAAATATCATTGTTAGTGCTGTTGTTATAATTTGACTGCTATCCATATTTGCAATCCCTTGGTTTATAATTTGTGCCGCATAGTATGGAATTTGTAGGTCGCAATAAACTTCAATAAACATACAAACGGGTGCAAGCACAAAGTATATCCAATATGGTTTGATATACTTTAGATATCGTTTCATTTTTTAACCCCCTATTTTTATTTTTATTTATTATACACTAAAATATTAATCTTGTATAGCATGCTATCAACGATAGAAATATTGAAGATTATTACATGTAATTACTGACTTATAAAATTAATTTCGATAATTCGTAATATGTCGTTTAAATTGTTTTGGTACAATCTAAATATTAAAAGTAGGACAGGGGGGGCACTAACATGAAAAATAATATGCCTAAATTAGCAACAAAATTACGTTACCGAGTATACGTACTAATCATTACTCTAATGGTAATCAATACTGGTTGGAAAGTGTATGATACATCACGACTGATGATGGCACAAGCACATACGATGGTGTTATCAGTCAACGATATTTCAGCACAAAAGTTTGAAACGTGGATTAATGAAAAAACTACATTTTTAAATTCATTAGCACACGAAATAACGTATTATGAAAGCTATAAAGATTGGGATAAGTTACAAGATTATTTAGTAGATATTAAAAATGATATTGAAGGTGTTTCGGCTCTGTATATGGCTAGTTCAATAAATAACAACTGGATACATTCGGAATATTGGAAACCAGATGCAACATTTGATATATCAAGTGCAAATTGGTATGTGGCGGCAACTGATGCAGATGAAGTAATTGTTACAGAACCGTATTTTGATACGGCACTAAATGAAATGGTTGTAACATTTGCAAAAAAAGTAGTTAATGAAAGAGATAACATAGTTGGTGTTGTAGCTATGAACATATCGTTACACAACTTGGCAGATGTCATACAAGCTACTGTGACTGATAACGGGTTATACGCATTTGTTATAGACACAAATGGCAACATAATAATGCACCCTGATTCTAGTTTAACTCCGAGTATACTAAAAACAACGAATTTATACGATACAAAAGCAGATTATAGTGCTACAATTTCGGCAGGTGAGCACACAGTGGCTGTATCAAAAAATATATATAACGAAAATGTGTTTGCAGCATTTAACCGAGTTCCACAAACAGGTTGGAAAATTATCGTAAACTATCCAACTAAAAACACGACAAACACATTGTTATTTGAAACTATTATAGGATTGTTTATGATGATAGTATCTATTGCAATAAGTGTAATAGTTATACAAAAGTTTGTAAAACTTTATATATGGCCTGTTCATGATATTGCAGATGCGTTGTTGTTAATAAGTGCTGGTAATTTTCATGTTGATATAGCTGGAATTACTAAAAATAGTGAAGAAATGGAAATACTAGTTGACTCGCTAGAACGAGTTGAAAAAAATATATCAAGTTATATTACTGAAATATCTGACATACTTGGAACGTATGCGGAGGGCGACTTTAGACCTGTGCCACAACAAAGCTATATGGGAGAGTTTGATACTATAAGAGTATCATTAATTTCTATAAGTGATAAATTAAAAGCGTTGCTTTCAGACACTACGGACTCAACACATGACGTTGCAGGTGCATCGCTAATAATTGCAAATTCGGCAACTTATTTAGCAAATGTTTCGATAGAACAATCAGCATTGTTAGAAAATTTTAAAGAGAATACTACAAAAGTTACTCACGATGTAATAGATAACTTAGAGTCAATAGAAGAGTCTTACAACACTGTAAAAGAGATGGCACAAAAAGCAGATAATAGTAAAGAACTTGCACACAAAATGGTTGATGCGATGGGTAGAATTAGCGTTTCAACGTCAGAGATACAACAAATTAGTGAATCAATTGAAGAAATAGCTAGACAAACAAACTTACTTGCACTAAACGCTACTATAGAGGCAGCACACGCAGGGGAGTCGGGTCGTGGTTTTGCTGTTGTTGCATCTGAAGTACGTGAATTGTCAACTCAAACTACCGAAGTTGTTAAAAATATTTACAAAATGATTAAATTGAATTTAGAAAGTGTTAAAGAGGGCGAAGAAATGGTTAATTTAACTGCTCATGCACTTGAAGAAATCATTGAAGCTAGTTATAAAACAGCAAATATTTCAAAAGAAGTTAGAGATAACGCAATGCGACAACGTGAAGCATTGGAACATATTGAAGAAGATACTGACGCATTAGCTAAAGAGATTGGTAAAAACACATTTATATCTCAAGAGAACTTAGCTATAAGTGAAGAACTTGCAGCACAGGCAAGTCATCTTGAGTCAAAAATGGAACACTTCATAATAGAGTAATTTTAGTTGTATTTTAACGTTGAGTTCATAATTTGTTCATAATTATAACGTAAAATTTACAGAGTACAAATTAATTCGACTAGATTACGAAAAGGGGAAATGCCATGCAAATGAAGTCAAGGAGCACACTTTCATCAAAAATAAATTTGATAGTGTACAGCCTAATAATTGTTTTAGTATTTATTAATGTAGTGTGGAAAGGTATTGATATTTCACGGCTTATGATTTCTCAAGCTCACACACGAGTGCTTGGGATTACAGATATAGCTGATGCTAGATTTGATGCTTGGATGGATGAAAGACTTGCTTTTATAAACACAATTGCAACAGAGCTTGAATTTAATCAAAGTTACACAGATTTGAATAATTTAGAAGGTTATTTTTCAAATTCTAAACAAAATATAGCAGGAGTTATAGACATATATCTTGCAACTCCAGCTAAGGGGTGGGCACACTCGAGCGGTTGGTCTGACCCAAGTTTTGACCCAACTGTTAGGTCATGGTATATAGATGCTGTTAACTCTAATAGCACAATTATTACAGAACCTTATATAGATGCGTCGACAGGTGATATGGTTGTAACACTTGCGACAAAAGTTAGTAATAGAACTGGTGGCGTTGGTGCTGTTTTAGGTATGGACGTAACGCTTTCAAGTTTAAAAGACCTTATTGACGGTCTAAAAGAAAGCGATGGGTTATACACATTTGTCGTTAGTGATGATTTTGATATTTTAATTCACCCAGACGAAAATTATCACCCAAACACACAAAGAACTGTTAATCTACTTGACACTAATAAAGCTGATTATAGCAACGTAGAAAAAGCAGGGACAAACACAATTGCTATGGCTAACAATATTTATGGAACAAAAGTTTATGCAGCTTACAGTGAAGTTGGAAACACAAGTTGGAAAGTTATTACAAACTATCCTTACCGCTATACAATTAACGCTGTAATTACTCAAATAATTATCGGTGCACTTATGATGATAGCATCAATGGTTATAAGTTTTGTAATTATTCGTAGATTTGTTGCGACTTATATATCGCCTGTTTCAGATGTTGCGAATGTATTAACTGAAATAAGTAAAGGTAACTTGAAAAGTGATGTTTCTCACTTAGCTCAAAATAGTGTGGAAATAGAAATGCTTACAAATTCATTACAAGTTGTTTCAAAAAACTTAAATAGTTATATCGGAGAAATTTCAGAAGTACTTACAACTTATTCTGAGGGTGACTTTAGACCAGTTCCAACAGGAGATTATGTTGGGGAATTTAATGCGATAAAAGTTTCTTTAATTTCTATATCAGACAAGCTAAAAGCTTTATTATCAGATACAACAGCTTCAACAATAAGAGTTGGTCAAGCAGCGGTTGATATAAATCATTCTGCTAAAGAGCTTGCGAGTGCAAGTGAAGTACAAGCATCTTTATTAATGACTTTTAAAGATAATACTACAAATGTTGCAACTGATATAATAGATAACATTGAGTCAATAGACAAAGGTTATGGTGTTATAACTGATATGAATAAAAAGGCTGACGACAGCAAACAAGTTGCAGACGAAATGGTTGAGGCGATGGGAAGTATTAGCACGTCAACTCAAGAGATATTACAAGTTATTAAATCTATTGAAGAAATTGCGAGCCAAACAAACTTACTTGCACTAAACGCAAGTATTGAGGCTGCACGAGCAGGAGAAGCAGGACGAGGATTTACGATAGTAGCAACTGAAGTTCGTGAACTATCAACTAAAACTTCGGAAATCGTTCAAGATATATACACGTTAATAAATACTAGTCTTGAAAGTGTAGAAACTGGTGAAAAAATGGTGTCGCTTACAACTAAATCATTGGAACAAATTATGGGGGCTAGTAGCGATACAGCAAATATGTTTAAGGCGATTAGGGATAATGCTTTGGGACAACGTGATGCGTTGCAACAAATTATGAAAGATACCGAAACGCTTACAACAGAAATTGCACACAATGCAGCGATTTCGCAACAAAATGTGGCGATAAGTGAAGAGCTTGAAACACAAGCAGATAACTTACAAACGCAAATGCAAAATTTCATAGTTAAGTAACAAAAAGGAGATAGCCTGATGGGGTTATCTCCTTTTTAATGTGTTTATTTTAATGCTTCTTCAAGTGCTTGTAAGTTTTGTTCCATAAAGAAAATATAGCTTATGTCTGGGTCTAAAAAGTCGATATTTTCTATTGAGTTCCATTGAATAAGTGGCGTTGATGTATCGTTTGAACTTTGAACAACAGTTTTGGCAACGTCTTCAAGTGTAATGTAGTTTACAGCGTTTGCAGATGTGTTGTTTAGTGATTCGGCTAAACCGATTATAGTTTCAAAAGATGCTTCTGTGTCAGTTGTACAACTTGCGAACGCCGCACAGTAGTTGATGCCATAGTCGTTTGTTAAATATCTAAATGGAAATCTATCGCCAAATATAAGCATATTGTTGTCGTATTTGTCAACAACAGCTTGGAATTTGTCGTCAAGCTCTTCTAAGTCAAACACGTATGATGCCGAGTTGATAGCATATTGTTTTGCTGAGTCTGGGTCTAAATCGCTAATTGCGTCTGTGATGATGTCGCAAGATTCGATTGCAAGTTTAACAGAAAGCCAGATATGTTCGTCATAATAGTGGTCGTGACCGTGGTCGCAGTCTTCGCCGTGAACGTGCACTTCTTCTGAATGGTCATGGTCGCAATCTTCGGTGTGAATATGCTCTTCTTCGCAACAGTCGTCGTGTTCGTGTTCGTCGTGAGAATGGTCGCAATCTTCGGTGTGAACATGTTCTTCTTCGCAACAGTCGTCGTGTTCGTGCTCATCGTGAGAATGGTCGTAATCTTCGGTGTGAACGTGATCTTCTTCGCAACAGTCGTCGTGTTCGTGTTCGTCGTGAGAATGGTCACAATCTTCATCGTGAACGTGATCTTCTTCACAACAAGGGTCACTAGTTTCAAGCAAAAAACTATCCAAATGTTCCATCAAATTAACAACTTCTACATCTGGAGCATTAGCTAATGCATCGCTAATCCAACCCTCAGTTTCGCCGCCGATATAAATAAGCATATCGCTAGTTTGAATTTTAATAATATCGTCAGCAGTCGCTTGATAATTGTGCGGGTCAACCCCGTTGTTCATAAGCAACATAACTTCAACATCAGGCGTATCCCCTACAATTGCGCTTGCCCATTCATATACAGGATAGCTTGAGCAAAGCACTTTCAATGCGTCAGACGTTGTTGGAACGGCACTAATTGAGTTGCTACACCCAACAAGTTGACTTGATAACGTTAGCATACTTAGGCACGCTAACAGCTTTTTTTGTAATTTCATAAAAAATTCCCCTCTCAAATTTATTGTTCAAGATAACTCATGTAAGTAACAAAATTTAGCTGATATTGACTAGAATTTGCGATATCAAGCTCTGTCATTAAGATAGCTATCGCCAACGTTGAGTCAATTATGAATTGTGGTTCAAAAATAATGCCATGAGTATCGTGGTCGTGGTCGCAATCGTGCGAATGAATATGATAGCTATGGTCGCAATCTTCGGTATGAATATGTTCGTGGTCACAGTCGTCAGGGTGAATATGTTCCTCACAATCAGAGTTACATTCGTCCGTAATAGCTTCAAACACAAAGTGATTTTCACTAGTTTCAACTAAATATCCGTTTAATTCATTAAGTAAATTTAACGATTTTACTTCAGTTATTTCAGAAATTGTTTCTGAAATCCATTGTTCGTTTTCTGTGCCTAAATAAATACAAATGTCACTATTTTGAAGTTGCAAAATCGCTTCCTCGCTTGGTGTCCATTCTGTTTCTTCAAGTTCTATATATTGGTCAACAAGTAGTGAAATTTCAATATGTTCAACTCCTGATGTCATTTCTGTAGCCCATTCAAACACTTCAGGCGTTGCACATACAACAGAAAACGTTGGTTGTGATGCAAGAACTGGACTTGCAACACAAAACACACCTAAAGTTATTAGCGTTTTTCTCATAATACTTTCTCCTTTTATAAGTTTTTACTAACTTATTATAGTTTAAAATAAATTTGGCGTCAATATAAAATTGCAAATTATTTGCAATTTTAAACTGTAAAATTTTTGTATCTACTTATTGGATAAAGTAGTGTATAATAAAACTATACATTTTCAAAAGGAGGATTTATTATGAAAGTTTTACTGTTATCAATCGGGACTAGAGGCGATTGTGAGCCGTTTTTGGCTGTGGGGAACGTGCTTAGGGAGCGGGGGGACGACGTTGTTTGTGCTTTTCCAGAGCAATACAAACATTTTGCCAAGGAAGAAAACTTTGAATTTTTTTCGCTTGGTAGTGAGTTTTTAGACCTTGTTGAGAGTGACGATGCAAAGCAGGCTATGAGTGGCACGAAAGCTATAACAAAAGCAAAAGCAATTGCCAATATGACAAAAAATTCTACCGCTATTAGAATAGATTTAATTCATAAACAAAAAGAAATCGTGGACGCTGTTAATCCCGATTGCATTATTTTTCACCCAAAGGCGATTTATGCGATACCGTGGCACATACACACGAAAAAGCAAGTGATAATGTTGTCGCCTGTGCCTTGCGTTGTGCACGAAGTTGAGGGAACAGCTACTGTTGGGGTGAATAAAGACTTTGGTACAATATTAAACAGAAGTACTTATTACGTCGCAAATAACGCAATGGTTTCGTCGATAAAACCAGTGTACGATTTCTATTTTAAAGGAGAAGACTGCTCAGATAAACTTCTTCATGCACTAAAAAATATTAAAATAATTTATCCTGTTTCAAAGTGTATATTAGTCCAAGAGTTTGGCGATAATGTATGTGTAAGCGGATTTTTGGAGCGTGATAAAACTACAGGCTGGGTAGCCCCTCCCGAGCTTGAGCAGTTTCTTCAAAAGCATGACAAAATTATGTTTATAACTTTTGGCAGCATGTTAAACACTGACCCTAAACGCAACACAGTTATAGTTCTTGAGGCGTTAAAAAAGTGCAACATACCTGCGATAATAAATATTTCTGGCGGTGGACTTGTAGAGCCAGACAGATATAATAAGGAAACAACTCTGTTCGTATCATCTATCCCGTACGATTATATATTGCCCAAAATGTATGCGGTGGTGCATCACGGTGGAGCTGGAACGACGCATTCTGCTATTTCGTCTGCTTGTGCAACGATGGCTATTCCTCACACAGTTGACCAACCGATGTGGAATGAGTGGATTAGCAAACTGCAACTTGGACCTAAAGGTATCAACATAAATAAAATCACGATAGACAATTTGGCTGAAAAATTTGACGACTTATACAACAACCCTCTATATAAAGAAACAGCTCGAAATTTTGCATTTGAAATGCGAAACGAAGTAGACAACGATAAACTTTACAATTTTATTCACAAACAACACAACATAAAATATATACTTAAAGAATTACGCACAGTCGGTATAGTTAGTGATTTTATGGCGAGTTTTGATGACGTGGAGAGCCTAAAAAAACTTAGCAAACGTAGCCGAACTTCTCAAAACATGCCTAGCATAATCAAAAAGAATTTCATAAAAATCAAGCAATATATTATGACCGAAACTAAAGTTATACCAGTGTATGTGTATCGAACACGGGAAACAGTTCAAGATGCAACAGGACTTTTGTGGCTACACGGTGGCGGATATGCGATGACGTCGCTCACTAGTGAAGAACATTTGATCGAAAAATTTGTGACCGAAACAAACACTTTAGTTATTGCCCCAGATTATACGCTGTCTGTTGATGAACCATATCCAACGGCACTACATGAATGTTATGACACGTTAGTTTGGATGAAAGAACACGCTGACATATTGGGAATAAAAGAAGATGGATTTGTTGTTGGAGGAGTTAGTGCAGGTGGTGGACTTGCTGTTGCACTATGCATGTATGCTAGAGATAAAGCCAAAGTGGAAATAAAGTTTCAAATGCCGTTATATCCAATGATTAACCACAAAAATATCCCAGACAATAACACACACAAGCAGTTTTTGTGGGACGTATACCGAAATGAAATAGCATGGAAACTATATTTAGGCGATTTATACAACTTAGATGACGTGCCTGCGTATGCTTCGCCTTTAAATGCAAGCGATTTTTCAAACTTGCCACCGATGTATACTTTTATTGGTAGCGAAGACCCTTTTTATGAAGACACGATAAATTATACAAAAAAGCTTCAAGTTGAAAATATAGTAGCAAGATGTGATGTGTATGACGGTTGTTATCACGGTTTTGACATATCCAAGCCGAATGCAGAAGTGTCAAGGCGAGCGATAAACGGTGTTATGACAGCGTATAGCTATGCACTAAAAAATTATACGAACAAATAATGTAGGTTAGGGGCGTACAAACCTCCCGTTTTATGGTATAATAATACTTAGAGGGGGAGGTTGTATGGAAAATTTATATATTGCTATATCAGTTATGTTTCCACTGTTTTGTATGATGATACTCGGATATTTTTTAAATCATATAGGAATGATGGATAAGGCGTTTGCAAAACAATTAAGTGGACTGTGTTTTAACACATTTTTGCCGATATTGTTGTTTATGAACATTTACAACAGCGATTTTTATAGTTTATTTTCGCCAAAACTTGTTGTATTTTCTATGACAAGCGTTACTGTTGCATTTTTGGTGTTGATGGCTATTATACCGAAAATCGTAAAAAAAGATACAGATAAAGGTGTAGTTATCCAAGGTATTTTTAGAAGTAACTTTATTTTGTTTGGTGTACCGATTATGGCGTCGCTGTATGGCCCAGAAAATACGGGAACAGCTGCTATCGTGACGGCATTTGTTATACCACTATTCAATTTATATTCGATAATTGCATTAAATATTTTTGCTGGAAAAGACTACAACAAAGCAACATTAATAAAGAAAATACTTAAAAATCCGCTTATTATAGCTACAGTACTTGCATTTTGTTTTGCAATAACAGGAATTAGACTACCTGTACTTGTTACAGGAGTGTTGTCTGATCTTGCTGGGATTGCAACACCAGTTGCACTTATGACGCTTGGAGCAACGTTTGAGTTTGGAAACTTGAAAAAATACAAAGAGTTGCTTTCGTTAGCGGTGCTTGGAAAACTTATAATTATACCTGGGATTTTCGTTCCAATAAGTATATGGCTTGGATTTACAGGCCCTGCACTTGCAACACTTATGATTATGTTTGGAAGTCCAACAGCAGTTGCTTCATTTACTATGGCACAAAGTGTTAATGCAAATGACGAGCTTGCGGGTCAAATAGTCGTAATAAATTCACTTTTGTCTATAGTTACAATTGTAGGGTGGATTACAGTTTTAAAAAATTTAGCTCTAATATAAAAAAAGCAGTCGCTATTAAAGTGACTGCTTTTTTGTGTAATAATTTATAAAAATGTAGTATATAATTTAGGAATAAGGGGGGGGATATTATTATGATATGCAACAACACGTACCAAGCTTTTAAGCAATTTGTTACAACTGAACTTTGTGAGCGTTATTACATTTTGCAATTGCAAGAAAATTTTTTAGGGCTAAGCAATACAGAAATAAAAACTTTAAGCAGAAATGAAATAAAAGGTAAAATATTAAACAGATTAAACAGACAATTATGCAAACAAGAAATTAAAATAAGTTCTATCACAAAAAATGAACCATTTGATATAACTTTCAAAAACCATACGTTTACATACGTATACAACAAAAACTTCGATGGGGAAAACGAATTTTTGTTGATAGGCAAAAATATTCCAGTGGTGTCAAACACGCCAGAGGCATTTCAAAAGTGGTGTGCAAAAAATGGCTATTTGGAAACAAAAAATAATGCGAAAGTATTTTTAAGTGATTTTTCGAGATATTTAACTTATAGTGAGTCATACAAATCTGATGATAACGATTTTGCTTATTATTTAGTTGTGCGAGGGG
>MDSP01000041.1_pt1 | contig 28144 bp, 20 predicted proteins | sample 1005811 | NCBI WGS metagenome assembly MDSP01 (sample SAMN05526596, study PRJNA338239) | gut metagenome | isolation source: stomach gut content | host: Naso elegans | place: Saudi Arabia: Red Sea | collected 2011-04
ATGTGTTAAGCACGCCGCCAGCGTTCATCCTGAGCCAGGATCAAACTCTCAAATAAAATTTTAAGTTTGTCTGCTGACATTACTTGTTTGTACTGTACTTTCGTACATACTCATTATAATTCTTGTCCTACTTTTACAGTAAGACTTTTAAATCGACTGGTCTATAATTGTGATACTATTTTATTTTCAATGTTCATTATAATTCTTCAATTTATTTTGTCAGTTGCTGTTGCTTGTTGCTGTTGCCTGCTGACTTGATTAATAATAAACCATTTTATTTTATATGTCAACGTTTTTTTTAAAAATTTTTTAAAAAGTTTTTCTAAACCGATTTAAAACTACAAAAAGTCGCTATTATCAACGATAATCACGACTTTTATTTTACATATGATTTTGTATATCATGCAAAACTTCTGTTATATCATGTGCTATTACAAAACTTCTATCCCTTATATCCTCTGGTGGCATTATCGGATTTAAATTAATTGTTGCATATAATGATTGTGGATTTAACTTAGCAAAATTCCAAAATGAATACTTTATTACATTTGGATTGCATAGTCCTACCCCCAAATCTAAATATAGTACTTTCTTTGTTCCTGTTAATAGAAGAAACATCTCATAGTTTCCTTTTGCTTCATACCAATCCTCAGGATATACAAACGTTTCATCTCTTTTTAAATTCATAATTAATGGCGCACCACAATCTTTGCAATACGGCACTAACTCCGATGGGATTTTTAAATCCTTTTGTTCAAGTACCATTCTATATACCATTCTCTTATTGTCATAAGTTACACTGTTGCATGGAACTGAACATTGCCAAAGCCCATAATCTCCTTCAGCGTAAAATATTCTATCTTTATCAAATCCAAATCGCTGAAAATTTCTCTCAACGTTTGTTGTAATTACAAAATAATCTTTATCTTTAACTAAATCAAATAATACTTTATATGCATCACCTACAAAAGTCTTGTATCGGTTTGAATAAATGTGTCGACTCCAGTATGCCCAGTGTGTTTCTAAATTTGGAAATGTATAATTAACAGCATGGTTCATATCTTCTAACCCATATGCCTCTATAAAATCTCCAAACATTGATTCAAATCTTTCTCCAAAATAAAATAACCCTGCTGATGATGGTAGCCCTCTACCTGCTCCTATTAAAATTGCATCTACTTCTTTTATTGTTCGAGTAAGTTGCTCAATTTGACCTAAGTAACTTACTGGACATATTGTTCCTAACTCCATAAATTCTTCCTTTCAAATTGTTTATTTATATGTTGGTTGATATATGTAAGTATTCTAAAATCCAATATATTCCCTTTTTAAAATATACCATAAAGTTATATTATTGTCATTGAATTTATCATAATTTCTTTATAATTTTTTTCTACTTTAATTGAAAACCATTGTGTTTCCCTCTATAATATTTATAAAAAACTTTGGAGGTAAAATTTTATGAATGAATTATCAGGGTGTCCTGTTGAAACAACCCTTTCTTTAATTGGTGATAAGTGGAAAGTTCTCATTTTGCGTGAACTTATTGATGGAACAAAAAGATTTGGAGAACTTCAAAAAGGGATAGGGCAAGTATCCCAAAAAGTTCTGACTAATCAGCTACGTGCAATGGAGGCAAATGGTCTTATTACAAGAAAAGCTTATGCCGAAGTACCTCCTCGAGTTGAATATTCTCTAACTGAGCTTGGTTATAGCCTAAAACCTATTCTTGAAGTTATGGGTGAATGGGGTACTACTTATCAATTAAAATATATGGTCTAAAATTCTTCAGTTTCTTTTAAAAATACTCTATCTGCCATAATTTTTCTAATTATAAGAAAACATAGCCCTGCCATCATCGGTGCTAAGCTTGCTCCAAATATTCCAATTTTAAAAGCTAATGAGGGGGATACTACTTTGGTCATATTTTCAATTAGTTGCCCGACGCACCATATGCCAATTGATGCCCCTAAATTAGAAAACACAATCAATACACTAAATACCCAGCCTCCTGCACTTTCAAAATATTTTTCGGTAAGCCAAAACAAACCCGAAATTACTAAACTTATACACAATCCTGCTATATAAACTGCAACTACAACTGCCCCATACGTTGGCACAATCGCCATCAAATTATACGCAATCAAAACTATTGATATATTAACTAAAAGAAGTTTTGATGTTGCAAACACTTTCATAAGATGTAGATTTGCAATACTTCCAACACCCATCATTATAACAAATCCAGCCATTCCAATTAAATTCGCTCTCTCAAATGACCATTCAAATACATCTTGAAAAAATATTGATACATATTGATTTAAAATTGCAAATGTTGCTCCTCCTAACAAAGTTCCTGCTATTATCCACCAAAAAAACGGCTCTAACCAAATATCTACAAAACTTAAGCTTAGTTCTTTATCTTTTATAATTGGTAACTCCAACGTTATTAGTAAAATCGTACTTAATATAGGAAGAATTAGCAAAAATAATACCGCTATTCTCCATCTTGTTATCCCCAAAATTACTACTGCTCCTGTAATTAACATAATAATTATCGCTTGGCAAACGGCATACAAGCAAGTAATTGCAGGCATCGTAAACATTTTTGTAGTCATTTGTTCTTTATTATTTGCAATTATTGCTTCCATAATAGGCACAAGCGTTACAGAAAGTATCCCACTTCCTATAGAAAAAATTGCTGTTCCTAACAAAAATCCCTTAAAGGCATCTCTAAATAAACTTTGGGCTATTGCAAAAATTATAAGTCCTGCTATAGAAAATAAATTTGCAACTATTATCATTTTCTTTTTATCCAAATTTGGGGCTTGCCAAATACAAATTGCTCCTGATAATGTTTGCATCAAAAAATTAATTACTATTATATTCCCAAAGTGAATATACCTAAGTTGGTATACGTCCATTAGTGGAACTAATAAAATTGTAGATAAAATTGTTTGAGCCATTTGAGTTAGAACGCCCAATACGCACATTCCCATTACTAAATTATAATTTATTTTTTCTTCCATATTGTGTTCCTCGTTTTATATTTTTCCTAATTATATCATTAATGGGAACTTCAAAAAAGCCTATCTATTTTTGGGCAAAAAAATAAGCCCTATTGAGCCTTTAACTATTTATGTCGTTAAGTATATTCCTTATTTTATTTTTTGTATCTGGAATATCATTATTTAAATCTATCAACTCCTGCAAATAAACTTCCTACTGTCATAAAATTATTCTCCTTTTTCTCATTTGCTTTTACAAAGAGACAGTTTTTTCACATCTTCACGATTTTTCAATTTTGCTTTTTTGAAAATAGCTAAAAAAAGCAGCCCACAAAATTAGTGAGCTGTTCTATATACGTCTGCACCAAGTGCATTCAATTTTTCTTCAATAGCTTCATAACCTCTATCTATATATTTTGTGTTATGAACGATTGTTTCGCCACCTTCGGCTTTTAATCCTGCTAAAACTAATGCGGCTCCTGCTCGTAAATCCATTGCATGAAGGTGTGCTGGCGTAAAATGTTCCACTCCTTCAATAGTTGCTTTATTTCCTTCGACTGTAAATTTTGCTCCAACTGCTTTTAGCTGTTCAACATATTGGAAGCGATTTTCAAAAACACTCTCAATAAGTGTGCTTACACCTGTTGCTGTACTTAATAATACTGCCATTTGTGGGTGTAAATCCGTTGGAAATCCTGGGTATGGTAGAGTTTTTACATTTGTTGCTTTTAGTTCTTTATCTGCTGTAACACGAATATAATCATCGCCTTCTTCTATGCCAATTCCCATTTCTCGCATTTTTGAACTTAGTGATTCCATATGTTCAGGAATTATATTGCGAACATACACATCACCTTTTGTAATAGCCGCAGCAATCATGTAAGTTCCTGCTTCTATTTGGTCTGGTACTGTTGTATATTTTCCTCCAGTTAATTTCTCAACTCCTTTAATACGAATTACATCTGTTCCTGCGCCTTTAACATTTGCTCCCATCATATTTAGATAGTTTGCAACATCAACGATATGTGGTTCTTTTGCTGCATTTTCAATAATCGTTGTTCCCTCTGCTAAAACTGCTGCTAACATAATGTTAATTGTCGCCCCAACGCTAACAACGTCAAGAAAAATTCTAGTTCCTACAAGTTTTGGCGCATATGCTTTAATAATATTTCCATGAACTTCAACTGTTGCTCCTAATGCCTCAAACCCCTTGATATGTTGGTCAATTGGTCTTCCTCCAAAATCACAACCACCCGGCATAGCCACTTCTGCTTTTCCAAATCTACCAAGTAAAGCTCCTATTAAATAGTATGATGCACGCATTTTACTAATACATTCTGCCAATGCACTATGTTGATATACTGTGCTAGCATCAACTTCTAAAGTATGCTCATCTGTAAATTGTGTTACTGCTCCTAATGAACGCATTGCCTCATTTAATATGCGAACATCTTGGATATTAGGTAAATTTTCAATTACACTAATACCATCTACTAATACTGTTGCTGGCAAAATTGCTACTGCTGCATTTTTTGCCCCATTTATAATAACATCACCTTTTAGGCGTTTACCACCTCGTATACATAGCTTGCTCAACCTAAACACCTCTTATTTTTCTATTTATTTAAATTACCCATATGCGCATTTAGTCAATAAACATTATACCACCAAATGGGTTAAATACAAAGTTTTATTTTACTTTATTTGTATAAGCATTAACATAAATTGGCTCTGATATCCCCTCAATCAAAATTTTATACATGGGAATAGCATCTTCTTTTAATAAATGCCTCTCTGTTAACTGCCCTCTCGAATATCCTAAATCAATATCTTCAATTATTAGTTCTCTATCTGTACGTTCAATTATCGAAAACAACTTGAATAAGGCTTGGTCAACTGCATAGATTGGTTGTTTACTAACTTCCTTAGCACCCACCTCGCTTTTTTGCATAGTGCCTCTAAATACCCCACCATCGCTAATTTCCATTCTTAGGTAATTTCCAAATATCGGTAATCCGTTGTATACTTCATAGTATGTAACAGATGCACCGAATGACTCATTTCTATACGTAATTTTTAATTTTTTTCCATTTTTTCCAAAACCTATCCGTTCATTAAATAATTCTGCGTATTTTAGAGCCTGTTTTTCGGTTAATTCAGAAGCTTCATTTATCTCAATTGCATTATCCGAAAAAACTACCTCATTAATTTTAAATGCCAAAGTCTGTTCATTTTGCTGATACACCCGTACATCATTCTCATAAGGTCCTTCATCAGAAATTTGTGTAATTACAACATTTTCTCGGTCACTACCAAAAACTTTTTCTACTAACATATCCCTCTCCACTGTCCCATATTCAATAGGTGTAACCTCAATTTCTTGAATAGGTTGAAATGATTTTGGTAATGTAGTATTTATAGAAACATTTTGTTCAGCTAAAAAATCCATAATATATTCTATTCGCTCATCTTCTAGTTGATATGCCCCAATATTTTTTTGGTAATTACCTATTCCAAGACATATATTTAATATAAGAAACATAGCTAACAAGTAGTTTAAGGCTCGACTTCCGTCCATTTTGCTCTCCTTTCAAACAGGGCTAGTTGTATGATAACAAAAATCACGATAAAATGGAAGTAATAGAAAATTTTTTGTATAAGTTTATGCAAAAAAAAATAAGCCCTAACACTAATTTAGTATCAAAAGCTCATTTTATTACACAAATATTAATCTTTAGGCCTTATTCTTAATCTCAACCCCAACTCATCAGCTAACTGTTGGCTTTTTAAAATTTGCTCTTCTGAAATACTATCAACAACAGATAATACAACATTTTCAATAACCTTATTACAATTTATCGCAAACTCCAACATACTCTCAAAAGCATTTTCCTCATCAAACGGTCTAGTTACCTCATTATATTCATTTTTTGTTGGAGCATTCAAACTAATAGAAACCGTATCTACTAACCCCTCCAACATCGAAGCCGTATCTTTTTTGTGAACTAATGAAGCCAAGCCATTTGTATTGATACGAATATGAGTTTTGGTAGAATTTTTTAGCCAAGTACATATTTCTACAACCTCATTAATTCTAACTAACGGCTCTCCAAATCCACAAAATACTATTTCATCAAATAACTCTAGCTCATATTTTTGTAAATCTTCAATTACTTCCAAAACTTCTGGCTCTTTTTTTAACCACAAAGTTTGATTTTCATTCATGCCTTCTCTTCCATCTCTAATGCAAAATGTACATCTACAAGGGCATTTATTTGTTATATTAATATATAAATTATTATTTATAATATAAGTTATATTCATATTTTTGCTCCTAATCTTGTTAAATTTTTATGGGTAAAACCACTTATCTTGATAAGTTACTCCCCAAAGCATAGTTAGTGGTTCTCCAATTTTATCAAATTTATAAACACATTCAACAGCTCCAAACACAGGATATTCAATGCCTAGTCCCTTTAGTTGACCATACATTTTATCAATAGGGCTTGCATAAGGCTCATTAATTTCTTCCTTTAAAGATGAGCTAACAGGAACTAAATCACAAAATAACCACTTTGCCTCAACCAACTGAAAATCCTTAATTGTTAGACTCATAAAATGTTCAAGGCCAAGTTGGGATTGTAAATTATTTTGCAAAATAACTTTGTGTTCTCCATACATAATATCAAAATGAAAAGTGTAGGCTGTTTCATTAGTTGTAATATCACTCAAATATAAATGCTCCCTAATTGACTGGGGAATTGCTTGGGTTGTATCTATAAAATTTTGAACTATATCATAAGCTTCATACCTACTCATTGGGCGAATTTCTGTATAGGAGTCCAAATTTACATAGTGTAAAACTCCTTGTGGAGAATATCTTACAAAACTTTTCATAGGTTCAGTATATATAATTGTTCCATCATTCAAAATTTCTTTTTCTTTCATTATAGACTTCTCAAAAAATTCATCAATATAATTCTCCAAAATTAATGAGCCTCTATTATTCTCAACCAAAACTTTATTAAAAGTTATCGGCGTATAAGTTAGAGGTGAAGTTGAGCTTATATTTGCTAAAAACACATTTCCTTCTATAAAAGAAGATTTTAAATCTAACACACTTGGCTGATACTGAGTTATTCCTCCTGTATTATTTTCATAGTTGAAAATACCAAAAATTTTTACAAAATCCGAAAAATTTTCATGTAAACCAATTCTAATATAATAATCTCCAACTTCATTAATTAAATAGACATTGGCTTTTGTCAAATCAGCTTCGGCTAAACTCAAAAAAACTGTATCTATCGGATATGTGTAGGCTGGGGCTATGGATTTTCCAGCAATTTCATTTATAGTAATTGGCACACTATATTTGTAGACAAGGCCCTTTTGATTAAAAATTTCTGCCCAATCTTTTTCTCTTTCAAATTCAATATCTTCTAAAGCTTCATTAGACAAAAATACTCTTTGTAGAGCTTTTACTAAATGTTCATATTCACTTTTTTCATTTGCAATTCGATAAGCTTTTGTATATGCCCCTCCAGAATTTACCCATACACTTTCTGGGTGAATTGTATTAAAAACTAATGCCTCATTTTTTTGCATAAAATTATGGCCTAGCGTATCGCTAAGCCATAGGCTAATCGTCTGAATAATACTTAATGCAATTAACAAGCAAAGAAGAAGAGCTTTATAAGTATTTTTTCTCATCATCATACCACCTAATCTATACTCATTGTTATAATGTCATCATCTATATCTGCTGAATTTAATAAATCTTGTGGTAAATCTTGAGGTGTGCTTACAACGTAAGACTTTAATCTTTCCTTATTTTCTTGAGGCTCTTTAAATATTAAAAACTGAAACTCTTCATTAAAAATTCCATCTTCCTCATGAGAATAAGAAATAACTATTATATTATCTTTTTCACCCAAATTAATTAGTTGATTAAAAGTTTGTGTTGCTCCTACTGCATCAATTTCATATGATTTATAAAGTTCATCATCATTAAAAACATCAATAGTAATTTGCGTACCATAACGAGCTTCACCCATCATATTTATCTGGCTATCAAATGTTGTAATATAATCAGAACCTTTTTCTTGCACGGGTTGGGTAATTCGCACATATTCTTCTTTTTTAAACTCAATTGAGTTAAAGCTCTTTCGTTGTGCAGTTTCTTTTTGTAATTGTTGTTCAAATATTTCTTCTAAAGTTTGTACATCATTTTCTTGTTCTATTTCACTTGTTATTACTGAATTTAAAATAATTTCAGTTGCATTGACTGGCATATTTGCAACTAATAAGCTACCAATAATAACAAGATTTAAAATATACCTATTTAATTTCATGCTGAACCCCCTCTCCTGATAGTTATTTTTCCTTAATTTTACATAAAAACTAGAGTATATTTCGCCGTATTATTTTATTATATAGTATAATTATTACAATTAAGTTACAGTGCAATAACGTTTACTTTACATTATTTTACCATTCATACTCAATTGATTTAAAATACATAGTAACCGTTGTACCCTTTCCAAGCTTGCTGGCAACTTTAATTCGTCCACCATGTAACTCAATCATCTCTTTTGCAATTGATAATCCAAGGCCTGTACCACCCATCTCTCTTGAACGAGCCTTATCCACTCGATAAAATCGCTCAAAAATTCTCTCCAAATCTTGTTTAGAAATACCAAGACCATGGTCTTGCACTTGTACAACAATATCTCGTCCTTTATAAAGCTTAATAGAAATCTTATCTGGCTCTGGAGAATATTTGATAGCATTAGAGATAATATTATGGAAAATTTGTCTAAGTCTTGCACTATCACCTTCGCTATAATAATCCTTATCCTTCTCCCAATCAAAAATTAACTCATGACCCTTCAATTCAGCCTGCAAAAGTTGAGCTTCAATTGTACCTTCCACCAACTCTTTTATATCAATAAATTCTATATTAAGTTGCATTTGCTTATTATCAATTCGAGATAATTCTAACAAATCCTGTACTAACATAGTCATTCTATCGGCTTCTTTTTCCATTACAGTTAGAAAGCTAACCGCAATTTCTTTGTTATCAATTGCCCCATCTAACAAAGTTTCAGTATAACTTTTTACTGTTGTCAAAGGAGTTCTTAACTCATGAGATACGTTTGCCACAAAATCTTTTCTCATCTGGTCTAACTTTTGCTGAGCAGTAACATCTTGCATTACAACGGTCAAACCTTCTTTATGCCCATTACTACTTGCATACGTTGCAAATCTTAATCTAATAAATTTATCATCAACATTTATAACAACACTTTTTGCCTCATCTAATTGCTCATTGAAAATTGCATCAAAAGATAAATTTACTCCAAGCTGTGGAAAAATATAATCAAATCTATGGTCAATTTCTGATTGCTCCAACAAATCATAACACACAGAATTTGCACGAATTAACACGCCCTGACGGTTAAAAGCCATAACTCCATCAGCCATATTTTCTAAAATTCTCTCCAATTTATTTTTCTCACTAGATATATCTCTCATAGTTCGGCTAAGCTCTGTTGCCATATAATTAAAACTTTGCGTTAATTGTCCAATTTCATCTTGAGAAGCTATTGGGATTTTGGTAAATGCACCTTCTGCCAACATTTTAGAACTTACTGTTAACTCTTTAATTGGACGAGTAATCATTTTTGCAAAAACTGAACTAAACAATGCGGCTATCCCTAATCCCAAAATTGAACCCAAAGTCAAAGTATTTGTAACTGTATTTACATTTTCATATATTTCATCTGCACTAGAAACTACATAAATTATAGCATAAAGATTGTTAGTTCCCATTTCTTTTATAGGGAAAGCATGTTCTACCGTAGTTTGATAGGTGCTTCCCCCATTCAAAAAATTTCTCCATTCAGTTGTTGTTGCCATTCCAGATGTCAAAGTTTTATTAACAACCCCTTGGGGCTTATCTTCATGAGCAATAGAGCCACTACTTAGATGAGAACCCATTGAAATTTGAACTTTTCCTGTTCCATCTAAAATATAAATCGAAATTTTTTCATCTAAATTAACAATTGTTTTTAACGTATTAATCATTTCATCTCGATTTTTTTCAAAATCAAATTCGCCTTGTAAAAGCAAAATATCACGTAAAGTTTTGGCAGTTGACTCAACTTGTGTACGCACCCTCTCAAAATATTGATTTTCTATCTCTATTATAATTAGGCTTCCACTTGCTATCATAATTACCAAAACTACACTCAAATAAATCCCCACAATTTTCCATTGAATACTAGATTTCATATCAACCTCTAAAATAATAACCTACGCCACGTTTTGTCAAAACATAAGTTGCTTTTGAAGGTTCATCTTCTATTTTTTCTCTTAGTCTTCTTACTGTAACATCAACAGTTCTAACATCTCCATAATATTCGTATCCCCAAACTTTCTCAAGCAAAGTTTCACGTGAGAAAATTTTTCCTTTTTGAGTTGCCAGAAATTTTATTAGCTCAAACTCTCTCAAAGTTAATTCGATAATTTTTCCGTTTTTTGTAACTTCATATTTAGATAAATTTATCTCAATATTCCCTTCTTGTACAACATCAGTATTTACCTCTGGAGCTTTTGACTCAGACTCTTGAACAATTGCTATTCTTCGTAAACTCGCCTTCACTCTGGCAATTAATTCTCTCATTCCAAATGGTTTTGTAATATAATCATCTGCACCAATCTCTAACCCAACAACTTTATCAATCTCTTCTGCTTTGGCAGTTAACATAATAATTGGAGTTTCTCTAGTTTGTCGAACACGCTTACAAACTTGCAAACCGTCCATCTTTGGCATCATAATATCTAGTAAAATTAAGTCTGGGTCAATTTCTTCAATAAGCTCAACTCCAGCCTGCCCATCATAGGCTGTGTGTACCTCATAACCTTCTTTTTCCAAATTAAATTTAATAATATCTGATATTGCTTTTTCATCTTCAATAATTGCTACTTTTTGCACGACTTACCATCAACTCCTTAATATATTTTACTACGGCATATCAATATTTTCTGCATCAATTGTATATTCTACGCTTGAATTTGCAGGCTCTACATTAATTAACGGAACATCTACTACAGCATTTAATTTATTTCCAACATTAATTGTACTAGTTGTTGACATACCTTCGTTTGCTGAAATTAATCTTACTAACGAAATATTTAATTTTGCTGCTATCCCACTTAAAGTATCCCCAGCTTTTACTTCATAAGTCACTTCTTCTTCTCTAGTTGTTGTTGCAAGTTTTATTAACTCATCTAAACTTGTAAGCTCTGCTTCTTTTGCAAAAACAGGAACAAACTCTACATTGCTTGCAAATTGTCCAGTAGGAGCAGTTTGACCCAAATAAATTTTTGAAAGTGTATCTAATAATTCATATTGAATATTTTCATCTTGCACAACAGCTATAGATTTTCCATCAACTTGTACCTCATAAAATTCCAAATAAAAATCCATATTATTTCTCATATAAGTAATTAAATAGTTTGTTGTAATGTAATCCTTTTGGCGACCTCTAGCACGTTCTACTATAATATCCTCTTCACCTTCTAATTTTACTGTAGTTTTGTATGTTTGCTCAAGTTGCGCCACCACAGTTTCTAGGCTCTTAGTAATATAATCCCTCTCCTTGACCATACCTACTACTACATCATCTATTATTATACGGTAAGCATTTGGCCAAAATGCAATAATTAATCCCAAAACTACACTTAAAATTACTATTCCAGTTTCAATTAATTTTTGCCTTCTTTGACGCTTGCCTTTTTTAGAATTATCTCTAACATATAGTTTCTTACTTTTTGGCATCTTTATACTCCTTTCTTCTATTAAATATATCCTATTTCTACACAAAAAAAGTATAAAGATTATACCCCTTTATACCTTCTTGTAGGATAATATCAATACATATAGTGTCTTTTAATTGTGTGTTTTTATCCAAAGTTATTAAATTATTTCTTTTTCGATAACTAATTTTTATCCAAATTAATCCAAAACTACAATTTCGCTAGGTATCATGCTTACATAACTCTCAAAAGTAAGTAATATCTCATGACCCACCTCCAATTTGCTTCTATAACTATTTTGCCCATTAATAATAATATCCGTAGATGTTGGAACATTAATAGTTCTAACAAACATAGTTTGGTCAGTCATAATATCATATTCAATTAATACATCAATTGATTTTCCACTACTTTCCATTTCTTTAATTACACCTTTATGCCGTATAGTTTTTGCATATTCCTCAACAGTCAAATCCGTAATCTCACTACTTTCTGTAGAAACTCTAACTACAGTATAAAGCTCCAAATCTTCTATAGTAATTTTGGATTTTTTAGTTGTGTCATACATTGTGGCATTAGTATTTAAATAAAAAGTTTGTGGTCCATCACTCGTTAAAATGGTAATTTCTGGTTCTGTTTTCATATAGATAGTCTGGATAATCCCCTCAATTTCTTGAGTTTCACTCTCAGCTTCAATCCCATTTACAACATCATCACTAAAGAATAAAGTAGCACTATCCCCTGCCTTTAATTCAGAAAAGCTTGACTCATATCCATTTTTGGTAATGCTTGCATCTAACTCAATTTCAAAAGTGTAAGATTTATCATCAAGTAAAATAGTTACCTCATAAAAATCTCTCCTTTCTACAACACTTCTAATTATTGCTCCTTCAATATAGTCTGTTCGTGATGAATTTACATAATCATCTACAGCATTTCCAAGCTCTCTATATACTTCAACTTCCAAAATTACATTACCCTGTACATACAAATGAACTTTATCTCCTGCCATAATATCATCTAATTCACCCATTCCATCATCAAAATAGATTTCCGTTTCATCTTCTATCAAATAAGTTAACGTTTCGTCAGATGTTTCTATAGTAAGGTATCCAGTTTTTCCAACCAAAATTACACTTCCTGTATATCTTTTAATATCATGAACATAATCATCATATGAACTATCTGGAACTGGTTGTGGTCTTTGCACTGGCTCAAAAAACCCTTCCTCAAAAGAATTAACTTCTCCCACCAATTGAATGCTAGAAATATATTCTGTATCCAAAACAAATTCTACTGAAATAAGTAATTCCGACCCAATTGCAACATCATCAATATGTATAACCTCTCCTGCACTAGTTAAAATATCCATTCCACTTACATATGAATAAAAGTTAGTTCGGCCATCTTGAAATTGTACCAATAAATATTTTTCTGTAGAACTCTTGTCAATAATTTTGCTTAATGTCACTTGCTCCTTAGAAACAACACTTTCAGAGTTTGTTGGGGGTATTACTGTACTAGAATTACTTGCTTTTATAATATCTGTAGTAGCTTTTGCCATCATAGCACGAGTTATTTGTGTTTCTGGGTAAAACCTCCCTGACTCATCAGCACTCAAAATTCCCAAACTATTTAGATATGCCGCATGTGGACGTTTATATTCATCAATCAAATGCTCATCACTAAATGTACCTTCTTGATACGTACTTTGTGCTGTTTGCTCCTTTTGCAAAATTCTAACTAATATAACTGCCAAATCCTCTTTAGTTACAGCATTTCTAACTTCATTTCCATCACCATTTATACTAATAAAATTATCCAGCTCACTAGCATGAATAAACCCTCTTCCTAACAAATATGCAATCTCCTCATCTGCAAGAGAACTCCAAGCCTGATATTTTTCTTTATAACTCTCAATAACTGGCAACTGAATTATATAATTTTCTCTTAGTTGTTGCTTAAACTCTTCATCTATATCAGTTTGAATATTTACATCTTTATAGCCAGTAACTTTGGCCAAAATTTCACACATATCAAAATATGATATTTCAAGCTCTGGCAAAAATGCTCCACTACTTGTCCCTACCATATATCCATTTTCATTCATATATTGAATTGATGAGTAAGCCCAATGGCTAGAAGGCACATCATAATATGTAGTCGCAAAAACATTCATCGTTAAAATACCACTCAAACTAAACATCGTTGCCATACGCAATAATTTTTTTCTCATCGAAGTTCTCCTAACTTTATTTTAATATTTAACCAATAATATATATTTTACGGCAAATTGCGCAAAAACACAACAAGCTTTATATTTTTAGACGAAATTACTACTTAAAAAGTTCCTATTTGACAGAATATATTTCAAGTGTTATATTCGATGGTAAAATATAAAACTCGAAAGGAACTATATGCAAAGTAAAGATTTAACCAAAGGAAATGTTTTTATGGTCCTTGCTAGCTTGGCTATCCCCCTTATGGCAAGTTCACTTTTACAATTTACGTACAACTTAGTAGATATGATGTGGCATGCGGAGATTGGGGATTTTTTGCGACACCAGAGGCGTGGAGTCTTCCGCAGATTCGCCGTCCAATTCCTGAGCCGACAGCGGTATCAGCAGGCATAATAACATTAATAAAAATTTTCGCATTTATGCTCTCCGAAGTTTTATTTTGGGTATCGGTTGATTTTGCGCTTTAGTTAGAAAATTGTAATATTTTTGAAAAAAGCTTATAATATTATAATAAACTCAAGGGCAGGTATATGAAAAAACTACTCGTTTTGATGATGATTTTCGGGCTTTCATACTCTCAGGATATTGTCAATATCAGTCTCACCACTCAAGAACTCAAAAACGGCATAATTCTATTCAATCAAAGAAAATACGCAGCAGCGATACAGGCTTTCCAGCTGTCTCTATCTTACGAACCGCTAAACCACGCCGCCAAATACAGGCTGGGGCTGGCTTACTTGTACGCGGGCTATGCGCAGACCGCCGCCAATACTTGGGAAGAGCTGGTTAGAGCCGGCGTCGCTAATTATCAAGTCAAAGAACAGCTCAATAATCTATATTTCAGGATGTCTGTCGATGAGAATTACAGTTACGACAAGCCTTATATTTTTAGGGAGTTTTACAACGGTTACACGCAGGGCGGGCATGATATAGTAAGGACTTCGTTTATGGCTTACGACGGCGTCCGCGACCTCAAATATATCTCGTCAACAGCCGCCAGACAGGTGGTCGTGATGGACAGCGCAAACAACATCGTAGCAAAATACGGCTCGAGATTATTTATGAGAAACAGGCTGGAAATGCCTATGGGTCTGGCTATATACGGCGATACGCTGTTTGTGTCGGATTTTAAGAAAGACAGGATTTATCAGTTCAAACGCGATAATTTCGGCACTCTGATAAATGAATTCGGCGAGACCGGAGCAGGCGCGGCGCAAATGTCAGGACCTATGGGATTGGCTGTGTCCGATGACGATTATTTATATATAGTCGATAACGGCAATGCCAGAGTGCAGAAGTTCCTGCCCGACGGCACTCATGTTTATAATTTCGGGGCGGGGTATTTATACAGACCCAGCGGAGTCGCCGCCACCAACCAAACCATCTACGTCACCGACATAGATAAAAACCGCAAAGGCAGATTGGTACTGTTCGACACCAGCGGCAACTTCATCACCAATATAGGGGAAGACTTCCTTCGCGAGCCTAGAGGGCTGCATCTCGAAGACAGCAGTCTGCTGATTTCCGACACTACGGGCGATGTCTACTCCTACAATATCAACACAGGCGCTACGGGGGTATTTTTGGACGGGACTCATTTGAAAGCCCCTTTTGATATTATACGCGATAAAGACCAGATTTTATGGCGCAGTGATTTCAACAGCGAAAACATAGCTATATACACGCCTCTGCAAGGTATATACGGCAATATCAATCTGCAGATTTCGCAGATTCTAACAGACCGGTACCCTCAAGTTTTTGCAGTGATACGCGCCCGCAACAAAGACGGCTCGCCTATCACGGGAATCACCAAAGAAGAATTGTCGCTGAAAGAGTTTGATATGCCTGTAAAAAATCTGCTGGTCAGCACAGACCACAGAGACAAAATGAAGCTGGAGATTTTGGTGGACAGGAGCATAGCTGCCGGCAACTACACTCCGCAGCTTGAATATTATCTAAAGAGTTTTCTCAGCAACACCAGCGGCAGTGATTTGGTAGAGGTGGTATTGGTAGACGGTAAAAGCTCCGCCAGCTCGGGCGAACAGCCTGCCAGCATTTCTCAGGTTTGGAATTTTATCACCAATCATACACCCCAATCGCTCATGCCTCAATCGTGGGATGTGCCTATATATGAAAGCATCACCAAACTGCTGAACAACTTTAGAAACAGGGCGGTGATTGTGTTTACGTCGGGAGACGAGTATCAGACTGCTTTCTCGGAATACAGTATCGATGTCGTGGAAACCTACGCCAGCCAAAACAATATCCCTATTTATGTGATTAACTTCAGCGATAAAAATCAGGATTTGTGGAGACCTTTGGCGGAGAACACTCACGGTCAATATTTTGACGCAAACAAAAATGCCGGCGAGATATTGACGCTCCACTCCATAATCAAAGATTCGCCTAACTTGGAATATCTTATAGAGTTTGACTCGCACAATTACTCCGATGCGCCGGGAGTGTGGATAGAGGCGACGCTGGATTTGGAGCGTTTCGGTATAAGCGGAGTCACCACAGACGGCTATTATGTGCCTGAAAGAATACACCTGCAGGGCGTAAATCTGCAAGAGAGCTTCTTCCCAAATGAATAACATAGCCGGATTGTACGGGCAGATAGGCACTGGCAAAAGCACAGTCTCCGAGTATCTGAAAAAATCGGGCTGGGATTATATCAATCAAGATAAATTAGGGCATGAGGTCTTGCAGGAATACTCAAAAGAGCTGGCGGAACACCTGAAAATAAATGTCAAAGACGTAGAAGACAGACCCAAATTCAGCAGGATGGTGTTTGAGGATACGGATTTGCTGGGCAGGCTGGTGGAGTTTTCTTACCCTATAATCATTCAAAAGACTATAAATCTCATCAAAGACAAAAACACCGTTATCGAGGGCGCTTTTTTTTACAAGGTCAAGGACTCCATACCTCACAATCATCTGATATATATCAGCGTTGAAAGGGATATTTTGATACAGAGATTGTTAAAGCGGGGGCATGACATAGACTGGATATATAAGGTTTTGGAGTCGCAGACCGATATAGCCGACAATCAAGGGCTTGCGGATTTCAGGCTGGATAACAGCGGACGCGCGGAGGATTTATATAAGAGTATTGACATAATATTGGGGCAAATGCTTTAGTTTTTCAGTATAATATCGATATAGATACAAATATATTTTAAAGGGTTGTTTATGAATTTTAAGTATCTTTGTATTTCCGTATTTTTATTTGCTGCGGATGCCTACTCTTCCGCTACCGTAAGGGTATTGATAACCAATAAATCGCAGGTTGTTATTCAAAACGAAAAAAAACAAAAAATGACTATAGCATACAGGCAGGGTGGGATGACCATCAACAACAATCCGCGCAACCACAAATGCATAGACATCAACACAACAGGAATAGTGTACATAGACGGCACTGCATATAGAGGCACTGCCAGCATTGTCAGCACTAACGGCTCTCTGTATATCATAAACAAAGTAGGACTCGAGGAATATCTTTACAGCGTAGTGCCTTCGGAAGTGTATCAATCATGGCATCACAATACTCTCAAGTCTCAAGCCGTAGCAGCCAGGTCTTATGCGTTGTTTGAATCTGACAGGAACAAAAACAATTTTTTTGATTTATATTCGGATTACAGGTCTCAAGTATACAAAGGAATCACAGCCGAAAGCCCTGTGACCTCAAAGGCTGTGGCTGATACTTTCGGGCAGGTGCTGACTTACGACAACAAAGTCATCAAGTCTTATTATTCGTCATCCAGCGGAGGAAGAACGGCAAGCGGTGCAGAAATCGGCGACAATCAGCCTTATCTTCAAGCGGTGGGTTCTTATCTGGGCGATAAAAATCCCCACAAAAACTGGCAGGTCGAAGTGCCTCTTCAAAAAATCGAACAAGAATACAAAACAGGCAGAATACACTCTGTGAATGTAGCCTCGCGCAGCCCTTCAGGCAGGATAAAGGATATTTTGATACGCGATTACAACGGCAACACCTACAAGGTGGATGCTTATAAATTCAGGTCTTATGTGGGCAATCTCACTATGAAAAGCACACTCGCCGACATAAAACTGGGAAATAACGGCAACCTGCTGATTTACGGCAGCGGCTACGGTCACGGCGTCGGTATGGGGCAGTGGGAAGCAGAGGCTTTAGCCCAGCAAGGCGCAAGCTACTCGCAGATATTATCGCATTTTTACAGAGGAACTCAATTAAAAAAGCTCTACTAAGTAGAGCTTTTTTTGCGTGTTATTGAGGTTTTGCAGCTGCTTTGGCGGGGTCTTTTTTTTCGTAGCGGAGCATTATTATGCCCAGCAATATACACCCGCTGACTATGAATATATCAGCTATATTGAAAGTATACCAGCGGTATCTCCCCCACCCTACATCCAGAAAATCTATGACGTAGCCGTTGATGATTCTGTCTGCGATATTGCCCATAGCTCCGCCGAAAATCATCGCCATAGCGATTTGCCCTAAGGCTACGGCTTTTTCTTGGATTATGTTTTTGGCGTTGATAAACAGATATATCAGGACGCCCATAGCTAACAGCGACGTGACTGTCAGCATCATCAGGCTCTGCGTTCTGGGCAGGTCGTTGAACATACCGAATGTAATGCCGTAGTTGCGTACATAGGTCAGCCTGAAGAAATCGCCTATAACCGATACAGGAGCGCTGGCAGGGTAAGGCTGACCGCCGAATCTCTGCACTATCATGTATTTTGATATAAGGTCTATAGCGAATATAGACAGCGTAGTCCCCAATAGAATTTTATTCAGGGTTTTTTCGCTTATTTTTTTCATTTTAATTCCTCTAAAATCGCGCGGCAGGATGCGCACAAATCGTCCTGCACATCGTCTTTTATTTTCCAGCAGCGTCCGCATTTCTGCATTCCCTGCTCTTTGATGGCTTCTTTTACTGTGATTGATTCTTCTGTGTCTTTTACGATATCTATCTTTGAAACTATAAACAGCTCCGCAAGAATATCTATATAGCGGTGGTAAACCTCGTAATTTTCGGGGCTTGCCTGCTGCTATTACAATCGTTAACATACCCATATACGACATAGAAACATCAAGCTCCAGATGCATTACAGGCCAAGCGGAGCCGATTAACGAATCTGGCAGCCCGAGACTTATAAAAATTAAGTAAATTACTGCTAATAATAATGAATACATATATTTTACCCTCCTAAAAAAATTTCTCCAAGCTTAGTAGCTAAATAAAAGTATATGCAAAAAAGCTTACAAAATTGCAAGCTCCTTTGAGGTTAATGATTGTAAATAGAAAACCCATTTCTACCGCGGTTTTTTGTTTCATATAAAGCCTTATCAGCATTTTCATAAAGCGTATCAAAATCAGCGCCAGCCTGAGGATATAAAGCCGCCCCAATGCTTGGAGTCACTGAGAAAATAGCATCGGTAGTAATAATTTCTTCACGTAGCGCAATAACCAATTGACTAAGCAACAATTGCAACTCACCCGTAGATTTAACATCAGAAATAAACACCATAAATTCATCGCCGCCAATTCGCCCACAAATATTTTTATCATTGCCACTACTAGTGCAGAAGCTGCGCAACCTATTCGCATAAGTCTTAATAACTTTATCGCCCACCGGATGCCCATATTTATCATTGATATTTTTAAACAAATCAATATCAATAATAACAATAGCATGCACCACATCGGGAGATTGGTCTGCCAAAACATTTAAAATATGAGAAGTAGTTGCAGCCTTATTTAGCAAGCCCGTAAGCGAGTCTTGTTGAGCAATAGCGATAAATTCAGCCTCCCTCATCTTATCTTCATGAATTTGCTGCCTATACAAAATCATCTGGATAGACTCATCGGAACTCCAATAAAAAATTCTAATTTTAATCCGCTTCCACTCGTAGTTACTTTTTCTATCCTTCATCATAATATCATATTCAATATCGCACAAACCTTGGTGATATAAATCAATCATATGCTCCCTATCCAACTTAGTCACAAATTCGTGTGCTTGCTCTGGCTTAACTTGATTTTGCGCCACGACCCTTAATATTTGGTCATAAGATAAATTGGGGTCAATTCCTACCGATTTTAAATAATCCCGAGTCTCTGGCTTATCAATTCTATTGTTAGTCAAATCGATTTCTAAAATATTTTCATATAACTCCTTAGTAGATTTATATAACAGCTCTTTATATTCCACATAGTGATTAGTTAAAATCTCAATAGTTTGTTTATTATACCTAAAAATAATATAACTAATCGCACTTAAAATAATAAATACAACGAAAACGCCAGACATAATCGAAGCTATTAAATAAGCTTGAAATAATTGCACACTCATATCGTTAGTAACCATAAGGTGCCAATCAATAATAGGTATATGGGTAATATTTACAAAAGTGTTGTCCGTATTCGAGTTATCCCAAAAAGTACAGATATTGTCTGCAGTCAACTGAGATAAATAATATTGATGCTCATCAGTTAGAGGCTGCTGCACGCCGATGTATTGCATGTTATGCAAATTATCTTCATATAATAACCAAACTTGCGCATCATATTTATCAGCATATTCCATTAACATATTTTCCAAATGCGAGATTTTAATACTAACGCCTATAGCACCCATAAGTTCGCCGTCATCATTCATAACAGCGCAGTTCATATACACAGCTTCCAAATCATAATCCACATTTAAAACGTACTCAGCTCCTAAATCCACAAAATCATAGTACCAATCTTCAGCGCAAATAAGGTCATTGGACGTATAATGCCTATGTGTATAGTTAGAAACTAAAAAAATAGAGTCGTATTCATATTTACTTTTGTAAGTACCTAAATAATTTTGCACCTTATCAATATACTGCTCATTATCAGGGTCATCTCGTTTTTCTAGCAATAATTCCTTAAGCAACGGGTCATTAGCCATAGTCATAGCCACTTGAAGCGGTTCTACAAAATAAGCTTCAAGCTGATAGTAAACCGATTCAGACACAAGGCTAGCCACGCGCTCTAGGTCATACTTTTGCATAGCGGTTTTTGAATTGTAGCTAATGATAGCAGTAGCTAAAGTTTGTACAATTAGTAAAACACAGATAAGAACATTGGCCTTCAATAAAACTTTTCTTTTCATTACTCTCCCCCCAAAATAATTTTTAAATTTTAAATATATTTGCTTTGTTATAAATATATGCAAAACAAAGTAGTCCGTTACAATATTAATTGGTAACAAAACGACTAAACTTAAAATTTAACTATAACAAAATAAGGTGATTAGTATGAATTTTTTTTAATAAAAAAAGAGTATCGCATAAAATACGATACCCGTTACAGATTAATTTGAAAAAGTTGCAGTTTTATCTACATCATTAAATTCTACATTTAAACCTAACGCTAGAGCAATATACTTAGCTGGTGCATAAGAGCGGTCATTTACAATTTGCATTGCCTCATCCGCATAAATTGGCTGTCCATTTTTATAAATAATGTTGCTACCGTTAGTTAACGAAATTAAGTTATCACCATTTTTAATAGTCACATGCCCACCGCTAGAAAATAAAATATTATCTTCATGAATGTTAAAGAAGGTCGCTAAATCTCTAACACCAACCATAGTTCTACCGCTATCTGATAAAAACGGCTGCGCCACCAGCTCCACAAAGCTATCATTAACACTAGCTGTACCAGTAGCAAAATTAACTTGCGCCACCAACTGCTCAGCGTAAATATCATTACCAACGACTAAATAATTATCCACCTCTTTATACTTATTAAACATATCAGAGTACTCAACGTTGGTACCGTACTTAGCATTAGAGAAATCTACAGCAGAACCGCCAATATACATATCGTAACTACCGCGCGGAGTACCGCCCCAAACGTCATACTCAATGTTAGAAAGCGTAATAGTCCCAGGACCGCTCATCGACTCCTCTTCAATCGTAATAATAATCATACCATCTTTAACTTCAACATCAACCTCAATTCCGCTACTGCTGTCCACCTCAAAATCCACGTCTTGGATTTTAATCGCTTGGTTAGAATCCTCAATATCAATAATAATTTGAGACCCATCCCTAAACATTTCCTCATCAGTCTCAGTAATTACAATAGTACCATGAGTTTGCGATTTAACGCCAAGCTCCACATTAACCTTATCCCACTCAACTGTAAAAGCAGCTTCTGAAGTACCTAAAAACAGCAATAAGTCATCATCTAAATTTCTGCTTTCAATACCTAAATAAATATCGCCAGTCTCATCCACATTAGCCCCAATTTCAAGCTCAAAATATAGATTATCTAACATACGATGAACATCCTCAGTATACTGCGCTGTATTAGTGCTACTAGTAATAACCCCTTTTTGTTGAGCAGCAGAAATAAGCGCCGCAATATCTAACACAACTTCATCAGCATCATCCTCATCGCTAACAGTTAAAATATTGCCATCATTGTGGATAATAGCTCCATCGAATTCAAATTCCACCGATTCAATATCATCCACAACAAAATATCCTTTATCCAACGTTAAGTAAAAAACATCGCGCGCATTAATAGCACCGTCAATTATTTCATGAAGCGAAATTTCTGCCGCCATAGTGTCTTGCCCTGCGATTAACTCAATCTCATTGTAAGCCTGGAACACAACATGGTCATCCACCACTTTAGCAATTACATCTCTAATAGAAACGCTTCTAGAAGACGTAAAATCGCTAATATCATGCCCTACCACGCCAGTTGGCAACTTAGTTTTGCTAAGCTCGACCTCAGTAACCTCAACCTCCAAATCGCCTAACGATAAATCCGACGTTCTACTTTTAAGGTTTACAGGCAAATTAGCCAGCTCCACATAGCCTTTTAAACTTCTATCAGAATTAGAAGTGTCTAATATGTTAATAACCATCTCTTCTTCATCAATCGCAATAACCTGCACAGCTAAATAGTCAGTTACACTAGCCAGTCCACCAGTAAAGCCTACGTAATTACTGTTAGTTAAATCTCTAGCGCCAGGGATTAAGTTAGAATTATCAACGGCCGAACCTAAATATAAATAATCGCCTTCATTTAAATCCCATTCCAATCTGCTGTTTTTAAGCTGCACCAAATAGTTAACGCCTGCGCCTTTAACTTGTCCAATCTCAGGATGCCCCGACTCATTTACAGCAGTAGAAGTAGTTTGTGCAAAAGCGCCAGCTTTATTTTCTTGGAAACGAATGCTACCTAAAGTACCGTTCCCTTCAGTAGAAATGTAACCTTGCGCGCCAATAGAAATGCTAGTGTTATATCTAGAAACGTCAGAATTAGAGCTTAACTTAATTTCAGTTTGCGAAGAAATACCGCCGCCGCCAGTAATGCTTACAGCAGGATTAGTACCTGTAACTTGCATCGCCAGTGGTAAAGTTAAAAAAGCATCTCTATCAAAATCTTGGAAAAGCGTAACAGTTAGCTGAGTATTATTATTTCTAGCGATTCTAAAATCCTCACGCCATACACCATCAGAGCCTTGGATAAATTGAAAATAAATCCCGTTTCTTACAATAAAAGCTCTGCTGTGGCCATCAATATTAAGCGTAACAGTAGGAGTATCGCCATAGCCTTCCACATCCACAATATTTACATGCGAAGCTATAACGTAATTCCCTGCCTCATCTGTAATATAATTGCCAAAGTTATCTACCGCATAAATTTCAGTATTAGCATATAGCTCGTTAGAAAAGCTAACATCGCTACCATCAATAAGGAAGCTTAATCCACTTCCTACATTAATCACGTTTGCAGTATTTTTCATACTAAGTTCAATAGCTGGCGCTGTAGTCATTACATTAGTAAATGCATAAGAAAACTTATCGCCATAAACCATATCGCGAGTAGATGATGGCGACGTTGAAGTTGCAGCTAAAGTTGTCATAACTGGAGCTGCTGATGCTACTACTGCTGTTGCTAATGCTACTGCTGCCATTTTTCTTTGTAGTTTCATATTAAATTCCCCCATCTTTTTATATTATCAACATTATGTAGGGCTACTCCCTACTTACATTACAAGTATATACCATACGTTGACATACGTCAATATAACTGCGCCATTTGTAAAAAAATTGTAATATAATGCGTTGATAATAACAATGCAGTAAGTTAGAATGTAATAAAATTGCAATAAAAAAACAGGCGACATATCACCTGTTTAACCTTCTACCAATTCCACAACCTTCTCATTCACCGCAACAGGATGAATTTTAACATGCACATCATCAAGCTGAGAAATCTCAACCTCAGCAGGAGCATTCATCATAACATCCATAGCGTTTTTATTCATAGGGAATGGAATAATCTCCTTAATGCTATCCTCACCAGTAATTAGCATAATCATCCTATCAACCCCAGGCGCAATACCAGCATGAGGCGGCGCTCCGTAGTGGAAAGCATTATACATAGCAGGGAACTTAGCTCTAACAACATCCTCACCAAGGCCCACAATGCTAAACGCCTTAACCATAAGCTCTGGGTCGTGATTACGAACAGCGCCCGACGAAAGTTCAATGCCGTTACAAACTAAATCATACTGATACGCTAAAATATTAAGAGGGTCGTCATTAATTAACGCCTCCATACCTCCTTGTGGCATAGAAAACGGATTATGGCAAAACTCAATCTTACCCGAATCTTCATCTAGTTCATACATAGGGAAATCAACAATCCAGCAGAATTCATAACAATCCTTTTTCATATGAGCATCACAATTAGCGCCTAAGAAATTACGAAGCACACCAGCAGTTTTTTGAGCCTTAGATTTAGTACCAGCAGTCAGCCCAACAAAATCGCCAACTTTTAGTTTAAGAGTCTTAATAACATCCTCTTTAATATCCACCAAAAACTTACTAATACCGCCTACAAAATCGCCCTTCTCATCATATCTAAACCAAAAAGCCTTATTTTCAGCCTGCACAAACACATCATTACAGATTTTATCAATAACTTTACGGCTTGCTTCAAACTTATCCACAACAATAGCTTTAACGACTTGTCCATCAAACGGCTCAAAGCCACAATTAGAAAGCAGCGCAGTAGCATCTTGCACAGTTAAATCATTTCTAAGGTCAGGCTTATCAGAACCATATAACTCAAGCGCTTGAAGGTAAGGAATGCGAACAAAAGGCGCTTCTGAAGCATTATTATAAATACCAAATTTGGCAAAAATAGCAGGAAGCACGTCTTCAATAACAGCAAACACATCTTCTTGAGTTGCAAAAGCCATCTCCATATCCAGCTGATAAAACTCGCCAGGCGCTCTATCAGCCCTAGCATCTTCATCCCTAAAACAAGGCGCGATTTGGAAATATCTATCGAACCCAGAAGCCATAAGAATTTGCTTAAACTGCTGTGGAGCTTGAGGCAAGGCATAAAACTTACCAGGATGAAGCCTAGCCGGCACAAGATAATCCCTAGCACCTTCTGGCGACGAGCACGTTAAAATAGGCGTAGTGATTTCAATGAAACCAAGCTCGCTCATACGCATTCTTATATCAGCAATAACTTTAGTACGCGTAATAATTTTATCCTTAATCGCAGGATTTCTAAGGTCTAAGTAACGGTATTTAAGCCTAGTATTATCATCAGCATCAGTAGAGCGGTTAATCTCAAACGGCAAAGCAGCATGAGTACACTTACCAAGCACTTCCATCCGAGATGGCACAATCTCAATGTCGCCAGTAGCAATATTCGGATTTTTGCTAGAACGCTCTCTAACAACGCCTTCAAACAGCAAAGTGGATTCGGTATTAATAACAGAAAGCCTATCCATCATCTGCTCAGAATCAATAACAATTTGAGTGGTGCCATAGAAATCTCTAAGGATAAGAAAACCTAGGTTTTTAGAAACTTTACGCAAGTTTTCAAACCAGCCTACGACAATAACATTTTCATCCTCGTTTTCAAGGCGTAATTCATTACACGTATGTGTTCTAGATTGCATATTAATCACTTCTTTCATATAATATATAGGCGCAGTATAGCATAAGTCAAAACTTAGTTCAAGGCGCATAAAAAAAAGGCCGAAGCCTTTTTAATTTTCTAATTTCTCTAAATATGAAGTATAAGCCTCTTGATAAGTATCAAGAACAATAGATAAACCAAGCTTCTCAAGCTCCGCTAAATACATATCCCACTCAGCATCAATAACGCTAGGGTCGCCAATAATCCACTTTTGCACCATCTCATTAGTATACATATTAATGTTAGGCAGCCTATTGTCAATTACTTGCTTTTGCTCAACATTCCAAGGTAGCGGCGGCATCTGGATTACAGAGTAATCATTTTCGGTATATAAATCCACCCCAGCACGCCCAATTTCATGAGTCCACTGATATTCGTATTCATAATCCATCCAATAACCATGCTTTAGCTGCGTACCAATGTAAGTTTCCAAAAAGATATTAACAGCAACATTCTCATCATTGTTTAAAACGTAATCATTAAAAGTAGGTTTGCCATCAACCATCTCATAACTTAAGCCTTCCACACCGTAATTACTTAAAATACGCCCGTAATCAGAATAAATATAATCCATATAAGCAAAAGCCGCCTCAGGATTGCTACAATTAGGAGTCACAGCCCAACCATCAGGCTTAACCTTTAGACGAGAATGCTCTTCCCACTGATTGCCAGTAGCAGTAATAGGAGGCGCAATAACCTCAAATTTAAAGCCATCAATGTTAACGCCGTCATTGTAAGCTGAAGTAGAAGGAGTCCATTCATGAGTCATACCGCCAATATCTTTAGGCAAATACTCAACGCGAGAAGCAACGCCTTTAGTGAAAATTTCTCTATCAATAAGCCCCATATCATACCAACGCGATAGATTTTCTAGCCCCACTTTAAACTCTGGAGTAGACCACGCAAAATACACAGAACCATCCTCAGTTGGAATAACCTTTTCAACGTAACTATCCATACCATAGCAACGAGCATCCCATAAATTAACTAAACGCATCATCTCCATCCAGTTATCATTAAAATACGGAATTTCATCGTTAATGCCATTGCCATTAGGGTCATCATGTTTAAAGGCAAGAAGCACATTTTCAAGCTCCTCAACAGTAGTAGGCACCTCTAGGCCGAGATTATCCAACCAGTCGGTGCGCATAAAATATGTACGAGCAACGCCGCCAGATTGAATGTAAGGAATGTGATAAATGTTACCGTCCCAAGCGGTAATAGCAGCTTCTACATCAGGATTATCATCTAGAAACGCTCTAAAGTTAGGCAAGTTATCCCAGTAGTCATTAAGGGGAAGGAAACCGCCTTCTGGCCCATATTGCATAAAGTAGCTAGCAATGTTATCACCGCCATAAATATCAGAAGGAAAGCGGTCAACAGCTTGCAGCAGCAGTTGCTCAACAGAATTAGTACCAACTGGATTAGCAGTGTTTTTTAACGAAATATTCGTAATTTCTTGCATTTCTTTAAAAACTGGCCAATCTTCGTTAAAAGCATACGTATTTCGCGCATGATAATGGAAGGTGAACTCCTCAGGCTGAGCTAACGGAAAATCCATCCCCATTGGAGAGCCATATTCATCAGTCCACGTTTCATTAGTTACTGCTTCAGTCTCATTAGTTGCTGCTGGAGTTTCATTAGTTGCTGCTGGAGTTTCATTAGATACAACAGGAGGTTCAACCGCTGGAGCTTCAGTTGATGCCGAACTACAGCCTACCATAACCATACTGCCTATAATAAAGAAAAAACCTTTTTTCATATACACATCCCCCTTTGGATTGCTTATACATAATTTAACAATTTTAGATTTAAATTTAAAGCTTGATTTGAGTATAGTATATAATACAATTGCCCTAATGTCAATGTATTTATAATGTTTTTACATATAACCTTTTGCTATCTCTTCTTTATTATAGTGATAAATTATAAAAAATTTAACATCGCTTAATCCGATTCATAAAAAAACTCCGATGATGTATTACAAACGTATACCGAACTAGATTGCCAAATATTCGCCCAACATTTTGCCTCAGCGTTAAACATAACAAAAAGGTACGTTGGTAGCGAGCCTAATTGTCCGCTAACA
>MDSP01000042.1_pt1 | contig 27904 bp, 23 predicted proteins | sample 1005811 | NCBI WGS metagenome assembly MDSP01 (sample SAMN05526596, study PRJNA338239) | gut metagenome | isolation source: stomach gut content | host: Naso elegans | place: Saudi Arabia: Red Sea | collected 2011-04
CAATCCCATTCATTTACACAGTCTCTGGTGTGTCTACCCAGAACATGTACCTTTTCTTAGTTTAACAATCATACCCAGTGTTGGGACATTTGTAGGTGCAGTCACAGATCCTACAGGTAGTTGAGCCGCTCCAGAGTTTTCTGCATCGTCAGCCAGCCCTTGTGGCTGGATTTTTAGCCAAATGAGCATGCTGAACCACCAGAGAAAGCACTCTGATTGGCTGTTACCCTGAAGAAAAAAAAATCTTGATGGTTTGTGTTTTGTGTCTAAATAACATGACTGGTGGGCTCAACATTTGAAGCTGATTGTTGTTTACAGCCTGTGCTCTTTTTGTCCACTAGGTGGAGCTCATTCTGCAGGCATCCACAGTTTCCCTTTTTGTTCCCCTTCTTAAGACACTGGCAAAAGAAAAAAAAGGAAAAGTTTCATATTTTCTAATTAATATTCTTTTTAGAGTGTAATTGACACATCACAAAGCCAACTGCTGCTAATGATGAGGAAAGCGAGGTGGAGGAGCATTTGATGAATCTAATCAGAATCTGAACTTTATGCACATCGAGAGAAATAGAGATCATCTGTACACGTACAGTAGGCCTACATTAGACACTGACAGCTATCACTGTTTTTCTGTACTGGTCCACAAATAAACTAAAAATTAAATTAATACAAAGAAGCCCTGCCAGAAAAAAAAAGTATGGTTCAGTGCAGGAGGACTGTTATGTGTGAAACTGGCAACTGATTTTAAGGTACATTTGCTTTAACTTAAGAAAAAAGCTATACTGAGCACACACCAGCAGTCACTGCAACCTCGCTTTTATTTTGAAAGCAATTTTTTTTTTTTTCTGAAGACTTTCATTTTCATTTTTGCCAGTTCTGCCAGACGGCACCAGATCCGCCTGGCAAACAATCTGTGTGAACATTTGTGTATCAATTACCCCTTGAGAATGTCCATGAGCTGTATCAACTGTAACTACATCAACCTTAGCTTTTACAAGAGCTTCAAGACGTTCCATAACATCTCCAGTAACCCCAACAGCTGCTCCAGCAAGCAATCTTCCTTGTGAATCTTTTGCTGAATTTGGATACATAATAGCTTTTTCAATATCTTTAATTGTAATTAAACCTTTTAAATTTCCATCTTCATCAACAATTGGAAGTTTCTCAACTCTACACGATGATAAAATTTCTTTTGCCTCCTCAATTGTAGTTCCCTCAGGCGCTGTAACTAAATTTTCTGTAGTCATAACCTCTTTAATTTGACGGCTAAAGTTAGTTTCAAATCTTAAATCACGATTAGTTAAAATTCCTACTAATTTAGTTCCTTCAGTAATTGGAACTCCAGAAATTTTGTATTTACTCATAAGTTGCTCAGCTTCAAAAACGTGTTGCTCTGGTGATAAAGAAAAAGGATCAGTAATTACACCATTTTCAGAACGCTTTACTCTATCCACTTCTTCTGCTTGCTTCTCAATTGTCATATTTTTATGGATAATCCCAAGGCCACCTTGTCTAGCAATCGCTACAGCCATTTGTGATTCTGTAACTGTATCCATTCCCGCACTCATAAATGGAATATTGATTTTTAAATTTTTAGTAAGTTTTGTACTTAATTCAACCTGATGAGGTAGCACGTTTGAATAGTTTGGAATTAGTAAAATATCATCAAATGTAATCCCATCTCTAATAATTTTTGACATAAAATTTTCCTCCTAAAATGTTTATCTAATTTTAATTTTAGCCTGTTGGATAAATGTGTCTTAAGGGCCACCGTCTAGCCTTCCAAAAACCGACTCCAAATTATCCAACACCCTAAGCTTTGCAACAACTTTGACTAAATTTGACATTTTATTTAATGTTTAATCGCTATTATAACACATACAAGAAGCAATGTCAGTAGTCATTTTTTCTTATAATTTATTATTTGTGGATTTTGCACTCTGTATAATTACATTTTATGTATTTTTGATGGAGCTTGATTATACATAAGTTGTAACATTTCGTTATTAGGTGTTAATAAAATTTTCAAAGTTTCCCCATTTACAGAATAAATTATAGCATAAGTATTGGCTTCTAGCTTGCCATCACTACAATCTATAGCCTTCTCAACTCTTAGCAATTGCTCCTTGTGTCTATCATCAGCTATACTGGCCATCATAGTAATATTTCTCAAATCTATAGTCTTAATCCTACGTCGTCTTTGCTTGTTATAAATCACGTCAATATCTAGTTCATTGTTAGTAATCGCATACTCATATTCTCTGCTCAAAAAACTCCTCAAATAGTTGGCTAATAAAACGATACCAACAATAACTACAGCACCCATGCCCCCAAATAACCACAAAACTACTACAGAAAGTGAGATAGTTGATGCGACTATAGCCACTAGAGAGGTTTTATCTTTTGAAGTTCTTCTAGCTTGTATTAATTGCTCTTTAAAAATATCGCCCATTCTTTTCTCCTTTATACATTTTCCTATTAATAATTGTACAACTTTGCCCCTCAAAATATGAGGAATTTCCAAATATTTTCAACAAAAATTTCCACCCATAATTTAGTATTGACACGTTTTTTAATAGTTAATCACTTACCACAAAAATTTTTTAAAAAATTACACCTTCACTAGTTAGCAAGGTGTTTCATATCTTTATCATTTATAGCACAATCAAGAAGTTCTGGCAAATTATTTGGAGAACAAGCAAAACAAGGAATATTCAAATTTCCTACCTTTTTTGCTAACTGATGATCGTAACAAGGCGTACCATTATCCGAAATCGCAAGCAAGCACACAACTTTTACCCCAGATTGCTTCATAAATTCTAATCTCTGTAGCATTTCTGAAACATTTCCACCTTCATATAAATCTGTTACCAAAAACAAAATAGTTTTCGATGGATTTTCTATTAAAGTTTGACAATATTTCAATGATTTATTAATATTTGTTCCTCCACCTAAGTTAAAACCATACAATAAATCAACTGGATCATCTAACTTTTTAGTTAAATCTACTACTTCATCATCAAAAGCTACAACTTTAGTTTTCAATGAAGAAATACTTGCCAAAATACAACTCAAAACCGAGGAGTAAATTACACTTTCTCCCATCGATCCACTTTGATCTACATCTAAAATGATTGTCCATTTATTTGTATCATTTTTACTATCCCTATCAAAAAAATACACTTTTTCTGGAATTATTGTGTTAAGCTCCGATGAATAATTCTTTAAATTTTTACGAATAGTATATTTAAAATCTATTGCCGAAGCTAGAGGAATAGGGGAATGAGCGTTTTTATTGTGTTGAGATGAGATAACTTTACGAACCTCTTCACTCAATTTTTTATTTATATCTTCAACAATTTTACGTATAAAAATACGCACCGATTGTTTGCTTTTTTGTGGCACATTATCTTTTAAAGCTAGTAAAGAGCTAGCTAAGGAAATATTTGGCTCTATTGTTTCTAAAATTTCTGGCTCTAATAAAAGTTCTTTTAATCCACATCTTTCAATTGCATCATTTTGTATAATTTGCACAATATCTTTATCAAATAATGTTTGAATATCACCAAACCACTTGGAAACATTAGGAAAAGATTTACCCTTTCCAGCAGATTTACTCCCTTCACCATTAGCTCCTATTTTAGAAAATCTTTGCGAACCATAGATTTCACTCAAAGTTTTATCCATCAATAATTGTTCCTCAGATAGCAATTGTTCACCATCGTTTAATTGTTGTAATTCCTCCTCCACTTCCTTACCCAAAATTAAACGCCATCTTTGTAGTTGTTCCATAAAATTTTCTCCTTAAATATCGTCAAAATCAAATTCCTCAAGTCCTAAAAATGCTTCAATTTCAGTGGTTGTAACTTCATCATTTATTACTGTATTATTAATTTCTACTTTCCAAATTGCTTTCAAATTATCAATCACACTATCTTTATTGTTAGGGCTAAACCCCGAAAAAGCTCTTCTTAAAAATAGTAAGGCTCGTTTAAACTCTTCTTCACCCAAACTAGCAATATAACTATCAATTATTTCCCAGAGGTTACGTTTTATTGTTAAATAGTGATAATTTTTCATACATAATCCTTCTAACCAATTAGCAGAATTTTCTGTTGCCACACCACTTGATAATCTAAATAATAAAATTTCCTCTAATTTTTCTTCAGCAAATAATTTTTCTTCCAATAAAACTGCCGTTGCATATCCAGCTAAAAATGGATTTATCTCCAAATCTTCACTCAACTTAAACAGTTCCTCACAATATAAATCTTGCTCAATCTCCTCTAAATGACTTAATTTATTTAAAATATCCATTCCTTGTATAATACCATTAATTTGTTCATTAGTACAACAAGTTGCGGTACGCATCACCAAAATAGCTTTTAAAAATAAATTTTCCGTTATAGTTATAATATCGTCCAAAGATATTCTTCTCAAATTACCAAATTGAATTATAGTATAAAGTTTTGACAATGCTTTTGTAATCCCAATAAAATCAGTACTTTCAATAGAAAATTGTTGGAGCAATCTTATAAAATGATTGACCGACTCAGATAATCCACATTCAAAACTACTCAAAATATTTTGCGCAATAACCTCTATTGTAGGAGAATTTTCAATAGCTAACATCATAGTTTCAAGGCACGCTCTATCAAGAGTATCCCCCAATAAAGAGGCTTCAACCAACTGAATTTCAACGGCTGGTGACCATTGTAAATTCCAATTTTCACGCCAAGAAGCATCTTTTTGATTGCTAACTAAAGGAACAACAAATGATATTTCTAACAATAATAACTTATTAAAAAAATTAGACCTATTTAAATCTAAATAAGCACCTTTTTCAGTTTTAGACCTAATATTTTCACGCAAATCAAGAGCCACTTTTTGAATTTCATTACTCATATACTTACTCAATCGTAAATCTTTTAACGTTTGTTGAAAATCCTGTTGCAATGCTGTATTTGCAACTCCTTGAGGTAATTCTCCCATCTTATTTCCAATTTCAACTTTCAATCTTGCCGATAAAACTACAGAATTTGCACCCTCTCCAAAACAAGTCGTTACAGCATCTTGTAAATCTCTAAGCGTAGGATATTTTTGATTATTCAAATACGCCAATTGATTAGCAAGCGCAATAGCTTCAATAGTTTGAGCCGTTGATGCAAAATGCCCCTCCTTGCGCAAAATCCGTGTAACTTGGGTCATATATCTAAACGCCACATTCTGAATATCATTTTCATTAATAGCATTCCAAAGCATATGGTAATATTGAGGAGCATCATTTCCAGCCCCATAACCTGATTGTGATGACAATTTAAAATAAGTATAAGGCATTAGTGTAAAATTGGTTTTTACTTTAGCAATTTGTTGTAACTGCTCCTTTTCCATAACTGGCACAGAACCCTGCAACCCTTCCAAATGATACGCTCCAGCAATTACAGCCACCTTTTTTACCCCAAATTTTTTATATGCCTTTTCAATCTCAATTCGCATATAACTTTCACGCATAAAGTTTTTTTCAGCATCAGAACGCTTATTTTTACGAAGCTCCTTTCCATATTGTTCTGTTGCCCGAAAATAATCATCTTTATTATGCTCAATCATACCTTCCCAAAACGCTTCATGCCCAATGGTTTCATCTAGCTTTTCATAAATAGAAATCGGAGTTTCTTCCTTTATAATAGAGATATTTTCATTTTCTTCAAACTCCTCTTCTTTGTGTAGCAAAATAGTACTTGGCAAATCAATAAATTTACACTCCACATTATTTTTGTAACACCATAAAATCGCTTGGTACTCTGGAGAATATTCTGCAAGTGGATATAAAATTGTTTCAATCGGTTTTTTTAGAGTATATGCCAAAATTGCAATAGGAAGTTTCACCTCTTTTTGAACAATTTGAGGAATAAGAGAGTTAAAATCTGATGGCCCTTCAATCAAAACAATTTTAGGCTGTTGTTCATCGAGCTTTTTTACAACGTTGAACGCCCCATTTGGAGATAAATGGCGAACCCCTAACATAAACATTCCTCCTTATTTTCAAAACTGGTATAACTTAAAAATAATTTATTTATATCGTCCCAACTATTTTTTTGACTTTTCTCAAAACTTAACAACTTATTTTCCATTTGATGAATTTCCATACAAATATAATTATCCAACAGAGAAATTTTTTCTACGTGGTTCGCTTCATTAGCACAAGCTTTCACCTCTATCAAATTTTTAACTATATTTAACTTTTCTCCATCTAAGTATTTTTCTGCTAATATTCTAAATTCAATTGGGGGAGCTGATTGAATTTCCAAAGTCCACCTGCAACTCAATAAAGCACGCAATATATAAAAATATGACTTTAGTTTAATATTTTCATTTTGTAAGTTGCTACAATAATCTTTTTTAGCAATGCTAAGATAATGATAAGCCACTACTTTTGGTCTAAAATATTCCAAAGCCACTTGTCTAAACCGTTGAAATTCTGGGGTTTCCTTATAAATAATCGGTGAATTACACCACTCCAATATAGTAGGGTTTGACTTATACAATAACTCACAAGCTTTTTTCACGTCCCAGCCATTGATATCAAAAATATCATCAAGTTGCCATTCAATAACACTTCTTTGTTTATTCAACTTTAGGTAAAATTCTGTATCTCTAACATAAATAAACCGTACATCATAATCACTATTTGGCGAGGCAAACCCCCAAGCACGGCTACCAGACTCAATTGCATAAATAATTTTTACATTTTTCTGCTCTTCAATTTGAGCCAACTTTTCCTTAATTTGTAGTTCCACGCAAAATTCCCCCTAATTCAATTTTTTACACTCTGTATAAAGTTGTTGCCAATCATTACGTTTACGCATTACATTTTGCAAATATTCCGTCCAAATTACACTATCCGACTTGTCATCTTTCACAATCGCACCTTGAAGAGCAGCCGCCAAATCATAATCAGAAATTTTTCCATTCCCAAAACTTCCTGCAAGAGCCATACTATTTGCCAATAACGAAATCGCTTCAGCCGTTGACAATACACTACTTGTCTGCTTTACTTTCTGTTTATTATCAATAGTTGAACCTTCTCTTAACTCTCTAAAAATCGTACAAATTTTTTCTACCACATCTACATTAGGCAAACTTGAATTTAATTCCAAACTTGACGAAAGTTGCTCTATTCTTGTTTGTACAATTTTCATCTCTTGGTTTAAAGTTTTTGGCGATGGCAAAACTACAATATTAAAACGGCGTTTCAAAGCTGATGACATCTCATTTACCCCTTTGTCACGTGTATTCGCCGTTGCTATTACCGAAAATCCTTTTTGTGCAGGAAGTTCAGTTGTAAGCTCTGGAATTGCCAGCCTTTTTTCTGATAAAATTGAAATTAATGCATCTTGAACTTCTGATGCACAACGAGAAATTTCCTCAACTCTCGCAATAGTCCCACTCTCCATAGCGTTGTAAATTGGGCTTTTTATAAGCGCCTCTTGTGATGGACCTTTCGCAATAAGCAACGCATAATTCCAAGAATAACGAATACTTTCCTCAGTTGTTCCTGCTGTTCCCTGAATAACTTTTGTGCTATCTCCATTAATTGCTGCCGTTAAATGTTCCGAAAGCCACGACTTCGCAGTCCCTGGTTCACCAATTAATAATAATGAACGGTCAGTTATAAGTGTTGAAATTGCAATCTCTACAAGACGATTTGCCCCTATATATTTTGGTGTAATTTCCAAACCTCCAACTTGTCCACCCACAATATATTTTAGGACTGAACGTGGCGACATTTGCCAATTTGTTGGGACAAAATTTCCGTTTGCCTTATCCTCCTTAATTAATGCCTCAATTTCTGTTTGAAATAATAATTCTGCTCCTTGACGTTGTATCATGCTTTTTCTCCTTATCTATGTAGAGGGTTAACCCCCCTCTATTCCTCGTTTAATCGGTTAATTAAATCGTTAATCACGTTGTATCTGGCCTCAACAGCAGTAGCCACGGCCTGAGGTTCTAACCCATCTTCTGCAACATGAGAAACAGCATCAGTTAAAAGTGCTAACCTCAATAATTTTTCTTTTTCATCATTGCTATCCATTTAAACAACTCCTTTTAATGATTATTTCCATATTTATCATGTGTTAAACAGCAAAATTTAATTCATTAAAAAAATTTTATTTAAAATATGATGCTGAACTTCTTTTTGATAATAATTCTTAGGGCAATGTGGTACAGGCTGACCCCCACTAATCATTATATTAATTTTTTCTATATCAATTGACCCATCAATAAGTTTGGTAATCCCTGCAAAATCAGTAAACCTATCCGTAAAATCTATTAATGTTTCCTTCCAGTTTGTATGAATTCCTTCCTTTAAATAGGTGATTTTATAAGTATGTTTTTTACCACAATAATCATAAACTTGAGGAATTATATAATAGCACTCTAACTTTTTATTATAATACACTCTTTGAAAAATAAATAAAAATGCCTTCTGAGGATAACAATTCACTCCTTCCTCATCACTAATATAAATACTATATTTTGCATAAAACTCTTCAGCTGATAACTTAAAAATATCCTCTATAGCATCAAACACAAAACTATACTCTGGTACAATATCCTTAATTTTAATGATAAATTGTTGATTATAGTCTGGATACCACACCAATATATAATCAAGTATAACTTTAACTAACAGCTCAATAATTTCACAACTTGTCCTATTTATTAAAAGTGCTTGCTCCATTTCCACAAACCATTCATCACAAATAACATTATACCCCAGCACTAAAATAGTTCTTTTTCGCCCAGTATATTTTTGAGTTAAAAACAACTGCTTTATAATATTCCTTACCTTGTCACTATCGTTAACATATAACATTCCCAACACTTTAGGAGATTGATTATAACTATTTACTTCATCAAACCATTCACCTAAATAGTCTCCTTCACCAGTTAATTTTGCTTTCACCAACCTATCGCAAACTACCCCGAACTTGGCTGATGTCATATACCCACTAGCATCTTTTAAAAGTGTAAAGCATTTATTGATTTTAATTTTATCCAAACAATTTGAAGGAACATTATGACTTAACTCAAATTCATTTACAATAAGTTTACTCATAATTTCCTTATCCTTAAATTTGAACTCCAATACTTTTTCTAACAAATTCTTTCTCGGGAATTTATAAATATACAACTGATTATACATTTCTATATTATGAATTGCGTGTAAATAGCGGAATATTCTCCCTTGATGTACAGCATAAGACGTTTTCCAGTTTTTAACTGTAATTGCGTCAGCTATTTCTACACTATAAAATTTTTGAACCACAGTATGATATACTAAAATTTCACTTTCACTTGCTATTTCCAGTTTTTTCTTAAAATCTCTTCCAAGATTATCTCCATAAACTAACAAATTATTTATTGCTAATTCTAAACTTTTTGAAATATTATAATTGTTAAATATTAGACTTTCTATCTCAATAATTTTTAAACTTGTATTAAAAACCCTAAAATCAGGGGTCACACCAGCCTCACAAACACTAATATCCTCAATACTTCTAAGCTGTAAACGTGAAAACTGATAATAATTACAGTCATATCGTACATAAACTCTTTTTAATATTTGATTGCTAAAGTTTTTTTTGACAACCAACATTATTGTATTTACTAGAGAAATTACTTCTATTATATTTCTTGACTCACAATCAATTAAACTTTGTAATTTTGTCGAAAGTTTTTGAAAAATAGGATTAAATGGAATGTAAAACTTGACTTCTTCACGAAAGTGTCTTATAACGATATCCTCCTCGATAAATTTTATTCCATATACAACATTTAAAATTAACCTATTTTTTAATTCTAGTAACATTTTACCTCCTAAATATAATTATAATATCATCATTTTTATTTATATTATATCATATTTTTATGACGTATGTAGTCATTATTGAAAATTTTTTTAAATAATTTTTAGGTATCGAAAAATAAAGGAATAATTTTCAAAAATTTTAATTATTTTCATATAAAATTTTGTTTTCAATATAATAAATATTAGTATATTCAATCTTTTCAGAAATAACATTTTAATTTACAGAAAACATAGGACAGAAAAGTTCAATTATCACGATTTTTGAATTTCACTTTTTTCAAACACAAAAAAATAACCCTTTATGATTTCTCATAAGGGATTATTTTAATATAAATCTTCAAATATTTTACTAACATCAATTTCTAAACTTTCAAAAATAGTCGGCTTAATTATTGTAGTGTAATTATCTTTCTCAATTTGTGTTAAACGCTTTAAATCGTACTCATCTAACACTACTATTACACTCATTAATTGATATTTGCCTTTATGTAGGAAATACTGCTTTATAGATTGACTCATATAATCAACTAACCAATATTCTTTAACTCCATACTTTTCATAAAGATTAAATTTTGTAACTGTGTCATGTTTTATACTAGTAGGCGAAATTACTTCTACTATTAAAGTTGGAACTCCATGATATCCATTTGGCTTAAATTTTGACCTGTCACAAAGTATAGATAAATCTGGAACTACATATTCTGCTTTGCCTTCATCTAAATAAACATCTATATGGTCAGTAAAAGCTCTACATTTTTTGCCTTCTTTTGACTGCTCCAAATACACTCCAAATCTTAAATACAACTTGTCTATAACTTGGCTATGTCTGGGATTTGCCGAAGGGCATATATAATAAACTTTATTTTCAATCTTTTCTTCTTTCCACCTTACCAAATCTACTGCACTTTCCATAAATACCACTCTTTCTTTATTTTTAATTTAGTATAACATATTTTGGCTGGTGGGATATAACTTTTTTATAAGCTTACTTAAAAATAGGGGAAACCTCTTCACCAAATACTACAACAAAAAAGAATTTCTCCCCTAAAAAATAACATTTTTGTTTCTAGTTGTCAAGGATAAATTTCTCACTAACCCTTAAAATATGAGAATTAGTCACTAGGCTAATTACGTTTAATACAAAATTTTTATCTATAACTCCAAACATAATCTGATTTTCATATATATCCTTCATTTCAAAATATACACTATCAACTTTATTCAAATAAATTTGGTCTTTATTTTTATCTTGCAAAATGTATCTATCATCTACAATTCCAATGGTTTCATAACTAATTAACACTGGAAAAATATCTTTTGATAATGAAGATATAAAATATAATTTCGCTTTTTCAACCCCAGTTTTTATATCCGTAGCAAAACTTTTAATGGTGATAATATCTTCCAAAGTAAATTTTCTTGTACTATAAGTTAACCAAGTTATTTTAGCAAATTCTCGGCTATTGTAGTAAATTAAAGGGGTTGGCATAATTACATCAAATTCGCTATCATTAATTAATTGCTTATCTAAAATTTCATTACAGGAAAAGTTTATACTCCCACTGTTTAAATCTAGCCAATATGCAACTTCTATTTTCTTATTTTTCACCTCATCAACCCATAAATTTAGTTGAACTAATTGTGAATTTTCTCTAACTAACCCTAAATTCAAAAGCTCTTGTGCTGTCCATTCATACCCAACTTCTTCCAAAAAATCGTTTGCTTCTTGTGTAATAATATTATTTTCTATACACTCTATAAAACAAATTTTGGCATTACTTACTAAACTTTGAGTCTTAACTATTAATTTACTTACCTTCTCTAACTCCTCCTCCAAATTTTCGAGCAATTCCACCATTAATTTTTGGATATTTGGAATATAATAATTTCCAAGCTCTTGAGTTCCACACTTATAATCATTTATTTGAACCTTCAAATTTCCAAGACCATTTTCTATTATATCCCTTATTATTTTATCAGCAATTTCAAGCCCTTCAACCTGTTTTGACATCTGTTTTAATTGATACATTTTATCCCCCTTAGTATTTTAGTATTAAGTTTATTATACATTTTGCATCAAAATAATTGCAAGCATAACACAAAAAAACTTACCTATGACCATATTTGTAGTCACAAGTAAGTTTTTATACTCCTATTTAATAGCTCCAGACGCTACCCCTTTAATAATATATTTTTGACAACTCAAGTAGAAAATAACTATCGGAACTATTGCTAACACTAGCATTGCCATCATTGCACCCATATCTATTGAGCCGTATCCACCCTTTAAATATTGTATCGCCACTGGTACAGTTTTATACTCTGTTCCAATTAATAAATATGGTAATAAATAATCATTCCAAATCCACATTGTATTTAAAATCGCCACTGTAATAACGGTCGGTTTCATAACTGGTAACACTACTAAAAAGTAGGTTTGAATTGGGTTACAACCATCAATTATTGCTGCTTCTTCAATTTCTAATGGAATTGATTTCACAAATCCTGCAAACATAAATACTGAAAGCCCTGCCCCAAAGCCTAAATATATTATAATTATACCAAATGGGTTATCAAGATGTAATGTATTTGCTACTTTTGTAAGTGTAAACATAACCATTTGAAACGGTACAATCATTGAAAATGCAAAGGCATAATATAACATCGAAGTCCATTTATTTTTTACACGAACAATATACCATGCCGTCATTGAGGTACAAATTACAATTGCTATTACTGAAAAAACTGTAATGAATGTAGACCACCCAAAAGCTGATAAAAACTTGATTTTTACAAGACCTTCAATGTAATTTGTAACCCCTACAAAAGTTTCACTAGTTGGCAATGAAAAAGGTGCATCACTAATGAAAAACCTCCCTTTGAATGAATTAATAAACACTATTACTATTGGGAAGATAAACGCTATAGATAACAAAATTGCAACTATAAATAATGTTGTATCAAGAACTTTATTTCGTTTTTGCATTATTCCTCAACCTCCCTTTTTCTAGTAGTTACAAGCTGTGGAAGTGATATCATAGCTACCAATATAAAGAAGATAACAGCTTTTGCCTGCCCAACACCTTCCCAACCAACTCTACCATAAAACGTATTATAAATATCCAGTGCTAACATAACAGTTTTATCACTTGGTGAACCTGCTGTTAAAGCTAGATTTTGATCAAATAATTTAAATGCGTTTGAAGTTGTTAAAAATAAACAAATAGTAACCGAAGGCATAACTAATGGAACTATCATATTTGTAATAATTTTAAACGGTGTAGCACCATCTATTTGTGCAGCTTCAATAACAGAATCTGAAATATTTTGAATTCCAGCTATATAAATTATCATCATATAACCTATCATTTGCCAGTTCATCAAAATTACTAATCCCCAAAATCCATATTTAGGATCATAAGTTAACGTTACTCCAAATTGAGCTAATACTCCATTTAAAATAAGTTGCCAAATATATCCCAAAACAATTCCACCAATTAAATTTGGCATAAAAAATACGGTTCTAAAAAAATTTGTACCCTTCATTCCTCTTGTCAATAGTAATGCTAGTAAAAATGCACAAATATTTACACTTAATACTGATACTATTGCAAATTTTGTTGTGAACCATAACGCATCTAAAAATCCTGTTGTTGTGAACGCCTTAACATAATTATCCAAAAATACAAACTTAGCGTCCGATACAGTTGTAAACTCTGTAAAAGATAAACCAATTCCCATAATGAATGGTGCTACAAATCCTATCATGAAAGCTATTAATGTGGGAAGTACGAAAACAGGAAAGTATTTAGCCAATGTTTTTTCCATACCATTCACCTCCTATTTTTTCAAAGAAACTTCAGTTTTCCACGCATCAACAGTAACTGCAACAACTTCATTCCACTCTGTTTGACCTTGTGCATAAGTTAAAAGTGCATCTCCTACTCTATTTTTAAAATGTTCGCTTGGGAAAGTTATGAAAGCCCATGGCACTGATTCCACATCTTTTTCTAACCAACGTATAATTTCTTTTGCCAATGGGTCGCTTGGTCTTTCAGTTTCATCAAAACTAGCAAATGGTGCTACTAAATTTAACTCATTTAACACGTAATATTTTCCAATTTCACTTGTGAATAACCACTCCAAAAAGTCAACTGCCATATCCTGTTGCTCTTGTGAAGCTTGAGAATTTATTGAGAAATAATTCTCTGTACCTATTGATAATCCATAGTTTTCTTCACCTTCAATACCCATGTAAAGAGGCATAAATTTAATATCATCAGCCTTTACAATATTACCCCCAACTTCATCAATTTGAGCCCATGCCCAACTACCGTTTTGAACCATTGCTACCCTACCTAAAGCAAACTCTGCCATTGAATCTGTTACAGATTTGCTACCTAATAACCCTGGTTTTGTTACAGAATTATTAATATATAAGTCAAAAAGATTTCTAAAATTTTCGTTATAAGTAAATTCTATTTCGTCCATCTCAAGACCTGCTAAAATCGGATTTTCAACACCATCATAGTCCAAAAACTCATGATAAAACGGCGTATTTGCAAGGTGAGTTTGCCAGCGCCATTGTTCTCCAGAACCTAAAGAAGTAGACGCAAAAACTCCACTAATCCCAAGAGCTTCAAGGTTATCTGTCATATCTTCAACTACAGCTTTTAGTGTTTCAAAATTAGTAATTTCATCTGCTGAACTGATACTTACTTTTTTATTTGGTAACGCAAAATAATCTCTCATAATTTTATCATTGTAAATAATTCCGTATCCCTCAACCACATAAGGAATTCCATAAACCCCTTCACCATCAGTCACTGCGAGGCTTTTATCTGTTAATAATTCATAAAGTTGAGTATCCTTTAAGTCAGCCGTATAATTTTTCCAAGACTCATACCCAACTGGGCCATTAATTTGATAAATTGTAGGTGGAAACGATTTCGATATTTCCGATTTTAATGTAGTTTCATAAGTTCCGCTTGCAGCTGTTTCAACTTTTACCCTAACCCCTGTTTCAGCTTCATAATCTTTTGCAATACGCTCATATACTTGAGAAATTTCAGGTTTAAAATTTAAAAAGTATATCTCATCTCCCCCAGAACTACTTGAATTATCAGAACCACACCCCACTGTAGTAACTAACATTGTTCCTGTTAAAACTGCCCCTAAAAGTTTGCTAAATTTCATAACTTCTACCTCCTAAAATATCAATCTAAATACTAATATTTTGGTTTCATATTTCTATAAAACGTTTCTAATCTAAATTTATGATAGTTATATCACAATAGTTTTTCTGACGTAATTCAAGTTATAAACAAAGCAAGTTATGTACAAGTTTACCATAAATTGTATTTTTATCTTAATAATTGGTATATTATCACAAATTTTATTATAGTACAATACTATTATCCAAAAAAGTTGATAATTTTTTTATTTCAACTTATATGAACAAGATATAATTACTTATATTTTTAATTTATATTGATATTACTTAGTTATTATTACTATATTTTTCAAATTTTAAAATTTAAACAAACACTTAATGTATTGTTTTAAATACAAAAATAGACTATTAAAATATAAGTTCCATAGTCTATTTTGCATATATCTTTCTAATAATTCCACTACTTCTCCTAGTGTATAGTTATCTCTCCCGAATATGGATAATTATTCGGAAGTTCTTTTTTTGATAAGCCGTATAAAAGTTATCTTTAACAAAGTGGATTTTTTCTAATTTCGAATTTAGAATATTTAAATGAAAGTCTTTAATTGGGGGAAGTTTCAATAAATAGTTTTTCAAAATTATTTTTCATATATAATGCTCCCGTATACCCCAAATTTGGAACACTTTGCACCCCTAAAACTTGTGTGTAGTTAACGGCTGGCAAATTCAATTGACCTATAAATAATACTTCTGTCATTTCAGTATATTTATAAGGTAATTTTATTGATTTTATATAATATATCAAAACATCAACCCAACGTCTATCCAATTTTTCCTTTAATTGCTCTCCCAAAAATATTTTCTTATTATATTCTTGCACAATAGTTGTATCTTCAGTAAATGGAAGATAATTTTCCCCTTTATTTTCAAAAGTTAGTTGTTGAGAGGATACAATTTCTATGTCATACTTATTAATAAAACTTTTATAAACAGCTGGCATCATATAGTGATTATTTTCAAATAATTCTATTCTTCTAAAAATATAAAATAAACTTTGTTTTACATTTTCATCAGTAAATTGTTTATCAAAATACATCGCATAATTATTAAAAATTTCTTCTGCACTTTTGATAGGTAAATCGAATAGCAACTCAAATACAACTTTATAACTTGGACAAAGTTCATACACTCTAGCTAAAAATTCCTCATTTAAATTATTAACCTCCAGTATTATATATTCGCTTATTAAATCAATCATCGCTTTAATATAACGAGGTATATTTTCAGTTACATAATTCTCCAATAACTTTATAACACCCTTAAACCATTTATCACAAGTCTTATTTGCACAAAAAGCTAATAATATTCTGTTGTGAGGATTTTCTTCTAATGCTAGTTCAAAATATCTTTTTATTTTATCATCTGAACTAATATATAAAAATTTAGTTATAGTAAATATTGATTTATTTTTATATTCTAACAGATGAAGTAATAAATCATCTATTAGCCTCAGATTGTTTGTTTTCAATGCTTTTACAGCAGTATTATTAATTAATTGTTCGGTTAATTTTTCAAAAAACGCTCCCTGTTGTTGGTACAAATAATTAAGCACTTCTATATCTTGTGGAAATTCTAAAAAAATATTTATAGGTATATTTTTGAGATAAGTACTATCCATACGGTTTGGACTATTCCAATATGCCACCATAAGTTTTAGTTGTTCTACTTTATTTTTAAATGTAGCTTGACATATATTTGCATAAATGAATGCTGGAACAGTATTGATAATTGATAGATAATAATAATATTCACTTTTGTACTTTTCTACATCTTTAATACAATAAATAAATTGTCTAATCACAAAATAATTTACATCTTTATTTATTTGTAGCTTCATATAATGTACCCACATTTTTTCAGCTTCTTGGAGAGATAAAAGTTGAGATATTATTGTAAAGTATACCACTAATTTAATAGATTTTTCATTATAAATTTGATTATAATTATTCAAAACTGATTTTATTTCGTTTATAATTTTAGGCTTAATATACTTTAAAATTTTTGCTAACTTTTCTATAACCCAATTATAATGCTCTCTATCCTCGTTTAAAATAATATCTTTTGTCACTAATACTTTATATGTTTTATAAGCACTATTCACAACTCTAAAATCATTTCTTTGTTTAATATCAATACAATTTTCATAATTAAACACTATGTTGCTTGGGTATATTTGATGTATATTTAAACGTGAAATATGGTAATATTCCATTTGATACTTAAAAGATTTTATCGCCATTAATTTTTCGATAGGTTTTAAAGGAATTTGAGTTAAATTTACAGCTTTAACTAACGTAAGTAAACCCAAAATGTTAGTCGATTTTCCCTCTATAAGTTCATTTAATTTAATAAAAATGCTATTTATAATATGCACTTCTTGTCCTATAATTTGAAGTTGCCTTGCACAAATTTTAAGGTTAGAGTTATCTTCAATAGTTATTTTTCCATGTACCACACACAAAACTAGTTGATTTTTTAATTTATTAATCATAATTTTTCCTTTCTAAATGAAAATATTATACCATAATTTATGGACACATAATCGTACGATTTAATAGTTTTAATTTTCTGTTTTGGGACTTTCTTCCTTATTAATACACTTTATATTGCAAAGTTGTTAGGAACTTTGATATAATAAAATAAAACTAGTGGGGTGAATTTATGCAATATGAAATTTTTGGCGAAACAATTCCAGGGGTAACTATTAAACTTGAAGATGGTGAGTCGGTTTATAGTCAATCTGGGCAAATGGTGTGGTGTGATGACTACATAAACATGAATACTGGTGCTTCTCATGGAGGATTTTTTAAAAGTATTGGTCGATTATTTACGGGTGAGTCGTTGTTTGTAGTGAATTTTGAGGCCAGAAAAGATATGGCTGAAGTTACTTTTGCATCAAGTTTTCCAGGAGAAATTTTGGCTGTTGAAATTAGTGGTGGTGATGAAATAATCGTTGAAAAATCTGCATTTTTATGTGCCGAACAATCAATAGAAACTAGTGTTGCTTTTACAAAAAAAATCTCAGCTGGGCTTTTTGGTGGTGAAGGGTTTATTCTTCAAAAAATTTCTGGTGATGGTACTGTTTTTCTGGAAGTTGCTGGAAATATTGTAGAAAAAGAATTAGATGATGGCGAAATTCTTCGTGTTGATACTGGAAATGTGGTAGGCTTTGAAAGCACTGTAAGTTATGAAGTTGAGATGGTTCGTGGTATTAAAAATATGATTTTTGGTGGTGAGGGTGTATTTTTAACCAAACTACAAGGACCTGGGCGTGTGTGGCTTCAAACTGCTACGATGCAAAATATCGCCGAAAGGATTGTACCTTTTATCCCAACTCCTAATCAATAAAATTTAATTTTTGACTGTAGACAATTGTTTTCAGTCATTTTTTATGCAAAAAAATAAAATTTTTTTATAAAATGTGTTTAAAAGTTTTTTAGGTTGGCGACACTCTAATATCAAATACTATATTTTGTAAGTTATAAATTTTTTTAAATGAGATGTTTAAAGAATTATGTTGTTGGCAATACTTTATTTTGAAGTTTATTAGAAAAATATTTTACTATTAGATGTTTAAAAATTTTTTAGCATGGCAATACTCTAGTTAATGTTGAAAATATCGAGTTTATAAAGCTATTTCTATAAAGAAAAATTTATTTTATAAAATGTGTTTAAAAGTTTTTTAGGTTGGCAACACTCTAATTAAAGTTAAGAAAAGTTGATTTTCATGGGAAAGAGATAGCCATTTTGAATATAATCGTATATAATAAAAAAATATTAGCAAAATTTTAGGAGGGTTTATTTAATGATAGTTGCTGATTATTCAGCTGAAGTTGATTTTGAACGTCTTGAAGATGTGATGGCAATTTTGGATATAAGAGATGAGTTTGGACAAAATAGCTTTTATTTAAGTTTCGAGGAGGATTACCCCTACTTAGTTTTAGATGTTAATCATCTTTATGTGGTAGCTCATTATTTTGAAAAAGAAGGGTGTGTTTATGTGGCTCAGGCTGAAACTAAAAATGCTGATGTTGCTGAATATACAATTTTTCGCCAAGGAACTATTGAAGAATTTGATGCTCATCGTGAATTTATTTTGGATATGCATAAAGCAAAACTTATAGTCGAGGATTTCTTCCTTTATAAAGAGTGTTCAAAAAGAATATCATGGTATTCACTACTTAAATAAATATAATCACTTTGCTAAAGTACTTAAGATAGGAGATTGAATATGTACGAATTACTGAAAGTTGAGGGGCGTGCAAAAAGAGGGCGTTTTCACACTGTCCATGGAACGATTGAAACACCTGTATTTATGAATGTTGCTACTGTTGCAGCTATTAAAGGAGGCGTTTCTACTCAAGATTTATATACGATGAAAACACAAGTAGCACTTGCAAACACATACCATTTGCACCTTCGTCCAAGTGATGAATTAATTAAAGAACTGGGTGGACTTCATAAGTTTATGGTGTGGGAAAAGCCTATACTTACAGACTCTGGAGGATTTCAGGTATTTTCCTTATCGTCTAGGCGTAAAATTAAAGAAGAAGGGGTATATTTTTCTTCACATATTGATGGCAAAAAAATATTTATGGGGCCTGAGGAGAGTATGCAAATTCAATCGAATTTAGGCTCAACTATTGCTATGGCTTTTGATGAGTGTCCCCCTGCTACAGCTGATAGAAGCTATATAATTCCATCAGTTGAACGTACTACAAGATGGCTCGAGCGCTGTATTAAAGAGATGGATAGACTAAATAATTGTGAAGGTACGATTAACAAAAATCAATTGTTATTTGGAATTAATCAAGGTGGAATTATCCCAGATATTCGTATTGAACACGCCAAAATTATTAGTGAATTTGACCTTCCAGCTTATGCAATTGGAGGACTTGCCGTTGGTGAAACTCATGAGGAGATGTATAATGTGCTAGAACACGTAGTGCCTCACCTTCCACAAAATAAACCTACTTATTTGATGGGAGTTGGTACTCCAGAAAATTTATTAGAAGCTGTTTCACGTGGAGTAGATTTTTTTGATTGTGTGCTTCCTGCTAGAAACGGTCGTCATGGCCATCTATATACTAATCATGGTAAAATGAATATTTTAAACCAACGTTATGCAAATGATATGAACCCAATTTCTGATGAGTGTGAATGTTCTACTTGTAAGCATTATTCAAGAGCCTACATTCGCCATTTATTAAAGGCTAAAGAAATTTTAGGGCTTAGATTATGTGTAATTCACAATTTATATTACTATAACAATTTGATGGAAGAAATCCGTACAGCACTTGATAATGGTGAATTTGAGAATTATAAAAGAATGCGTTTAGAAGGTTATAAAAATTAAGGAGCGAAAACTATATGGGATTGCTAGGAATGGTTATTTATTTTATATTTATTTTTGGGGTTATGTATGTAATGCTAATTAAGCCTCAAAAAAAGCGTGATATGGAAATTCAAAATATGCAAAACTCTGTTAAAATCGGAGACATGGTTCTTTTAAACACTGGTTTTTATGGCAAAGTTGTTGATATTATTAACGATTTATTTGTTATTGAGATGGGGTTAAACAAAGGTGTTCGTATCCCTATAAAAAAAGCTGCTGTTATGGCAATTGAGCAACCAAATTTAGTAAAGGGTAAAGCCCCTGTTGTTGTAAATGAATATGAAGAAGATGAAGATTATGACGACGATGAATATTACGATGATGATGAATATGAGGACGATGAAGAATAATTTTACATTTAAGCTTGACAAACAAAAGATATCTAATCTATAATAATGTCAAACTTAATCGGGCAAAAACTATGAAAAGAAGAGTACCTTAAAACCCAAATTTACAGAGAGCTGGCGTTGGTGGAAGTTGGCAATTTATTTTAAGAGAAGAACATCTTGGAGTTTCTAACTGAAAAAATTATTATTTTAGTAGGCTTAGACGGGATTAGACCGTTATATCTAAAACTAAGAGAGTCAACTTTTTGGCTAATTAGGGTGGTACCACGGAAAAAGCTTCGTCCCTTATATTTTTGAGGGGTGGAGCTTTTTTATTTTATAATTTTGCTCAAATATAATAAAAGGAGAATGATTTTATGCATTTAACATCAATTAGATATTTATATGAAAATGAACCAAAAGAACAAACTATTACTATTGCTGGGTGGATACGTTCTGTACGTGACTCAAAAACTTTTGGATTTATAGATTTAAATGATGGTACTTTCTTTAAAGGAATTCAAGTAGTATTTGATGATACTATGGACAACTTTAAAACTGTGGCTAAACTTGGAGTTGGAGCATCTATTATTGTTGATGGAACTTTAGTTATAACTCCAAACCAAAAGCAACCTTTTGAACTTAAAGCTACCAAAATCCAAATTGAAGGGGAATGCCCTCCAGAATATCCACTTCAAAAAAAGCGTCATTCATTTGAATTTTTGAGAGAAATTGCATACTTAAGACCTCGTACAAATACTTTTGCTGCCGTATTTAGAGTGCGTTCATTAGCATCATATGCAATCCATACATTCTTTCAAGAAAAAAACTTTGTGTATGCTCACACTCCAATAATTACAGGAAACGACTGTGAAGGGGCTGGAGAAATGTTTAGAGTTACAACACTAGACCCAAAATCTCCACAACTTACTGAAGATGGAGAAGTAGATTTTAAAGAAGATTTCTTTGGTAAAATGGCAAATTTAACTGTTAGTGGACAACTCTCAGCTGAAAGTTTTGCTTTAGCTTTCCGTGATGTATATACGTTTGGGCCAACTTTCCGTGCAGAAAATTCTAATACTGGAAGACATGCAGCCGAATTTTGGATGATTGAGCCAGAAATCGCATTTGCAGATTTAGAAGATGATATGAATTTGGCAGAGGCTATGTTGAAATTTGTAATTCAATATGTCCTTGATAAAGCTCCTGAAGAAATGGCGTTTTTCAATCAATTTGTAGATAAGGGAATTAAAGATAGACTTATTAATATTGTTAACTCTGACTTTGGTAGAATTACGTATACAGAAGCAATTGATGTACTTAATAATTGTGGAAAAATGTTTGAATACCCTGTATTTTGGGGCTGTGATTTGCAGACAGAGCATGAAAGATTTTTGAGTGAGGAACATTTTAAAAAGCCTGTTTTTGTTACTGATTATCCAAAAGAAATTAAAGCATTTTATATGAGATTAAACGATGATCAAAAAACTGTTGCTGCTATGGATTTATTAGTCCCTGGAATTGGAGAGCTTATTGGTGGTAGCCAAAGAGAAGAACGCCTTGAAGTTTTACAAGATAGAATGAAAGAGGCTGAATTAATTGAGGAAGATTATTGGTGGTATTTAAACCTTAGACGTTTTGGAGGTACTCGCCATGCTGGGTTTGGACTTGGATTTGAAAGACTGGTTATGTATTTAACTGGTATGACTAATATCCGTGATGTAATTCCATTCCCAAGGACTACAGGTTCAGCAGAATTTTAGTAATAATTATAGGCTACTAACCTTGATTATACCATGAACTTATAGTACAATAAACTAAATTATACCCCTACCTGTGTGGTGGGGGCATTTAAGGAGAGATAATAATGGGAACTATTAACAACGCTTTAACAATGTACATATTGCTAAAGAGTAGAAAAAAAATGAGCCGTGGAGAAATCGCAAAAATTTTGGAAATTTCACCTCGTCAAGTAACAAGATATAAAGAAGATTTACAAACAGCTGGAATTCAAATCATTGAAACTACTGGTAGATATGGTGGTTATGAACTAGTTGGTAATGATTACTTTTTAGAAGCAGGATTTACAAGAAAAGACAAAGCTCAATTTGAACAATTATTAAGCTGGCTACAATCTGAACAGTATGTACACTATCAAGATGTAGAATTATTAGCTAATAAAATTTTTGGTAATCAACTAGAGAGTCCAACTTTTATTGGTGCTAAAACTCATACACACGCCGTAAGTTCTCAAACTGAAAAAGATAAGTGGGACCAACTTAGTGAAGCTAAAATTTTACATCAAAAAGTGGAAGTAACTTATCAAAATGTTCATCAAGAAAAAACTACACGTGTTATTCACCCATATCTTTTAGTAACTTACCAACAAGCTAATTATTTGGTTGGATATTGTGAAACTCGTAAAGAAATTCGTCACTTCAAACTTATGAGAATGGAGCAAGTTATAATTTTAGAAGATACTTTTGAAATTGATGCAGAGTTTAAGCAAAAAACTTATTTAAAACACGCCTTTGGTATATTCAAAGATGAAAAAATTGAAGTTAAACTTAAAATTATGTATCCATATGCTCAATCTTTCAAAGAAAGAGAATGGGTTGCTGATGAAGTAATTGATGACTTCCCAGAAGATAAATATTTATTATATACTGCTGAGATGGAAGGTCTAACTCAAATTAAAGCTTGGATTATGCAAATGGGAACTAGCTGTACTGTTTTAGCGCCTGAGAGTTTACGTGAAGAAATCATTCAGTTACACAAAGATTGCCTACAAAACTACAAATAAAAAAGAGAGATTTTCCTCTCTTTTTTTTATTACTAAATTTCATATGGTAAGTATTCTCTTGCAATTTCAATTATATCCTGCTCATCAATATCTCCTTCAAAAACTAAAGTATATTGAGAACCTTTAAATATTAATTTCGTTTCATCATCTATAATCGGAACATAAACTCTTTCCCAATTTTCATACATCGGCTCACCCAACATATCAAATTGATACAGATTATCCACATTATAAATATCACCAGGAACACGTGTTATAGTATATTCGTTGTTATTTTCGTCTTCCATCGCCAAAATTATATTATTAGTTATCCCGTTTTCAATTAATTGAGTTGAAATATTATTAATTGTATGACCATTTTCCAAAAGCTTTGCGATAGATAAACCACATAAATGTTCGTCTATATCTATAATTTTATCCACGTAATAATCAATATCCTTTTGTTCAATAAGTTCACCCTTTAACAACTCATTGTGTTTCTCCAAATCATAATTAGAAATAAATTTAGCAATAGTAGTAGCCGCTTTTTCCAACTTATCGACATCAAGTTCCCCTTCATAATGACGAATAGCAACCCCACTCCACTCTAACGGCTCTTCTTTAAACCCAACGGCTGGAATATTTTTTGCTTGAAATACCATCGTTTGATTTGCATCTCTATCCCAATTTACATCTAAGTTTAAATTATCTGCAATTTGAGTAAATACGCTCCCAACTCCAAAACAATCTCCCATAACAAACTCACTATCTTGTAAATATCCAAGACCTTGTACCGAAATTGCTCCTACTATCGTTTCAGTTTCTTCTTCAGAAATATTATTTACATAAGTTCTTGTCCCATATGCATACAATCCATTTGTCCCAACAGAAACCACTTCCAAATCAAATGGTAATTCTTCATCTTTTAGCAAGTTTGCAATTTCTAAAGTTGTAGCAATTCCCGAACCACTAGAAATTGTACTCTTTGCATCTGATGAAGTGTCATGACTTGTAATTAATATCAATTTTTGATTAGTAGGGTTGTCCATAGCATATTTTGTTGCACTCACAATAGGAAAATATCCATCTGGAATATCCTCACCTTCTGGATTTAAATTAAACATCTCCTCAAAATCCAAATCACCATATCCACTATTTTCCCAAGTTAATTCCATAAATGGCTCTACCATGATATCACTTTCATATCCAAAACTCTCTAATGTGTCACTTATAAATGTTGCCATATCCATTTCTTCTTCACTACCACGTGGTCGCATAGATTGGGACACAATCTCCACCGTGTTTTCTAATGAATACGACGAACTAACATACCCTTGTGGTAACTCAATGCTCTCTACTGTTTGTATCCCAAAAATCCCAAACAAAGTTGCTCCTAGTAATGCTATTCCTAATTTCATGTTAAAACTCCTTCTAGTAAAATTTTAGCTATCTATAAAGAATATTGCCAAACATTTCAAGGAATATACATCTTTTGGGAAATTATTTTTTAAAAAGATTTTTTATTGCACGTTTTATGTTGTGGCGCACCAAATCTATAATTGTATGATTAGTTTTGTTTCCCTTGCTACGGTTGCAACTTCTACACATCGCCTGCAAATTCCACAATTTATCGCTCCCCCCCTTGCTTTTTGGAATAATATGGTCGATATCTATCATATCTTTTTGAAACCAATTTCTACAACGCACACATTTCCATTTATTCCCTTTTCCTAAATCTTCTTTAAAATAATTTTGCCTATATCCCATTTATTTACCTCGTTTCAATTTTTTATCTAAACAACGGACAAAAAAGTACGATCATCACGATTTTTGAATTTGAGTTTTCTATCTAACATAAATTTTGCTATATTAATTTTATTAGATTTAATGCTAATTAATTCCAAATTTCCGAGTTCTTTCCTTTATTATAAGATTATAAACACAAAAAACCACCCTTCGCTTTGAAAGGTGGTTTTTTTTATACTGCTTTTGATAAAAATATTTGTGTCCAATAATTTGAGTCGTACCCAACACCCATATGTGTTGTTGTTTCATTTAATATATTCTTACGGTGACCTTCACTACTTAACCATGCATTCACTACTTCGGTTGCTGTTTGCTGACCTAACGCCAAGTTTTCGGCTGTGTGTTGCCAATCATCTATCCCAAATTTATCTAGCAAATCTACTAACGTTCCATACAATGGGCTTTCATGTCCCAAATACTCAAAGTCGTTCATATCTTCAGATTTAATTTGTGCGATTTGAGTTAATTGTGTGTCAAGAATAAGTGGCTCTAACCCTTCTTTTGCACGTGCTTCATTTACTAAAGCGTGGACTTCATTTGCAAATGCCACGTTTGGCAACCCTTCATAATATTGGATATATGGCGTTAAATTTGTATCTACATAGCTTTGACCTTCGTGGTTTACAACTAGTGGAATACATACATCACCTTCTAATTTTACTAATACATTAAAAGACCTAGAATACCCCCCTGGGTTACCCAAATATGGACTATCCTTAACATAACTATCTATTACAATATCGTAATAACCTTGTCCTAAATGTGTAGCTTCAACAAAACTATAGTTATGACTGCTACCATACCACATTCCCAGTGTTAGAGTTTTAAAGGTCACATGGGTATCTGTTACCTGTACATCTACCATAAAATCTCCCTCATCAAAATTATACGCATATCCTGTATAAAAATTAGCAGGTGTCCCCAAATAATCCCTAACTAAACGTTCAGCATCTGCTCTTGTACAAATAAGCTCTGATAAATTGGAGTTTTGTTGTCCATATTCGCTCATATCTCTATCATCTATTATATTAGCTATCTTCTTCATTTTATCATCTAAAGAAGTTGTTAATACATCATAATTAAAATAAGCATAATAATCTAAAAGACTGTTTACATAACTTAAATCAGCCGAAAAATCATTAATCTTTCCTATATATTCACCAGAAGAAGCAGTTTGGGAGGAATTACTTTGCGAAGCAGTAGCTTGAGAAACGTCTTGTTTCTCAATTGTTAATGGAATATACTCATCACCATCTTTTTTTACAGTTGCAGTATGGATAGCTATAACTTCATCTGGGTCCTCATTATATACCCTAGCAATCTCCTCAGGACGATAGCTATAAATTTGTAATTCATAAACCCCATTTCCTAAATCGGTAACGTTGTCAACTTTCGGTGAAATCCATGCTGTTGATGAGAGTTCATAATAATAGGATATTTTAACTTCTTTTTCAGTTACTTCAATAGATTTATAATTCCACTCTTCGGCAGAACCTTCCTCATAAAAATATCCCGTTTGGAAATTTGGGTCTGAACCAAAAAAATTTTTATATATCTCTGTTGCGTCTTCTTTACTAAGAATGATTTCAGCCCCATTTGTTGTTATATTATACTCACTTAACGATGAATACGGATTGTTAATATTTGTAGCAACATAAAAACCAAATACTCTTAGTTTTTCGCTTAGGTCCGAATTAATATCATAATTATCTCCATGATAACGCAAAATATTAGTTATTGATGGGTGAGCCGCAATGTTTGCAACGTCTAACTCAACTCCATAAATGTTAGTATATGCCATCAATAAATCCATAGAAATACACATTGTTCCATCAATATTTGTTGCACATTGTTTTGTAAATAATTATAAGCTTTACTCTGGTTCATTATCCTATCTCTGACATTCTGGGCATGCGTATTGTGTCAGCAGCATCAGTTTAGGTCATGGCGGATCATGAGGCACCAGGAGAATGGAGAACAACAGATTTTCAGTCAGTGTTTGCGGTCCACATGGATTAATAGAGGCCTTGCATTGAATGTTTGTGTGGTTTATTGTTTCATGGTTTTGCAGTGTTTAATCTTCTCTACCACTGCACAGAAACAGGCATTTTCTTTCCTCTGTTTTTGGCAAAAAATGTTATTATATTGATTTTCAGCCAATGAATCGCCCATATCGTTCTTGTAATATATCGCCAACCATGTTTTGTGATATGCATTGTGTCGTTAAACATTTCGTTAACCCATGTCAACAACCCGCAGCACTCCAGAGAAATTCTACCTTAAGGTAACACTGAGCCAAAATGGCTGACACACAGTTTTTAAAGCATATCTGACATCACAATCCTTTCAGCTTTTAGAAAAACTGATATTTTAATTACTCTGTGTTCAGTGTGGTCTGTGTTGTTTTTTTCTATAAGATGTTCTTTTTATGGTGGATGGGTCTAAATAAATCAATTCCCAAGAGTCCTGCTATCAGAGGAGGTTTGGCTCA
>MDSP01000043.1_pt1 | contig 27654 bp, 30 predicted proteins | sample 1005811 | NCBI WGS metagenome assembly MDSP01 (sample SAMN05526596, study PRJNA338239) | gut metagenome | isolation source: stomach gut content | host: Naso elegans | place: Saudi Arabia: Red Sea | collected 2011-04
TATCTATCACCTTGAGTGGCAAGCTCGTCTATAGTATAAATATATCTTGGGTCATCAATTGACTTTTTATATATACCAAAATCAAATTCTGTTGTGCCACCCCCAAAGTCAAATACGCCATAAAACACTTGTTCATCTTCTTTAGGTCTAAATCCATACGCCTCAAGTGCAGACATTGCATACGCAGTAACTTCACTTACACCGATTTCCACACTAAAGTTGCTCATTAGTTCTTCATTTTCAAGTATAGCTGTCGGTAGTGAACGTCTAATTCCCGTATCAAACGCTTGTGCAATTTTATCAACTACATCTTTTTCATATGTAGTTGGGTATGCAATCAAATATTTCAAATGTATACCGTTGTACAAGTTATTTATATATGAACCTAAATAATACGCATAAAGCTCAAGTGGATTAAACGAACAATCTTCGTCTATATCATAAAAAGACGGAATTTCATACGTATGTTTTTGCGTATCTTTAATTCTGCTACCTTCACCTTTTTGCACGCACCATTGTTTCAAATCAACAAAAAACGAATAATAATCTTCGCTTGTGCTTGCGATAAAATCTTCTCTCGCACTATGATGAACGCTAAGATCTGCCCATTTTGTTCTAGGTCTACCACCAAGTGCCTTATAACTTTCGATAAAGCCCATCATATTTTTAAAGTGCATAATAGTTGGAACTTCAAAATCTTTTGGATCAACTGGCTTTTGTAAGTCTTTAGCACCAATTCGTAGTGGCCAAATTTTTGACGACTCATCTTGATACACAACAACTGTATATTTTGCTCCAAAGTCAATACCAATTGTACCTTTTTTTACATCTTTAATTGGGTCACGATAATATGTGTTGCTGTCATTACGCATAGCATCACTAAGATTTTCCCAATGTCCACGGTTTGGATCCGTTAATAGTTGCATATTGTATTTTGCAATGTCAATACGATGGTTGTCATATTCCATAAGCTCTTTACAATATGCATTACCCTCTTTACTCGTTTTCTTTTTCTTGGGACTATCGTCGGATTTCTTCTCCTCTTTCTTCTCCTCTTTCTGCTCTTCTTTTTTTTCTTCCTCAGCCATTTTCATCATCTCCCTTTTTTATAAATATTATAATGTTAAACCAATCATATAGTCAAACAAAAAGTTGTTATCATAAAACCATCGTACAAAAATACTGCTTTCCCACATAAGTGTTAGCCATTCACATTGCGGCGATACAGTTAAAAATGGTATTACCAAACAAAATAGCCAAATTACAACTATTGCCTCAGCAAACCCAAGCACAATCCCGCCCCAACTGTTTACAGTTCTAAGCACTGGTAGTTGTGCAATCAAATCCGCACCGCTAACGAAAAATGCTATCCCTATCTTTACTATTATGATAACGATTATGACAGAAAATACATTGATAGCCATATTTGCTATATAACTTGAGATATAATCGATAATGTTATTTGCCCCAAATATGGCATAAACTTCCTTATTATTGTTTTGTATCAAAATATCAACTAGCGGGTCTGGCATCATATACAAATACTCCGTCAAAGCATTTGCTTGCGATTGAACGCCTTCTACTAAGTCCAAATTTATCAACAAATCTCCGATGTACTTTTCAATTGTTTCATCAATAAGTGTAAGTCTTAACATAGCCGACACAACTGGATAACATATTACTGCTACCCCAAATGATATAAACACTGATGTAAGTTTGTATACCGACACAATTAGTCCACGATTATATGCCCTATAACATAGTGCTACAATAAAAAATATTCCTATCAAATCTAACATTAATCCGCCTCCGAACTCTTAGTTTTAAGCCTAACTATACTATCACTTGTAATGGCAACGTAAAAACCATCAGCAGCCAACACTTGAGATACATCTTGTGTTGCGTGATACTCAAAATATTGTGTCCCAACTTTGTTGTAGCCTTTAAAGTTTCGCCCATCGCCAACGATAGTGCCTTTAGAATTTGAATTAAAAAACTTTAGTTGCAAGTCAAAATCCAAGTCTACAGTGATGTCCGTATCTTGCTTCATAAGAGTAAGTTTGCTGTTTGAATGTACTGTGTTTCCAACTGTCCAATTTCCTGTGACAATTGGCAAATATCCTCCAATTGTCGGTGCTGCATCTGCTGTCGGGTAAAATATTACACCACTAACGGACACTCTCCTAAGTTTTGTGCCGTCGGTATCATAAAATGTAATGTATTTATCGCCAATGCTTACCCAAGTATCATTGTCTATAAATTGTATATCATATACCAAGTTATTTTCTTCAATGCTACCGTACAACATCGGTTCATACGTTTCTGTTTGTGGTTTGTTCATCGAAATTGCCCCAACATTTGATGCAACTTCAACTCCGCCAACATACAAGTAACTTATCATAATTAAAGAATCATCTGGCGACACTGTTGCTGCAACAGGGTAATCCCCATTGCTAACAAAACTTCCGCTGCTCACTTCCAAAAAGCGCCCATTACTATCATATGCAGACACAAGATGTCCATTCTCAAGTTGTTGTATAACCGCAACTGTGCCATTTTCGTTTATTGAAAAAGTAACTATTGGGTTTTGTAGCAAAATTTCGCCACGTTTACCTTTGTCGCTATAAATAGTTATAGTTTTTTCGCCAACAGCGCCAATAGCCAAATATGGCTCAGTTTGTGCAACAATTATATTGTCAAGACTATGAATGCTACTCCACACTTCATTGCCTCTTTTATCAAGTGCAACAATCCCGTCCTCACTAATATAAACAACTTGATCCTCATTTACGCAAACATGTTCCATTCTAAGTGGGTTAAATTCATAAATCACGCTGTCAACCTCAAGATAAACTAACTCACGTGTGCTTTCAATATAAGCAGTATATCCTATATAAACTACAAGCAATAGTGCTACTGCCCCCATAATAAATGCTGGCAAATTTTTTTTATAGTCTGGTTTAATAGATTTTTTTACTTTTTCTCTTTGTGTAGATTGTGTAGACGTTTTTTCTGATGTTACGTTTATAGGTATAACTTTACTTTTGTCTTTTGAATCTTTTTGCATTTATCAAGCTCCCCCCATTTTTGTTTATTAATCTACATTATACAAAAAAAAACGAGCTATTGCAAACCTATAGGTATACAATAACTCATTTTTTTATGCCCACAACAATGCAAGTATCGTTTCAGGTGCTTGATTTGCTTGTGCAATCATAGCATATGCAGATTGAGATAAAATGTTACTCTTAACGAAATCAACCATTTCGCTAGCAAGGTCTGCATCTCTAATTCCAGATTCCGCACTTTGCAAATTGTCTGATGCCGTGTTAAGTGTGTTAATTCTATATTCTAGGCGATTTTCAACTGCCCCAAGATTAGCTCTCTCAGCTGAAACTAAATCAATTGCAGCATCAATTTTGTCAAGTGCGTCTGAACTTGTTAAATCAAGATCGCCAAGCCCTAAGTCCGTCGCTGTCATACTATTTATTTCTAGTGTAATAGATTGACCTGAGTTTGCTCCAACTTGGAATGTGAAAGACGTTGTTGCACGTTCTGTAGTTTCTGCTTCTGTAGTGCCACCACCGTCAACAGCCATAATGCCATCATCTGCTGCTGCCTGTGTATCTTCGTTTATAGTTGCAACTGCGTATTGAGATGCGTCCTGCGTAACTGGATCCATTGGATCAACTTCTTCATCAACTGGATATTTAGCCAAATACTCTTCTGTTGCTTCTTCCATTTCCACAAATTCGCTGTAGTCCTCATCTTCAAACAATGCATAGTCTGAATATCCTGCAATGTCAGACAACATTTCTGAAGATGAAATTTCTGCTGGCGGTTCTGGCATTGGGATAACGTATTTTGTATCCTCAAACTCATCTGTAACGCTACTGTTACTCATAGCTGTTGTAAGTGTTGTGTCACCCACATACAGCGTCATATTTTCAGATGGGTCAGACGACTCAAATATAGAATCTAGTTCTTCAACTGAAATAGACATTGAAAGTTCAGCCGTTTCAGCTGCTGTAGACGTACCGGCATCACCGCTAGTTCCAGTGTCACCAGTGCTTGAGTCTTCTGCACCTGCCCCAAGTAAATTCATTGTGTTAAACTCGGTGTCAGTTGCAATTGACGTTATCTCGGCTAAAAGTTCGTCTGCCTGTGCTTGCATAACTGCTTTTTGCTCGTCTGTATACGTGTCATTTTGAGCTTGAACTGCAAGTTCACGAATTGTCATAAGTATATCACTTACTTCTGAAAGTGCTCCATCAGCAGTTTGGATAAGCGAAATACCATCTTGTGCATTTTGGCTTGCTTGATTTAAGCTGCTTATTTGTGCTCGCATACTTTGAGATATAGCAAGGCTTGCTGCGTTGTCCGCTGCACTATTAATTTTCAATCCTGATGATAGTCTTTCTATCGCTGTTGCTTGGTCTGCATCATGTATTAATGCATACCTGTGTGCTGTCATAGCACTTAAATTGTTATTAATTACCATGTGTGTTCCCCCTAAAGTATTACCAAAAATTTTCTATATTATACCACATAAATGGTACAAAGTACTAGCAATTTTTTAAAAATAAATATTTGGTAATATATTCTATTGGTTATTTATGGTATAATAATTTTTGTCGATATATTAAATAATAAACATAGCAAAAGACGCTAAAATCGACTCAAGGAGGAGTAATATGAGAATTTACAACAATCTTATGGCTGTTAATGCGAACCGAAATTTGGGAATCAATAACAGTGAACAAGCTAGTTCAATGGAAAAACTTGCCTCAGGTATGCGTATAAATAGAGCTGCAGATGATGCGGCAGGGCTTGCAATTTCTGAAAAAATGCGTAACCAAATACGTGGTTTAAACCAAGCTAGTAGAAATGCCCAAGACGGTATTTCACTTATTCAAATTGCAGAGGGGGCACTTGCTGAGTCACAAGAAATGTTGCAACGTATACGTGAGCTTTCTATTCAATCGCTAAACGACACTTTTACTGAAGAGGATAGAGCAAAAATTGATATCGAAGTAACAGAAATGTTAAGTGAAATTCAAGGTATTGCAGAAAAAACAGAATTTAACGGTATGACGTTACTTACAGGAAGTACTGGTCTTGATGATTTTGACGACACAGTTGTAACTGACCCAGATACTGGCGAAATTATTTCTGACAGTGCACAAGTATTTTCTGCTGCCGAAATTGCTGCTGAAGAAATTGAGTTTGCATATACAGCACTTGAAACAAACGCAAACTGGGAAACTGTTACAGATGCTATAGACAATGCAACCGTATTAGACCAAAACGCTTGGGACTCTATGACGACTTCAGAAAAAGTTCTTGAGCTACTTATGCCAACGGGAATTACATCAGTTCCAACAACGGGGGACGGAACAGTTGCGGATACGGCGCTAAAAGACGCTTGGAATAACTTACTTGATAGCGATGTGGCAAACGCTCTTGCATATCTTGACGTGTGGGAAACTAGCGATTTAGGAGGTTCTATTTCAACAGCTAGCACTTCTTACAATGATTTAATCTCTGAATATTCATCATTAAAATCATCTCTACAAAGCATTGTAAATGCTGGCGGTGATGATGCAGCAACTGCACAAATTATATTAGACGCACTAAGCTTTTATGAAAGTAAGATGACAAACGGAATGTCTGACTATGGTTTGTCAAACACATTTAATGATTTATCTGAACTTGTAAAAGGATATGACTATTACACACTTATGAACGGTGGAGATGACGGTAGCGGAACCAGTTTCACATCAACCTCACCTGGAGCAGATGCTATTGCGGCTCTAACAGCATCTAACACGACGTTTAAAGACCAAGTTGAAGATTATACAGATTTACTTAACAGCTATGTATATTCAGTTGCAACAACTTTTTCTGACGATGTGCCAGAAAATTCTTCTATATCAACAGGCGAATCAGTTATATTCTCATTCCACGTTGGGGCAAACCAAGACCAAAAAATTACTGTTAGCATAGACAGTATGACAACTGATGCACTTGGAATTACAGAGCTTAGCGTTGCCACTAAAGAAGAGGCTAGTGCTGCACTTGCCCTAGTTGATGAGGCTATAGACAAAATTTCAAGTCAGCGTGCACTGTTGGGGGCTGTTCAAAACAGGCTTGAGCACACTGTCAAAAATGTGGACAACACTGCCGAGAATTTACAATCTGCCGAATCACAAATTCGTGATACTAATATGGCTGAAGAGATGGTAAATCTCACTAAATATAACATATTAACACAAGCAACCCAATCTATGCTTGCACAAGCTAATCAAAATCCAGAAATGGTGTTGCAATTGTTGCAATAGGCGATTTGCGGGCGGTGTTCGGCGATTTGTGGGCGATGTTCGGTGATTTGCGGGCGGTGTTCGGTGATTTGCGGGCGGTGTTCGGTGATTTGCGGGCGGTGTTCGGCGATTTGCGGGCGATGTTCGGCGATTTGCGGGCGGCCAGTGACCGCCCCTACGATTGTTGTAATAATTTTTATTCCCCTTTTTGCATATACATGTTAAAAGGGGGTTTTTTTATGGCTACTTATAATATTGAAATTCAAACAAGCACAGAGCGTCACGCCACAACATTTGCAAACATTTTCATAAAACTTTATGGGGCAAGAGGTATTTCTATCGAATACAAACTAAACGACTATATTTTAGATGCACACCACAACTTTCATCACGCACAATATCCAACAAAAGCCTGTATACAATCTGATGAGGACTATGGCGACATATACAAAATCGACATACGAAGTGACGGCTCTGGCTTTAGTCCAAATTGGCTTATAAACTACATCAATATTGGTCACCAAGACAACGGCACGACTAGCAAATTTATTATCCCATCTGGCAATTGGATTGACGACCCACATTGTGTGTATTCATTTACTGTTACGTCTGGTTTTCACAACGACATACAACAGCTTGAAAAAAACAATATCGTATTATACAGCTCTCCTATCACGATACCTCCACACCTTGAATATACCCACGAATACAAAAAAATAATTACCGTATCTGTTAGCAAATCAAGCATTATCGTAACAGACTCATCACTTACAGCAACTGCAAACGTTAGCTATCACGCTATTTCCGCAAGTTTTGATACAATGATTGAACATAAATTAAGCGAAACGCTATCAACCAATTTAAACGAAAGTATCGAAGTTACAGGGACGTACACTGTGCCTGCTGGCGACAAAGAAAGGACGTTTAAAGAATGTTGGGTGCACGAATATAGCCCGTACACTGTTGAAATGGGCAGTCACTCATATCAATTTATCGTGCCAACCGACGTGCAATTTGGCGGTTTAATTGAATTATAACTCCCCCTGTCACTTTGTTCCTTCCCCCTCAGTGAGGGGGACTTTTTTTGCATCACAAATGTCCCCCTCCCCGAGGGGGAAAATCGCCATCAGGCGATAGGGGGAGTTAATGCCGACCGTTATTTATTTTGTTTTCAAGACGTTTCGCAGTCTTGCTAAGTATCGTTATAACAACCATATACATTATACCGATAATCGCCCACGTTTCAAGCGATTTAAACGTGTTACCAGAAATTGTTTTCCCCGTGTTTGTAAGCTCTGGAAATCCGATAACAGACAATATAGACGTATCTTTTAACGTAATAATAAACTGGTTAATAATAGACGGAATCATCACCACAACTGCTTGTGGCAAAATCACAAACCTCATCGCCTGTCCATAAGTTAGCCCCAAACTTCGGCTAGCTTCCATTTGCCCTCTATCAATACTTTCAATTCCAGCACTAAAAATTTCCGCCATATACGCACCACTGTTCATCGAAAGCGAAATTGTACCCGCTTGAAGTGCGGACAACCTAAATGTTTCTATGCCTATCATTTTCATTCCTGCTGGAATTCCAAAATACACGAAGTACGCCAAAACGATTAGGGGAACGCCACGAACGGCGTCCACATAAATATTCCCCAAAAGTTTTAAACCTTTGTTGCCACTCACGTTAAATAGTGCAACTATCATACCGATAATCATTCCAAAAAACAGTGATAGCAACGTCAAAAGTAGCGTTTTACCAAGTGCAGCGACAAGCATCTCGCCATAAACTTCAATAATTGCAATCATACTCTCGCCACCTTATTTTAAATATTTGTCGACGATTTCTTGATATTCGCCTGATGCCACAACGTTTGCAAGACCTGCATTAAACATATCAAGCAGTTCATACGAACTTTCGCTCATAATTGCAAAGCCGTATGCCGAGCTATCGTTAGCCATGTTTTCTGGAATTTTTAGTGCCAAGTTTGCCGATTTGATAGACGCTGCCATAACTGGTGTGTCCTCGATACAAGCGGCACTGTTGCCAAGTATAACGTCTTGATACATAGTTGGAGAGTCTTCAAAAACCGTAATTGTGAAGCCGTATTCATCTTTTATGCTGTTTGCGAAACTTGCCCCCGCTGTTCCGTTTTTAACTGCAACGTTTTGGCCACGTAAGTCTTCAAAAGAAGAAATATCGCTGTTTAGTTCAACAACGAACGTTTGCTCTGTGTCAAAATATCCATCTGAGAAAATCCAACCAGAGTCTTTACGCTCTTGGTTTATCGTTGCTCCTGCTATAAGTCCGTCCGCTTGCCCAACTTGAACTGCGGCAACGGCTGCGTCCCACCCCAAGCTGTGAAGTTCATATTCAAAGCCTTGGTCTGCCGAAATTGCCGCAAGCAAGTCAACGTCGATACCTACAAATTCGTTGTTTTCGTTTGTATACTCAAACGGTATGTAAACAGTGTCGGTTGCGATAACCCAAACTTTTGATGTTTCATTGTTAGTGTCTGATGTTTCAGATTTAGTTTCAGATTTAGTTTCCGATTTAGTTTCAGATGATGTTGATGTGCTTGACGTTGGCGTTGCTGTGTCCCCACTGCTACAACCTGCCACCATTATAGTTGTTAATGCTAATAAAACTCCTACAAACTTTTTCATTTTAATTCCCTCCTATAATATCCTGTTTTGCAAGTATACGCTTTGTATACCCCATTTTTGTTGATTATTATAACGTTATGCGTGAATTTTAGGAAATATGAATATAAAATTTGCAAGTTGTACATATGTAAGGTTCATTTTGGTTGTTGTTTAAACGATGCACGTAGGGGCGGTCACTGGCCGCCCATCTTTTTTTATGAACCACCCGTTTTATAAATAGCCCATATGATATATTCGGGCAATGCGGGCGGTATGGATGTATGCGGGCGGCCAATGACCGCCCCTACGGTATATATGGGTGACGGCGATATATCTATTTTTATATTTTTTGTAATTTAGCATTACCACTAAAAAATTTGTCGAAGTACAATCTTGACAGCCATATAACAAGTTGTACGCCATTTTCTGACACAAGCAAAACATACCTATTGAAACGGGCAGTGCTCGTATATTTTTGTAACATATCACTATATACAAGCCAACTTGTACTACATTATAACTAAATATATGAATTTAAGTTTATTTTTTATTGTGCGATATATATATCAGATAAGCAAACTGGCAAAAAAATACATACAGTTTGTTTATAAACCAATGTGGCAAGATGCTACAAATTTTTATATATCGAAAATTCAAGGAGGAATTCATATGGTAATCAATAACAACTTAATGGCTATGAATGCCAACAGAAACTTAGCTATCAACAACAACGCTCAAGCAAGCTCAATGGAAAAATTATCTTCTGGTCTACGTATCAACAGAGCGGGGGACGACGCTGCGGGTCTTGCAATCTCTGAAAAGATGCGTGCTCAAATCAACGGGTTAAACCAAGCGAGCCGAAACGCTCAAGACGGTATTTCTCTTATCCAAACTGCTGAGGGTGCGTTGGGCGAAACTCAAGAAATGTTGCAACGTATTCGTGAACTTGCTGTTCAATCACTAAACGGAACTTACACTGATAGCGATAGAGAAAAACTTGACCTTGAGGTGCAACAACTTATTGAGGAGATTAATGGTATTGCTGAAAAAACTGAGTTTAACGGTATCAATCTTCTTGGTGGCGGAGAGTTAACAGAAACTCCACCTGCTGGATTTGATCCTGCAACTGACATCCCAGACTCACAAAATGCCGATGAACTTCAACAATCTATTGACTATTTCAACAGTGAAATTAATACTTTAACTGAATCACATTCAGAGATCAAAGCGTTAAATGACCTTTTGGCTTATCCAGGACCAGAGGAAACTTCAACAACTACAACTGAGAGCAAAACAATAACTACAACTGAATTTTCTCCTCTATCAGAAGCCGAGTTTAACACGTTGGAATTTGAAGATAGATATGAATATGTTGTAAATTATTATACTGAAATCGGTGATGAAACAAGTGCTGAAGCTGTTAAAGCTGCATATGCTGCACTTGAAAACACTGACAATGCAGAACTTGAGGCAGCTTATGCAGAATACAAAAATGCTATGGACAAAGTTGCAACATACACTGGTCAACTTGACACGTTAAACGGAGTTGAATATGATACAGTGAAAATGCCATTTGACCCATCAAAATTTAACGCAGACACTGATACACTTGAGTCAGCTGAAGAAGCACTTGCACTACTTAATTATGCAAACGATGAAATCGACAACATTCTTGACACTACAAACAACTATGTAAATGAAGATGGCGATGTGGAGCTTTCAGCGAATGCAAAAGCTACTTTAGATGATATCAAAGCTGTTTTAGATGCTCTTGATGACGTGTTTTCAGGTTATGATGAGATAAAATATATGGATGAAGACGACGACGGTAACGAGATAACGGTAACTGTAACTAAAGAAGATTATTATGCAATGGATCTTAAAGAAAGAATGGAATTATATGACCTTTTCACAGATAGCGATACAGTATATCATGAGGACGAAACTTTTGATGGTATTTCTTCAGATGATCTAGTAGCTTTTACTGCGAAACTTCAAGATAGTAATGATTCTACCGCATTAGCTGCTGAGGAAATCGAAACAGCTGCTGAGCTTATAAAAGTACTTGGCGAACTTGACGGAGTATATAAAGCAGACACTGACACTGGTTCTGATGGTATTAATGGTAGCACAATACAAGATAGTCTTGATGCTATGTTTAAACTTCAAGGGATTGCAATTGCTTATGAAGAACCACAAACAAATTCTATCACACGTGAAAGTAGTGAATCAACAAAAACTATTGCGGCAGCTGGGGCAGACCTTAAAACAGCTGAAAGTAATTTAACTAACGCACTAGATGCGATATCTGATGCCCTTGATAATATCAACACTACCTATAGTGCAGATGGTTCTGGGATTGCTACCGACAAAGATGCTAACGCTCACGATGATACTGTAGCCTCTTTCATTAGTAGTGCAATCGCAGACTATGAAAAATATTTAGCAGCCGATGAAAATGACCCTGCGGATGGTGACTACGGCGAAGTAGAAAGCTTTGATGATATTTTAAAAGCGTATTATGCTTCTGGCGTGGACGATCAAGGCGATAATTCATTTGATTCTACTTTAAGCATCGGATCAGACGCTGGTGACACTTACACTGACCTTGCTAATGCTATCTCTACATTTAAAACAAAGTTTAATGACGATGTACACACAACTGTATTAGATGGTAGCACAGACTACTTTGGGGATTTAGAAACTGCTTTTGATACTGCATTTGGAGAAGTTACAGACGCACAAGCCGCATACGACAAAGCAGTAAAAGATGCAGGTGAATTATCATATGACAGCGTTGAGGCAGCAGCAATAGGCGTTAAAGCTGCAGTTGATGCATTCACAGGCGATATCGACCTAGTTCTTAACGGTGCAACAGCAAGCAATGGCGTAGACAGCTTAACACTTGTTAACGATGCACTTAAAGCATACGAAACAGCAGTTTCAGCAGGTGAAGATACGTATGATCAGGTTTCAGATCTATCAGAATTGCTTAAAGCGTATATGGAAACTGATGATTATGATGCCTCAAATTATAGTGAGATTGATGACCTTACAAAAATAGATGACATTTTGTCTGCTGCTGATGAAACATTTGACACTTTAGTTGATACAGCACTAGACAGATCTCGATCAACAACCGATCCATCTGGTGCAACATTCGCCGACCTACAAGCTGACGTTGAAGCAACTATGGCTGCATACAAAGAAGCTGTTGCAACTGCTAATAACGACACTAACAATGATGGTGGCGATGGTGATGACGGCGATGGTGGTGACGACGGTGGTAGCGGCGACGACACTCCTATTGGTTCTGGCGACGTTCAAACGTTCACATTCCACGTTGGAGCAAACGGTGATCAAAAAATTAGCGTTGATATCGCATGTATGGACGCAGAAGCTCTTGGACTTACAGAAGTTAACATCTTAAACCAAGAATCAGCAAGTGCAGCACTTGAAGCTATCGACGCAGCTCTTGAAATGGTATCTCAACAACGTGCAATTTTAGGGGCAGTTCAAAACCGCCTTGAGCACACAATCAAAAACGTTGACAACACAGCTGAAAACCTACAATCTGCAGAATCTCAAATTCGTGACACAGATATGGCATCTGAAATGGTTACACTTACTAAATACAATATCCTCGCACAAGCATCTCAATCAATGCTTGCACAAGCAAACCAAGCACCACAACAAGTGTTACAACTACTTGGATAAGTTGGTTAATATTTTAAGGGTGAGCCTAGGCTCGCCCGCTTATACATTTTCAGTTGCATATAAAAGGAGGATATTTTTATGATAATCAATACTAACATGGCAGCAATCAACGCAAATAGAAACTTAGGTATCAATCAACTTGGGCAATCAAAATCAATGGAGAAGCTATCTTCAGGTATGCGAATAAACCGTGCGGCAGACGACGCAGCGGGTCTTGCAATATCGGAGAAAATGCGCAACCAAATCCGTGGACTTGAACAAGCAAGTCGCAACGCACAAGACGGTATATCGCTTATCCAAACCGCAGAGGGTGCACTAAGCGAGTCACACGAAATGTTGCAACGCATGCGAGAACTTTCTATTCAATCACTTAACGATACATATTCAGCTGAAGACAGAGAAAAAATCCAAATTGAAGTTACAGAACTTCTTGAAGAAATTGACGGGATCGCAGACAAAACAGAGTTTAACGGTATGCAAGTTCTTGCAGGCGACTTAGGGGTGTTTGACCCTGAACTTAACGACCCAAAAACAGCTGACAACTACTTTGAGGGTATCGCATACGCCGAAGAACAAATCGAAATCGCAACAGTTGCAGGTGGCGACACATACGCCGACTTAGAAATAGGCATCGCAGGTCTTGATTATCAAGCATACCGCAACCCAGAATATACCGAAGAACAGTGGAACAACTTAACGACATCTCAAAAAATCGCAGCCGCAACAGCAAACAACGATACAGAAGTTGACATTATCGACGACGACGGAAATTTGGTAAGCTATGACGTTGAAGCTTTGTACGAGGAGCTTTCAGACGACGTAAAATTGTCGCTTGACGTTTGGGAGGAAAAATATATCGAGTGGACATCTGATGTGACCGACCCAAGCTTAACAGACGGCGCACAGCTTACTGCGGCTCTTGAATATTATGAGAATTTGCAAGCAGAAGGATTTGAAATGGACGAAGACGCTATCGCAGCGATGTTTGGTGACCCTGAATTTGACGTAACTTTGTATGACCCAAGTTTTATGGACGACGCAAATTATGACGCAACTGTTGAAGACCCAGATTTTGACTATGATGCACTTGAAACAGCGTACAACGCATTAGATCCAGACTTTGACCCAACTGACACAGTTACCAACAGTGCTGACGATATAGATGCATACAACGAAATAGTCAACCAATATCAATCATATTGGGCTTATAACGACCAACAAGCACTTGACGGGTATTACGAGTCAAACCAAGCACAATATGACACTTACATGGAAGATATTTCAGACAAAATCGTTGAATACACTGAGGCACTAGACGAACTAAACTATGACCCAGACGCTCCAGTTTATGAAGGCAGCACAGTTTATTCGTTCCACACAGGTGCAAACCAAGACCAAAAAATTACTGTTGAAATTTCGGCAATGGGTGTTGCGGCTCTTGAACTTACAGGGCTAAGCGTTGCAACAACAGAAAAAGCAAGTGCCGCACTTATTGCGATTGATGCCGCTATAAACGCTATTTCTGAACAACGTGCAAGACTTGGTGCGGTGCAAAATCGCCTTGAATATACAATTTCAAACGTTGATAACACAGCCGAAAATTTGCAGTCTGCCGAGTCAAACATTCGTGATACAGATATGGCCGAAGAAATGGTTACACTCACAAAATACAACATCTTAACACAAGCAACACAAGCGATGCTTGCACAAGCAAATCAAGCTCCACAACAAGTGCTACAATTATTGCAATAATTATATGTACGGGCGGTCATTGGCCGCCCTCGTTTTTATGCCATGCGGGTGATTTGTTTTTATGCAATTTTGCCATATTCAAATACAGCTACACCACTCACTATAACTTTAACCTCAGTTAAAATATCTTCTATTTTTGTAGCAATTTCATCATTATAAAACGATTCGCCACATTGAATACACTGTTCACAAGGCACATTTTTTATAATAATTATACACTCCTCATAGTTCACTACATGATTTGTTAGACCATCACTAATATCACCTTTACAATAAAAACACTTCATAAATTTTCCGCCTTTCTAGTTTTAAAATCTTTATCCCATTTTTCTAAGCTGGGCTTATATGCTGTAATAAACCATAAATATTCTTCCCCAACACCTACAACACAATGTAATTTAACATTATTTATACAAATCCCTAAAATTAAACAACTTGGATAAGGATAATCTGTAGGATAAGTTTCTATTATTTCACCAGTCATAATGCAATTTTTTACATCTTTAGTCGAGATATCTCGTTGTTGCAATCTTGCCAAAACGTGAGCTGTCCATTTTATATTCCCTTTTTGGCACAAATTTTGTATGTAGTTCAAATCTAAATCAGACACCTAATCGCTCCTATCTAAATAAAGTAATACATTATTATATCACTATTAAAACTGCTTTGACTAGTAGCATAACAAAAATAAGGGCGTTCACTTTCACGCCCCTATAAATTATTTTATTAAAATCGGTTGAATTTGCTTGTAGTTAATAGCCATTTCAATTGTTTCTGGTACAAGTGCCAAATCTGCTATAAGTGAATATGGCTTGTTAATTGGGTCATCTTGCCCAAATGGAACAAAGAAAATACTTTGATTGTGAATAACTTCGCCGATATTTTTTAGACTAAGCCCCAACCCGTCGTTTGTTGAAATCGCAATAATAACTGGTTTCGCATTTCTAAGAAGTGCCTTAGCCGCAAGCGGTACTGCTGTATCTGTAATACCGTTCGCAAGTTTTGCAAGTGTGTTTCCAGTGCAAGGCGCTATTAAAATTGCGTCTATCACACCTTTTGGGCCAAGTGGTTCCACAGATGGAATAGTGTGCAATATCTCTTTACCTGTAATCTCCTCAATTTGTGCGATAAAATCTTCGCTTTTGCCAAAACGTGTCGTAATCTCGTATGCGTGGTCTGTCATAATAGGGTGCACATCTACCCCTAAGTCTACCAAGTTTTGTATCATTTTAACGGCACTTGCAAAGGTGCAAAAAGAGCCACACAATGCAACACCAAGTTTTAGACCTTCTAATTTTTTCATTGTTATTCCCCCTGATTATGCATAATAATTTCAAGTCCATGATATAGGATTTTTGCTGCTGTCTTTGGAGCAACTTTGCCTGGAAGTCCCATTGCCGCAACATAAGTTATGCCCGACTCGTCCAAACAACTCATTTCTATTCCACCTGGTGCCGACGCAAGTTCAACGTACAACACATCATCACCACACATTTCCACATGCGAAAAATCTAATATCTTAACTGGTATCGTATTAAAAATAAAATCGTATTGCCACAAATGTTTTTTAAGCTCGGCAAGTGGTATCGCCTTGTAGCCATACGCCTCAATAAATGCAAGGTCGCTAGGTTTTCTAGCCTCAATTGCAACGTCCGCACCAAGTCCTTTAAGTTTGTGAGCCAAAATTTTGCCACAACGTCCAAAGCCTAGCACCAAACATTTGCTGTCATTTAGCGTAATTTCTGAATGTTCCATAGCATATTGTATAGCCCCTTCGGCAGTCGGAATTGCATTTGCAATAACAAAGAAAACTCTTACTTTTGAAGAAATTTTATGTTATACTTTTTGTGAAAGGACGTGATATAATGAAAAACATAAAAAATCAAGAAGATAATATTTTAAACCTACGCAGGGTCGAAATAATAGACGATATCGTTTATATGTCGCCATCTCCAAGTGTAAAGCATAACAAAATTATGTTTCGTATAACTGCAGCTTTTGAAACATATCTTAGAAAAAAAACTTGCAGTGTACATCAAGTATGTAATATATACTATAACCCTGACAAACCAAAAAACCATGTTATCCCTGATGTAAGTGTTATGTGCGAACCTGAAAAATTTACACCAAATGGCTACAACGGTGTTCCAAGCCTTATCGTGGAAATTTTATCTACCAATAGAAAAGATGATTTATCAACTAAGTTTAGATTGTACGAAAAAATTGGTGTAAAAGAGTATTGGATAGTAGAACCGTTAATTGATACTATAAATCAGTATATTTTAATAAACGGTCAATACGAACTGCTAGAGGCATACCAATATATGCTCCCAGATGAAATTGAAACACTTGATGAAATAGAACAAGAGCGATACCAATCTTTTATAAAACCTAGCATATTTACAGATTTTGAAATTGCCCTTGAAGATATTTTTGAAGACTAAGTAATCAACTTGTATATCCTCTTGAAATATTCTAAAAATAAATAACAAAAAGTCCCCTTAACATCGACGTATTAAGAGGGCTTATTTTATATTATTCACCTAAAAACTCTATGTACTTTTTTAGAAGTTCTTCTTTTTCTTGTTCGTTCAAATTTTCAACTGATGACTTAAACATTTGCCATCTTGCAGTTTGAAAGTTATCTTTAAAGCTTTCGGTTGTGTCGTCAACAAATTCATGTGTTATGTTATACATAGCCTCACCCCCACACAAACTTATGAGGGCACACGTTTGTCCTATTACACAAAAAAATAAAAGTCCCCGTAGGTGGGGACTTGCTTAGCGTAAGTTGCCTCGGTAGGCGTCACTTCTTCAAGTATAGTATTTACATAAATTTCTATTTATATACCATTAAATTAACAATTTTTTTATAAATATTTTAGTACGTCGTCTTTAAACAAATCTAAAATATCAACGTCCAAATTGATGCAATTAATGTGTATTTTTCTATCTACTTCAACAGGATTGCCATCGTCGTCAACAAATTCAGCGTCTTCACGAGCAACAACATGTTTGTCTGTATAATATGCCCCGTTTGTTAATAAATTGTTTATCGCAAATTTTGCCTTGTAATCTATTTCTACAAATTGGTTTACACCAAGTCTAGCATATTTATCTTTTTTTAGCAGTCGTTCTTTTGTCGTGTTGTCGGGTGACCACACTTCAACAATTAGCTTTGGCACACCCCCAACTTTTCCGTTTGGCAAACGATTTTCTTTTTTTGTCACCAACAAATCTGGAATATATCTAGTTTTATCATCAATCACTAAGTCAACATTATCAGAATATACGATACAATCTGGCGACAAATGACGCTGAATAACGAAACATAAATTTCTCACGATATCGCTATGTTCCCAACGGGGGCTTGCTTGCATAACAACGTTGCCATCAATTATTTCTTCTCGATTATCCATTTATATGCCTCGACACAAAACGTTCTATTCGCACCAACGCCTCTTTAAGTTCATCAACAGAATACGCATACGAACAGCGGATATGCCCTTCGCCAGACGCTCCAAACGCCGTCCCAGGGACAACTGCAACTCTTTCTTCCTCAAGAAGTTTTTCGCAAAACTCTATACTTGTCATTCCCGTTTCTTTTATAGATGGAAAAACGTAAAACGCCCCTTTTGGCTCAAAGCAAGACAGCCCCATTTTTCTAAAGCCTTCTATCATAAGCTTTCTGCGTCCGTCATACGCTTTTCGCATCTCTCTAATGTCGCTATCGCCATTTTTCATAGCCGAAATAGCTCCATACTGGCTCGTAGTCGGTGCACACATAAGCACATATTGGTGCATTTTAGTCATCGCATCAATAACAGGTGCTGGTCCTAGTGCATATCCAAGTCGCCACCCCGTCATTGCATACGCCTTAGAAAACCCGCTAAGTATAACAGTACGCTCATACATTCCGTCCAAATTTGCGATAGACACGTGATTTACGCCATAAGTTAACTCTGCATAAATTTCATCAGACAACACAATCAAGTCATGTTTTATAACAACTTTTGCAATCTCCTCAAGCTCATGACGCTCCATAATAGCACCTGTCGGGTTATTTGGATACGGCAAGATGAGTATTTTAGACTTTGGCGTAATTGCGTCCTCAAGCTGTTTTGCAGTCAATTTAAAGTCGTTGTCTGCGTTTGTTGAAATCGTCACAGGCACGCCCCCTGCAAACGTCGTACACGGCATATACGCCACAAACGATGGTTCAGGTATAAGCACTTCTTCTCCCCCGTCAAGCAGCGTCCTAAGCGACACATCTATCCCCTCACTTCCACCAACAGTAACAAGTGTTTGCGTCTGCGGGCAATATTCAAGCTCAAAGCGGCGTTTCATGTATTTGCAAATTTCTTCTCTAAGCGTAAGCAGTCCAGAATTTGCCGAATACACCGTTTTGCCCTGCTCAAGCGAATAAATCGCCTCCTCACGAATATGCCAAGGCGTGTCAAAATCTGGCTCTCCAACCCCAAGAGAAATTGCGTCACCCATTTCATTAACAACATCAAAAAACTTTCTTATCCCAGACGGTGGCATCTCGCTTACACGTTTAGCTATTTTGTTTTCTATACTCATGGAGAAATTACCATCCTTTCATCTTTTTTAGGTTCTTCAAAAATTACACCATGGTCTTTGTATTTTTTCAAAACAAAATGCGTTGCAGTTCCCATAACAGTATCAAGCGTCGCAAGTTTTTGTCCAACAAACATAGCAACGTCTTTCATAGTTCGCCCCTCAACGATTACAGTCAGGTCAAACCCTCCAGACATCAAATACACTGATTGCACTTCTTTAAACATATATATGCGTCTAGCGATTTTGTCAAAGCCCTCACCACGTTGAGGTGTAACTTTAAGCTCGATTAGTGCCGTAACAATTTCTTTTTCCTCAACTTTATCCCAATTTATAAGCGTTTTGTATCCGCACACAATTTGCTCTTTTTCAAGCTCGGCTATCGTTGCCTTAACTTCGTCGATAGATGCACCTATCATAACCGATATATCTTCAGCTGTATAATGACTGCTTTCTTCAAGCAATTCCAAAATTCTATTTCTCATTTTTTTGCCCTCCTAAAAATGTAACATCTCTATATTATAGCACAAGCTTTCATATTTATAATAGTGTTTGCATAAAATATATTGATTAATATGGCTTTTTGTGAGAGAATATGTTATCAGAATTGAGGAGGGACAGAATTGGATTTTTTATTTTTATTTAAAGCCGCCATACTTGGAGTTATAGAGGGGCTAACGGAGTTTTTGCCTGTTTCATCGACAGGTCATTTAGTTGTGTTTTCAAATTTAATTGATTTTTACCGACATTCGGACAAGGCATTTGTTGATATGTTCAACATGGTTATTCAACTTGGAGCGATACTTGCCGTTGTCGTTTTGTACCGCAAGAAAATCATTGATACAATCGTGCATTTGTTGCCATCGCCAGACACGCCACTAACAAAAAGTGGTCTATATTTTTGGGGTATGATAGTAATTTCTTGCATACCAGCAGCTGCAATCGGGTTGCCGTTTGATGATTTAGTTCAAGAGTTGTTTTTCAATCCGCTAACAGTGTCATGTGCATTGTTTTTCGGGGGAATTTGGATGATAGTTTCCGAAAACAAACTACGTTCAAACAAAACTACATCGCTTTCTGAAGTCGTTATAACACCAAAGCAAGCATTTATCATCGGCTGTTTTCAAGTGTTGTCGATTATCCCAGGGGTGTCACGTTCGGCATCAACTATAATCGGCGGATGGAACGTTGGACTAACGACAGTTGCAGCTGCTGAATATTCATTTTTCTTAGCGATACCAGTTATGTTTGGTCAAGCTATCATCAAAATGTTTAAGGCACACGCTGCACTTACAACAAACGAATGGTGGGCACTTGGCACTGGGTTTTTCGTATCGTTTATAGTTGCATTAGTCGTTATAGGTTCGTTCCTAGAGTTTTTGAAGAAAAAGCCAATGCGATATTTTGCAATATATAGAATGGTTTTCGCATTTGTAATTTTAGTATACGGATTATACTTCCCATTTTATTAAACAGCAAAAAGACTGTAAACATTTCGTCTACAGTCTTTTTTTTATACTCTAAATTTATCAAGTTGTGCTTTTAAGCTTACAAGTTGTGCGTCAAGCTCTTTGCTTATCGCAACATTTTCTTCTGATATACCTGTATTTTTAGATATTTCAGACTCAAGTTGCTCAACATTTTTAATAATTCTGTTTAGTGCGTCTTTTTGCGAAATTGCATCTTCCGATAATTGCTGTGACATACTAAGCGTTTCAGAACTTGCGTCTGCAATTGAATCAAGTGCAACAACTGTTCTGTCAACCATAGTTTCCCCTTGCGTTAAGCTTGATATATTGCTATTAATCATTTCGTAAATATCTTGAACGATTTCTGACGTTTTGTGAGAAAGCTCTCGCACTTCACCCGCAACGATAGCAAATCCTTTACCCGCTTCGCCTGCTCGTGCCGCCTCAATTGATGCGTTAAGTGCAAGCAAGTTTGTTTGCTCTGCGATATCATCAATTAATTTGATAACTTCCGACATACTTTTCGTTGACGTACTAATTAGTCGCATAGCCTCAGACAAGTTCGCACCAATTTCTTTTCCGTCTTCCGCTTTTGTAGCCATACCTTTTGTAATTTCATAGCTTTTATCAATTTCACCGATAATTCCAATTACATCTTTAGTAACTTGTACTGTTTCCTCTTTAAAGGAAGCAATTAATGCAGTTTGCTCAACTGTTGCCGAAGCCAAGTTTTGTGCAGATGTTGCAATATGGCTACCCGCTGAACTAACTTCATTTGTTGAATTTTGCGTGTTAGCAATAAGTCCAGCCAAGTTGTTAGAAATGTTTACTAATGAAGTGTTGATTTTTCCAAAGTCACCTATATAATTTTGCGTAGGCTGTTTCGTAAAATCTCCATTTGCAAACGAATCCAAAATATCATCAATTTCATTTATATACGAAGTAATCGTTTTTTGCACGACGTCAAGTGACGACACCAAATCTTCAACTTCTTGGTTTGGTCTTCTAATCTGGTCAACAGAAACATGCAAGTTTCCGCCTTTCATCTCATCAAGCGTATGAACAACGTCTTGAAGTGGTGAAATGTATCTAGCAACGATAATTCTAACTAAAAATACTAGCGAAATTAACGCCCCAGCCATCAACAGACCGCTATACATAATTTCTTCCATAATGTTATCAAACACATATTTCGCTGGATAACAAGAAACTACTTTAAATGGTGTACGTGGCACAGCTTGCACAGTTGTGTAGTACGCTGCATTTCCATCGTGAAGTCTAATCATTTCACCCTCAGCTAAATTTAACACTTGTGTAAAACTACTGTCGATTGCAGAAACATTTTGACTACCACCGATTATCGGCATAAGTTCTGCGTTTGTGTGGGCGATTATATCCCCATCATCATTAATTAAAAATACGTATGAACCATCTTCTGTTGAAATGTCTAGCATCATTTCACGCAAATCCTCTAAGTAAATATCTATCCCTAGCACTCCGATAACGTGATTTGCAGAAGACATCATTCTTTTTGATACAGATATAATTTTGTTACCTGTAAGTAAGTCTATATATGGATTTGAAATGTATGCCTCATCAGTGTTTATTGCTCCAGCATACCATTCACGTTGTGTTATGTCACTACCTGCTGGCAAGTCCCAACTTGTCGAATGTACAAAATTATCATTTGCACTAGCAAAAAACATCGAGTCAATAGTGTCACGGTTGCTTGCTTGCATTTCTAAATAACTTTGTAACAATTCGTAACTAATTGAACGTCGTTCAAGCCCAGTGCTAAATTGCATAACTAACGCCTCAATAAGAGTTATTTTTTCAGTCATACCTGTATTTATCGCATTAACGGCAATTTGTGAATTACTTTTTGACGTAAATTCTGCACTATCAATTTCATCAAAAGTAATTGTTATTGCTCTAATGGCACTACTAACGAGAAGAACTATAACTAAAATAACACTAAAAGCAATTCTCATTTGCATACCTAAAGTTCTCTTGTTCATGTCATCCCCTCTTTTATTAAATTTTGTTACCTATCTATTATATATTATTACACGATTATTTTCAACAATAAAAAGACGACTATACCTACCAAATTATAGATATTGGTCGCCTTGTGGGATTTTATTCCATCGTGCTTACAAATTCTTCTTGACAATCCCACGAACAAAAGTGATGTTCTTGCTCATTTTTGATTAGTCGATATGAATTATTTTTTTCTATATGTTTACCACACCCGCATTTAACAAGTGGTTCTACTTTAATTGTTTTTGGAGGTTCTTCCCCCTCCTCTATAATTTTTAGCTCACCATTTACAATTGCAATACCTTTAACGTTAGGATTGTCTTGATTGTCTTTTATGAGCTTTCGTATTTTTAAAACGTTAGCTATCATATTTATAAATCCGATAATAAACATTACCATTAAAAACTGGAGAAAAAGTGTGCCCATTTATGTCAGCTCCTTTACGATACTATTAAATATATTTCAAAAAGTCTTTGTCCTCTGTCGGTGCAACTTCTTTTTGTTCTAATTCTTCATATATTTCAACTTCTGGTTCATCTTCTTGAACGTTTGGCATATTTTTGTTAAATACACGAAGTATAAAAAATGTTTGCATCGCTACGGCAAGTGCAGGGCTCATAATAAATATAATTGGCATAAGTAGTGCAAAAAATACAACTGTTGCAAATATAATTAATAACATTATGCTAGTTAATATATGCTTATTAGCTAACAAAAATGCTGTTACAAATGTACTTTTTATACTCATATAATATCTTGATAAAAGTGCAAAAACATAAATACTTACTATTGAAACTTCAAATACAAAAAATATTGATAATCCTGCAAACATTATGCCCCAAACATCAAATCCCATCGGTCGCATAATAGTGTAGAGAAATGCACTTGTCCATAACACAAGTAACAAAATTGTAATAGGTATAGACTGTTTAAAATTATTTTTGTAACTTTTTATAAAGTCTTTTGTAATATACACATCTTCATTGCGCATTTTTTTTCCATAAACGTAAAATAACGCTGCAGTTGAGTTTCCGATAGTTATAATCGGCAAACACCCAATAAGCCAATACAGCGTTAATATCATTAAGTCGGCAAGTTCTGTACCAATTTTGAAAAAAGGTCCATTTATCTCAAAAAATTTCATACGTTTCCTCCTTATTTGAAAGTATTATCTCATATTATACCATAAAATAAAAAAAAAGATAGACCTAACTATCTATCTTAATTTATATTTTTGTTCATAGCTCAAAGAAATTTCGATGTCATCACCTACAACTGTTGTAGATACATGGTGCGATGTGTAACCGTCGTCACTTTCCATATAACCGCTAATGCTACTCACGTTAAAGTCATCTTCAAACGCTGAAAAATCTCTAGTTAAGTCGTAGCACATAATACACTCCACATTTGGTAACTCATGCGAAACATATGCCTTATCGTTTAACACGTGTGACGTCGTGATGTAAGCATAATCCCCATCAGTGACAACTGTTTCAAAATTTATATATGACGCTGTTGTCACGCTGTCTTTTACGCCTACCCCCAGTTGTTCAAACGCAATCTCAAATTTGTTATCACCTTCCACAATATTTATCGTTCCAGTTGTTACAACTTCAACATCAGAAACGCTTGCTAAAGTTCCGTCGCTACTCATCATAAACGCAGAGCCTCCAACAAGTGCAAGCCCTCCCAAAGTTGCTATTTTATTCACAATTATCTCCCCCCCCCTAAACTCTATTAAAGTTATTATACTATATTTTTTCGTTATATTATAGTGTCAATTTTTGTAATTTTATTAGTTGTTTGACCAAAAGTCGACAATATGTTATAATATATAAGACTACTTTATAGGGGGAGGTTTTATGAACATATTAGGCACACGGCTTTCTGGGTTGTTAAAAGAGCAAAATTTGACCCAGCGTGATTTGGCGGCAAAAGTAGGTCTTACCGATATGAGTATTTGCAGGTATGTAACGGGTAAGGGCTTGCCAAAAAGCGAAACTCTAGCCAAAATCGCAATTGAGCTAAATACAACAGTTGAATATTTATTAGGACAGGAGCTTGACGAGAAGTATAACTTTAATACGATAAAACGTATGGTGTCAGAACACCGAAAAGAGCTTACTTCTGACCAAAAACTTGAAATTATAAAACTTCTTTTGTAGAGGGACGCCAGTGACGTCCCCTACTGATCCTCATCGGCGATATAATCGCTAGTATTAATAGGCTGGTCCTCGTATTTTGTAAGTTCTTTAATCCAAGTGAATTGAAAGTCTAAGTCAGTAAAGTTATTCGATACAAAATTATAATTGTCCATAATATCACCTCATTATGAGTATGCCCAAAAAGCAAAAAAATAAACCACTACCAAACGGTAAATGGTTTATTTTTTTTAGAACCAGAATACATCTACAAAGACAAAAAACAAAAAGAACGCTACAAAAAATATAGTAGCAATTGGGAGCATAACTGAATATGCCGCCAAAATCATTGCCTTTTTTTCTTTCCAAGTCAAGTCTAGCCCAATCAAATCATTATCCCAATCATTTTGTTTCTTCATAATGCCTCCTTAGTTGTATAAATGGCACGCCACAAAGTGATCGCCACCTCTATCTTTATATTCTGGACGCTGTGTTTTACAAATGTCCATACATTCACGACATCTCGTGTGAAACTTGCACCCATCTGGCGGGTTTGCTGGCGACGGAATGTCCCCTTCCAATACGATACGGTTCATCTTAACCGTTGGGTCTGGCATCGGAATTGCACTAAACAACGCTTTTGTGTATGGGTGCATTGGATTTTTGAAAATTTCTTCTCTAGGTGCTTTTTCAACCAAATTGCCAAGGTACATAACCCCAACTTCGTCCGAAATATGCTCAACAACGCTCAAATCGTGAGAAATAAACACATAACTTATACCTCTATCACGTTGTAAATCCATAAGCAAGTTTATAACTTGTGCCTGAATTGACACGTCTAGTGCCGACACTGGCTCATCACACACTACCACTTTTGGTTGAAGTGCAATTGCACGTGCGATACATATACGCTGTCTTTGCCCCCCCGAAAACTCGTGAGGATAACGGTCAATATGGTGGTCTTGAAGTCCACATTCACGCATAATTTGCATAACGTAACTTCTAATTTCTTTGTCTGGCACAAGTTTGTGCTCTCGTACAGCTTCCCCAATTATTTCACCAACTGGCATTTTTGGGCTAAGTGAGCTATACGGGTCTTGGAAAATAAGCTGAATTTGTGGACGAACGTCACGAAGTTCTTTTTTCGACAATGCGAACAAATCTTTCCCATCAAACATAACGCTACCGCCGTCATTTTCGTGAAGTCTAAGCAGTGTACGCCCAACTGTAGTTTTCCCACAGCCAGACTCACCTACAAGCCCGAAAGTCGAACTTTTTTTAACTTCAAACGATACTCCATCAACAGCTTTAACACGACTAACAACTTTTTGCATCAAACCACCCCTAATAGGGTAATGTTTTTTCAAATTGTCAACTTTTAACACTACTTCATTATCCATTATGAGTTCCCTCCTTTATAAAGGTGACAGGCTACTTTGTGTCCATTTTCAATAATTTGCAGTTCTGGCAGTGGTCCATTGCAAGCGTCAACACACATGTTACAACGATCTTTAAAATAACAGTGGTTTGGCAAATGCACAGGGTTTGGAACCGCCCCTGGTATCGAATACAGTCTATCAACAATTTGATTTACAACAGGTTTACTTTTGATTAACCCGATAGTGTATGGGTGTTTTGGATTTAAAAACACTTCGTGTGCCGTCCCCTGCTCTGCAATTCGACCTGCGTACATAACAACAACGTAATCTGCCATTTCGGCAACAACCCCAAGGTCATGCGTTATTAAAAGTATACTTGCGTCGATTTTATCTTTCAAATCTCTAAGCAACTCAAGAACTTGTGCTTGAATTGTAACGTCAAGTGCCGTCGTAGGCTCGTCAGCGATAATCATTTTTGGATTACAACAAAGTGACATCGCAATCATAACACGTTGACGCATACCTCCAGAAAGCTCATGTGGAAACGATTTATACACACCTTCCGCACGTGCAATCCCAACAAGCTCAAGCATTTTAATCGTTTGTGCTTTAAGGTCATCTTTTTTCACGTCTGGTCTATGTAGCATAATTGCTTCTTCAATTTGAGCACCAATTCTAAACACTGGGTTAAGACTTGTCATCGGTTCTTGGAAAATCATCGAAATTTCATTTCCACGAATTTTTTGCATCTCTTTTAGAGGCGTCTTAACGATATCAACAGGGCCACTTGCACGGTTGTATCTTATAGCACCGTCTGTAATTTGTCCAGACGGCCCCATAACAAGTTTCATAACTGACATACTTGTAACAGATTTTCCACAGCCTGATTCACCAACAAGTGCAACCGTTTTACCGTGTGGAATTTCGATATTTACACCGTTTACCGAACGGACAACGCCCATATCGGTATAAAAATACGTGTGTAAATTTTCAATTTCAAGTATGTTATTTGGATTTTTCATAGTAGTTTGATATTCTGACGCTGGCACATTTTTACGTTTCTTTTCAGCTTCAAACTTTTTCATAATCGCTCTATTAGATTTTGCTATTTCTTTCATTTTTTTTGCAGCTTCTTTTTGCTCTGCCGTTTTCATATCAATCACCTACCTTTTCATTTTAGGGTCAAAGGCATCACGTAGCCCATCACCTACAAAGTTAAAGCCAAGTACAGTTATAAGAATACATAATCCCGGTGGCAACCACATAAACACATATTCACGAAGAATAATCGGGTCACTAACAACGTTAACCATGTTGCCCCAAGATGCATATGGGAACGGAACTCCAATTCCAAGATAACTATACGCCGCTTCTGTTAATATAACGCTACCCATTCCCATCGTTGCAACAACTATAAGCTGTGGCATAACGTTTGGAACAAGGTGTTTCATAATTCTTCTTACAGGGTGAATACCAGTTGCCTCTGTTGCAACCATAAATTCACGCTCTCTTAAACTTAAAATTTGTCCTCTAACAAGTCTCGCAACACTAGCCCAGCCCATAAGACCCATAACTAATGTAAGCCAGTATATTTTTTGGTTTT
>MDSP01000044.1_pt1 | contig 27628 bp, 26 predicted proteins | sample 1005811 | NCBI WGS metagenome assembly MDSP01 (sample SAMN05526596, study PRJNA338239) | gut metagenome | isolation source: stomach gut content | host: Naso elegans | place: Saudi Arabia: Red Sea | collected 2011-04
GTGTTGTTACTATGCTGTTTGGTGTCACAAATTGTGCTGCTGGTGTTGGTGTTCCGCCTTCTCCGTTATACACTACTGGTATATCTTTGCTCCAAATTGCATATAAAGTTGTTGTTGTTGTTATTGGGGTATTGAAATTAAATGGTACGTCTTTATTTGGCTCTGTTGACCACCCCACAAAGTGATAATCTGGTCTTGTTGGTGTTGTCGCTGGTGTTACTGTTGTTCCATATGCTACATTTGTTGTTGTTGTTGGCGAACCTCCATTTGCATCAAATGTTACTGGTATTTCTATTGGCACCCATATTGCGTATAAAGTTGTTGGTGTCGTAATTTTTGTTGACCCAAATCCAAATGGTACGTATGAAGTTGGAGTTGTTGACCAACCTTCAAATGTGTATCCTGTTTTGCTTGGTACTACTGATGGTGTTGTTACTATGCTGTTTGGTGTCACAAATTGTGCTGCTGGTGTTGGTGTTCCACCTTCTCCGTTATACACTACTGGTATATCTTTACTCCAAATTGCATATAAAGTTGTTGTTGTTGTTATTGGAGTATTGAAATTAAATGGTACGTCTTTATTTGGTTCTGTTGACCACCCTACAAAGTGATAATCTGGTCTTGTTGGTGTTGTCGCTGGTGATACTGTTGTGTTGTATGCTACATTTGTTGTTGTTGTTGGCGAACCTCCATTTGCATCAAATGTTACTGGGTACTTATCTGGTATCCAAATTGCGTATAGTGTCGTCGCTGTCGTAATCGGCGTATCAAAGTTATATTGTTGTGTCGTTGTTGGTGTCGTTCCCCAACCGCCAAATGTGTAATGTTCTTTTGTTACATTTATTGCTGGGTTTGTTGCATAATTATATGGTATAACTTGTTGCGTTGTTGGCGTTGGTGAGCCACCTTGCGTATCAAAAGTTACTGGTATATCTTTCAGCCAAATCGCATATAAAGTTGTTGGTGTAGTTATTGGTGTACTAAAATTGTATGGTGTCGTTGAGTTTGTTGTTGCTGCCCAACCACCAAAGTAATAGCCTTGTTTTGTTGGCGTAATTGCAGGTTGTGTTGCTACTTCAATCTATACGAATCACACCCTATAGGAGGTTGTTTTATGCGAGTGGCTATTTATTCACGAAAGTCAAAATTTACCCAAACTGGCGATTCAATCGAAAATCAAATTACCCTATGCAAAAATTATATAGAGATGCACTATCCCGATGCAAAATTTACTATATACGAAGATGAGGGCTTTTCAGGTGGCAACGTCAACCGTCCCGAATTAAAACGGTTTTTGGAAGATGCAAAACAACATAAATTTGACATTTTAGCGTGTTATCGACTTGACCGGATTTCTCGTAATATTGCCGATTTTTCGACGCTTATGCAAGACCTCGAGTCTTACAACGTAAGTTTTGTATCTATAAAAGAACAATTTGATACAACAACTCCTCTCGGGCGTGCCATGATGTATATTGCATCTGTGTTTGCTCAACTTGAACGGGAAACTATCGCCGAGCGAATACGAGATAATATGCTTCAAAACGCAAAAACTGGGCGTTGGCTTGGGGGCGTAACCCCAACGGGCTTTAGCTCTACCGAAGTTGCCATTCTATCTGACGATAAAGAGCGCAAATATTTTAAGCTTACCCCTATCCCAGAAGAAATTGAGCTTGTTCGCCTAATTTACACTCAATTTCTAAAGATTAAAACTCTTAGTGGTCTTGAAACTCACTTTTTAAAGGAAAGTATTACTACAAAAAACGATTGCAATTTCACCAAAATGTCTTTGAGAGGGATATTAACCAACCCTGTTTATGCTGTTGCTGATAGCCAAATGTACGAGTATTTTGTCAATAATAGCTACGGTGTGTATGCTAATAAATCGGAGTTTGATGGCAAATGCGGGCTTATGTCATACAACAAAACTAGCCAAACAACTACTTCTCATCAAAACGATATATCAGACTGGATTGTCACTGTTGGGGAACACGCTGGTATCATTAGCTCCGCCGATTGGATTGCGGTACAACAGCTGTTACATAACAATTCGGATAAAATGCAAAAAAAATCGCACAGCAATATCGCCCTACTTTCGGGCGTTATACGCTGCATAAAATGTGGAGGGTATATGCGACCAAAAACTAATCGCTCCCCAAAAGATGGCGGCACACCCCGTTTTTATTATATTTGCGAGCTTAAAGAAAAGTCCCGTGGCTCAAAATGTGATGGAAAAAACGGCAATGGTATATCAATTGATAAGTACGTTGTTGACTTTATGTGTCGTCCTGCACAAAGTTGTTTAAACACACATGAAGCCCTAAGCCTAATTTCTATCCAAATAAACAACTTAGTTGAACGGTTGTCCCTTATTTCTGATGATGACACTGCTAAAGTTATTTTGGACAAAATTGCTCAGCTAAAACTTGAACAGCAAACACTATCAATTGATAATTATGACACCCCGTTTTATAACTTGGACTTCGCCAGTCAAAAGCAAGCTATTAGGGAAGTTATTTACAAAGTAGAAGTTTTGGAAAACGGTGAAATACAAATTTATACAAAAAGTTAGGTGTCACTATGTATAGATTGCTACTCCTAAAAATAGCACAGTTTGCGTTGTTGGTGTTGGCGAACCACCTTCAGCATCAAATGATACTGGGTAGGAGCTTGGCACCCAACGAGCATATAGCGTTAAGCTTTGTGTAACTCGTTCGTCAAATGTCCAAAAATAACCCCCACTTGTTGGTGTCGTATACCAGCCCACGAAGTCATAACCTGATTTTTTAGGTTCTTCACTAACAAATGTTGACAGCCCATATTGTACTGTTGTTTGTGCTGCTGGTGTTGGGGTATATGCCCCCATAGTGTCAAATGTTATCGTTACCTGTGCTTGTGTTATCGTTATTCGAAATGTTTCATAACCAGAAACTGGTGACTTTGTTCCATCATAGAAATATTGTGAACTATATGCAGCACTTTCATATTGCAAATATTCTGCATATGTGTATGGAGCTTGAATAAGTGTTGATGATGCAGGTGTCGTTGATGATGATCCACCTCCTCCTGGCGGACCTTCACCTCCTCCTGACGGGGGGCCTGTTTCACCTGTATTTTGTTCTTCAGCAACCATTACACCACTTGAATAACTGTTAAGAAGTGACGATGTATCAATATAATCTTTAGATTGATCATCAATCTGTGCACCTTCACCTGTATCAATTGCATCAATAATTTCTTGCTGACTTGGCAAAGTATTCATCGTTTCACCAACCAGGTCATTTGGATTTTGCCAATATGAATTGTCTATAAATGGTGTTGCACCTGCTGTGGTTTGCATAACTTCTGGATAATTCCATTGTTTTCCATAGTCATAACTATAAAAAGAAAATTCATACACTCCTGGCTCAAGCTGGTCTGTATTTGTGATATCTGCATCTGCACTAAGTCCATCACCTGTAACAGTTGTGCTATATTTCATACGTCCACCATACATCGCAAACACTTGAACCATACTAACGAACTCCGCACTAGATAAATCTAAGTCATAGCCGTATGGCAAAGTTAAGTTATACGTTCCTTCTGTTGAACTTATAGCACTTTCATCAATATTGTTATCTTCCAAATATTTCAATAGTTGTGGTGTGCTTACTTGGATAGCCATATAATCATCTACAAAATATACAGATGTATCATTATTTCCACTATCTGCATCAGCTCCAGATAGAGATTTATCTGCAACTATCGTTATATGCGAATTTGTCATAGTTGCAGTAAATGTTGACAACCATGTTCTACTTTGTCTATACCCATAATATTCTCTAGTATAGTCAGTACCTTCAATTGGTTCTTCATACAAAGGGTATCCAATAAGCAGATCATTTCCAAGCTTTACATAAACTGTATTTGTATGCATCGTAAGTTGAGGATCATCAGATGTGCTAGAATCCGTCCACCATTCAATCGCATTTCCTGTATATCCTTGCGACTCTGTATCTGCTATAACTGTAGTAAATGTAATAGTTTGATCACAATCGTAAGGATATGTCCCGTCAGAATTTTTTAGTCCATAAAACTGCAGTGCTTGATCCCAATCTATCGTAACAACCTGAGTTTCAAAATCATAATTAGTAATCATTTGACTTGGCACGTAAACAGCACTTGGAACAGAAATATCATAGTTAGTTATTAGCGAAAATTCTTCGACCTCACTTGTAATAGCCTGATACGTTTCACCTGATCGCAAAAGGAATTGCAAATTTGGAGGCAATGCAATTGCAAGCAAATTGTTATCTTGAAATGCATTTAAGCCTATAGATATTAAGGTATCCGGCAATGTAACACTTGAAAAGTTACAATATTGAAAAGCACCTACCCCAATAGTTGTTACGTTTGGTGGCAATATTAATTGAGTAAATGGATTTGCCGAAAATGCATAATCAGTAATGATTTTTAGTTCTGTACAATGTGACAAATCTAATGTGTAATGAGTGTTTAACTGTGGTATGATTGCAAATGCATTTAAAAACGCATTTGGTCCAAGTCCATACAGTGAATTGGGCATTTCAAAACTTATAAGATCATTATTTGCAAACGCAAAACTACCTATTGTCGTTATTGTTGATGCATCTTCAAACGTTACATGTTGAAAATTTGCACCATTAAATATGCCTTCTGCTGATGTATCATTTCCTGTTCCTATAGAAACGACTGTTATATCAGCAACTGTTGCTGGTATCGTAATACTTCCGCCTGTTGGTCCTGTATAGCTTTTTATTGTTCCTCCTGATGTTATTGTATAATATCCCTCAGTGTATATGCCGTCGGCATTTGGTGTATACGTAGTATCGCTGTCATCACTGTCATCTGTCGTATCAGCCAACACGGAAACTGTAGGTATGTCAACAAATGTCGGGATTAAAGCTTGCGTCCCAATAACGACACTTAACATACCTGCTGAGCGTTGGTAAAATCTTTTCCAGTTAATAATAATCAACTCCTTTATAACTGAATTTTATTTTCCTTTCGTGGTTAGTATATTGTAATAATTGGCAAATGGTGACATAAAATGTGTATATCTCTTGACATATATTTAATACTTTGATAGCATTGAAATTAAGATTAAATAAGGATGTGATTAAATGAGAAAGCACTACATGACTATTTGTTTTCGTGGCAATACAGAAGTTACCTATATAGACCGAAAAGGGGATATCGTTGTAACTTTTGAAAAGGTGGCAGGTGAAGATTTTGTAAGTGTCGATATAAAGCTAGATGGGGTTGTTGTCTTAAATAACGGTTTTTCCCCTGCTGATGTAGATTATTATACTAGATTTGTGCTTAAAAACGCTAATATGATTAAATTATTAGCAAGTAGAAAGGACGAATTACATGCCTAAATTATTTGAAATTATGGGATACAAAATTATTATTTGGTCAAATGAAAATGGCGAGCCTATACATGTACATGTCGTAAAAGGTAAGTTATATAAACAAGCTACAAAACTTTGGTTACTATCAGATGGTACTTTTATTATAGCACACAATAAAGGACGTATCCCTAAGAAAGTTTTATCAGACATAATTGAGATATTAAATATTAACTCAGATTCTGTATTAAACTTCTGGCTAACTTATCATGGCTATAAGAAATTTTATCAATAAAAAAGCACCTACCTTAGGTGCTTAATCTTGCATAAAGTTGCTGAAACAGGGTGTCACTATGTATAGATTGCTACTCCCATATATGTGACAACTTGTGGCGTTGGAGTTGGAGTCCCGCCTTCTGTGTCAAATGTTACAGGGTATTTGTCTGGTATCCATCTTGCGTAAAGTATCATACTTTTTGTAACTGGCTCAGTGAAGTGCCAAAACGTGCCTGTTGTTGGTGCTGTATACCAACCTACAAATGTGTAACCTGTCTTTTTTGGATCAGCAACAATGTTCGATAAACCACCTTTAACAGTCGTTTGTGCTGCAGGCGTTGGTGTGTATCCCCCCATAGTGTCAAATGTCACTGTTACTTGCGGTGCTGTAATATGAATAATTGCTCGTGCTGTTGCTGTTGCTGGTGCTGCTGTACCATCTGGAAACATTGCTACCATTGTCTGTGTCCCTTGAGCCTCGTAAACTGCATAATGTTCTTGTGTCATTGGATTTGTAAGCCTTGTGACTGCTGAATTTGTGTTATCTGTTGATGTTTCTGCTATTGTTGATAGTCCATTTGATCCAAGCAAAGCTAAGTTTTTATTAATGATAGATTCATCGTCATTTGATGCAACCAAAGTTGATCCGTTATCTATAGAACTAGTTTTTGTCGATTTTAATGAGTCTTTTGATTCATTTAGGGTACCATCTTCTGTTAGTGTACCATCTTCTTTCAATTTCTCTACCTCTATTTGAAATGCTTCCATTATTGGTGCTTCAATTTCTTCTTTAGAGGGCAAGTTTGACTGGTCTTTAAGATAATTATCTTCATAATCACTATAAGTGTTCCAAGTTCCGGCAGTCTTATTAAATAAAACAGCACCTGCTGTTGAACTCAAACTTTCAGTATAATACCACTCTTTACCATAGTCATAACTTTCAAACACAAGCTCATAATACCCTGGAGCTAGATCGGCAATATTTACTGATGATGTCCCTGATGCAATACCCTCGCCCACAATCTCCATGTTATATTGCATACGCCCGCCGTATATTGCAAATACATCTATAATACCAGAAAATAAACTCCCAGATACTTCTGCATTATATCCTTCTGGCAAAGTAATCATTGGTACACCCTCAGAATAATAACTAAGTGCACTTGAATCTATTCCTGCCTCTAATAATATCTCTTCCATCTCTGGGATATCAAAATCCATAACCAAAATGTTATCCACAAATCTCACTGGATTAGTTCCTTCATTTGCAGTGCTCTTCACTCCAGATGAAAAAGTTAAACCATTACTTTGCATTTTTACTACTATATTTTCAAATATACTTCTAGCTTGATTTTCTAGAGAACCATTATTTGATCCTATCAAAAAGTCATTATTTAAAGTTACGGTAATTTCCATTGTATTCATATTAAGTTCGCCATTATCGTACTCCCAAGCTACTGCATTTCCTGTTGCTCCTCCTCCAGAATTTTCTGGTTCAGTTACTGTTCCAAATGTAATTTGAGTATCACAATCATATATAAAATGACCATCTGAAGTTTTCAATCCGTAATATTGTAATACATAGTCCCAATCAATTACAATTTTAGCTTGATTAGTATCGGTGTAACTTACTGATTTTACCATTGACTCAAAAATCCAAAAACCTGATTGTGCAAATACTGTGTCATCTGATGTTTTAGTGGTATCTTCTGATTCCTGCCCAGGGCGTCCACCACTATTTTCTTCCTTAATAGTAGTCAAACTAGGTGGCAAAGCCACAGCAATCATATAATTTCCTGTAAAAGCTTCCTCATAAATTGTTGTTAATGTATCTGGTAAATAAACACTTTTTATTTGGTTAAACGAAAAAGCACTAGACCCTATTTCAGTAACTTTTGGTGGAAGTATTAGCCCTGTAAATCCATTTGAGCCAAATGCACTATCTGGTATAACTGTTAAATTTACACAGCTTGATAAATCAAGTATGAACTCCATATCAACCATAGTAACGTTGGAAAAAGCAGCTGCGTAAGCATATTGACCAAGTGTTGTTAATGTATTTGGTATATCACAATAAAATAGTTTATTTGTTGCAAATGCATATGCACCTATCTCAGTAATTCCTGTTGCTTCTATTGTACAACCTAATAGTTTTTGGCTACTAAAAGCACTATCGCCTATTGCCGTAACGGGATATCCCCCAATTTCTGCTGGTATAATAAGATAGGGCCAGTTGTCGTCTTCCTGTGCATCATAACCCGTTATCTTTACTTCTCCGTTTGAAATTGTATAGCTAAACATTGAAGTGTCTGTCGTATCATTTGTACTGTCATCTGTTGTAGCCGCCAACACTGGTGCTGTGGGTATGTCAATAAAAGTCGGAATTAACACTTGCGTCCCAACAACGACTGACAACATACCCGCAGAGCGTTGGTAAAACTTTTTCCAGTTAATAATAATCACTCCTTTTAACTGTTATAAAAACTTTTCCTTTCGAGTTTATTATATTTTAATAATTGCCAAATGGTGACATAAAATGTGTATGTATCTTGATAGGTATTTAATCCTTTGATCTTAAATACGGACATAAAAAAAGCACCTACCTTGGGTGCTTAATCTCTATTTATTTCCCAACAAACTATCCAGCCTTTTATGCAAATTTTTCTCTATTATCTCACTCATTTTTGAATAATCTCTAGCGTCATCATAGTGTTGCAACGCCAAATAATATTGTGACACTTCATCGGCAAATATATTAATCGCAGGCAAGCCACTGTACATAAGCTGATAATTTAGCACAAGCCTAGCCAATCTACCGTTCCCATCGCTAAAAGGGTGTATTCTCACTAGCTCACAATGCGACCAACTTGCAAGCGATATCGCATCTAGCTTTTCATAATACCCAACCATATCTTGATAATAAAATTTCAAATCCGTATACATAGTTTGTCCCGAGGGTGGCGTATGTTTGCTGCCCGATATTCGCACTTCGTGGTTTCTATATGTGCCGCTATACTGAGGTAATAATATAGTCGTTGTTAACGTATGGTGAATATCTTTTATTAGCTCTTCTGTTAGTTTTATGTGCTTAGTTGCGTTATCCACCACCAAATCGTAAGCATCTTTTTTGTTGCTTATTTCTTTTGCCTCAGATACTTTTTTCCCCCCAACTGTTATACCGTCCACTATGTGTATTTTTGTTTCCATTAAAGAATAACTGTTGCCCTCAATTTTAGTTGAGTTGTGCACAAAATTTACAACAAAATCTTCTTCTTCAGAGTTTCTAAAATATGGACTTGTTTCATAATCGTTCGATTTATATCTACTTATTTTTTGTTCTAGCGTCATAAATTACTCCCCAAATATATATTCAAGTGGAATTTCCAAATCGTCAAAAATAGTAGGCTTAACAAACAATTTATGTTCTTCCTGCTCGTCCTCGTCCATTAGTTCGATGTCTTCTGGCGACAAATGTTGATACGTTTCAATTAGCTTGTACCTACCATCAACTAAAATATATTGATTTATAGAATCCGATAGTGGTTCAACTATCCAATATTCTGTAACCCCGATACGCTCATATAAATTAAATTTAGTTATCAAATCGTCTTTACGATTAGTTGATACAATTTCTACGATAAGGCTTGGTGCACCATAATATCCATTTGGCTTAAACTTTTCAGGTTCACACATAACGCTTATATCTGGTATAACATGATTTTTTGGCTTGTCTGGGTTATAAAAAACATTAACTCCAACGTTAACACTACATTTTTTACCTCTCAGGTAGTGTTCAAATTCAAACGATATTTTCAGCATAATTTTATTATGTTTCACGCTTGGGGCAGGCGACATATACACAATGTCGTCTATTAGTTCATGTCTACGTTTCTTAACAATATAGTCGTCTTGCTCTATTATGTTTTCCATATTAATCACTCCTTTTTTATATTATATTGCACACGTTATTTGTTGTCAACAAAGGTGTCACTACGTATATATTGCTACTCCCATATATGTTACAACTTGTGGTGTTGGCGTTGGAAGTCCACCCTCTGCGTCAAACACAACTGGTACGTATAACGGTGTTATAATCAGCTTAAATCCACGACTCGTTATAAGTGGTGCAAACGTTGAATCCAAAAACACATACGGACTGCTAGTTGTATACATTGCATACACGTTGTATTCCTGTCGTGAAAACGGTGCAACGACATTTGTAAAGCCTGTGGTGTCCCCATCGCTTGTATCGTTCCCTCCATCAACAACGGTTATCTCCTCAACAGTGGATATGCCGTTTGTATAATTTTTGGTGAACTCATAAATTTCATATTCAGACGGAATATCTCTGTCAGCATCTTCAAAATCACTTGCATCATATCCATAATAGTCAAGAATTATTTGTATCGCCTCATCAACAGTTGGCATCTGTCCTGCAATTGTTGTGTCATCAAAACTGCCACCAGTCCAACTAAATTCATCTCCATTAGTTGTACCTGTGATGCCACCTAGTGTTGTTTGCATCATTTCTGGAATATACCACTGCTTCCCAAAGTCGTAACTTGTAAAATTAAAAAAGTATTCGCCAGGTTCAAGTTGATTTACATTTGTGATTTCACCCTCAGGCAAATTATCTCCCGAAATTTCCAAATAATAGTTCATTCGCCCACCATACATAGCAAACGTCTGCACAACGTCTTTAAAAACTGATGCTTCTATATTCATGTCAAAAAGTTGTGGCAAAGTAAACGTTGGAACGTTGTCAACAAGTGCATATGCGTCTGGCGTAGAAATGTTGTTTGCATCAGCAAGTGCCCACGCTGCTTGCGTCGCAAATTCCATCGCAATATAATCGTCTGCCAACACCCACACAAGCGACTGGGTGTTTTCGCCATACTGGTTTTTTAAATCTTCCAAAAGTCCTACAATTTGGGTTTCTTGCAAAAATTGATATATTTCTATTTCATCATTATCGCTTTGCATGCCAAAGTAATTCTCACTAAGCCATATTCTATTTTGGTCTGGATATTGTGCATTCCCCACCAAATAATCACTAGCTAGTGGCAAATACAATTCTGTTGCATTTAAATCAAACACTTCTTCTCCACCTGTATCAGTTGACCAAGATGAAGACACTGCACCTTTTTCGCTTGCCTTTTCTGATGATCCCATAAATCTAATGTCTTGTTCTGTATTTATACCATATATGAAATTGCCATCTTCATCTTTAAGCCCATAATATTTTATAAGCTCTTCAGCATCGACAGTTATAGTTTTTGTATCAAAATCATAGTTGGTAATTAGCGACGATGGTATAAAAATTTCGGTTGATACAAGTATGCTGTAATTTCCCAAACCTAAATTTTTATCACTTTCTGATGGCAGAGTGGGATTTTCTGGGTCAAACTCATAATTTATTACTATGTTTTTCAAAGTTTCTGGCAACGGTATCAAAAATAGATTGTTTGCTGCAAAAGATCCTTTGTATATAGTCTGAAGTTGCTCTGGCAACAACACACTGTGGAGTAGCCCATATGCAAATGCATAATTTCCGATAGTTGTAACTGTTGAGGGCATTGTCATACTCGTAAATGGGTGATAAGTAAATGCATAAGCTGGAATGTAAGTTAATTGGGTATTCGATAAGTCAAGTGTATAATCAAGTTCATAGTTTTCTATACTTGCAAAAGCATTATAAAAAGCGTAATTTCCAAGATCCTCAAGAGAATTTGGGATATCAAAGCTTGTAATTTTATTATCTTTAAAGGCACTCGCCCCAATAATTTTTATACCTGTCGCCTCAATGGAAACGGTTTCCACGCCTGCCCCCTCAAAAACACCTGTTGTGTCGCTAAGCGTCCCGATTGCAGTTACGGGTATGCCGTCAATTTCTGCTGGTATAATAATATTTGGAAAGTTGCTGTCATTTTCAGGGTTATAAAAAAACAAAGTTCCGTCGTCTGTTATGCTATAAACGGCGTTTGCTTCGTCTGTTGTTTCTGTATTATCAGTGTTATCATCAGTATCATCCGACGCTTTAGTAGTAGGAATGTCGACAAATGTTGGAACTAACACTTGCGAGCTAATAACTACACTTAACATTCCTGCTGAACGTTGGTAAAATTTTTTCCAATTGATAATAATCACTCCTCTCCATGTCAATATATTTCAAGTGCTTAGAGTATGTGACATGATTTGGAAATAAAGTTAATAACAAGGTTCTAACATACAATTACAAAACAAAATGATTTCTGCAATAAGTTGTTGACATTCGGAATCGCTCAAAACTTTATAATGCTCGCCTGTCCAGTAGTACACTTGTTTTTCATCGGCGTTGTATGACATGTCGCAACTAATTTTTATATGTGTTATTAAGTTGTTAAAACCTGCAAATTTTAATAGGTCTACAAGCAATATCGTACAAATTTTTGTTTCTTCTTTGTTGCTCCAAGAAAAAATTGATTGTGCTTGTGATTTTATACATTGCAATTTTGTTTTTAGTTGGACATCACGATTAATATTGTTGTATTTGTGGTAATCTAAATATGTATCTAAAACTAACATAATGTTTCCCTCCTTAATGGGATTTTTAAGAAAGTATACCATTTAACCATTAAACAGCAATTACAACAATGTTAATTTTTTATCATGCAATATTACGTTCATGTTAAATTTGGATAAAGGCTTATTTCGTAAGGGCGGTCATCGGCCGCCCCTGAAAACCGTATAAAAATAGGCGGTCATCGTATAAAAAATAGGCGGCCAGTGACCGCCCCTACAATATCGCCCCTATTATTGGATTGCTGCATCTGTTGTTGTAACTGTTTCGGTTACAATTTCAACTTCGGTTACAGTATCTTTTTCAAAATACCCATCTTCTGTATGGATAATTTCAATTTCTTCTGTTGGTTCTAGGTCAACAGTTTCTGTTGTTGTACCAACTACTGCGTCTGCATCAGCTGTGTGTGTTTCAGTTACAACGGTTGTTGTTACTGTTACTTCAACAACTGGGGCAACAACTTCTTCTATTTCTTCTGTAACTACTTCTTCGACCTGGGCTTCCTCAACTTCGATTGCTTGCTCTGTTACCACTTCAATTGCTTCTACCTCGATTACTTCTTCTACAACTTCGACTTCAATTGCTTCTTCTGTTACCACTTCCACTTCTTCTGGAGCTTTAATTTTTTCTGATACAACTGTTGCGGTTGTGTCAGTTATTGGTTCTGTTGTTGCTGGTATTGTTGATGTTTCTGATATTCCGTATAGATCACAATTACAACTTTGTAAATCTGCAACTGTAACTGATAAGCTTCTAATTTTATCATCAAGACTTGCTAAATAGTCATCAAGTTCTGTTTCAACGTGTGTATCACTTTGTTTCAAGCCGTTAATTTCACCTTGAAGTCCATCAACTGCACATTGCAACTCTTTAATTTCTGATAGAATTATCGACACATTATCTTGAATAGTTTTATTGTTATCAATGTGCATGTAAGCTTGCATACTAGTAACCTCAGCTCTAAGTGCTCCCAAACTAGTTTGAACTCCTGTAACGTGTGTGTCTGCTGCAGCTTGAAGGTCATTAATACTTTGCCCCATAGATGTTAAAGTTGTGTCTACATCTGTTATACGTGCTGAAAGATTTTTTAGCCCTGTTTCAAAATCATTAACTTTTGTTTCTGCACTATTAAACTGACTTTCCATAGTGCTTAACAACTTAGTAACATAGGTGAAATGGTCTGATAATCCCGTAAAATCGCTTTTTATACTGCTAATACTGCTGTCGATACGTGCAATTTCTGTTTCTAAATTTGTATTCAAGTCGCTGTGATTTGCCTCAAGAGCACTTATAGACGTTTGAACTGCTGCCATAGACGTTGCAAGTTGCCCAACTTCCATACCCAAGCCACCTATGTTATCTTGCATAATTTCCATTGAAATGTGTATACCACCCATAGACGTTGTTATTGTATCAATATCACTATCCAAGCCGTTTATAGCGTTTTCGATACGAGTTATTTCTTCTTGGAAATGTGTATTTGTTTGCTCGATTGCGTCGTCTGTACCTTCCATTCTAAGTTGTAGTCCAGCAAAAGTTGTTTGTAGTGCAGACACACTTGTTTGTAATGCTGACATACTAGTTTGTAAATAATTATCGCCCATTTCAATTTGAAGTTGCATAATTTCCATTTCAATTTGCATACCAAAAATAGTTTGTTGCAACTCGGCGATAAGTTCCGAATTTTGTTCGGCAACACCTAATCCTTGATATACAATCTCAATATTATCTGCAACAATTTTGACATCATCTGTAATAGTTAATTTATCTGAACTAGTTTCACATGTACAACTATTATCGTTTGTAGATGCACAACCCGTGCACAATCCTATTACCATAGCTGTAGTTAATACAGCCGCCAAAGCTTTTTTCATTATATTTCCCCCTTGACTTTGATAAAATTAAACTTTATTTCATTCCATAATACGCTGGTTGTCTTATAATAGTTCCTTTATTGGCAAAAATATGTCATAATTAGAGTATCTAATAAATTGGAGGTACTTTATGAAATATTTTGACGAGATAATAGAAATTAGAGAACAAATTCATATGTATCCTGAAGATGGCTTTTTGGAATTCAAAACTTCCAAACTTGTTGCTGATACACTTCGCAAATATGGCGTTGAAGTTACAGAAAACGTTGCACAAACTGGAGTTGTTGGACTTATTAGAGGGACACATGCTGGCAAAACAATTTTGCTTCGTGCTGATATGGATGCCCTAAAAGTTGGTGAACTTGCTGATGTTCCGTATAAATCCAGAGTTGATGGCATGATGCATGCTTGTGGACATGATGGACACACTGCTGCACTTCTTGGAGCTGCAATGATTTTAAGTGAAATGCGTGACAGTCTTTGTGGAAATGTTAAATTTGTATTTCAACCTGCTGAAGAAGAAAAGGGTGGTGCGTTGCCTATGATAGAAGCTGGCATTTTAGACAACCCAAAAGTTGATATTGCTGTTGGTGCTCACTTATGGGGAACGCTCCCTCGTTGCAAAGTGCAAACAAAAAGTGGTGCAGTTATGGCATCTCCTGCTGTGTTTAACATCAAAGTTATTGGTGTCGGCGGACATGGTGCTCTTCCACATCAAACAGTTGATCCAACAGTTGTTGCAGCTCAAATTGTGCTAAGTTTGCAAACTATAGTTAGTCGAATGTCAAACCCGCTTGAATCGGTTGTTATTAGTATTGGGCAAATTCATACTGGCAATTGTTTTAACGCTATTCCAAATGATGTGTATATTGAGGGGACTGTTAGGGTGTTTGATGACAACACTGGCGAACGTGTTCGAGTTCAAATGGAGCAACTTATAGCAGGAATAACGGCTGCCTATGGTGCAACATATGAATTTATGTACCGAAAAATTTATCCAACACTTATTAATGATGAAAATGTTGTTAATCTTGTTATGGAATCTGCCAAAAAAGTTGTTGGCGAAAAAAATGTCGGTGTGCTTGACGTGCCAAATATGGGCGGGGAAGATTTTTCGTATTTCGGGCTACACGTTCCAAGTGCGTTTTTCTTCTTTGGAATTTCTGAAAGTGAAGATACACCACAAATACACCACAATCCTTACTTTTGTTGGGATAGCGAAATAACAGTGGAGCTTGCAAAATGTATGGCACAAGTGGCGATTGATTTTTTAAAATAAAACAAAAAAAGTAGCTACCCAAATTGAGTAACTACTTTTTTTATTAGACTGCAATTGTCGTCCATTCGCCTTTTGAAAGTCGCATACTTGTTAGGGCAAACCTCACAACTTGATCCATTATTAGCCCAATCCAAGCCCCCGAAAGACCCAACATAAGCACATTGCAACACACAAATGTTATAGCAGGTCTAACTAACATAACGCTTAAAAAAGAAGTTTTTGCGATAAACTTTGTATCCCCAGCCCCTCTAAGTGCCCCCGCCATAATAACTTGTGACGTCTGCAAAGGTGCTGCAATCGCCGCAAAAACAACGATTGTGCTACCAAGAGCAATAACTTCTGCCTCATCTGTAAATAACCCCATTATCGAATGTCTATTTAATATGTAGACTACAAGTAAAGTTGACGATATAACAAATCCTATACGCTGGCACACTTTTCCGTATATAATCGACATATCCGAACGGTTTGCACCCATATTCCTGCCAACAAGTGATGATGCCGCAATAGAAATACCTTCTCCAATACTAAACGTCATATTTATTAGCGTAGTACAAATTTGGTGTGTGGCATATGCAACTGTACCAAGCCCTGTAACAAGCCTAACATACATAACAAATCCAAGCCTCATGCACATTTGCTCAATTAGTGCACTGTTGCTTATTCCAAATATACCTTTAATAATTTCAACATCTGGTTTCCAACTATCGCCTTTTGACAATTTTAGGCGACTATCTTTTTTCAAAATCGATCCAAATGCAATGCTAAACGCAATTACATATCCCGCAACAGTAGCAACCCCTGCCCCTGCAACGCCTAGTGCTGGCATACCAAATCTACCTTCAATCAACAAAAAGTTTAAACATAAGTTCACTAAGTTTGCAACTACGTTTACATACATCGAAACTTTAGCATTTCCAGCCCCACGTTGTGCAGCGGTAATATTAAGGCTTAGCGAATTGAAACACATTCCCAGAAGAACGATACGAAAATACGTCGTCCCCCCTGGCAAAATATCAGCATCAGCACCCATCATCATAAGTAATTGTGGTGCAAAATAATAGCCAATACTTGCAATAATTATAGATATAAAAAAAGTAAGCATTATAGACTGGCGTAAAACATTATTTGCTGCAACAAAATCTTTTTCTCCACAACGTCTAGCAACTATCGCTGTAACACTGACGTTAAGGGAAATTATTATAGCAAGCACAATAAGTAACGGTTGTTGCGTTATCCCTATTGAGGCAATAGCGACTGAGCCTAACACCCCGACCATCATTGTATCCATAGCATTTACCAAGCTTACTAAAATTCGTTCAATCGCAGTTGGCCAAGCGAGGTCTATTGCATTTTTATACATTTCTTTTGTCGATGGAATATCCCCAACAATTTGCGATTGCTCTATCATGCTATCACATGAAAAATAATTTTTAATTACCGATTGCATTTACGTCCCCCATTTATACTCAATATTTTACTATTATACTACAAAAATTCTAAAAATACCAAATAAATTTTTACCTTTAGTTAGCATGTTGAGTTTTTAGTTATTGAAAAATATAGAATATATCGCCTCTATCGTATATTTAATTATAGTTGGCATTTCCAAAATATTTTTGATATTTGTTATGTCATCTAACCAAACTTCGCCAAAATCTGCTTCGTTTATTTGTGCTCCATACAAATAATCATTAAAATTATAACTAATAATATTTCCTTGTTGCGTTACAATTTCAAACGTTTGCATAGTATCGTTTTTATAATAAAAATCTAGTTGTACATTATGTTTGTCTGTGTATGCCACCACTTGGGTAATCAAACCGTCATCGACTTGTAAAAATACATCTCCGCTAAACATCTCAAAAACTGCATCATAAAAATCCTTCTCTGTATACAATTCAATAAGTTCTACCATTTCGGGAGATATTAACTGGTCAATAGTTGTATATAAAATAGTTCTAACGGACTCTTTATCTGTAATATTGATGTAGTAAACATTATTTGCTTTTTTTATGGTTGATAAAGATGCTATTTGCTTAATTGCACTTTCAAGTATATCTATAGCTTCATTTACATCAAACGTGCTAGACTTAAAAAAAATCCCATACTCTATCGGCAAAAAATTAGCTTTCGCCGATAAGTATTGTTTTGTCAAGTTTATAGTTGCCAAGTTTTTGTATACAGCTTGATATTTGCCCTGTTCAACATAAGTATTTATTGTTATATCTTCGTATGTGATAGTCGTTTGTTCGTTTAATATTTTATCTATTGCCAAAACAAGCTCATTATAATTTTCATTAGCTTTCATAGCATTTTTAGTATTATACACAGCCAATGCAACTTTAACAGTAGGATTAGACACTATAACATAACCAACAACCGCTATAAATACAGATATAATGATAACAATTTTTTTTCCGTTCATTGCAATCTTCCTTTATTTTTCTTTCTATCTACATAATCAAATACAAATTTATAACTATTCACTGTTATAAATGATAATACATTTATTATTGCACGCATAAATGCTATTAATAATATCATCGCTATAATGAATCCTATTGTCCCAAATGAGCTGTTAAGATGCGATAAAATATAGTCAAAAAATAAGACTGCCCCTGAGATACTTCTGCCCATGCCTATAACTATAATTGCTAGCACCATGCTTGGTCCTGTAATAAATAACGGCAATATATACACTGTAAAAAGCGGCATTATGACAAATATTGCTATGAAAACAAGGAAAAATTGCCATATGTTTTGTATCAGTCTAAACAAAAATTTCATATACTCCCCCCTTTCATAGCAACATAAATTATTTTATAAAAGTAACTCTACTTTCATCATATCTATCAATAAATTTCAAAGCATCTTCTGCTTTTGGATGTCCAATGCCAATTACACTAAATATAAGCAAATTTTCTGGCAAGTTATATATCTCACGAACAATATTCATACGTTCTTCTGACGGTGCTACACCACACCACACCGAACCAAGTCCAAGAGTTGTCGCTTGCAACAAAATATTTTGGCTCACAGCCCCTAAATCATGTTCATATCTATCAGCCATAGTCATACGGTCTGTGTTTCCTATTACTATAATTGCCACTTGTGAATTTTCAACTGGTCGTCCCCCTGGGTGCGTTTGAGATAATTTAGTTAAATCTTCTTTTTTGCTCGTCACGATAAATTCCCAACATTGTTGATTTTTTGCCGATGGTGCTTGCATAGCTGCACGAAGCAATTGCTCAACATCTGCGTCTTTAACTGGTTCATCTGAAAACTGCCTTACTGTACGTCTTGTAAAAATTTCGTTCATGATAATTCCTCCTATTGGTAATATATACTAACTATATCATAAGAATTTCTTTTTTACTAGTATTTTCTAATCGTTTATGTGAATAATTGTTAATAATTTATTATTTGAAATTGGACTAGTAGCATGATAAAATATACATATATTTGAAAAAATATACAACGAAAGGGGAAGGTTTATGGTTGCAACGTTTATATACTTTGTATCCTTTTTTATACATGATCTAATATTTTTTAATTTAGTCCAAAAATTTATGCCTACTAGAGGAAACGGTAGCACCGTCTATTTATTGGCAAATATTAACGCTATAATTTTCACATTTCTTGTAGCTGTGTTTAATAATTCAGTTTTAACAGTATATTCAGTTATGACAATTATTTATATTATTGATACTATGCTAGCGTTTAAAGGTCGTTTAACATCAAGATTAGTTTGTGCCTTAATTTGTCCGATACATTTATTTGCTTTTTCAATAATAATATCACCATTTATAAGTATTGCATTTGGCTCAACTTTGATTTATCACACGAGAAATACGGCTGTCGTAGTTATTAGACGTATAGTATCTGCTGTCTTGTCAGCTTTTTGTGTGTATATATTGTCAAAACTTACTGATGAAAAATATATAGATGCTTTTGATAACCCTACAAATCATTCAAAAAGCTTTTTGGCGTTAGAAATTTTATTAATATTCTTTTTATTGTCAGCAGCACAAGTAAATCAAGTTTCAGCATATTACTCTAGCATATTTGTTACACAGTTTTTGCTAGGATTTGGTTCAATCTTTTTATTTTATATTGGACTTTTTAGTATAGTTGCTTCTGGAATTATTAAAGAACGTGAAAATATCACGCAAGATAAATTTATACAAGGAATGTATAAACATCTAATTTTAGAAAATTCCGATAGACTTATAGAAGTCGATTGTACCACTGGGTTAGTGCTTAATTACGTTGTTGAGGGAACTATCAAATCCCAATTTATCGGCACGCCTTATCCACCTTTTATTAACGGTTTTATAGACAATCAAATGCACGAGTCTGATAGAGAGCACGTTAGACAATTATCTTCTATTGAGCATATGAACAAAATAGCGTTACAAGCTGATAATAGATACACTGTTGAGTATCGTCTTAAAGACCTTGAAAAAGATTATCAATGGTTTAGAGCTAGTGTGATTGCCGAACCTAGCCACGACCATATTCGTTCTATTATAACGATTAATAATATTGAGCATGAAAAAGAATTATTAGTAAAAGCTAATAAAGATGCATTGTCTGGTTTATACAATAAACATACAACAGAAGAACTTATTCGTGACCATTTAAGACATCATAATTCGGGTGTATTGTTTATGATTGATGTCGATAATTTTAAGGGTATCAATGATAATTTCGGGCATGACTTTGGTGATGATGTTATAAGAGAAGTTGCCGACAAAATTAGCGGTATATTCAATTTGCCAGATATAGTCGGGCGTATCGGTGGTGATGAGTTTATGGTATTTGTTAAATCTCAAGATTATATTAATATTGGAAACAAAGCAAATTGCATATGTTCAACTATTAGACAGACCTACATACAAAACGGTATTGATATTACGATATCAGCCAGTGTAGGTATTTCAGAATTCACTAGCACTATAGACACATTTGAAAAGTTATACTCAACAGCAGATAAAGCAATGTATTTATCAAAAAACAATGGCAAAAACAATTACACTATTTATACACCAGACATTTCATAACGGTAGGGGGAAGTTGCCCCCTACTTTTATTTGCTTAGAATTCCTAATTTCTATACTTCTTAGGAATTCTAAGCTCTATTTTTTGGTTTGGTTCTATATACATTGAATGTTCACAAAATTCTACACTAAGCTTTATAGACTCTTTCCCAGAATTTTTTATATAAAGTTGCATACCATGAGTTTTTAGTTTATAAAATTCTATAGCTTTTTTGCTATGTGCATAATATCTAATATCCACTTGTCTATTCTTATCTATGTCCCCATCAATTATAAATGTATCAGCCATTTGACCTATATGAGGACTTGTTTTAAACTTTATTTCCCCTTGTTCCTGCGTGTTGCAATATATATAGTCAAACGCATACGGTGCACTGCTAGATAGCGTCAACAAGACACTATCATCTTTAATATAAGCTTTTTGCTTCGTATACTTTTGCTTCAATTGTTCATATTGCGGTATTATTTGTGAATCGTTTATGTCACCATCGTAATATCTTATATATTCATCTTGCTCACGAAACGCACAACTTTCTATTGGGCAATGATATATACTATTTCTAGTGTATATTATAATATTTGGTTCTTCTACTTCTATTTTTTGTATAGTTGATGTGTATATATACGTATTGTCTGGAATTTGCGGGTGACCCGTGACAACGCCCCTAGCTTGCCCTTCCAACACGTTCCATTTGTGTAATTGCATGCAAATACCCCCCCCTAAGTTTTTATTTGTATTATATCTAATTTTCGGGTAATTGCCAATACAATTCTGTAATATTTAATTGTTCAATTGGAGTTATATCTTCAACTAAAGTTCTTTCTATATTTAACAGTTCTAAATTAACTAAATTTTGCAACGGAGTTACGTCCTCAATATCGTTGCCGTGCAATATTAGCGTAGTTAAATTCGTTAAATTTGACAGTTTTGAAACATCTGTTATTTCATTCCAAGATAAGTCTAAATGCGTCAAATTTGTTAAGTTTTGTAGTGCTGATAAATCTTCAATTGCTCCGCTTAGACCAAATTTTGTCAAGTTTGTAGCCTGTTCAATTCCTGTGATATCAACAATAGGTGTATCTGTATACGTCGTTCCATAATATGCCTCAAAAGATGTCAATTTCAAGATTTCGTCTGTATCTATTTCGCCGTTTCTATTTGTGTCAACAACTAATGCCACCATAGTTTTCAAAAGAGGGTCATTAAAAACTACGTCTGTGAGTAGTGGCACAGCTGTTTTTTGGGAAGTGTAAAATACTCTTACTTCGTTGTTTATGAGTTGCCTTATGTCATCTGAGATTTGTCCATCTTGTAAGTTTAAAGCATTAAATTGTATTGATACTCCCGCTAAATTTGTCAAGCTTAATAACGGTGTTATATCTGTAATATTATTGTCATCTATTGATAACGATATTAAGTCATTTAAGTTGCCTAGTGCTGAAATATTTTGTATTTGATTGTTTGATAGCTCCAGTACTTGCAAGTTGTGCAGTTGCTCTAATGTTGAAATATCTTCTATTTGATTGTTTGCTAAATATAAATTAGTTATTAATTCTAGCTGTAATAGCGGGGTTATATCTGTAATATAATTGTCATTTAATATCAGTTGGTCTAATTGAGTTAAATTTTCAAGTGGGGTTAAGTCTACGATGTTGTTGTTTGGCAAAAATAAACTATTTAGGTTTGTTTGCGTCGAGAGAATTGTTATGTCGTCTAAATTAGCTTGTAAGTGTAGCCAGTTTAAGTCGTTTTGTAATGTGTCAAAGTTGTATAGTTCTTCGTAAGTTAATGATAAAGTTTGCAAATTTGTAAGTGTTGCCAACGGGTCAATGTCAAGCGTTTCACCTGTTAATCGTAAACTTTGCAAATTTGTGGCGTGTTCAAGTCCTGCTAAGTCGATAACGTTTTCTGCGTTCAAGTAAGCCAATTTGAGTATTTCGTCATAATTTATTTCGCCATCTCCATCAACGTCTATAAATTCACCTGTGAGGGGGTTACAAGTGTCTAATATAGCCTGTTTTAAATGTGGGTCAACAAATTGTACTACGTTCGGGTTTGCCTCGGTTGAAGTGTTTATAGCAGCAAGGCTTAAAATACTTGCCACCAAAGATTTAATTAAATTGCTCATGTACATCATCTCCATTCTTATTATATTTTATTCACTTAATTTAAATTTTTTTCCAAAAAAAATTCACGACAAGAATTTACTCATCGTGTAAAGGCAGTTTATCATCTGTAATCTGTTGCATATAGCGTGAAATTATCAAAACTATTACTATAATTCCTAAAATCGCAGCTATTATCCACCTTATATAAGGAGATTTTAGCTCAGAATAGTATTTTTCCAAAGTCAATGTCGAGTCTATAATTTTATTGTTGTTTGTAGTTTCATTGCTTAATAATATTTTCATCTCTATAAAATTGTTTTGTTCAATAAGTGCTTTTGCTTCGTCTGCCGACTCAACTCCTTGCGTAAAACTGTGCAATTTATCAACAGTTTGGTAAGAAACGAAATATTTCGTAGATTTTTCTGAAATATCTTGCCCACCTTCTCTTATATAATAATTAACAGGATAAAACTTTTCGATTCCATCATCTGAATATTCTTTAATATTTGGCAGTGCTGCCAACTTAAATATGTTAATTATTAAAATTATAATGCAAAATATTACGCATATAAATGCACCTTGATAAATTTTAAATTGATTATTCAAGACTGTTCTCCTTATTTATTGCATTAAACTTTTTGCTAAGCTTTCCAACGCTTCATCTATAGTTTCGTCTGTTATTAGTGCTTCAAATGATACGTACACTTCGCCCGACGGCTTAACGAACTCTTGGATAACAAGCACATCGCCTTCAAATTCATACACTTGTCTTAGTTGCAAAATTTGTAGCGACATTTCATCAGTAAAAGTTTTAATACTTTCTTCATCTTGGCTAATCGACTGCATAATTTCAATCGTGCTATCAGGGTAGTCGACCAAATCTTGATATATAAATTTCATCGTATTTCCCTCAATAAACAATGACGCCGCAGTGTCTGGAAGCACGTCCAATTCATTTTCAAACGCCAAATCCTCTGCATAGTTTTCAAGTGTAATCGCCGCCGGCACGTCTCCCGAACCCGAGCCACTGCTACAACCTACAAGTAAAATGCTAGATAACATCAACATCTTTAAAAATTTCATAAAACTTTTCTCCTTAAAGTATAATATTTAAAATAACGTGTTAATTATAACATATAAATTTTCACATTACAATTATTTAAAATTTTGTTTGACATTTCGTAACATTTAGGTTATATTATATATAGAAAACACGGGTTATTTGTAGTTAAGTACAATAAACATATTACACAATTAAAAACATAACGTTCTATTTTATTAAATAAGTATGAAAACAATTAGCGACATTGTTTGATTGCTAATGTTGAAATTGCAAGATATTAGGCGGTACGTGCTATTAAAATAAATTAATTGTTGCTGGGGGGCAGAGTTAATATAAACTCGGTTTTTAAAGTTATTGGGGAATAACTATACAGTCTAAAAGCTTTGGGAGAATCGTTTAGACTTTAAATAAAGTTTCTTATCAAGAGTTATATTGAGCGGACAAAAAAACAGCTATCTGGGGGATAGCTGTTTTTTATTGTGTTTATTAAAACGGTAAAACGCCGTTATTTTGTTGCACTATACTTGCACTTTGTACGTCAATATGAAATTCGATCCAGTCTTCTGTTACATTTCTATGGAACGTCCCCGTCACTTCGATTAAGTCGCCAATTTGAGGGTACACGTCCGATTCCCACTCGATTAAAGTCCCTATCGCACAACAAGTTATAGGGTCAAAAACTATGACAGCTCGTTCGATTAAGTCGTACCCTTCATAATACAAGCTGTAGTCAAATTCGTCATATAGCCCTTGCATTTTAACGACCTCGCCATTATATTTATCCCCGTTCATAATCATATCATACAATTGGCTATACAACATCATATCATTTAACGGCGTCAAATCAAGCACATCGCCAACTGCCAAATCTTCCATCGCAATTGGTTCAAGCAAAAAGTCATCTGCCGAATGTGATTGAAGTAGTGGATCTATTTCAGGCTCAGCAGCATTTGCCGTTGCTCTTGGCACTTCTTCAACATTTTCTAATGTATTGTCAATTTGTTGCGAAATTATTGCATCTGTCACAGAAGTGTCCGCTCCTGAACAACCTACCAATAAAAATGCACTACATAATATAAAAAATTTTTTCATTTTATCTCCTTAATACTAATGAAATTCCTTTCATAAAAGCGAACGTTGCAACATTTATAACAACAATTGTTGCCCCAACAGGCGTGCTAAACAAAATTGAAACTATTATTCCCGCAGCCGAGTTAAACACCGACAGCACCGCCGAACATATTATCACTTGTTTAAATTGATGAAAAACAGCCATTGAGGATACAGCAGGAAAAATTATTAAAGCTGACACAAGCAATGCACCAACAAGGTTCATAGCTATTACTATTACGATAGCTGTAATAACTGCAATAATCAAGTTATATTTATCAGTATTTATACCTGTTGCTTTTGCAAACGTTTCGTCAAAAGTTATAATAAATATTTTATTATAAAATATTACAAACGTCAATATAACTATTACAGACATTACGATACTAGTTGTTACATCTTGTGACGATAATGTTAAAATTGATGTCGCACCAAACAACGCTGAACACACATCGCCCGCAATATTTGATGATGTTGCACTCATATTGATTATCAAGTATCCAAACGCCAGCGAGCCTACCGAAATCATCGCAAGAGCCGAGTCCCCCATAACTTTTCGCTTCTCACCGTCTTTAATAAGCAGTATCGCAACAACGATAGTTACTGGTATAGTGAGCAACATATCATCAATGGAATGAAACGCCATACTAACTGCCATAACGCCAAATGCCACATGAGACAATCCATCGCCTATATAAGAAAAACGTTTTAGCACCAATACAACGCCAAGCAGCCCTGCACACAACGCCACCAACACGCCAACTATTAACGCATACTGCACGAATGAAAATGATAAATAATATTTTAATTGTTCTAACATATTACACCTCTATCATTTAAATGTAACGACTTTGTTGCATCTTTTGCAGCTTGTTTAACGTCGTGCGAAATCATAACTATAGTTATTCCGTAACTTTTGTTAATCTTTTTAATAATTTTATACATTTTCGTCGTTGCACTTGGGTCAAGCCCCGAAACTGGCTCATCTAAAATAATTATTTTACTAGTGGCACACAACGCTCTAGCAAGCAAAACTCTTTGTTGCTGCCCACCTGATAGTGATGCGTACGGTTTATTTTGCAAATGTGATATATCAAGCAAATTGATATTTTTTTTCGCTTCTTCTTTTTGGGTCATATTGTAGTATAGTTTTGTTTTGTTTGCAAACCCTGACATAACAATTTCTTTAACAGATGCAGGGAAGTTTTTTTGATGCGGCTTTTGTTGTGGCAAATATCCAATGTCATCTTTTTGTATATTGTACAAAATATCACCATTAATCACAGGGGTAAGGCTCAAAATCGTTTTGATAAACGTACTTTTTCCTGCTCCATTAGCACCTGTTATGCACCAGTAATCTCCCTTTTTTATAGTAATATCAAACGGACCAGCTACCGCTTTTTTATCGTATCCGACTTCCAGATTTGTGCAAATTATTTGTTCCATAATGACCCCCTCAAAATTTATTTATTACCCTATTATAAGGATAACGAATATTCAAGTCAATATAAAACGCAAATAATTCGCATATTAGTTACAATCTGTACAAGAACCTTGAAGTATAGATTGGTCACATTCTATTTTAAATCCCAACAATTGTTCCGCCTGTCTAACAAGCTCGTCTGGCAAGTCTTTCACAACGCCACATTCGGTGCAAGTCATGTGCAAATGTTCGCTATCTTTGTTTGTCACGTATTGATACACGGCTTTTTTTGCAGACATACGGCGTATAACAATTTTTTCTTCAAGCAAATAGTCCAAATACCGATATATAGTTGATGCACTCGCCGATTTTTCTTGTTGGTTAAGCCACTTTTCAATGTCACTCACCGAAACGTATTCATTACAATTTTGTTGCAAAAATTCTAAAATTAGTCGCCTAGTTGGCGTGTTATAATTCATAAAAATCCCCCTCTGTTTTTCTTTATATTATAAATGTAAGGAAATATCTAGTCAATGCAAATTAACTATTGCAAAATACAATATATTCTGTTATCCTACTACATATATAAAGAAAGAGGGGGGTCATATGGTTAGACATCTTGTATCTATAACAAAATTTGTACTTGAAACAATTGCCTTAACATTTTTCGGAATGTTCGTATCATACATCAATTTAGTTGATATACTTTTCTCTGGAATTGGAGCTATTTTTGTAGTAATTGCGTTTGGCTCATATATACCTGCACTATTACTAATACAAAACCCTGAGGTTTACAAAAAGCAACTTAATCTAAAAGACAAAATATCCAGTTTTTCACACAAAGATTTTATTATAAAAAAAATGTCGAAGTCCGCAATCAAAAAAGTTTTCAAACCTATACTTAGTCGAATTAGCGGACCAATATTTGCACGCATTGTAGCTAGATTATCGTTTATCGGGTTAGGCATCGGGCTATAACGAAAGTTGTGAACGTATCGCCAGCAGTTGTGCCTGTTGAACTCCAGACAGTTTTTTGCCTGACACCATTGTTGTAGCGAGTTTCAACAATCTACACATTACTGGCTTATTGTTTTCGTTTTTAGATAGCATATCTAATAGCGTTAACACACGTTTTCGGTTGTCAGCTGATAGCGACTCACCAAAACGAGCATCACCGATTTCCGCCAAAGCGTATACACCACAATATTTAACTTGATGGTGGGACGCTTTTTTTATGCTTTCCACAATTTGAGTAATGTACCGTTACTTAAATTGTAAAAAATGACAAATTGCCTTTTTACACCTCACCCCTAACGGCTAGGGTATACTGTTAAACAATCAACCTATTTCACTAAAAATCTAGTCTTTATCAATAGATATTCTTTTGTCTAACAGGTCTTTCTAATAAAATCCATAAAGTACAATTATAGTAATCTCTTGGATACTATCAATTTCTTTACAGATTAATAACAATCTAGTCTTTTAGTCCCATTCCTCGTCTTG